>Ga0180434_10005995_pt1 | contig 14104 bp, 10 predicted proteins | sample SS_ome_7_FD_132453 | JGI IMG/M metagenome (GOLD analysis project Ga0180434, IMG submission 132453) | Hypersaline lake sediment archaeal communities from the Salton Sea, California, USA - SS_1_D_2 metaG | ecosystem: Environmental > Aquatic > Non-marine Saline and Alkaline > Hypersaline >... | reverse complement strand
GCACCTGCCGCAAGCAAGGCCGACCCGCCTGGCGATTCCTCCACAAGGCGTTGTCCGCCTACCACTTCTACGCCCCGACTCCCTCCTTGCTCCCTCAAGCCTCGTAAGGCCCTGAACGGTTACGAATATTGATTATTGAGTGTTCCTTGTTGGCTATTGTTGTTTGGCTGTTACGTTTTCAGGCCCGAGAGGTCCGGCTCCATCCGCTTCTTGGAGTTCAGGGTCTCGTCCCAGGTGACGACCTTGCCGGTGTAGGCGGCGGAGCGGCCCATGACGGTCACCAGGTTGCTGCGGACGGAGGGGGCGACGGTCGGGTTGTCGCACGTGCCGGCGTGGATGCTCTCGGCGAAGTTTCGGATGTTCGCCACCGCGCCCTTCTTGTAGATGGCGGGGCACTTGCCGCCGCGCCAGAAGTGCTTGCCGCGTATCAACACCTCGCCGCCGTACTGGGTTTCCAGGACGCCCTCGCTTCCGAACATGCGGTTGCGGATGCCGGCAGGTCTGGAGCCGTGCCCGTTGAACTGGCGGCTGGAGAAGGCGATGCCCACCTGGTCCGGGTACTGGTAGGTCAGGACGAAGTGGTCCCAGCAATCGCCGACGTCGGTGCGGACGGTGCGACCGCCGGTGCCCCAGCACCGCTCGGGCGGGGCGCCCATGATCCAGGACATGACGTCCAGGGTGTGGATGTTCTGCTCGGTGATGATGTCGCCGGAGAGGTCCTGGAAGAAGACCCAGTTGCGGAGTCGTCCTTCGGGGGAGCGGTCCTCGCCTTTCTTTCCGAGGCGACCGCAGTGGTAGGTCGATTCGCCGAAAGCAAACGTCCCGAGCGCGCCGTCGCGGACGCGCGCAAGGGCCTCGATGTAGAACTTGTCGGCCCGGGTCTGAAAGTCGACCAGGAAGATGCGTTTCTTCGCGGCGGCCTTCTTGCCGCTCGCGCCGATGGAGCGGCAGCCTGGGGCGTCGACGGCGATCGGCTTGGCGAGGTACACGTGCTTGCCGGCCTCGACGGCGGCCGCGGCCTGGATGGGATGGAAGTACGGCGGGCTGATGATGGCCACCGCGTCCACGCCGCTCGCCAGCAGCCCCTTGTATCCGTCCAGGTGGGCGAAGCGGCGGGCCTCCGGCACGGCGTGCTCCTTGCCGGCCGCCCCGGACCGGTCGGGAAAGTAGTCATGGGTGGCGGTGACCCGGCAGCCGCCGTCGTCGCGGAAAAGTTTTGCGATCCACCGTCCCCGGCCGCCGCAGCCGATGAGGCCGAGTTCGATCTTGGAGTTGGCCTCGGCCCCGCGGACGCTTTCGGGGCGGACGACGGCCAGGCCGGCCGCCCCCGCGGCGGCGGTCGTCAGGAAACGGCGGCGGTCGATTCGTACCGGCGTGGGATGGGTCACGTCAGGACTCCTTTCGTGAGGTTGCGTGCGTTCTGCCGACGGCCCGGCCGGTTCCGGGAGGGCGAAGGACGGATGGCAGCGGCCCTCGGCCGCGCTCACGGCCTGTCTTCCTCCACGGCGCTGAAGCCGAGCAGCACGGCGGCGTCCCGGATGGCCTCGCTCAGGTCGCCGAGCGTGGCCGCCCGATGGATGCCATACTCGTCGGGCGAGGAGTGCTTCTGTATCTGCCTTACGTTCTCGACTTTGGCGAGGAGTTTGGTCCTGCACAGGATGTCATCGATGCGGTTCTCGTCGTAGACCGACCGCGCGCTCGCGACCTTGCCGGCGTGGAAGCCGATCTTCCCGTGGAGGACGTACATTTTCCAGAAGGTGACCGGTTCGCCTACCGGCCATTCCACCTGGAGCCCCGTGGCCGAACCGGGCTTTCGGGTGTCCCTGAGAGGGCTCTCCGCGTGCGTCGTGATGAGATAGTCGACGATCCTGTCGTCCCCGTAGGGATTGACGGGTGCGCCGCAATGGGTAAGCACGGTCACCTCGTTGAAGGGATCAATGATAAGGTCGCCGAGCATGCTCGGCCGGCCGGTCAGGAAGTAACCGAGAAGTTGGGTGACCACGATGTTGGGGTAATTCTGACAGACGGCCTGTATGCCCCTCGTCTTGAATCCGCATTCAAGGCCGAGGCCGGGCGTGAAGTAATCCCCTTTCTTGTTCAGCGCTCTCATATGCGTGGACACGGCGTTGCAGCGGTACTTTTTCCTCAACGCTTCGAAGGCCAGGTACGCCCTGGCGTTCTTGGTGATCTCGTCCCTTGCGGCCTCGACGCTTTTGGCCTGCTCGATCCACGATTCGGAAATTTTTTCCGCTTCCGCCACGTCGGTTTTTTCGTACGCCTCGAAGAACTCGTCGGGGGAGGCCGTTACCAGTTCGACGCCGAGCGACTCCTTCAGCGCTTCGGCGTACACCTTGTTGTAGTCCTTCGGCAGGTGCTTGCGGGCATCGCCCTGATAGTCCACCCTCGCAATCAGGCGGTGGGGGGAAACGATGAGAATCCTTGAGTCCTTGAGTTTCTTGACGGCCTGGATCAACTTGATCTTGTACACCAGGTCTTGAAACATGGCGGAGGTTACCGCCGGGGCGCAGAGGGTCATTCTGTCCAGCACCGCAGTCAACACCCTGCCTTCCGGGTACTCCGGCACGCCGACCGTTACGCTTTCCTCCGCCTGGCCGGTGGCGAACAGTTTGTACGGAAAATTCATAAACTCGAACAGGTTATACACCACAATGGTGGGCAGGCCCGTGAAGGCGAGACTGTAGTCCCTGCTGTGCCCGCCCCCGCTGCCGACGCCGACGAGAAGCACGCCGTCCAGTTCTCCCTTGCGTTCCTTCAGTTCCTTGGCGGCGTTGCGGGGGGATCCGGTGATGAAGTTCACCCCCGGACACGTCGCCTTCAGTTTCTGGAGGAGTTCGTCGTTCGTCGTAAACCGCTCCGGCTCAATCGCCGCCCCCGGCCCGGCGCGGCCGCGGCTGAGAAAGACCGTGTACACGGCGGTCTTCTCTCCCATTTTATCTTCCGGCAGCACGCACTTGCTCATATCTCTTGCTAACACCAGTTGCTTGGCCGGCGTCAGCATCGGTTCAGGTAGACCTTCAGCGCGGTCCTGGCCCACCACTGCGCACCCCACCAAGGACAGCATCAACGTGAAAGACAAAGCCTTTATCACGAATCTCGCTTGCGCCATTTGGTTTCTCCTTTGACTCGGACTGTTCCACAGAGTATCGAGCCCACAGTTGCCTTGGACCATTTGGGCGATCCTATCGCAACCCTTCGGAGCCGCAAACACTTCTCCGCGTCGATAGAGGGAAGACCAGACCGTTGCCAGCCTGTCATGCGGCCCGGCCGGACATCTTCATCGGTCATGGCATATGCCACACCGGAGGCAGGTGACCCGCCGGTCCCACGCCGGGCTGGAACGGCGCGCCGCATTTGACGCGGGCGCTACTTCTCCTCGCCTTCCAGCGGCCGGACCCACACGTTTCGATAGCGGACGGGGTTGCCGTGTTCCTGGAGCATCAGGGGGCCCTTGGGCGGATGGGGATGGTACTTCGGCGCCTTCCTCCACCGCGTGGGTCCGAGGATCTCGGTGTGGGCCTGAACGAGCACCCCGTTGTGGAAAACCGTCACGTAGGCCGGGCGCTCGAGCCGGTCGTCCGCAAAGCGGGGCGCCTCGAAGACGATGTCGTAGGTCTGCCACTGCCCCGGCGGTCGGCAGGCGTTCGCCATCGGCGGATGCTGGCCGTACACCGCCCCCGCGTGGCCGTCCGCATAGGTGGGATTCTGGTAGTTGTCGAGCACCTGGACCTCGTACCGCCCCATGAGGAAGACGCCGCTGTTGCCTCGGCCCTGCGCCCGGCCATTGGGCGGGGTGGGGGCGGCCCATTCCAGGTGAATCTGGCAGTCGCCGAACTCCTGCTTCGACCAGATGCCGCCGCCGCCCGGCACGACTTCGGCGTACCCGTCCTCCACCTTCCAGCCCGCGGGCCGGCTCTTGCCCTTCCTGCGGGTGGTCCAGCCGTTGAGGTCCGTGCCGTCGAACAGGACCACTGCGTCGGACGGCGGCGCGGGCGGGTGCTCGCGTGGCGGCATGGGCGGCGTCACGACCGGCGGATGCGGACGGCTCCGGTCATGCACGTGCCACTTCTGACCCGGCACGAGCGGCGTGTCGGTGTACCCGAGCCCGTCGTCCTTCTTCCTGGCTGCCTGGAGCGGCCCGCCGACGATGGCTGCCAGGAGAAGACCTCCGGTTGCCAACGTCAGCCCCGCGGGCCGCATTCTACGTCTCCTTAATGCGTGGGTCATATCTCGGATCCTTTCCGTCTGGCCCAATAGTTCCGTATCGCCGACGCCGCGCGGCGGGCAAAAGTGCCTGCCGCGCCACGGCGCAGCTGCCAAGTTTGCCCCCCGAAGGCGGGGCGGCCGGCGAACGCACGCGTACTTCCTCTATCCCCTGCTCCCTCGATGCCTTTATCCCTGGTCTTTATCAGGCACAATCATTTTACACTCCGGCAGGGCGCGGAGGAACGCCCGGCCGTAGGGTTTCGTCAGCACCCGCGAGTCCAGCACGACGACCATCCCCTCGTCCTCGGCGGAGCGGATGAGCCGCCCGAACCCCTGCTTGAACCGCAGGACGGCCTCCGGCAACTGGTACTCGTTGAACGGGCTGCCGCCCCGGCCGCGAATCTGCTCGATCCGGGCCTGGACGAGCGGCCGGTCGGGCACGGCGAACGGCAGGCGGGTGATGATCACGTTCGACAGGGCCGCCCCCGGCACGTCCACGCCCTGCCAGAACGTGGCCGTCCCGAAGAGGACCGAGTGGGTATCCCGCCGGAACGTCTCCAGCATCTTGCCGCGCGGCAGCCCCTCGCCCTGCACCAGGAGGGACCATCGGCGTTTCTCCAGGTGCGGCCGGAGCCGATCGGCCATGGCATCCAGCATCCGGTACGAGGTAAACAGGACGAACGCCCGGCCCTGAGAGAGGTCCAGGTACCGCCGGACGGCCTCGACGGCCCGGTCGAAGTAGGTCGGGGTGGTGGGCGGAGGCATGTCGGCCTCGATGTAGAGCCGCACCTGCTCCGCGTAATCGAACGGGGAACCCTCGAGGAGGGTGTCGGCCTCGGCCAGGCCCAGCCGCTCGCGAACGTAGGCAAACGCGTCGCTCGGGCCGGTGGCGAGCGTGGCACTGGTGAGGACGGCCGAGGGCACCTCCTGCCAGAGCAGGGCATCGAGGATCGGCCCGATGTGGATGGGCGAGGCCCGCAGATAGACGCGAGGCGGCCGGGGGGGCGAGGATTGGCCCTTTGAGGTCGCGTCGGCAGCATCGTTCGCGCCAGCGGCGCCAGCGTCGCCCGAGCCGGCCGCGGACTTGTCCGGCGCAGCCCCATGGGCGAAGCCGGAAGCGGCCGGATATCCCCCCTCCTCCGTGGTCCTCTTGCCCTTCTCGAACAGGTCATCGGCCGGTCGGCGGCGTTGGCGGCGTTTGGCGGCACGGCGTGCGGCCTCCTGGCCGCCGCTGACCTCCAGCCAGTAGACGACGCCGGCGCCCCGGCCCTCCTCGCCGGCCGGCCCGCCCTCGTAGGACTGGGCCAGGAAGGCGCCGACGGCGTCGGCGAGGTCGGCGGCCCTTTGGGCGACGGCGGCGAGTTCGTCCTCCAGGTCCGAGTCCGACACGCCCCGGGCCACGTCCTTCAGTTCGGTCGCCAGGTGCACGAGGGCCGGCGAGAGCGGATTGCGGACGACGTTCGGCTCGCGCGTGCGGCCCGTGCCGGTCGCGTCGTCGGCGAACCAGTCCAGAAGATCGCCGAAGAGGGCGTCGGCGGCGTCGCGGGCCCCGTCGCAGGCCCGGCGGGCGTTGTCGGTCCCCATGGGGACGGCGGCCAGCAGGCCCCGCCCCCTGCCGCGGCGTACCCGCCACAGGGACCCCAGCAGATACTGGACCTGTCCGCTGGAGACCGCGATGCCGAGCCCGTCGCAGGCGACCGACTCCAGGTTGTGGGCCTCGTCGAAGACGACGCGGTCGTAGTCCGGCAGGATGCCCTGGCCGCCCTGGGCCCGGATGGCGAGGTCCGCGAAAAAGAGGGCGTGGTTGACCACCAAAATCTGGGCCATGTGGACCCGCCGGCGGGCCCGCTGGTAAAAGCACTTCCGGGCGTGCTCGCACTTTCGACCCCGGCAGTTGCCGGCCTCGGCGCAGACGCGGTCCCAGACGGCCGGGTGCGGCGAGGGCGAGAGGTCCGACAGGCTGCCGTCGCCCGTCTCCAGGGCCCAGTCGGCGATGCGCTTCAGTTCCTTCCGCCGCCGGCCGGGCTCGAAGAGCGTGGCGGCCCGCTGGGTGGCCCGCTCCAGCCGGCGCAGGCACAGGTAGTTGGACCGGCCCTTGACCAGCACCGCCACGAAATCCTCGCCGGTGGCGTCGCGCAGGAACGGCAAATCCTTCTCGATGAGTTGTTCCTGGAGACTGATGGTGTAGGTGGAGACGACGGTCCGTCGCTTCTCCTGGACGGCCTCGCGGATGGCCGGCACCAGGTACGCGAACGATTTGCCGACGCCCGTGCCCGCCTCGACGATGAGGTGTCGGCCGTCGCGGAAGGCGGCGTCGACGGCCCGGGCCATTTCGAGTTGCTGCGGCCGGTGCTCGTAGGCGGGGTGTCGGCGGGCCACTTGGCCGCCGGGCGCCAGGACGGATTCGACGTAGTCGGACACGGGCGGATTATAGCGCCGCCCGTGGCGCCAATCAAGCGGCGGAGCGCCCCTCGCATGACGGCGAAAAAACAATATCCAACAAGAAACACCCAATGTCCGATAATCAACTCAACGAGGCACACCCATCGGCCGAAGGCCGCCCTTGAACGTCGATTATTGAGCGTTCCTTGTTTCCAGATTCAACTCTGAAACGCAACGGGGACGAGAGCCATTCTCGCAGCACCTCGTGGGGCGTTCGGTAGCCCAGACGTTTCCGAGGGCGGCGGTTCAGCAGGGATTCCACCCGCCGGCCGCGTTCGCATCGTCCGCGCCGCCGACGCGCGGCTTCAGATCGAGGGCGGCCGAGTTGATGCAGTATCGCAGGCCGGTCGGTGCCGGCCCGTCGTCGAAGACGTGCCCCAGGTGGGCGCCGCACCGCGAGCAGACGACCTCCGTCCGATGCCGGCCGTGGCGGTCGTCGGGACGTTCGGCCACGCGGTCGGGGCCGACGGGGGCGGTGAAACTCGGCCAGCCCGTGCCGGAGTCGAACTTCGTCTCCGAATCAAACAGCGCCTGCCCGCAGCACACGCAGCGGTACAGGCCCGGCGTCTTCGTGTTCCAGTACCGGCCGGTGAAGGCTCGCTCGGTGCCTCGCTGGCGGGTGACGCGATACTGGAGGGGCGTCAGTTGGCGTCGCCACGCCTCGTCGCTCCGTGTCACGGGAGACTCCTTTCGGCTGCCCGAGTCGTAGGGTGGGTGCTTGCACCCACGCGGTCCCTGCTACGGTGGGTGCGGAGCGCCCACCCTCCTCCCTTACGCCCGCCAGGGGCGCCGGCGGTTCGGGTTCTCCAGGGCCCGGCGGGCGAGGCGGGCGTCCTCGGCGATCTGGAAATCGAACATGCCGGCCATGATGAAATCGGCCCCTGCCTCGAAGGCGTAGCGGAACGCCTGCTTTGGATGGACGGCGCCAGCGGCCATGACCTTGAAGGCGATCCAGGGCTTCTCGGACGCGGCCATGAACGTGATGGTCTCCTCGGGCTGCTCGCACCAGAGGTTGTCGTGCCGCTTGCCGTCCGGCCGGGCCGACCAGTAACCGTGTGGGTGGATCGTCTTGACGTGGTAATCGACCGGGATGCGGGCGGTCTCGACGGCCATCGGCACGTCCAGGCGGTGCCCGCCGATGCCGGCCGGCAGACCCTGGTCCTGGATATACTCGACGGCCTTGGCCAACAGGTCCATCCGGTCGGCCTTGACGAGTCGGTCGCCCGTGCCGCCCTGGATGTAGATGGCGTCGGCGCCGTCGTCGACGAGTTGCTTGAGGCCGTCCAGTCTGCCGCTCTCACCGATGAATCCCTGGGCGAGCCAGACCATCTTGCCTTTGCGTTCCTTCCGGTACCGCTGGATGAGCGGCGTGGCGTTGGGATGGGTGTTGATGCAGTTGAAGCCGTGCTCCTCGCCGAGTTGCATGGTGTCAAGGACCTTCTCGTCGGTGTGGTAAGCCTTGAGGAGTTTGGAGACGTAGAGGAGGTCGCGGGCGTGCGCCCATCCGCCGATGAGGTTCCCGCCGAGGAAGACGCGGCTGATTTCGAGATTGCCGAGTTTGCCGCGCGGCAGTGTGCCCTTGGCGTTGGGGCGGACCTTCCCCTTGACCGGCCCGGCGGCGGCCGCGCCGGCCCGGTCGTTCATCCGGGCCAGCAGGGCCCGTTCTTCCAGGCTGAGGGCGGTCCCGGCGCCCGCGGCGGCGGCCAGGGTCCCCTTGAAGAAGTCGCGGCGGGTGCGTTTGGCTGACATTGGCGGTATCTCCCTGCCTTCCGGACGAGAGGACGGTGCATTATCGCGGGCCCAGCATGCCGCCGTCAACCCGCGGGGCCGTTCCAACCCGCGACGGCGGACGGGACGCCGGACGGCAGCGGCGGGGCGGAAGGGATTCCCGTCACGGCGTCCCGGGCCCGCCGGTCGCTCGGCCCGCCGGCACCTTGCCCCGCCGCCGCCATCGGCGTACACTTCGGGTTCGCTTTGGCGGCGTGGAGACGCGCGGATGGTGGACTGGCTGATCAATCTGCCGACGCTGGTCAAGGTCCTGGCCTCGCTGGGGCTGATTCTGGCGGTGAACCGCCTGGCGCGGAACCTGACGATCAGCGTCCTGGTCGGCACGCTTGTCCTGGGCGCCTGGTCGGGCCGGCCGGCGGGCGCCCTGGCCGGGACCGCCTGGGGCCGGTTCGCCTCGGCCGACAACCTGGGCCTGATGTCGGCGGTGGTGCTGGTGATCTGGCTGAGCAGCCAGATGGCCGCCGCCGGCGTCATGGCCGACCTCGTCGCCGCCGTCCGCGCCCGGACGGGCAAACGCACCTCGATGGCGGTGCTGCCGGCCGTCATCGGCGTCCTGCCGATGCCCGGCGGGGCGATCTTCTCGGCCCCCCTGGTGGACCGCATCGATGCGGACGGGTCGGTGGCCCCGCTTCTGAAGGTCCGGGCCAATTATTGGTTTCGACATATCTGGGAATATTGGTGGCCGCTCTATCCCGGCGTGCTGGTGGCGGTCGGCATCACGGGGCTGGAGTTCTGGCAGTTCATGCTCCTCCAACTGCCGCTGACCGCGTTCTCCCTGACGGCCGGGTACCTCTTTCTGCTTCGCCGGATTCCGCCGGAGCCGGCCGGCGGGGCCGACGCCGACACCGACCGCGGCGACGCCCCTGCGCCGCCGCTGCTGCGCCTCATCCTGCCCGTGATCGTGGTCATCGGCACGTACGCGGCGGTGCGGCTGGCGTGGTGGGGCGCGGCCCGCGTCTGGCCCGCCCTGCCCCCGCTGAACAAGTACGCGCCGATGGTCCTGGGCCTCGTGCTGGCCCTGGCGACGCTCGAGCGGCAGCGGCCGCTCGGATGGCGGGCGTGGCGGCCGATCCTGCTCTCGCCCCGGACGGCCGTGCTCGTGGTGCTGGTCGCCGTCATCCGCATCTACGGGGCGATCATCGAGATGCCGATGGCCGGCGAACCTTCGCTGGTGGCCGAGATGCAGACCGAGATGGACGCCTGGGGCATCCCCGCCCTGGGGATGATCATGCTCCTGCCGTTCGTGGCCGGCATCACGACCGGCATCTGCGTGGGGTTCGTGGGGGCGAGTTTCCCCATCGTCGTCAGCCTCGTCGGCGCGGGCGCCCCGATGCCGGACCTCCTGGCCGCAGTGACGCTGGCGTTCGGATTCGGGTACATGGGGATGATGCTCTCGCCCGTGCACGTGTGTTTGATTGTGACGAACGAACATTTCAAGACGCGTCTTGCGCGCAGCCTTCTCGGTCTCGTGGCCCCCGCCGCCGCCGTCCTGGCCGCCGTGACGGCCTACCACGTGGCCATCCGGCTGATTGGGGGGTGAGGCGGAGAAGCCACGGGCCGCGAGCCGAATATCGCGCGGCGGGTCTCCGTACCCACCGCGCAAGCCGAAAACGGGCCTGACACTTCCCCCCGCCCGTGCTATCCTGGTCCGCCGACAATGCGCCCCTCTCCCCTGGCGGGAGAGGGAGTCAGCAAACCGCCTCGAAACCCACGGAGCTCACATCATGAACAGCCGCCAGCGCGTCCTGGCGAAACTGGCCGGCCGGCCCGTCGACCGCCTGCCCCTGATGCCCATCACCATGATGCTCGCCTCCGACGTCCTCGCCCGACCGTACCGCGACTACGTGACCGACCACCGCGTGCTCGTCGAGAGCCAGTTGGCCACCGCCGAACGGTACGGCCTGGACTACGTCTCGGTCATCTCCGACCCGACGCGGGAGGCGTGCGACCTGGGCGCCCCCATCACGTTCTTCGCCGACCTGCCCCCCGCCGTCCAGGAAGACAACACGCTGCTCGCCGACCGGGCCACGCTCGCGCGCCTCACCCAGCCCGACCCGTACGCCCCCGGCAGCCGGATGCTGGACCGCATCCGGGGGGCGGCCATGCTGCGCGAGCGCGTCGGCCGGGATCTCGCCGTCGAGGGATGGATTGAGGGACCCTGCGCCGAAGGGGCGGACCTGCGAGGCCTCAATACCCTGATGTACGACTTCTTTGACGACCCGCCCTTCATTCGCGACCTCTTCGAGTTCATCATCGAGATGGAACTGGCGTTCGCCCGGGCCCAGATCGAGGCCGGCTGCGACATCATCGGGTGCGGCGACGCGGCCGCCAGCCTCGTCGGCCCGCAAATCTACGAGGAGTTCGTCTGGCCATACGAGAAACGCCTCTTCGATCGGATCCACGAGGCCGGCGGACGGGTGCGGCTGCACATCTGCGGCAACACGCGGGCCATCCTGGACGGCATGGGCCGGCTCGGCTGCGAGATGATTGACCTGGACTTCATGGTCCCCGTGGCCGAGGCGCGCCAGGCGATGGGCCCGGCCCAGGTCCTCAGCGGGAACCTGGACCCGGTGCACGCGGTGCGGGAAGGGACGCCGGAGGCCATCCGGGAGGGCCTCGCCGCCTGTCACGCCGCCGCCGGCGACGCCTACATCATCGCCGCCGGGTGTGAGATCGTCCGCGACACGCCGCCCGCCAACTTCCTCGCCATGCACGACTACGCGCGGGAGTCGGCGGGCTGCCGCCCGTCGGAATGCGGAGTGCGGAACGCGGAATGCGGAACGTACCGAATGCGGAAGGCGTAGGCCGCGGCGCACCGCACTCGGAATTCCTTCGCTTGCGGCTTGCGGCTCGTGGCTTGCGGCTCGTGGCTCGCGGCTCGTGGCTCGCGGCTCGTGGCTCGCGCCCCGCCGCCATTCAATCCGAATTCCGAAATCCGCAATCCGAATTCCGCCCCTCGCGGACCGGGGGTTCGACGACCGCGCGGGTGCAAGCACCCACCCTACGGTTCCCCCTTCCGGAGCATCCGCACCATCGCCCGCCCCATCGCCTCGCCGATGAGGTAATGCGTCTCGGCGTTGTGACACCAGTGGTAGCCCTGGCCGGAGGGCGAGACCTCCGGCGGCCGCCAGAACGGCCGGGTCTCCACGGCCGCCACCGTCCCCTCGAAGGCGGGGTACCGGTCGGGGACGGCGACGGCAAGTTGGGCCTTCATGATGCCGACGCGTCGGCTGTTCTTGTTCTCCCAGCCGCCGAACCCGCTGTTGGCGACCACGACCGGCAGCCCCGGCCGCCGCCACGCCTTCCGCAGGTCGCGGATGAGGTAGACGAGGTTGGCCTCGTACTCCTTGACGAACGCGGCGTTGCACCCGTCGTTCCACCCCTGGTGCCAGCCGAAACCGGCGATGACGCACTTGCGGCCGGCGAGCGCGGGGAACTCCTTGCCGAGATTCGCCGTTACGTCGCGCACGTGCCGCAGCATGAGGCGGTAGTAATGGCCGAGGAGGTCGGGGTCGGCCTCGATGGCGGCCTTGCGTTTCTCGCCCATCGGGCAGGTGACCTTGCCAGCCGAGGGCGGCCGGAAATCGACCGCCAGGTCCTTCCCGCCCCACGAGGTCTTGATGAGCAGGACGGGCTCGGCCAGCGCATCGCCCACCACGTGGCCGAAGCCGAACTCCGGCCCGATGGTCTCGCGGGCGCCGAAGCCGACGGTCAGCCGGCCCTTCTCGCCGCCGTCGGTCGTGGCCCAGACCCAGACGTCGTCGCGGACGACCCACTGGCCGTCGGGGCCGGCCAGGCCGGCGACGCGCGAGCCCTCGGGCGGGTGGGCCAGGAGATACCGCAGGCTTCCCTGCCCGCCCTTGACGCCGCCATGGCCCTCCTCCACCTTGCCGTGGCCCTCCATGTTCGACTGGCCTGCCAGGGCGAAGACCTGGACGGGGCCCTCGGGTGCGTCGCCGGCCGCGGCGGGCGGGGCAAGAACGGCCGCGAGGAACGCCAGGACGATGAGGGTGAACGTGGGTAACGTGCAGTGCATGATCTCCTCCCAGGCCAGGCATCCGGCACAATGGACCGCGGACAAAGGACCAATGACAGCCGTCACGTTTCCGGCCGGTCCGTCCCTTCGGCGTACACGTCCTCGGGAATCGTGAGGCCCTGCTTTTCAAGGCGGTCGAGGAACCGCGGCCGGGTGCCGGTGGCGAGCCACTGGCCTCGTTCCCGGCCGGCCTCGTCGGAGCCGGTGCGGCGGTAGGTGAAGAGGTCCTGGAGCAGGACGCGTTCCTCCCCCACGCCCGCGCACTGCGTCAGGTGGGTGATGCGGCGTGACCCGTCCGGCCGGATTTCGTGCTGGACGATGAGGTCCACGGCCGCGTCAATCTGGCGGTGGATGGCCCACAGGGGCAGCATCAGGCCGCGCGCCAGGGCCATCATCTCCAACCGCGACACCGCATCCAGGGGCGAACTGGCGTGGAGGACCGCCAGGCATCCCTGATGGCCTGAGGCGATCGCCTGGAGCATGTCCAGGGCCTCGGCGCCGCGGACCTCGCCGACGAGGATCCGCGTCGGCCGCATCCGCAGCGCGTTTCGCAGGAGGTCGGCCAGCGTGACGGCGCCCTTGCCTTCGATGTTGGCCGACCGGCACTCCAGCCGCACCACGTGCTCCTGCTGGAGGGAGAGTTCGGCCGTGTCCTCGATGGTGACGATGCGTTCGCCTTCCGGGATGTACCGGCTCAGGATGTTGAGGGTGGTGGTCTTGCCGGTGCCGGTCGCCCCGGCGAAGAGGATATTGGCCCGTCCCTTGACGGCGGCGGCGAGGAGGTGGCCCATGCGGCGGGAGAGGGTGCCCGCCTTCAACAGGTCCGACACGGTGGCCAGCGACCGGGTGAACTTGCGGATGGTGACGGCCGGCCCGTCCACCGCCAGCGGCGGGATGATCACGTTGCCGCGGGACCCGTCCGGCAGACGGAAGTCGACGTACGGCGAGGAGGCCGACACGCTCCGCCCGCTCGGCTGAAGGAGCGCCTGAATCAACCGGTCCAGCGTCGCTTCCGTCAGGTCCAGCGAGACCGGTTCCATCCGGCCGCCGCGCTCCACGTAGGCCCGCTGGGGACCGTTGATCATGATCTCGGTCACCTGCCCGTCTTCCAGCAGGGGCCGAAGGGGTGCCAGGCCGGGATGGTCCAGGAACATGAGCGGGGTCTCGCCGTTGCTGTTTTGATGGGGCGCGCCGGGCAAGCCCGGCGGCTAACTGTTGTCGTTCTTTGCGGCCCGCCTCCGGCGGGTAAACTTGGCGTGAGGCTCGCCGCGGCCGTCAATCCGCAATCGATTTCCTACTCTAGCATCCACAGCAGCCGCCGGACGGCCCGGTGGCCGGCCGCCGTCTGGCTCACGATGAGATGCCCGTTCAGGTACTGGATGGTGGCCGGTCCGCCGGCGTCGTCCCACGGGGCGATGCGGCGGTCGTTCGCGTGCGCGACGAAGCGTTTCACCAGGTCGATGATCCGCTCCGGGGTGGCCCGGCCCTTCTTGTCGGCCTCGTCCGGGCCGGCCTGGCCGAAGAGGTCCACACCCCCTCCCCCGGCGCCGGTCGCGGCCTCGGCGGCCGACCGGATCACGTCCCCCGCCTCGAACCGGGGCGCATCGGTGAAGT
>Ga0180434_10005994_pt1 | contig 14106 bp, 11 predicted proteins | sample SS_ome_7_FD_132453 | JGI IMG/M metagenome (GOLD analysis project Ga0180434, IMG submission 132453) | Hypersaline lake sediment archaeal communities from the Salton Sea, California, USA - SS_1_D_2 metaG | ecosystem: Environmental > Aquatic > Non-marine Saline and Alkaline > Hypersaline >... | reverse complement strand
GCGGTGCCAAATTTACACAAACGTAAAAACGTCCCTCAAAACGGCAACCGGATGGGCTATCAGTTTAACACAGCTACAAACAAAACTCGGTCATCTATACCACACTCAACCCGATGACCTATCATCATGCCGATCCCTGAGTCGCTGCCCAACCTCATCCAACTGCTTAATGTCCGCTCTTGTTTCCTCATATTCGTGTTTTTCTTGCAACCGTTCCCGCAGCTTTTCCAAAACTTGAACTTCTCGATTTGCGGCGATAACCGCATCCATCCGTTTCTGTATTTCTATTGCTATACGTTTGCGTTGCTCGACGGTTTGGTCTTGTCTGCGCCTGAGTTCCTTATGGTACCGCTGCCCCTCCATTAACTGGTCAACACTAACGTGTCCCTGTTTACGGATCTCTCGCTGATTTCTGAAAAGCCCTTCCAAATCGCTTTGCAGCCCTCGCTGTTCTTGCGCGACAACTTGGTCCACTCGATGCGCTTCAGCCAATCCCGAATGGCGCTCGTCACGCGCCATTTCACGCAATCGCAATAATGAATCTAATCGAAACTTAAACTTGGCCATCATCTGTAAGGAGTTATTTTCAAATTATTGAATCTCGCACGTCCCGGGGGAACACGACAAACGCGTGCTCATGCAAACCTCTGTTCAGGCTTTCACTAATGGACAATTCAAAAAATAAATAAGTTTATTGTAACCGCTGAATTTCACCGGATTGCGACTGCCGCTATCTGACTTAGTCACCTGTTCGGCACCGCCGTTTGGGGCTCATGTTTTGGCAATTTCGTTTCCTGGCTTGCAAGCCTGGCTTTGATTTCTTCGGCCAACGTCTGCAAGGCGATCAAGCCTTCCTTCGACTCCTTCAGACTGAATTTCTCCTCGAGCCTCTGGCACAGAAAACCTCGAATCTGATCCTGCATCTCTATTGCCGTGTCGACAGCCAGATTGGTGCCACTCCGGTAGGCCCCTATAGAAATCAAGTCTTCATGATCGCGATAAGCGGCTAAAAGCTCCCTCAACGCAATGGCAGCCTGCCGATGTCTTTCGGAGGTGATTTGCGTCATCAATCGACTTAAACTCTCAAAAACGTCAATTGCTGGATAGTGCCCTGTAGACGCTAGGTTGCGAGACAGCCAGATATGACCGTCGAGCAAACCGCGTACGGAGTCAGATATCGGTTCAGTGACGTCATCCCCCTCAACCAACACGCTGTAAAATGCCGTAATGCTACCTAATAGACTCCTCCCCGCCCGCTCAGCAAGCTTGGGCAAGAGACCAAAAACTGACGGTGGATATCCGCGTGTTGTTGGCGGTTCACCCGCCGCAAGGCCGATCTCTCGTTGGGCCAAGGCAAATCGCGTGATCGAATCCATCACCAACAATACATCCTTACCCTGATCTCGAAAGTGCTCAGCGATCGCAGTTGCAGTAAACGCGGCGTTCACTCTAAACAGTGCGGGCTCATCGCTGGTCGCTACGACAACAACACCCTTCGCTAAACCGTCAGGCCCGAGATCTCTTTCAATAAACTCGTTGAGCTCTCGGCCCCGCTCTCCAATCATCGCAATTACGATGACGTCAGCGTTCGTATGTCTGGCCATCATCCCCAGAAGCACGCTTTTCCCAACGCCAGTTCCAGCAAATATCCCTATTCTTTGCCCGCGCCCACATGTAATCAAACTATCTATGGCCCTGACACCCGTACTCAAAGGCTCGACAATCTTTGGTCGCTGACACGCCTGAGGAGGCAGTCGATCGAATTTTGCACGCTCCGTAAGTGCCGGCTCGGGTAGGCCATCTACCGCCTTTCCATGAGCGTTGACAACTCGACCGAGTAATTCGTCTCCAACTTTTAGCCAACTTGACGTGCGAACTAACCGAACGCGATTCCCACGTCGCACCCCACCAAGGTTCTCAAACGGATACACCAACGTAAGCTCGTCACGAAACCCGATTACCTCCGCCAACAAAGGCCCACCCGCCTGTCGCTCAATCTGAACAATCGCACCTACCGGCGCAGGAAAATCCGCAATGGAAGCGGTCACCCCAACAGTCCTAGCCACGCTCCCGGTCAGTTCGGTCGGCATAATGTTTTCGAGCTGTTCTGAAATGTCCATCGATTCGAATCAAAACTGGTTAGGGGAATGGTGCCCGGTTATATAACTAATAAATACGGTTTACATCAATTCCTCCTCAATTCTCGCCAACTGCGTTTCAAACTGTTGGTCGATCGTACCGAATCGTGTCACAACCCGACACCCACCCGCGGAGACCGTTTCGTCGGAAACTACCTCGGTTTCAGAATGATTGGACAAATCCCGAACAACGTCGCCTATCTCGGAGGAAATCGCCTTATAATCGTCCGGATTCAAGTTGATTGTTATATCCTCACTTCCAACTGCCAGTTCGAGAGCCTCACGAACAAGATCCACTGTAACATCTGACCTGTCTTTCAACTCCCGCCTCAACACACGCCCAGCAATTGCCGTCGCGACGTGTATCAAATTTTTTTCCCATTGCTTCAACAGCGACTGTTTCGCAAGCTTTATCTCCCTTACGACATTCCTCAGGGCGGGCGTCAGCGTCTTCACCTCTTCGGCAAGCCGCTCGCGCAGCACTTCCTCGACCGTATTTCGCCCTTCGAATTCCGCCTTTTTCCGTATATCGTCAGCTTCAAGCTTTGCTTGGTTCACGATTCCGGCTGCCTCAGCCCGAACCTTATCCAAATAGCGACTTGCTCGAGCCTCTATATCTTCAAAGTTGAATGCCTCGCCATGGGAAGCTCGATTTAGGTCGGCAGCCTTAATAACTTTTGCCATGAGTTGCTTTTCAGTAAAGTTCGGTTAAAAACCGGGCCGTTCCCACCCCTTCGACAACCTTTTACCCCGCCGCCACCCTCGGCAGGTTTATCCGCCTCGACATAACCCACCGCTTAACCATCGCCACGATCTGTTGCTGCGCCTCTTCAACGTCGCCTAACTTCGTCGGTACGATATGCTTCAATTTATATCTAACCGCCTCGGCCCTTACATGCGACATCTTGCTCAGCATTCGGTCGCAAAAATCTTCCGTTTCACCTATGAGCGCCAGAGTGATTACTTCCAACTCAATCTCTTCAAATATTGCTAGTAACGCACCGTCATCCAAAAGCGGAAGTTCACGAAAATCGAACTGAACTGGCCTAATCTTACCAGCCAAATGTGCATCGTGCGCCGCGAGGTTGTCGATAATTTGGGTTCCCGCCTGTGCCAATGAATCCAGGATTCCCGTAACCGCCGACACTCCTGCTACGCGTCGCCGTTGCAAATTCAACCTACTCGACAAACGCCTCCTAAGTGACTCTTCAACGTCCCTTAGGGTATCCTGGTCCGCCTCCTCCAAATCGACGAGTCGACGCAAGACCTCGACCTGGATTTCTGGCCTTAAGTTGATCAAAACACGTCCGGCATGCTCCGAGAACAAATGTGATAAAACAAGCGCTATCATCTGTGGGCGTTCGGACGCCAACACTGCTGCCAACTTCACATCTTCAGCTTCGTGCAAGAAGCCAAATCGGGAACACTCTTTGTTTTTTGATATCGATCCCCCACTATGTTCCAATTTAAATCGGACGCGACGCCCATCTGGCAACGTGGTTTTTGAACTGAGGAACTCATTAATAGTCTGGCGTTCTTCTTCCGGATCGATTGAGCCGAGCTCAAAAATAGCCTGACGGATCTCTTGCGTATTTTCCGGGCTCATTTGGTGCAACAGAACGTCAGCAATGTCTCTATCGAGACTCGCCACGATTATCGCCGATTTTCTAATACCTGGATCCATCATTGTTTGACGCCCGTGTTCCCGATCCAGTCTCTGAGTACGCCTGCGGCGATCTCCATATCCCCATTTACAACCTCGGCAAGCTCATCTCGCAACGAGGATCCTGTCGCATCTGGTCGACCAAACTTTTGTAATGGATCGCCGACTTTCTCTTCAACCACAGGTTCGGGCAACTCCACCTCGGTCGCTGCTGCGAAAGGTTCTCTTTCCGACTCCAACGGCTTTCTAAAACCTGACCTGGTAATTGAACGCAAAGTCAACAGGCCAAACAGAGCCAACCCGAGCATCCCCAATGTTTTCCAATACTCGCCAAGCCACGCGATTACATTCTCTGTCATACCAGATGATTCTATCGCGGGCGGTTTGATGTCTTGGAAGGCACTAACCGTCACGAGTTCGGACTTATCCCCTACCCCAGCGGCATCCGGCAAAAGACGTGCGACGAACGCGGTAATCTTCTCCACCTCCTGCTTCTCAATAATGTCCAGCTTCGATTTGGCTGGTCTCTTCGGATCTTGCCCCCTCGCGATTTGATTTCTCTCGAGCCATACTCTCTCAAAGTAGCTGCTCGGCAACCCAACCGACACCTCAACCTTCTTAGGCGTCAGCCCAAGGATTTCTCGCTGACCTGCCAACTCTGAATTAAAGCGTTGCGTTCTGTCCGAAGCCTCGCTAACATTTCCGTACGGCGTTTTCGCGACCGCCAGTAGCCTTAAGGCGTTTGGAGCATTCGCAACAGCCACATCACATCCCTGCTTTTCAATGGCACCGGCTGTATTATTTTTGTAAACAGTAATAGGCTTTGAATCGGCTCTGGTATAGCCGACCTGATTTCTCAGCTCCGTGCCAAGCGTCACGTTTGCCACAACCGTAACCCCTGGAACATAAGCCAAAGCATCTAAAAGCTTCTTTTGCCACTGCCTCTCGTATTGTTGCTTCCGACTGAAGTAGGAGCCACCCCCAGCATTTTCCGACTCTCCCGAGTTTCCCTGGATCGTTCGGCCACTTCGCAGGTCAATCACGGCAACACTGTCCGGCTTCAATCCAGCGTACGCCGCAGAAACCAGTTGACGAATCGCCCTTACTTGCTCGTCGTCGATCTTATTAACTCCATCCGGCATAACACTAACGGATGCTGTCTTAACTCTTTTCCTTCGGAACCCGCTCATCATTTCTGTGTCGTAAAGAACAGCCGCGTTCTGGATACCACGCATCGAACGAATAATGAGGGCTAGCTCTTTCTGCTTTGCTATCCGAATTTTCTGCTCCCGCTGTTGTCCACTTATAAACGGGCTGTCACTCTCAATGGCTTTTTCCAATATGTCGCTGAAGTTTGGCGGCAGCACCTGAGCATCAGCCAATGCCGCCATGTACATTGATTTCTGAGACCGTGGTACCCTAATTTTATTGCCTTCAATCTCGTATGAATTCAAATTAGCGGCAGCAAACGCTGCCTCAACGGCCGGTAAATCACTCGGCAAAAATGGATTTCCCCCTATGAGATATGTGTCAGGTCCCGCTGTCTGAATGTTGAACAGGTAAGCGACACTAACAACTACTAAAAGCAACAACAGTCCGGCAGTGACCCTAGCGCCTGGAGTCATCGATGTGAACAGGTCGCTAATTTGAGCAAAAGATTTATTTAAGAAATCCATCCATGCCATCCAATTCTTATCAAACTAAAACCAGACCATCGACCTCCAGCAAACTTACAAACGGCACTCGCTTTCGAATCAAATGCGCATGTTGTGTATCTCGTTGTACGCCTGCACAATCTTCTCTTGCGCCTGCACCATCAAATGAAACGTGATCTCGCTCTTATGTAACGATTCGAGGAACTCCGTCGAATCGCGATTCTGACTCATCGCCAAATGATTTACTTCACGACCCTCGCTATGCCGAACCGAGTCAACCTGACTCATTGAATCAGCCAGCAACTCCTTGAATGATATCGGCTCCTGTAAAGCGGGCGAGTTTTGCGTCACCTGCCCTGTCGACATTATCCGGCTCAAAACACCAATGCTTTGTATTGTATTCATTAACCCTGAATCCCTAATATCCGCCCCTCGATATATATCACGACTTATCAAGTCACCAGAGTTCGCCCCAGGGTCCTTTCCTGCTGCGCTGGCCCTGGCAGCCATCTCGACATACAACGGAAACCTCGTCTCTTCAACTTTTAGTTGCCACTGGAAAATTTCCTCCCCTATTTACGCAGCAACCGCCACAACACGCTGTGGAATAAACAGAGTAAAGGCGGCCCCACCCTCCGGACAATTCACAACGTTGACATCGCCACCGTGAAGCTCTGCAATCCGAGAGACTATCGTCAGCCCTAAGCCGTTGCCGCCGCACTTGGTTGTGAAAAACGGTTCGAACGCCCTAGACTGTGTCTCTTCCAGCAATCCTGGGCCTGAATCAGCAATCTCCAGTTCAAACCAATTTTGTCCAAAATTCGAAGTTATCGTCAGCGTCCCACCCCCGGGCATCACATCCAAAGCGTTGAAGGCTAGATTCAAAATGGCCCTTCTCAGCATTTCTCGATCGGCGCTGACGTACTGACCGTCGGGAACGTCAATCACATATTCAACTCTTTGTGTGACAAACCGTGGCTTCAAAGAGGCACATATGTCTTTAACTAGTTTAGCAATTTCAAAGTTTTCCAGTTTTGGACCTCGATCCGCCCCAAAGCTCAGCAATTCGTTCACTGTCGCATCGACCTCGGCTAACCCAGCCTCAACCCTTGAAAGTATGTCAATGCTTCCCTTGTCTTCAGAAATTCGTCGTCGCAACAAACTCATGTACAGGTTGACCGGCGTCAGGCTTCCCTGCAACTCATGAGCGATATACGAAGCCATCTTTCCCAGATCAGCAAACTGGTTTTTTCTCGACAACTCACAACTCTTACCGTCGGTAAGCCACCTCGTCCTATCGCCTGGCATTTCTGGCACCCGCTTCAAGCGCAAAGTATCATTCTGCCAATCAGACAAAATCGTCCCCAACTCGACATTGACACCCAAATCTGGAGAGGTGACAACTTCGTTTTTATGAGACATGATATGATCCTAACGCGACAATTAGGTCGCAATTGACATTCTGCCGCCCACAGACGGAAAAATTTACTTACCCGAAAACAAATCTAGCCCATCAGTCCCACGTCGACTCAATTCGAACCCCCGTGACCCGCACAGCCGACAACACACCGGCGCCGATTCAGCACAAGCACTACGAACAAATTTCCCGACGAAACGTACAATGCTGTACCGCAAACCAAAAAGCCCTCGACATACCGACAGGCCCAGGTCTGGGCGATGCCAGACTCCCGCCCTTCAGATCAGTCAACGAAATACCTAGCTCGCATCTAAATCCACGCCAGCACGGCCCCACACAAAACACGAGCCGCGCCCACGAATCGCAAAACTAGCCCAGAAAAAGGCTGCGAACTTGTACTCGAAAACATTGACCGATGCAATGCACATTCGTCCCGAAAGGCAAACAACAAGTATGTGAAAGAATGGCCACCTGAAAAAAACAGAGGGCCTACGCTCGAAGACGAATAGCAGAGAGAACCTAGAGTGCCGCAGTAAATCAGCGCAATATGAACAAGATAGGCTCAGTCAGGCAAATAGGTCCTATTGCCGTCACACTCGAAAGACTCATCCTTGGGGGCCGTGATCTGCTCCATTATCCACTTGTCCATGTCCGTCAGCATTTGTGGTGAAAGTTCGTGGCCACAGGGATACTGCCTTAGCGTTATCAACATTCCGGCAGAGTGCAAAAGCCTTAGGTCCTCACAAACAAGATCCTCGGTATACCGTGCACTACCACGCCCGGCAGCCACAAAAATCGGCACTCGCCGAGCATCAACCAGGTGGCTAAAAGGCGCAGCTGTCTTTGGAAAGGAGCCACAAAACGAGGCTACGCCGGCAAACCGCAACGGATATCGCATGGCGAGACGAAAAGCCATCGTACCACCACAACCAAACCCTGCCAGGAAAACTCGCCCTGCATTAACACTGTATCTCTGCCTCGCAATGTCTATACACTCGAAAACACGTTGCTCAGCGAACTCAATGTGATCGGATGTCTGATCCCAAGTGCGGCAATCCGATTCGGTGTCTGACAGCAGACCACGCGGAGCAACAGCCACATAGTTCCTAACACTGACGACGGGCATAATCCGAAGAAGTTGCCTCTCGTCGGCCCCGCATCCGTGCAACCAAACGATCAGTGGATACTTGTACCCTCGCTCATAGTGCAACGGGGCAAAAAGTGAATAAGTCAAATCACGCGACGATGCCGTCGAAAATAAGGCCGAACTAACTCCAATAGACGGCTTAAAACCCGGCTCCACGAGACGAGTCGGCCGTTGTGGGCGATGCAACATACTCCAACCCTCGATCCGGTTGGAAAATCCGGAATGATGGAACAAGATGAACAGGTTAGTCTAAGCAATCAGGCAAAAACCAACCGGTCCAGCCCGAGAGCTGAAGAAGACTTTACACCAACGCACATTGGCATGTCAACCACAACAGAAATAAACAAGACAAGATAGGCAAACAAGCCGCCCCCCGAGCCAACACAAAACCGTGCGGCAACACCAATTCAAAATTCAAATCGTTACCAAATAGCGCCCGAAAAAACCGCAATCACAGATTGTCGACGAGCAGCTTAACTGCTTCGACACTTTTTTGGAAACACTTCCGCTCGTGGTCTGACAATTCAAGCTCGATAATCCGTTCCACGCCGTTGCCCCCGAGAATAACTGGAACACCGACGTAATACCCGCCTACTCCATACTCCTCTTGACAGTATGCCGCACACGGTACGAGACGTTTTTTGTCACGAACAATCGCCTCAACCATCTGAGTTGCCGCAGCAGCCGGAGCGCAATAGGCACTTCCAGTCTTAAGCAACCCAACTATTTCGGCACCACCTTCTCGAGTTCGTTGCACTATCTCTTCAAGTCGCTCAGGCTTGATCAGTTGCGAAACTGGCACGCCTCCGACAGATGCACAACTACTCAGCGGGACCATCGTGTCGCCATGTCCCCCTAACAACATTGCCGAAACATCTTCAACGCTTACGCCCAACTCCATCGCCAAAAAGGTACAGAACCGGGCAGCGTCCAAAATTCCAGCCTGACCGACCACGCGGTTAGGCGGAAACCCCGTGACCTGGAATGCTTTCTGCACCATCGCATCTAACGGATTACTGACAACAATAACAATGGCGTTAGGGCTCCTATCCTTAACCTTCTCAGAAACAGAACCAACGATCTCAGCGTTCGTCTTCAAAAGATCGTCTCGGCTCATGCCCGGCTTTCGCGGTATGCCCGCAGTTATAACGACAACATCACTGTTTGCCGTATCCTCATAGCGATCTGTTCCAGTCACTTTGGCATCAAATCCGATAACTGGCGATGCCTGCATCAGATCAAGCGATTTTCCCTTCGCCATGTCTCCAGCCTCCGGAATGTCTAGAAGAACTACATCTCCTAGTTCTTCTGCCGCACACCATAACGCCGTAGTAGCTCCTACGTTTCCCGCCCCAATTACGGTAATCTTCGAACGCTTCATCGTTGTCATCCTTCAGAATAGTTTTTATCGATCCGCGACAGTCTACCAGTGGCCAGCACAAAGCTCAAGCGTCGCCTTTTCTCTCCGTATCAATTTGGTCAATGTCCTCAAAGCTGTACTCGCCAGAAACCTCGACATCCAAACCAGTAAGATCAACTTCGCCTCTTACTTCCTTGAGAGTTTCATCGAACATCCGCTTATCCCGACGGCCAGAAATCCAAACCGCAATCCATATGCCAATCAAAACCAAAACAAAAATCAATCCTGCAACAAGATTCGTTGTCGCCGAACTCGAAATAGGCTGCTCTCGCGGAATCCACAAAAGATCACGGGCAATCAAAAGTGGGGCTAGCTGTCTACGCAAATCTTTGCGATCACCGTAACGCTTTCCCATGGCAAATTCGATTGACTGATAGCTCCACTTTTTCATGAAGAAGCCGGCAATCTCAACAAACTCACCATAGCCAACATCAATCCCAAGGGGCATCCCATCGGGCAACTCCCTAACGCAAAACACAATCGGATTACCTTGTGAATCCGGTGTGAACATGAATACTTCAAAATAGTGATCTATCCCAAATCTCGCAACGATATCGGGATCGTCAACCCTGACTCTCACCACCCGGCGTGCAGTGCCGGCGAGCATCACAAGCCGCCCTCGTCCTTTTTCAGGCTCGTTGAAAAGCGGCGATACAGAAAAACTATCTTGACCTTTCTTTTTCAGCTCTCTTTGGGCATCTTGGAGTAGTTGCCCAGGCCTCGCCCGGCCGACAGCAGCCAACATTTGATAGAAGCACTCTCGCTCGTGCTTTGTGATTTTTTTTCGATCCCCCAAATCATCCAATAGCCCGACATCCATTCCAAGATTTCCCAACAATGTTTGCGGATACCAGGCTATTCGCTGAGCGACAAAAATCGGTTCTTGAAATCCGCCCAACTTAACGAACAATCCATTCACACTAACACGCTCGTCGATTCTGGCCCCAACTTTCCACGCCTTCGGAACAAAACGTGTGAAGATTACAACTGGCCGCTTATCTTTGCCCAAAAGCACCTTACACCTAAAGAGTTTTTTCCATCCAAACAATTCAACTAGCCCGGACGACAACTCGACGCTCTCGATCAATTCAGCGCGTCCATCCAACCGAAAGAACTCACCCTGGTAAGCTTTTGGGTCTTCGGAAAGCTGCTCAATTGAAAAATTATGCTTGGTCCAATTTTCAACATCCAAAACAGCAAATCGATCTACCCAATACATAACCTTTAACAGGCGGCCGATCTCGTCCCCCATAAACGGCCGATCATTTTGGAATCCTGCAAAGTACTCTCTACCAACCCCAGCAGCTTCAAGCATCTTACGAGTCCCGTGGCCCCAATTAGACTCTGTAGATTCAAGCTTTTCTGAAACCGGCGGCCCCGTCTGAGACGCCTCTTCCAGAATTTCGCCTGGAACTATAGCAAGCAATCTGCCGTCTTCAAAAGTGCCCAGAGCGATCAATCCAAACACAACTATTAGAGTGCCGTTGATACCAGACCAAACATGTTTTCTGAATATCATAATGTCCGATCCTGTCTCCAGGTCATAGATCGTGACCTCGCCCTGTTCTAAAATCAACAAAATCGCCCTCGGGCTTGACCTGCGACTTGCGTTTACCCCGAACAAAAACAACCATGAACACAGCGGTTAGTAAGATTGAAACCAAGACGACGAAAACGAACGACGTCAGGCTAATGGGTGCCTCGATCGGGAATGGCAATTTCTGATCCCATTGCAAAGTTCTAGCCAATAAAACTGGTGCCGTTCGGATGCCGTCTTGGGCGTTGTAAACCCAACGCTTGAAATAAAAACCAACAATCTCAACGTTCTCGGCCAGATCAAAACCAGTTGGAAATCCTTTGGGCAACTGTAGGACGTAGACAACCATCACCGAACTCGGGTTATCATAGGGAGTGACCCAAACTTGATAGTACTCACCGACTCCATAATCATTCTTGGGTGCTGCCAATAGGTGAACGCGGCGAGCTATGCCCCCAACCGTAACCAGGTCGCCACGATACTCGTTCGACTGGCCAAAAAGCTGCAAAAACGAAACACGGCATGTCGCCCCCTTGGTCAAAGTCGCTTCATCCGCTCTCTTCAAAATCTCAAAAAGATGAAACCAGGCGTCACGTTCAACGCCACGAAAAACCGTATCGTCTTCAACCTCGTTCAAATACTCTGGAACAACGCCCGGAAAATAACGCTTTACCTTCTTCACATCGCGCCCCGGTGGGCGCGATGTGAATGTATCCGGGAAATCCTCTTCCAATCTGTTCTTTTCAACCAGTCTAGTCTCGGGCGGCTCGTCAACTTTAAGTCCGAACTCTCGACCTTGCCCATCCAATCCCCAAAGCCATTGCCAACGCTCCGGCCGACGCGCTTCTGAAACGGCAACTACAACGGCTCCCAACATCAACACCAACAGCAACAATCGGCGTTGCTCGCGTTGCGCCAGATAGTTCCTCCGATAAAGCGGCTTTTTTCGTTCGGACTTTTTTGGCCGGAAACTGACCACAATACCTGGTCCTCGTTCTTCACAACTTTTCAATCGCTTGCTGCTTCTTTCATCGACCGCCGATATGCCCGAACACAAACAACATCCGGCCCCAATTTATCCTATCCGAGCCCATTAAACATCCTCCGAGAAATCCGCCCTCAGAATCGACGCCCCCCTATTAGAGGCAAAGAACTGTCACAATCCGCCATGGCCATTCAGAAGGCAATAAGCCAGATAAACATTCTACCAATAACATCAAGCCGCAAGAGGAGTTGAAAACCATCGTGTATAAGATCAGGCATTGCCCCTTGTAAATATAAATAGATTCATGCCGACGACTTATCCCTGCCGACCAACCAGAAGTTCCACGGGCCGGTCGTCATTCGATCATTGCTGCTGCAGACGATTGGCTCACGCTACCCCAGCTCCAGCTCAACAAAGGCCAAAATCATTTATGCGGTGGTCTTTCTTCTGGCCTAGCCCGCAACGCCAGTCGCGAACGTTGCACAATATCGGCCCAAACTTCCAAACTCGGCCAAAGTGCGAAAACTTGGTAAAGGCATAGGGTCCCCGACTCATAAAACCACACCTTAGAAGGGGAACGAGTCCAGCGAAAAATTAGGAATTCGCCAATAATTCGCCATTATCAGAACCACTTGGAAAAACCAAAACGAAAAGGCGGCTGATACGCCGCTCGCAATGCTTGCCCACTCACCAATTGCCGATTACCTTAAGAATATGGCATCGCTTAGGAGCCTACACCGGATCCCGTCTGATCAGCACACAATCTCACGGCGACCGCTCAGCCGGATGGTATCGTCTTGGTGTAAAAATTTTACCCGCAACACATCGAAGGTTCTGTTAGTTTGCTGATGTGGCTCAAGGGTCATGCCGTGTATTCCTTAGAGGACTGCATGGAGCAGAACGGCCGTAACTCACAAAGAATCAATGACCAAAACTAAATCAAACCAACTTTTAAGACAATTCGCGGACCAGTATCGAGGCCTACTCGTCGTGATGTCTGGGCTGAAGACAGCCCTTAAAATCCCCGGTAGTCTACGACACGCCCTGGCCGCCTTCGGTCTGGCGTTGATATTGCTCCAATTTGGGGTCCAAAACTGTCCCGGTGCCGAACAGTCGAAGGCTTTTGTCGACGGGCTCCGACTTCGGGGTTTGCACGATGTAGCGGTCGATTACCTGCAAAGCATGAGAACCAGTCCGTTGTGCCCTCCAGAAATGCGTGAGGTCATCGACTACGAACTTGGCGTCACGCTCGCGGACAGGGCAAAGTCGGACAACGACATTGATGCTCGTAAGGAAAAACTGCAGCGTGCAAAAACATATTTCGCAAAGTTCTATGAATCACGTCCGAACCACTCTCGCAAAACCGACACAACCATTAGAATGGCCAACGTCCTGGTCAAACTGGGGCAAATCGAATCGCAGCTTGGAGCAAACGGCTCGCTGACTGCCAATGAAAAAGGAGCAGCAAAACGCAGCGCCCGAGACCTCTACCAAAACGCCGCAAAAATCTCTTCCCAGTCCGAGAAACACCTTCTCTCGATTCTCCAAAAATACCCGAAGTCGATCGATCCCAACACCACCGATGGCCAGAAACAGATTGAAGCACGAAATCAAACTCGCAACGATCTTGTTAAAACGCGTCTACTCCTGGCTAAGCTGGATTACGAAATTGCCAAAACCTACCCTGCAGGAAGTGACGAGCGAAAGAATGGTCTCAAAAAGGCCGCAAGATCGTTCAACGGCCTTTCCGAAAAGTACAGCTCTCTGCTTGCCGGACTTTACGCTCGCATGTGGGAAGGGCGATGCCAAAAAGAACTCACCAACACCAAGGCCGCTCTATATGTATTCAACGAGATCCTATCGCAACCTAACGGACCACAAGGGTTCAAAAGTATAAAGGATAAGTCCCTCATCCTTGCAATGGAGGCTTGTCTGCTCGCGAAAACCAAGAGTCCACAGAAGGCGATGCTTCTGCAAAAGAAGTGGGGAGCATCGTCTGAACCAAACGAAGAAACGACAGACGATGGTCTCGCCATTAAGTATTTGTCTGGCGAGGCATCGCTGGAATACGCTCGAGGATTAGAAAAAGATGACGCACGACGTCGCGAAAACATCTCAAAGGCGAGAAACCTGTTCAAGTTTGT
>Ga0180434_10005993_pt1 | contig 14107 bp, 9 predicted proteins | sample SS_ome_7_FD_132453 | JGI IMG/M metagenome (GOLD analysis project Ga0180434, IMG submission 132453) | Hypersaline lake sediment archaeal communities from the Salton Sea, California, USA - SS_1_D_2 metaG | ecosystem: Environmental > Aquatic > Non-marine Saline and Alkaline > Hypersaline > Sediment... | reverse complement strand
GTGTTCGCCAATCGAGGGTTACCAAGCCGCTCTGCTGTAGCCAGGCCCTCGATCACTGTCACATCCTCGGTGCGGGCGTGCACCACGGTCAGTACGTCCCCGTCGGGTGGATATACCGCATCTCCCACTGTGACAGACATCGGCAGAATGCGTTGATTGTTGATGAGTATTGCCCCGCCGAGACGGAGCCAATTGATCCAACGGGCGGCCTCCAGCAGCTCTGTGGCGACGAGATAGTCCACTGTGCCCTTCTCCGAAAGCGGCGCCGCAACTGCTTCGCCCCAGCGGACGTGACTTTCGACGACGCCGCCGCGCTGGGAGAATCCGTGTACCTCGGATTTCTTGGCGTCGTATCCGGCCTCCAGCCCCACCTCAGCCGTGATATCGGAGGCGGTCAGGATACCTTGTCCACCGACGCCGACGAACAGAAAATTGATGTCTTGCTTCATCTTATGCCTTCTCCTCTGAGGTCTGGTGGATTGCCTCGCGTGGGCAAACCTGCAGGCAGATAGTGCAGCCAGTGCACAGCAGCGGGTCGATCTGCGCTTTGGGGCGCTTCGTCTTTTCGCCCGTCTCGTCTGACTTGAGGATGGCTGGGCAGCCAACGCGGAAGCAGAAGCCGCACCCGTTGCAGACCTCAGGATCTACCTCGACGACCGGGCGGCGCCGAAATTGCGGTGTGAAGACGCACTCGCCGTTGACGATGATCACGGTGGGGCGATCCTCGATGGCAGTTGCCTCCCTTATGGCCGTTTCGACCCCCTTGACGTCGAGCGCGTCCACCACCCACAAGTCCTCGACCCCCATCGCCCGTACCACGGACTCGATGTCAATCACCTGCGTGGATTCCCCCTGCAGCGTGACGCCGGTGGCAGGGTTGTCCTGCCCACCGGTCATCGCCGTCGTGCCGTTGTCCAGGATCATCGTGCAGGCGACGCCCCGATTGTAGATCGTGTTGGCCAGCTCAGGGAGGCCGGAATGGAAGAAAGTGGAGTCACCGATGGTGGCGACGATCTTGTCTGGACAACCGGCCTGTCCGGCTCCGTGTGCCATGCCGATGCTCGCTCCCATCGAGATCAGCATATCCATTTCCTCAAAGGGGGGCAGGACGCCGATCGCGTAACAGCCGATATCGCCGGCCACCAGCATGTTCCGCTTTCGCAGGTTGAAGTACACGGAGCGGTGCGGGCAGCCGGGACACAGGGCCGGGGGGCGAGGCGGGATTTCTAGTTTCAAGGTCTCAGGTCGCGAAGTTTCAGGCTCTTCTCGAGAGCCGGAGCTTGAAGCTTGAGCCTGTTCTCGAATGGGTAGCCCCGCCTTCGTGGCTCCCTCGCGGACCCGAGCCAGGGTCAATTCTCCGGTGGCAGGGAAGAACCGCTTGCCCACGACTCCAAGCCCCAGCGCTCGAACCTGCTCCTCGATGAAGGGATCCAGTTCTTCAACGATAACCAGCGTATCTACCTCGGCGGCGAAGTCGCGGATCATCCCGGCTGGCAGCGGGTAGCTCATTCCCAGCTTGAGGAATGAGAAGCCTTCGAACACTTCGCGGGCGTACTGGTATGCCACGCCACTGCTGATGACGCCGACGCGCTTGTCCCCCCATTCCACCTGGTTGAGCGGATATGTCTCGGCATACTGGGCTAAGGCTTGCAGTCGGGCTTCGATCTTCGGGTGACGTAGCCGTGCGTGAGCAGGGATCATCACGTACTTGCGCGGCTTTCGCTCGAAGGGCGGCAAGGAGGCGGGTTCCCGTGGCGCAGTGGGCATCTTCACCTCAACAGCGCTCTTGGAGTGGGACAGGCGTGTGGTGGAGCGTAGCATGACGGGCGTGTCGAACTCCTCGCTCAATTCGAACGCTGCAACGGTGAAATCTTTGGCCTCCTGGCTGTCGGCTGGTTCCAGACAGGGGAACTTGCCAAAGCGGGCGTAATGGCGGTTGTCCTGCTCGTTTTGTGAACTAAAGGCGCCGGGATCATCGGCGCTGACCAGCACTAACCCTGCTCCTACGCCGGTGTAGGACAAGGTCATCAGGCTGTCGGAGGCGACATTCACGCCAACGTGCTTCATCGCCGCCAGCGCCCGCGCTCCGGCGAAAGAGGCGCCCACGGCGGCATCCAGCGCGACCTTCTCGTTGGCGGCCCATTCAGCCCGCACACCGGCGTATTGGGCCAGCGCAGGCATGATCTCTGTGCTGGGCGTCCCCGGATATGCGGCAGCGTATCTGACCCCTGCTTCCCAGGCGCCCAACGCGATGGCCTCGTTACCCGAAAGCAGACGTTTCTCACTAGATGGATCTGTAGTCTTCATTGATCTGCACCTCAAGTATGTAGGATCTCCGGTGTAGTGCATGAGCGATCGGTTCAGGAAACCGAGCTTCCCCAACCGTTCATGCCTGCAAGACCGGGCGTTACTTGTATACTACTCAGGCTCCTTGTGATGTGTCATTCCGAGCGAGCGGAGCGAGTCGATGAATCTCCACCTGCAATGGCAAGAGTGCCTCGATAGAGAGATTCCTCGACTCCCTTCAGTCGCTCCACTTCCTTCGGTCGCTCGGAATGACGGTGGCTGAGTAGTAGTAACGCCGGGCACAAAAAAACGAGGGATGTCTGAAAAGACATCCCCCTTTCCTTGGCCTTTGAGCACTTCTTCAGAACCTCGCAGTTTCAACGGCCTCGCAGACGAATGCGGGCTTCGCGACAACGCGGACATTCAATGCCGACGTATTCATCGCCACAGGTGCGGCATACCTTGGCGGGAAGAGGTCGGTCATCGTCCAACGAGGCGACGATCAGGACAATCTCTTGGCAATCATATACCGCTAGCCATTCGTTCAGTTTCTCGTCGTCGATCATCCACCGGCCATTTTCCGCGCTGCGGTGCAAGAGTCCTTCAACGACGCCTGAGTCCAACTCATAGGCAGCTGAAGCCAACTCGCGGATACTTGCTTTACGTTGCGCTGGCATATTGTTTCCTCTCGTTTGATAAATTATAACCCGTCCGCTCGCTTCTGGCAAGCCCCCGTACTCTGAGATTGCCCGTAATTCACTACTGCTACCAGACCTCCGAGGTTTTCGACAGCCGAAGCGTCAGGAAATCGGCAGTAATAGACAAGTATGACCTCTCGCGCTCGTATGGATGTAAACCTCGGAGGTCTTCGGAGATAAGGGAATCTCCAACTCATACTGACGGTCCGGTGCTTCACGTCTGACATTTCGCGTTTGACGCTTCACGTTTCACGCTTCACGTCCCGGCGCAAGATGCGGTAATGATCGAAGTCGCGGGCGACGACCGTTTCGGCGAAGATCGACCGGGCTTCTTCGATGATCTCTGACTCGTGGTAGCGTCGCGATACGTGGGTCAGCACCAGGCGATGGACCTCAGCGTCCCGCGCCAACCGAGCCGCCCACGCGGCCGTAAGATGTCCGAAATGGCGAGCCATGTCGGCTTCGTGCCGCAAGTACGTCGACTCGATCACCAGCATGTCGGCTCCATGCACGTATTCCTTCAGATTGTCGGTCCGACCGGCGTCACCCACGTGGGCCAGACACGCGCCCAGCCGCGGTGAGCCGAGCACATCGTCAGGATGAATTACACGACCATCCGACAGTCTCACCGATTCCCCGGCAACCAACTGTCGCCGCTCCGGTCCCCGCGGGACCCCCAATGCCTCCGCCCGTTCGTTGAGGAATGGCCGCCGCGGTTTCTCACGAAACAGGTAGCCAAGACAAGGTCCCCGGTGGACGACCGGAAAAGCTACAACCTCGAAGTCGTCATCCTCCAATACGACCCCAGGGCGTACCTCAATGAGGTCAATCTTGATCGGGGGCTCGGCCCCACGTAGCACGACGCCGTAGATCAAATCGTAGACTCGCTCCAATGCCCAACCGCCGCCGTAGATTTCGATGTGATCCATTGCTTCCCAGCGGGCGAACGTGGAAATCAGTCCGCCCAGGCCGAGGATATGGTCGAGATGCCCATGCGTCAGGAGGATTCTGTTCAGTCGCTTGAAGCCCAAACCGCTGCGCAGGATTTGCCGCTGCGTTCCCTCCCCGCAGTCTACCAGAAAACGGTAGTTCTTATGCAGGATCACCTGCGCTGAAAGCCCGCGATGGATCGAGGGGGCCGATGCGGAAGTGCCTAGAAAAACGATCTCAATCATGTTTCCCTCCTTGTCACGTCACAACCAGGGTGCCTGGTGTCCCTGATTCCCCCTCGACACGTATGTCCCGCGCCAGGAACTCTCGCACGACCCAGGCGTTGGTGAGCAAGTGCTGGGATACCTGTGAGGTCCTCACCTGTGACGCTCCCTCCGCCAGGGCCATGGGCAGCACCAGTTGATCGGTCAGATATGGGTCGACCGGAGCGCCAGAGCGATGATGCGCCAGTAGCTCCTCACAGGCTGCCTCAGCCACGTGCTCAGATGGCAGGCCCTTTCTTCCGTAGGCGGTGAAGCCGGCGGCAACGGCTTCGCTGCTCGATGCGGCTGTGTACTTGGCAAACAGGAAAATGCCAGCCCCCGGTCCAGCCCCACGCAGTCGGCGTGGCTCCACCTGCGCTTCGAGACCTGCATCGGCCAGCACGTTATGCGCCCGGGCGGCCATACGTTGCGGGATGTGAGCTGGCAGGTTCGTCACCGCCGCTGTGCCCCACACCCTCTGCAGTTCCCGGCGCTCGGCCAACGTGATTGGGTGCAGTGGCCCTTTGCGTCCTGTAATCTGTACCTGGATCTCGCCGCCGCCCGCCGGGTAGAACCCCCAGCGTATCAGATCCATCTGAATGTGCACCCCCATGCGGCTCAGAATGGGCAGGAAGACGTGTTCCAGGTAAGATGCGGGCGGGGCCCACGGCACATGTGTCCCGCCTCGCAGTGTCAGGTGCGAGTCCCCATCTGCGAGCGCCAGCGGCAAGAGCACCGTCTGCAGAATCAGGCTCACCGACCCGGCGCTGCCGCCCCGGGCTGCATCGGCCACGTCGAAAGTGTAGTTGCCAGGCGACGGTGGGCCGGTCGGGGCGAAGGTCAGCGCTTGAGAGCCGAGCTCGTCGCCTTCCACTTGTGCTCCGCACACGACGGCGGCCGCTCGCACGGCGGTTAGGTGTTGGGGCCGTAGTCCGGCTCTCCTGCGCCCGGCGCGGATATGCTCGATGCGCGTCGGGCGCCCGGTCAGGGTCGCCAGCGTGAGCGTGGTGCGCAACACCTGCCCTCCGCCTTCCCCGTAGGAGCCGTCAATCAACACCATCTTAGCGGTTAGCAGTCAGCATTGATCGGCCAGCGATCAATGGCTGACCTCACTTCTCCATCTCGCGCAGTGCCTCGTAGGCTGGACGCAGACGCGTCTCAGGCCAGCCTGGCTCCGTAATCGCCCACCAGTATTGCTCGTCCTCCTCGGTCCATTCTGGGTCGGCGATAGAGATCACGGTCATCAGTCCGATCCAAGGCGACCAATGCTCTCTGGCATAGTGGAACGCTCGCACCAGATAGTCAGCCTGCTGCTCGGGTGTGACGGCGAACCAGGCGTAAGAAGGATGCACCGGATCGATGGTCCATCCCATCTCCAGCACTGCCGCCTGCTTGTCACCGTCGCCGTAGCGAACCATGATCTCGCGCACGTCCTCGACGTGGCGAAAGCAGAAGAAACGATGACCGTCGTGTTTAGCAGCGACTTCCTCGGGTGAAATCTCGGGAGGATACTTGAACCCCGGCGCATGGACCCCCAACATGTCGAAGTAGGGAGCGGCGCCCGCCTCGTACATACCAATGAGATACTCGGTGTCTGGCATCGCGTCGGGCGGACCATTCCCGGTGGGTGACAGCCCGGCGGAGATCACCAGCGCGTCAGGGTCAGCGGTCTTGATGCCAATGTAGCACGCACGCAGCAGCTCAACGTACTCGGCTGGGTTAGGGGTCCAACCTCCCCACTCACGGGCCAGATTGGGTTCATTCCACACCTGGTAGGCCTGCACACGTCCCTGGTATCGGTCGGCCAGTGCATAGCAGAAGTCGCCAAAGTCCTGGGGGTTCTCTGGAGGTCCGTTGTAGGAGTCGGTCCCGCGGGATGCTATGGCCCACACAGGCTCGCGGTCGACGCGAAAGAGCACGTTCAGGCCTGCACGTTGTACATCGGCGACGATCCGGTCGGTGAAATACCAGTCGTAGTGGCCCTTGATGATTCCTTCTACGTCCCGCCAGCCCACGTGCTGCTTGACCCACGTGAAACCGGCGTCGCTGATCAGTTGCAGATCGCGCCGTGCCGCCTCCTTGTGCCACCACAGTGAAGCCTGCATCCCATACTCAGGGGATGCCAGACGAGCGCGGGGCCACGAGGTGGAGGTAGGGGGAGCTGTGGGCGCGGCTCCAAATCCCAAATCCGAGATCCCAAATCCTGAGACCAAGAGCAGCAAGGTGAAAACGAAAAGCCCCAGTCCCAGCAGCGCGAGCCGAATGATCTGCCGTCGCTGCAATTGTTCATTGCTCATTGTTCATTGTTCATTGTTATTGCTCTAGGGCTTCTCCATCGCGCGGATGGCCTCAAAAGCCGGGCGACCAATGCCCTTGAAGTCGATGAGCGCGTAAGGTGCGTTGGGATCTTCTGGCCCCCAACCCAACTGCGAGTAGTTCAGGTTCCAGAGAAAGGCCAGTCGCACGAAGCCCCATTGGCGCATCAACTGGAATGCCTCGACGTCCCACTGCGCTTGCTCCTCCAGTGTGTTATCCAGCGCGAACTCGAACCCCGGCGGATAGCCGTCGAACCCCTCTGCGCTCGCCCAGCCGAACTCCGTCACGCACAGTGGCTTATCGCTTCCGGCGGCTGTGATGCGGTCGTGATATCCCCACAGCGTGGACTTGAAGGACCAACTGTGGTTGGGATTGTCGAAAGGACCCCGGAACTGGGCTGTTGGATCGTCGAACCCCTCATCCCACGACACGTCGGGCGGCAAGTTGATCCCATTGTGATGTGCGCCCACGCAGTCGCAGTAGTTCAGGAAGCCAGCCGTGACCATACGGTCGAAATAGTCGAAATCGTCCATATAAACGACGCGATCAGGGTTGTTGGGATCGGTGGCCGTGGCCCCCACCGGAGAAAGCGCGCCGCTGATGACGATGATGTTGGGATCACGGCTCTTGATCGCCTGGTAGGCCAGTCGCAGCATCTCGACGTATCGTTCGGCGTTGACTCCCTCCGCGGTGTCCCACTCGCGGTCCAGGTTCTGCTCGTTCCAAACCTCGATGGCGTGGATGCGGCCCTGGTAGCGGTCGACCATGCGCCCCAGAAAATCTGCCAGGAGGGTCAGGTCATCTGGAGGGGCAACTTCCACGTTATCGTCGAAATAGGTACGCGACCAGTGAGGCGCATCCACGACACTTAACATAACTTTGATGCCCTCTTGATTGGCAGCATCAACCACTGCGTCGTAGCCGCTCCAGTCCATCTCGCCCGGGTTGCCCTCGAAGTATCCCCAGCGCACCTGCTGTTTGACCCAGCCGAGTCCGAGGCTATTGACCTGACCCATCCAGTAGTTGATGTCTCCGCCACCCGTGCCGTTGATGGCGATGCCATAGCCGAAGGCCTCCTCTGCCTGCGTCACGGTCGGAAGCGCAGAGGCGGGTGTTGGGGTGGGGGGGGCGGCTGTCGGCGGTGTAGTAGGCGCGGCGGTTTCCGCCTCCTCGAAGGTAGACGTAGGCACGACTTCCGCCACCTCCTCGCTGCTGGCACCACTAGGGCCGAACCAGCCGTACCAGGTGCAGAAACCTCCAACCAGGACGAGGATGAGCCAGGCAGCGACAGCGACGTAAAGTCGTTTGCCGCTCAGCCCCTTATTTTCATACATACTCATTGTGGCTTCCTCCTTATGGGCAAAGGGGCTCGGCTACAGCCGAACCCCCGGCTTGCTTGATGCTGCTTATACACGGGTCAACAGCTCATCGCGTGCCCAGCACGTTGTGGAGCGTGTCACAGGCCGGGCAACTCCCACCGGGGCGGATGATGGCGTAGCCATCCTGTGGGTCATCTCCGTAGCGCACGAAGTCGATGTTCCAGACGATGATGCAACGCACCATCCCGGTCGAGACGCTGAGCTGAACAGCCTCAGCCAGCCAGGCTGCCTGCTGGGCGGTGTTCGTGCCTCTCGCCCAGGCAAACCAATCCGAGAACGTCGGTACGCCCTCCTGCGATGCATAGCCCATCTCTGTGTAGAACAACTGGCGTGCTCCGCCGAACGTGTTGTAATACAACTCGGTCTGCGGCAGGAAGTACCAGGAGTGGTGGGTGCCGGCCGGGTGACCGCTTCGGGCTGAGGGCGATGTAGCCCCTGCGTTGTGATGTGCGCCGAGGTAATCCATGCAGTTGGCTGCTCCCGCATCGCGCAGTCCCGCTATCCACGGTGCATCGTCACAGCCGTTCGGACTGCAACCGCCAAAGTAACCGGTCGGCGACGGTGCGGCGCTGATGACGGCGGCGCCAGAATTCGCGGCCTTGATCGCGCTGTACGCGGTGCACAGCAGGTTTGTGTATGCCTGAGGGCTGATGTGGCCGATCTGCCACTCGCGCTCGATGTTTGGCTCGTTCCAAACCTCGATCGCGTCGGCCCCATCTGCCGCCAGTTTGGCCACCCAGTTGGCAAAATCCTGCTCAAAACCTGACTTGGTTACCATGTCGGGCGAGCCCAAGGCGCTCAACTGGATCTTGAACCCCTTGGCGTGCGATGCCGCGATCAGGCCCGAAGCATCCTGCCCGTAATGCACCTGCACTTTGGCCCAGTTCATACCTGCGTAGTGCATCTTGTCGGCGTAGGGGAAGCCTGTGTCACGGACGTGTCCGCCGAGCTCGAACGAGCCGCTGCTGACCGGCGCGGCTACGGGAGCCGCCGCCGGCGCCTCGGCTACTTCCCCGGCCTGAATCACCACCGTCAGGTTGCCGCCGAAGAACCCGTCGCCTGTCTTCATCTGCCAGACGCCAGTGTAGCGCCCAGGTTCCGCCGGGGCCTTCATCTTGACCGTGACCTCCACCTGGGCGTCGGCATCCAGGCTGCCCACCTCGACGCTGTCCGGCCCGTCCATCTGCTCCCCGCTGGAAAAGGCCAGCACGGTGTCCTCAGGCCAGGCGCAGGTCCCGGTGTTGCGCACTCGCCACGTCTTCTCGAATTCCTCCCCGTTGTCCAGTTGGGTGTTGTCCGGGATCGTCACGTCGGCCGCGTAACTGGCGTCGAGACAGTCTTCCGAATCTTGTTCTCCAGCGCTGTCCACTTCAGCGGTAGGAGTGACCTCCCGTGTGGTCACGGTATCTGTGGTCATCTCTGTGACCATCGGCTCGGGTTCACCGACGACGACTCCTACACAGCCGTGGTCGAAGCCTGCGATCTTCGCGCCTACGGTGTACGTGCCACTGGTCGCCAGTACCGTCCACGTGTAGCCCGGCTCGGTGAGCGATGAGACTTGCTGATCAACCGTCGCGGCTGCACTGGCGGCGGTCCAGGCCACCTCCATCGTCTGGGCCACAGGGGAGCTAGCTCCGGTGCGATAGCCCGCCACCGCGTCCGCGATGCCGGCAGCGTTTCCAGGATGAAACATATCGGCCACGGCGATGCCACCCAGGTTGTATCTCTGCGCCCAGCTCAGCTTGGTGGCCAGGTTGGTCGCTGTCCCCAGCCACATGGTGTGGGCCTTTCCATCGTCGCCTTCGTATTCCAGGCGATAGGTGCCGGCGGTCTCCTGCGGCGTGATGCCCAGTACCTGGCCTGCCAGGCCAAACTCCACCTCGCTGCCCGGTTCGACCCGGCTGACGTCGTCGAAAGCCACTACCTGACCGAATGGAGCCAGCGCTTGCTCTAATGAGATATGGCTTACCTTGTCTCCGCTCTGCTCTGCGCTGAGCGACGAGACCAGCATGCGCAGCTTGTAGCGCGACACTTGCGCGGTAGCCCAGTCGAGCATACGGTGTGCCAGCCCCCCTTCTACGTAGGCACTGGGATCCGCGGGGAATCGCACCTTGACCGCGTCGGCGGCCGCGCCGATCGCCGCCCAGTCGCAACCCTCTGTCTCCCAACCCCCATCGGTAGGTACCGGCGGCTCAACGACCACCGTCAGCCGCAGCCCCTCGGCGTGAAGCGCGTCAGCCAATGCGCGGATGAAGTCGCTGTAGGCGTCCCTCTGGTCAGCTTCGATCCCCCGATAGTCCACGTCCACACCAGCGAAGCCCTGTTCTGTGCACATTCCCACGATGTTGGCGATGTGGGCTTCCTGGATCTCGGAGATCGTCAACATGTCGGAAACCAGGCCGCGGTTGATGGTTGCCCCCGGGGCCCAGTTGCGCAGCGTGGGCAGCACAGCATATCCGCTCTCCCTCACCTGCGGCAGGCTGCCTGGATCGCCGACGAAACCGCCGTCGGTGCCCAGGATCAGCCCGATGGGATTGATTTCATCGAGCATATCGCCAGCAGAGGCCTCCGGATCGTCGTCCGCTCCCGCTGATGCGGATACGGTTGGCTCGATCGACTCAGCCTGGACCACAACGACTGAGGATGGGACGTTGGTCACGCGGGCGCGCAGGAACTCGTGCTCTGCTACCTCGGCATGCAGTTCGCTACCTATCCATTGCCAGGTCTCACCCGTCCAGGTGTACAGGTCGAGCGTTTCCCACGGCTCGGCGTCATTCGGCATCACCACGTCGATCATCACCGGTTCGGATGATTCTCCGCGCACTGTGATCGTGTACAGTGGGCTCTTGACTTTCAGGTGGTCGGGCAGCGACTGCACTGCCTGGCGCAGCGCCCCGCCGGCCGAACCTTCCATGAATTTCAGGCGCGGCACCGATTCCGGTCGCACACGCAGGCGGCCGTTGAACGTCTCCGGGTCGACACTCAGCGTCAGCCCATCAGGATGGGAGATAGAACTGTTTGCGGCGTTGAGAGTCGTGTACCCTGCGATGCCGAGCCGCCCCAGGAGCGATACGGGTGGCAGGAGCAGCGCGACGACGATCAATATGCCGATCATACCGTATAGCCAGGCTCCTAGCCTCAGCTGTTCACGAGCCTGGTCTAGCGTAGCCTGGAGTCGTTCGCCGAAGGGAGGAGATGAGACCTCCGTTCGCTTCGGTGCCGCTGACTGCTCTTCAGACTGGACGTCAGACGTTGAGTCTTGCATGAGCCCTCCTCACGCGCAATGCGTCGTTTTCTTGAATCTTGGGGAGAATCATGTACCGGTGGAGCAGGCGTGAAAACGGCGGCTCGAGGCCGCCGACGTGCACACCGCCCTCCAGATACCCGCCCCTGCTCTGGAAAGCGGCGGCTATTCTAGCACATGCGGGGGGTTTTGGCAACCATCGACCTCAGCTTGCTGCCTTTACCAGCCCTAGCTTGTGCATCACCTTTTCTGGAGTGGCACGACGGGCTCGCTGCCATTGCTGACGTGCCCAGCGTTTGAAAGCATTGACCGGTTTGCGGCGCTGGCTCTCCGCCATCGCCCACCTGAGAAATTCGTAGTCCTGGAATCTGATCTTCGGCTCGGTAGGGTTGCGGCGGTAGGAGTCGTAATCGGTGATCCGGCTCAGGTCGTTTTCGACGACGTAGTCGTACAGGTCGGTGCCGGGGTGGGGCGTGAAGAAGGCCGGGCTGTAGTAGTCTGGATCAATCTCCTTCATCAACTGTACTGTGTCCATCACTTCCTCTTTGGTCTCCGTCGGCAGCCCCATCATGTAGTTGGCCCAGATGGAGATCCCATGCTTGCGGCAGATCCGAGCTGCCTGGCGGTTCTGCTCCACCGTCGTGCCCTTGCGAATGAATTTGAGGACGCGATCGTTGCCACTTTCGAAGCCGATGAAGTAGCCGCGCAATCCGGCCCTGGCCATGCGGGCCACCATATCTTCGTGCTTGACGATGATGTCGGCCCGGCTCTGGCAGAAGAAAGGTTGCGTGAAGCCCCGCGCCCTGTACGCACCGGTGAACTCGGTCACCCAGTCACGGTCCTCGGTCAACGTGTCGTCGTGGAACATGAACGAGGCAAAGTGATACCGTTCCCGCAGCGTCTCCAGTTCGGCCATAACGTTGGCGACGGAACGGCGGCGGGTACGCCGGCCAAACAGGTAATCTTCTCCTGGCTTGCAGAACGCGCAGTTGTAAAGGCAGCCCCGCCCGGCGATTATCGTGACGAACGGAGGCGGCAACTCCTCGGCGAAGGGTACCTCGGGTGAGTCCAGGTCGTAACCCCACTTCCGCCATTCATTGAGGAATAGATCGCGATCGGCGGCAGGAATGGCATCCAGGTCGGGCGGTTCGCCGCGCAGCACGCGATGGGGCGGTGGGTCGCCCCTCTCGATCAACTGCAGCAGCCTGGGAAAGGTCACTTCCCCTTCCTGGGTCACCAGGTAATCCACGTGGGGGATGCGCAGTGAGTCCTCCAGCGCGATGGTGACGTGGGGGCCGCCGACAATGGAAATGACCTCGGGCTTGACCTCCTTGGCGATGGCGATGGCCTGGCGAGCTGGGTTGTAGTCCACGCTCATCATCGTCACCCCGATGACGTCAGGGTCCCGCTCTGCCAGCACCTCCCGGAAGTGATCCCAACTCGAAAGCGCCCGGAGGTCGATCAAGTCTACTTCAAATCCTTCGGCCTTGGCAGCCGCACTGAGCGACGCCAGGCCATGGGAGATCCAACCGGCATCCATACCTTGTTTGAGGGAGTTGAAGCCTCGACCGGCGATGCCGGGATAGAGTAAGGTTGTCTTCAGGGACATGTAAGATTATCCATCTAGAGGATCATTCGCCCGGAGGACGGATAGCGTAGGTACACTGGTGGTCACCTCCAGCAGCCCAGTCGACACGCCGGGGAGGTGTGCCCAGAAGGCTGGTCAGCATGCTCATATCCGCTCTGCAGATCTCTGTGTGCTCGGAGGCCACCTGCTCATAAGGACAATTGGCGATGTGGAGCAAATACTCGTCCTGATCGCCCTTTTCCCAGCGGGCCATATAGCCCAGCTCGTCTAGAAACTCCACGACGGCGGCGACCCGGTTCTCAAAGCTTCCTTCGTCGGAGAGATCTGCCTGGCTGGCGACGCGCTCGCCGATCCGTTTCATCATCTGGTCGATTTCAGCCGACGACAGACAAGACCGCAGATCGTCGAGCATCAATTTAGCCAGATGATCGTATCGCTTGGGGAAAAAGCTGCTGGCCTCTTCAGTCAGTATGTAGGCGTACTGGGGACGACCAGGTGTCTTGCGGCGGCGCACGATGGGAGGCGCGATATATCCCTCGCCGCGTAGAATATCCAGGTGATGACGCACGGTGACGGCAGTCAGGCCCAGCTCTCGGCTCAACTCGTCAACCGTTGCCTCGTTTCGCTCCTTAAGAATGCCCAAAATGCGCTCTCGGGTGTCTTGCATTGATGTGTTTGTCTCCAGATTGATGGTTGCGATGTGGACATTCTAGCACGCCTCCCGCAATTTGTCAAACTTTCATCATTATAATTCGGCCAGCCCCTCCAGACTTGAGCGTTCATCGGCGGGGCTATCTCTTCACTGCTTCCAGCAGCCTTTCCACCTGGTATCCCGATTCCGCTTCGGCCTGCTGCAATTTCTTGATGATCTCGTAATGCGTCACGATCTCCCGGGCCGTCTCGGATCTTGATCGGAGCGGATCTGCGGTGATTCTAACCACTGCCAGTACCATCATCCACCACAACAGGCGTTCGAGAGCCTCCTTGTTGAACCACAAGATATCTTGGTGGCGGTTCACCTGCAGCAGACGCTGTACCTCGTCGTCTTTCAGCCAGGATTCCAGTATCCGGTATGCCCGCCCCGTTTCAGGGGTCTGGCTCTCGAACCAGCGCTGATGGCTGATCATCACCTTGATTGCCCTGACCGCGTGTTCTGCTGCGCCCTCGTCCAGCCCCAGATCTTGGAGCGCGCCGGCGATGATCTTGGACAGCAGCCACTCGTCGCACCAACTGCGGCTGGTCTGCTCGAAATCTGCTCCATTCGCGACTTTTCCCAGCGCGTGCGTGAACACCCATCCCAGGAGTGTTCCCCCAATCGCCGGGTCGTCGCCCAGGCCTGCCCTGAGCGCGGATATCTTGTCCGCAGCCGAAGGGCCTGCCTGCACGTATCCCGTAGCCCGTCT
>Ga0180434_10005990_pt1 | contig 14113 bp, 10 predicted proteins | sample SS_ome_7_FD_132453 | JGI IMG/M metagenome (GOLD analysis project Ga0180434, IMG submission 132453) | Hypersaline lake sediment archaeal communities from the Salton Sea, California, USA - SS_1_D_2 metaG | ecosystem: Environmental > Aquatic > Non-marine Saline and Alkaline > Hypersaline >... | reverse complement strand
CTTCAACCTACCCGAAGCATATGTCCATGCCGGCTCTTCAATGAGGCCGGTAAACGGAATGCCAAAAAGACGCTGGAAAAAATTCCGTTTGTACGATTTCATATTTACCCCTCGATTCATTTTACTCCGGTATGATTATGGTGATTTCGGCTACAAATGCACTATCCCGATCAAAACGTTCGAGAAAGCTGGAAACAAGGTAGCCGGCATCAGGTTTCACCAATTTATCGAACATCAATTCTCCGTTTACCCATACTTGAATCGGTTTGTCGAGATTAAACATATCGGGATGAACCAGAATACGGAAAGAACGGACACGCGAGCATTCGGCATCGACTCTATTATTGGAATATCGTACGCGTACCATTCCCGATGGTCTATCGCGCTTGAATATGTTGTAGTATGTCGCTTTCGGAATTTCGCCCACCAGATTCAAACGTTCATTGCCTCTTAGCACCGCCAATTCCGCCCGATCACCCCTTGATAATGTTCCCTTGAAAGTAATGAGATCGCCCATATTCTCGATACTCATGGACCCGCCGCCGATAATAACATCACCCGGTTGAAGGCCTGCGTTCGATGCGAATGTTTCACCGTCCGCGAGATTCCCTACACGGACACCGGATCCCTCGAATGCATCATCGGAAAAGAAACCTATCGTGATTCGGTCATCTAAAAGCGAGGTATTCCAATCGTCATGCCACGGTTTTGGCGATTCCAGTGCAATCTCATCGATTACAAACCACCGGCACCGTCCGTACTCTGAATCAGCGCACTCCCATACGATTTCATGCGGCAACGGATCACGGGGATGTCTTTCAAGGAATCGCCGAATCCGTGGAAGTTCCTTTTCGGCATAGCTGAATGAATGATCACCCGAAAGAGTTCTGTAAAGGATATCGCCTCCCGCATCCAATGCCATTTCCAGGGTCGGACCCATTTTGCTCGTAGGATACAATCCATCATTATCAGTCGTAACGGCATATACGGGCGTATTGGCGAAATTCCGAGCGTATACGGGGAGATCACCGTCCAGGCTCGCTACACCCATATGCCCGTTCAACGCAATCACAGCACCAAAATCATTCGGATCGAGCATGGCGAATCCGAAACCCGCGGACGCGCCATCCGAGAAACCCGCCATCCATACACGATCGTTATCAATGTTATACTGTCGTTTCACGGTTCGAATGAGGTTTTTCACGTTCGCCATGCCGACATCATCCCACCAGGTGGCATCTTTCTGCCCGAACGGGAAAAGAATGAACCACCCGGCGGTTTTTGCCAGACCGAGAAATTCATTGTCATCCGCATATGCAATGGGATCATCTATGATCTCCGCACGCGAGACACCACCGTGAAGATACACGATGAGTGGATACGGCTTGGATGACTCATATCCTGATGGTATGTACAATACATATGGTCGTTCAACGGAATCGACACACATGGTTTTTTCCAACAATAGTGTATCGGTTGGTCCCCCTGAATCGAACGTCCGTACCTGCAGCTTTGAAAGTATGTCATTCCACGAAGGATTGGCTTCTCGTATCGCTTCCAATGCTGTTTCTCGAATTGCAGAATCGTCTGTTGTTACTGCAATATCTGCGGCTTCCTGCCATCCGTTGGCAACGACCAATGAAGCGCAACACAAGAAAAGAATCGTGATGGTTTTCATGAAATGATCTCCCCCACTTTGTTGGTGATACACTACCTATGGAGTGTATACTCGTTGTTTCCCTGCTCCACGTGGACTTCCTGAGATTTACCGTTCCATACGATTTCAAGTAAAAACGGATTCTCACAATTCACTATCACGCCCAAAATATCCTCCCCCGGATTACAGATGAGATCCACATAATCATCCCTGAACCTGAGATTTTTAACACCTTGAGTATCAGAAAGAAAGATATGCCATCGTATTCTATTCGCAGAGCCGATAATCTCCAATCCGAGGATATCCTCCATTGTCATGGCAATGGGGCCCAGACCCGACCAGCCTACGAAATCCTGTCGTGAGTAAAACGTATCATCCCACCGGGTTGCCGGCTGAATATAATCCGGAGCATAGCATTCCCAGATGGTATGGTATCCGTCACCATACCGTTCTTCAAAGGCGATACCGCTCTCAGATACCTCGGGCTCTTCGAATATCCGCGATATCCTGCCTACATGATTCAATGCTATGTCATGCGCTAAATCTCGGTGCCCGTATTCTTTTAAACCCTGAACGACCATGTAATTCGTCGGTGCCCAGACGCCTCCCCTCCAGTAATGCCCCCGGGGATTGTATTCGGGTTGATCCGCCGCGAGAGTCGGGATGAGATGCGTCCGCCAGAATTCAGTTTGATCAGTGAGATGACGGATAAGCGCTGAGGCACGTTCAGGGGGACATACCTTGGCGATCATCGTCCAGTATGCACCGATATGTTTCGTCGGACTCAGTGTACCGTTTTCACACAGGTCATGATAGAACTCGGTTTCAGAATTCCATAGATGCGAATTTATGCTCGTTTCGATGATGTTATATTCTTCAAGAAACCGTTGAGATAGTTCCGTTTCTCCAATTATATCCGCGATCCGGGATATACAGAGCGCATTCAGCGCCTGTTGAGCGGACATGTCGATCCACCCGCCACGTCCGACACCGTTTCTCGGTGTGTTATCCATGCCGCTTCCTAGCTCCGACGTATAATACAACCCGGGATATGCGGGCACTTCGAGATGCGTTTTCAGCCACTCAAAATATCGCGTAAGAATGGGCAGCACGCGTCTGAATCTGCCGGAATCAGCCGAAAAACGATAGTATTTCCATTCAACCCATGAGAAAAGAGGCGGATTGACCAATGGTTCCTCGATCGTAGGTTCGGCCACGGGCGCGCCGTCTGATTCGTGAAAGACTCGTTGTATATACCCATCCGCACGTTGTTTGTTGTAGAAATTATCAAGGGAAACCAAGGCTGGCATCTCCGGCTCTCCATACATACCAAACATCGCCATGAAACATGTATCCCATTGAAAGATCAAATCGTTGAATCCCTCGTCCATGTACGATTCGACGAATCCGTTCTCCTCCGTTCCGTGTGCAACCTTGCCCCACGCCATCCCCCATGCGGCATTATAAAGATCGACAAGGTCGGTGGCACGTTCGATTACCGGAACCGGTACATGAGTCAATATCACTGACGCATCTTTTCTGAGACGAATCGGACGGGGCGGATCACCGACTTTCAGTATGGAATTGAATCCGTCGCCACCGTCGTTAATGCGTTCCGGATTGGTTGGATCGGGAATCCAGATACCGTCAACCACGAATTTGTAGTAGTAATAACCGGGTTCAAGATTTCGCGTTAGAGTCCACAATCCGTTTTCTTTTACCATACTATCCGCATTAGCGTCCCAATTGTTGAAACTCCCCGCGACCGCAACCCGGGCAGCTTCCTCATTCTTTATTTGGAATGTTACCTGAACGGAATCGTTTCGGGCTGATACCGAGAACAGAAAGATGAGCATGGAACATAATTTGCTGTTTATAATTGCTGTCATCTAATAATCACCTTAATTGTCAATATATAGAAAGAATTGTTTTATTTTGCCCTCAAATGCTATTTGATGTATATTTTGAGACAGTGTATGTACATACGCTCATGATACATTATGTACTCCGGAGTACCCGATGCAGAATACGATTATCGAGCAGTATATCAATGATATAAGGCGTATATCAGCTGGAGAGCTCACCGAACCGGTGACGATTGGCGGTACAGGTACAGCGCACCGCCTCGGAGAAGAACTTGAACGACTCAGGGCATATTTATTGCGAAGAGAGCGTGAATCCGCCCAGTTTTCAAGGATCATTGAAAGAATGAATGCCGGTATGGATATGGATTCGATTTTATCATATATCTATGATTCATTCCAACCCCTCATACCGTTTGATCGAATCGGTTTTTCTCTGATTGAGAACAATGGAACAACTGTTCGTGCCCAATGGGCACGCAGCCGCCTGCCAGCAATCCTGCTCGGAACGGGATATGAAGCACCGCTTCACGGGAGCAGCCTTCATTCCATTATTGAAACCGGCAGACCCCGGATCATCAACGACCTTTCGGCTTATCTCGCGGCTAAACCTTCTTCCGAATCAACCAGACTGATAGTGGAAGAAGGTTTGCATTCAAGTTTAACCTGTCCCCTCAAATCAGAGGGAGCGCCCATCGGGTTTCTCTTTTTTTCCGCGGAGAAAAGCGGAACCTATGACGAGGAACATGTAGATATCTTCCGTGATATAGCCGGCCATGTATCAGCCAATCTCGAGAAAAGCAGTATTCTGGATCGACTTCAAGAGCTGAACAGGCTTAAGGATCGATTTCTTGGAATGGCCGCCCATGATCTTCGTGGACCCCTGACGGGTATCAGCGGGATGATCGAAGTCTTATTAGACGGTCAGTTCCATGAACCCACGGAAGCGGAACGCGATATTCTTCAACTCATGGGTACGGCGAGCAACGACGTATTGGGACTTGTTGACGACCTGCTTGATATAAGTGCCATCGAATCAGGGAAGCTGGAATTGAATCACGAAATGATCAATGTCCGAGAGTTCATACATTCCTATCATTCATACGGTGAACATCGAGCAAAGGCAAAACAGATACACCTCAACCTCGATATTGCCGATCAATCGCTTTTTGTATCAGCCGATAAACGCAGGCTCAGACAGGTTCTCGATAATCTGTTGAACAATGCAGTGAAATTCTCGCACTCACATACGACTATAACAATTCGTGCATTTGAAAAGGATTCATCGCTTTGTTTTGAGATCGAAGATCAGGGTCAAGGAATTTCGGCGAAAGATCTGCCAAAACTCTTTTCGGATTTTGGCAAAACCGATACTCGTCCGGTTCGTGGTGAACGAAGTTTCGGGCTCGGGCTGGCCATTGTGAAACGGATCATAGACGCACACGGAGGCAAGGTTTCCGTTGAAAGTACGGTTGGGAAAGGGTCGATTTTCCGGTTTTTACTTCCCATTCATGGGAATTCGGCATCTTCCGCACTCGATATTCCCTGAAGAGCCTGTTCTAAAGCAGAAATCACCGATCAAAGGGACGAGCTGAACTCCAGGATTCGATATCGTAGTTGATTTCCGTATCGGGCATGGGAATTCTGTCGATATCCACGCCGGCTTCCGCGAAAAACTCTTCTGCTCTGGTGTCGTGATAATCAGAAAAAACAACTACCCGACGGATACCTGCCGCTATGAGCGCTTTGGCGCATGTAGTGCACGGCATATTGGTAATATATGCCGTGGAATCATCCAGAGAAACTCCATGGCGCGCGGCCTGTGCCAGCGCGTTGATCTCGGCATGATTAGTCCGAATACAATGGTTATTCTCGACGATACAACCCACATCATAGCAGTGCGGCGCACCGGGAAGTGAGCCGTTGTATCCCGTGGATAGAACGTATTTGTTTTTCACGATAACGCACCCACAGTGCATTCGTGGACATGTTGCCCGTTCAGACGCAAGCATCGCGAGTTTCATGAAATACTCATCCCACTCCGGACGATGTATTTTTATTGGGTTACGGTTCAGAAGGCAACTCCTATACTGTTTCTTCAAACACTCTCAGAGCGCGCATTTCACGGTTTTCGGTTTTACCAACCTGTTAAAATCGTCAAACGGTAGCCGTACCAATTCCTTGTGTGATCCGGCACTGAATGCTATCTCCTCATCCTCAGCCAGTTTTTCCGCGGCATACACATCAAGATCATAGAGATTTCCGAACGGCGGCATGGCACCGACTTCACACTCAGGAAACATGTCTTTAAACTCCTGCTCCGATGCCAATTCCACCTTTGCAGCCCCGGCAGCTTCGGCCAGCAAACCGAAATCGAGCTTGCATGACGCGGGAATGACAACCATCGCCATATTCCCGTCAATCTTGACCATGACCGTCTTTGCAAGTTCATCACCGGGAATATGCGCCGAAGCCGCAATTTCCTGTGCGGTGAAGGCCAGGGAATGTTTGATTACTACAAATTTTACTCCCTGAGAATCAAGATAATCCTTCAGACGTTGAACCGGCATGGCTTCCCCCTTTTGCGAACAAATCTCACCGATATTTTACCGGATGCGCTGATACACAACTATATCAACGACCTTGCGAAAAATCCGGGGAGAAATGCAGATACGAAAGGATTGTAGACGCAATCGTTCTCCCGTGACTAATGTAGCTTATATTATGACCGGTGGGCAATGAAAATCATCATTCGATTGCACCGATGAGATGTCAGGAGGATACCGAGTTGTCGTCGATCAGGGATAAGACACGTTCCGGAGTAAGTGGAATCTCGTATACCGGTTTTCCCAGTGCATCGGATACGGCATTTGCAATAGCCGCGGGTACGCCGATGAGCGAGGGTTCACCTATGCCCTTTGCACCAAACGGGCCACCGGACCATGGATGCTCTACAAGTTCAAAGGATATTTCAGGGATCTCTCCCATGCCGGGTACCGCGTAGTCAGTAAAACCGTCTGTCAGAAGATGACCATCACTGGTGACAAGCTCCTCCCAGAGCGCAAGTCCGGCACCCTGAGCGATACCGCCTTCGATCTGACCACGAACTCCCTGCCGGTTTATGGCTCTGCCAATATCATGAACAGCGCAGATGCGGGATACTCGAACGAGACCGGTTCCGGTATCTATTTCAACCTCCGCCATATGAGTGGAATATGAGTTTACGGCATACGGTTTACCCTGCCCTGTAGCGGAATCATACGGTTTTTCAGGAGGCACATGAAATCCCAGTGCGGCCATTTCGACCCGCTCCGCATAACACAACGCGATCCCCTGATCCCAATCAAGAAGTACGGTATCCGATTTGCGATCGATGATACGATCATTTTCAATCACAAGATTTTTCGCATCAAACCGGTTCGCAATCGTTTTCAGGATTCTTCGTTTCAGAGTCCGTGCCGCACGCCTGGCCGGCATACCCGACATAATCGTACCACGCGATGCCACCGTCGGACCACAGTCTTGTATTTTATCAGTATCGACATGCATAACCTCCACCTTCGCCACATCGATACCCAACTCCCCGGCCACGATTTGAGCCACAGCCGTAAGAAGTCCCTGCCCCATTTCCGTCAGTCCCACGGACACGGTGACACTACCATCATCCTGGATGCTGACAAATGCCTGACTCCTGTCCAGCCGTTCCCCCCCTTTATGGAGATTATTACCGTAGTAGCTGGTGGATATCCCGATCCCACGGAGTATGGAATCTGATTTCTGTCCGACTCTATATTGTCTTTTCCGTCTCCTGTAGGATGATAAACGAAGTGCCTGCCTGAATGTCTGTCGCATCGCCACATATTCGTTAAGCCGCTCGCCTGACGCGGTCTTACTCCCGCGTTTCCACAGGTTTTTCTCACGGATCTGTTGCGGATCCATATTCACCCTGCGGGCCAATTCATCGATTTGCCGTTCTGTTGCGAACGTTACCTGCGGTGCACCGAATCCCCGGAATGCACCGGTGAACAGATTATTGGTATACACGACCCTGGTGGTAACATCAACGGCGTCAAGTTCATATGGACCGCACACGGAGCTGTTTCCCCGCTCAGCCACGACCACGCTCAACCCACTGTACGGACCCGCATCAAAAATGATATCCGCCTTCATTCCCCGCATAGTACCATCCGCCATTGCGGCAAGCGTATGATGAATCACGGTTCTGTGACGTTTTGTGGAAAACGTGAAATCTTCGGCACGCGAGAATACGATCTTCACAGGTTTGTTCGTGTGAAATGCGAGGAGAGCCGCGCATGCCGCCACTTCGCTGGGATAGTCTTCTTTTCCGCCGAATGCCCCTCCTGTATAGGTCTGTTTTACTCGAATCTTGCTTTGTGGAATACCGAGTATCCCAGCAACAGCCGATCGAACGTAAAACGGGCATTGACACGTGGAATAGATCGTATATCGCCCGTTCCCTTCCGGAACACATATCGCGCCCTGCGTTTCGAGATACGCATGTTCCTGGTATCCCGTGCGATACGTACCCTCAACGATCACATCCGCTGTTCCGCATATCTCCTCTATGTCTCCACGCCTGACACTGAGACGCGCGACAAGATTTCCGGAAGCATGTATTTGTGGCGCTTGCGAGTCGAGAGAATAGAGAGGATCATCCACTAGGGGCAAGGGTTCGATCTCGATGCGGATATCCTGTTTGATCCGTTCCGCGGTAAACTGGTCCCGGGCGGCTATGAGTGCAATTCGTTCCGCCATGCTTCTGACGCGACCGATCGCGAGAAACTCCTGGTCTTTTTGCACTATGCCGATCTGGTTCGTTCCCGGAATATCCTTGTGTGTGATTACGATTCCTGCTTCATGACCGACTTCCGGTACTTCAACGCTCCGGATGATACCATGGGGCTTCGGAGATGTAACAATATGCCCTACCCACATCCCGGGAAATTTCAGATCTGAAAGAAATCTGGCTGAGCCGGTCACTTTTTCGCGTGCATCAATTCTTGGAATTGCGGCTCCAATGATTCGTGACACTATTCACGCTCCGTTCGGAGTGCATTCGCCGCCCGTTCCACGGCCCTGATTATACTCGTATGTCCGGTACATCTGCACACATTACCGTCCAGTGCGCTATAGATCTCTTCATGTGTAGGAGACGGGTTTGATACGAGCAGGGCGTACGTACTCATGATAAATCCCGGTGTACAAAAGCCGCACTGCACGGCTCCTTCATCGATAAATGCTTGTTGAATGGAATTCAGGACACCATTCTTCGCAAGTCCTTCTATGGTCAGTATATCCGAACCATGCGCTTGCATGGCAAGCATCAGACAGGAATCCACGGCTTTCCCGTTCACGATAACGGTACAAGCGCCACATTCACCCTCTCCGCATCCCTCCTTGGTTCCGGTAAGGTCAAGATCATTCCGGAGTACATCGAGCAGTCGTGACCGGGGATCGATTCGAAGGGTGTGCTCTCTCTCATTTACCCGTATATGTAATTCGACCATGTTCACTGATTTCACTCCTCTATCCTGCACATTCCCAGAGAAACTCTTTTACAATATTGTATACAATTCGTCGCCTGTACTCCTCGGAAGAGCGATGATCGCTGATCGGTTTACAATCCTCGGTAGATGCCATCCGGGCCGCGGTTTCGATTTCTTTTTCCCCGATTCTCTCAGACGTTTCCAGATACCGTTCAGTATGTTTCGCTCTCAGCGGCACCGGAGCTACGGAACCAAGCGCCATACGTATGGAGGAAATCCGGTCTTTTATTCCGGTAACAACGGCAGCCAAAGCAACACGGGAAATAAAATGCCTGCTCCTCGGGCCCACTTTGCGAAACCAATGTTCTGATATTTTGTGATTCACGGGTATGTGGAATGAGCGAACGATCTCCTCATTCGAGAGAATCGTTTGCCCTGGTCCCCGGAAAAAATCATGCAGATGAATTCGTCGTTCACCCTTCGGTCCGACGATGGTAACATCTGCATCAAGAGCTACCAGAGCCAATGCCATATCAGCGGCGGGCGAGGCATTGACGACATTCCCTCCGATGGTTGCCATGTTACGTATCTGTGCACCGCCAACCTGAGATGCCGCGCAGGAAAGAACGCCCAATTCCGGACAATCACATGCTGACAACTGGGCGGCAGTGACCATTGAACCAATCTCCACGGAATTGCGGGTTCGTCGAATGGCATTCCATCCCAGCGCTTCTAACGAGATGATGGTTTCGGGATAGATTCGTTCTCTGCGAATTCTCACGAGCAGATCCGTACCACCGGCGAGTATTGTCGAGCCGTTGTAGGGATGAATCAATGCCATGAGTTCTTGTAATGTTTTTGGAGACAGGAACCTCATATCGATCTCCTGCATGGATCTTTTTTTGAGACGGAGTGTCCGAAGTTATAGACAAGAACGCTCTTCGTCACTATTTCCGAAGTATACGCGGTACGCAAAGTACCGTGATTCAGAGTGTTCGTGAATCAAACTGAGCATGGTTCGATTCTTGCATAAAATATTCTGGTTTTGAATAGAATTTAGTATTACTGAACTAGTACATATCTCCTTAATAATCGCCGTTTTGAGAGGATACCGATGAAGCTCAAACACACACTATCGATCGGATTTATCGTTCTGAATGTACTCATGGCCGGATCGGTGTTTGCCCAGTATTTCGGGCAAAACAAGGTCCAGTATCATGAATTTGACTGGAAAGTTATACATACGGATAATTTCGATGTTCACTATTACGGCGCGCAACGACAGGCGGCTCTGGATGCGGCAAAGCTCGCGGAAAAAGCATATGCCGAACTATCGGCCGATTTCGGATATACGGTTGATAATGCGATTCCTCTTCTCCTATACGCCTCCCACGGGCATTTCCAGGAAACCAATATAACCCCATCACTTATATCTGAAGGAACGGGGGGTGTTACTGAATTCGTGAAACGACGTGTATTTCTTCCGTTTACCGGAAGTTATGCGGAGTTAAAACACGTTCTCAAACATGAACTGGTTCATGCATTCCAGCTTGAACGATTGCTCAGTGATCGAAGATCTCTCATGTCGAGTCAACTCTACATGCCGCCGCTGTGGATTATAGAGGGAATGGCGGAGTATTACAGCATTGACCTCGAAGATCATAATACGGGAATGTGGATGAGGGATGCCGCCATGTCCGGATATCTCATCGATCTCGAGACACTGAGTCGCGTTGGAGATATACGTGTATACCGGTTCGGTCAGAGCATTATGTCATTCATCGGTGAACGGTATGGAAATCAGAAGGTGGGTGAACTCTGGCTCCGGCTTACACGTCTTAACAGCATGGAAAGGGCAGTTCAAAAAACATTGGGCATGTCAGTTGAAGAACTGTCGCGAAAATGGCAGTTGTATATTAGACGATCCTATCTGCCCCAGATCGAGGGTCGAGATTCTCCTCATGAGGCAGCCCGTCTCCTTGCCGGGGGAAAGAATGAAACGGGTTCATACTATATAAACCCCGGTCTCAGCCCGAAAGGTGATCGTCTCGCATTCATTTCCGACAGGGATATGCTTATAGATCTTTGGATCAAAAACGAGACCGGAGAAGTGAATCGACTCGTTAAGGGGCAACGATCCGGAACATTTGAATCTCTCCGATTCCTATCATCAACGGTATCATGGTCACCCGATGGCGAAAAAATCGCACTCTCTGTAAAAACCGGTGGGAAAGAAGGTATATATATACTTGATTCCAACTCCGGCGATATAGTCAAGAAAATATTCCCCCCGGTGGACGGAACACAGGGGCCGAGTTTCAGCCCCGATGGTACTCAACTCGTATTTTCCGGATACCACTCCGGGCAATCCGATCTGTACATATACGATCTGATGACCGATGACCTCACCATGCTTACCAATGATCGATATGCCGATCGGGATCCCACATGGTCCCCGAGCGGCAACACCATTGCATTCAGTACCGACCGATCTCCCGTTACCGACTTCGCGACTCTCGCCATCGACGAATGGGGCATCGGCATTCTGAATCTCGAAGCAAATGATATCGAAGTACTGCCCCGGCTCGACGGTAAAAATATAAATCCCGTCTATTCACCCGATGGAAACTACATTGCTTTTGTATCGGATGCGGACAGCATATCGAATATCTACATCTGGGATCTTGAATCACGAACGGTTGGTCAATTGACCAATATATTCACGGGGGTCAGTGGTCTTACCAATACCAGCCCATGTCTGAGTTGGGCATTAAATGACGATCATATCGCGTTCTCTTCGTTTGAAGAGGGCAAGTGGAATATCTACGGAATAACCGATCCCGTTGCTGAGATCGAAACGTGGGAGACGCCGGAGATCCCGGTACCGGTATTCGCCGAGATCGATACAGTAGCTCTCGCGGATACAACAACATTCGTCATCTCCGATTATGACGTCGATTTCTCGGCTGATTATCTTGCCGGAGGCGCGGCGTTTTCAACGAATTTCGGACTTGCGGGTCAATCGTATATATCTTTCAGCGACATTCTCGGTAATCATTCCATAACCGTTGGCGCGGCCATCTATGGTTCACTTACTGATGCGGATCTTCTCCTATCATACATGAATCTCGAGAAACGTCTTAACTGGGGAGCAGCCTTATATCAGTATAGAAATGACTACCTCCTGTTCGAGGCATCCGACCAGGATGAGTTCAGGAGTGAGATTTATCGTGGCGGCGAGTTAGATCTTCGGTGGCCGTTTTCAAGATACTCACGAGTTGATCTTTCACTGAAGTTGCTAACTATTGATCAGCGTACCTATGTACAAACGATCTACGATCCGAATCTATTATACGAGGTCGATCGCGATAATCTCTATTTTGCCGCTCCCTCCATAGCATGGGTTACTGATAATACCATATGGGGATCCACCGGACCCATTGCCGGTCGAAGAGCCCGTATTTCCGGGCAACTCGCCCGTGGTGATCTACAGTATTTCACGGGAATCGCAGATTTCCGCGGTTATCACAATATTTCACGGGATTATGTCCTGGCCGGTCGTACCGTCTTCGGATACAGTGAGGGGAAAACACCACAGGAGTTCAGCATCGGAGGCGCTCATTCATTACGCGGTTATGGATACGGATCTCTTCGAGGCACCCGGACCTTGCTCACGAACTTTGAATTCCGTTTTCCTCTTATCCGTCACCTCTGGCTTGGATTTCCTCTTCCGCTCGATATCTGGAATATGCGCGGGTGCGTATTCTTCGACGCAGGAGCCGCATGGGACAACGGCGATATCCAACTCTTCATGAAGGATGAAGCAACAAGTCTCCCAAAGACCAAAGATCTGCTTGCCTCATACGGAATCGGCGCACGATTGAATCTCGGTATATTCGTGCTGAAATACGACCTTGCGCGGCGGACTGATCTCGTAAGCAGCACGAGCGACTGGGATTCCGTATGGTCACTTGGTCCGGAGTTTTAGGAGAAGTCTACCACCTGAAGTAACAGAGAGCTGACTAATCAGTCGTACTTTCATAGTTTGCGGCCTTAGTTATACGAGGTATTGAGTCATTCATAACCAGGGCGCAGACTATGAAATTCCGGAATGTCAGAGGATTTATATTCGATCTCGACGGCACACTCATAGATTCGTTGCACATCTGGTCGGCCATTGATGAACGGTATCTGGAGCGTCACGGGTATACCGTTCCCGACGACATAGCGGATTCCATCGAGGGAATGAGTCTTCCCGAAGCAGCAGTATATTTTAAAAACAGATTCAAGATATCGGATTCAGTGGAGACTATAGCTGAGGAATGGCGACAGATGGCAATTGAGTCATATACTCATGAGATTCAACCTGCAAAAGGAGCCCAACGATTACTCGACCACCTGTATGATATCGGGTATACACTCACCCTGGGCAGCAGCAATTCTCGTTCTCTGGTCGATCCCCTGTTTCAGCGTTTGAACTGGCATCGGTACTTCAGCCACATTTTATTTGCTGAAGAAGTCGTTGAAGGCAAGTCATCACCGAAGCTTTTTTTAGAACTTGCGCACAGGATGTCGATACATCCGGAAGCCATCGTCGTTGTTGAAGATAGCCCCGCGGGTCTTCTTGCCGCTCGATCCGCGGGAATGAGAGCTATAGCAGTAAAACGAGCCGCATTTCACACTGATTGGGCGTTCATGGTAAAACACTCTGATATCGCGGTGGAGTCTCTCGACTGTCTCTTCCCCACCACCTCATGGATCGCATGATGACCGTATTCCGCCGCATACCGGAATTGGTGTCCATCCGGAATATTAAGGACAAGCGCGTCGAATCATTCCGTATCGCCATTGGGCGCGTTCTGGTCATCAATGCCAGTATCACGGGAATTATTCTTCTATGGAATCAGGGGTTACGATATCCCGTCCCGGCATTCCTTTCATTCCCTGTCTCGATAATAGATTACCTTTCCTTTGTTGTTCTTCTCTGCGCCGTGGCAGTGAGACTGTATACGGCACATACTGCCATTCGAACACGGAGTGGCGTACTGGGCTTCCTGTTCTGGATTCTCGCGCTGGTACGATTACTT
>Ga0180434_10005989_pt1 | contig 14113 bp, 11 predicted proteins | sample SS_ome_7_FD_132453 | JGI IMG/M metagenome (GOLD analysis project Ga0180434, IMG submission 132453) | Hypersaline lake sediment archaeal communities from the Salton Sea, California, USA - SS_1_D_2 metaG | ecosystem: Environmental > Aquatic > Non-marine Saline and Alkaline > Hypersaline >... | reverse complement strand
TAACGTTCATCCTGGGCTAAGTCCGTGTTGATAGAAGGGCAAAGTGAGAAGGCTGACCGCCTGCGTCAGTTGATCCAGCGGTTCGAACGGGTTGCCGTCGCCTTCTCGGGCGGGGTCGACAGCACGCTTCTGCTGGCGGCGTGCCTGGAAGTGTTGGGCTCGGAGAACGTCCTGGCGCTGTCGGTGACGTCCACGCTGGTGCCGGTGGCGGAAAGCGAGCGAGCTGTCGAGCTTGCTGCACGGCTCGGTACGGAGCACCGCGTGGTGCCCTTTCGGGCTTTGGAGCTGCCAGGGGTGGTCGCTAACCAGCCGGACCGCTGCTATCACTGCAAGAAGGCCCTCCTATCGAAGCTGCTCACGATCGCAGAGGGCGAGGGGTACAGTGTTCTCCTGCGGGGCGCGAACGCCGACGATAAGGGTGACTTCCGGCCCGGGATGCGGGCCGGGGTCGAGCTTGGCGTTCGTGCGCCGCTTCTGGAGGCTGGTCTGACGAAGGTTGACGTCCGAGCTCTATCAAGGGCGATGGATCTACCGACCTGGGATCTTCCCTCGATGGCGTGTCTTGCCTCGCGCATGCCCTATGGGGTGCCGCTCACCGCGCAGGCGCTTAGGCGCGTCGAAGCTGCCGAGTCGGTGCTGCGGGATCGCTTCGTCTTGGGACAGCTCCGGGTCCGTGATCACTTTCCGATAGCGAGAATCGAGATTCCCGGCAAAGACATCGACCGGGTGAGCCGGAGCCCCGTCCGGGAAAACGTGGTCCACGCGCTTCAGGCGCTGGGCTACCGCTACGTGACCCTCGATCTGGAGGGATTCCGGAGCGGCAGCTTGAACGAGGTGTTGAACCAGAAGGCCTGATAGGCGCTCGGCCGGGCTGACCCGTCGGGCGCATGGGATGCGCTTGCTGCGGATCGCACGGTGAACTCAGGTAGGTCCGGCGTCCGGGGCTCCGTATTTGCTTGGAGGCACGGGGTCCGCTTGGACTGTGTGCAGTCCACAATGGATGGTCGCCGCAGGCATGGGGAGCCACCAAGGCGTTGACCATCCTCATAGGGTTCTATCCGTCTCTTCCCCAGTTATCTTCTGGTCCGCCTGTTCTACCCACGCCTTGGCACCCTGCCCAAACGGCCGCGCTATCGATTGGGATCGGAGAGTCGCGCCGAGGAGCCGATAGGACGTCCACCTGCCGGGTGACAGTGAACACGCCCCGTGCCTTGCTGGACGCCTGGCTTTTCTCTCCGTACCCGCCGCGACTGCAGACAGTTGGATGTCAAGGGCCGGCGCGTCTCTCTTCGGCTTATCTCCAGACACCGTCGAAGGATCAGTCAAGCATGGCCTTAGCTCGTAGGCCTTCAGGATCCAGGAGACGAATCTCGTCCCGATCTACTTCGATGAGTCCCTCGCGGGCAAGCTTATGGAGCGCCCGGTTCAGGACGTCGACCACGGTGCCAAGTCGTGCGGCGATCTCCGCCTGGGTGGCCCACGGACGGCGCCGCAGGGTCTTACCCTCGGCCTGATCTAAGAGGCGTCGCGCCAGTCGAGCCTCCACGGTCCTCAGAGAGAGATCCTCCACTATTGAGACGAGGTGGAGGACCCGTTGAGCGAGGCTTTCCATGACCCGACGCGCCAGCATAGGATAGTCGTCCAGGAGGTGACGGATGGTGCGGCGGTCGATCAGCCAGAGCGTGGAGGACTCCAGGGCGATAGCGGTGGCCGGGTTCCGATCACCGGCGAAGACGCCCACTTCGTTGATCACCTCTCCCGGTCCAATGAAGCGGAGCACCTGCTCGCGGCCGTCGGTTGAGGTCCGAACGGCCTTGAGCCAGCCGTCCTGGACGAGGTAGAGGCCGGGACTTGGCTCGCCCTCGAAGAAGACGATGTCGTCCGCCTGATAGGCGCGGCGCACAGCGGCATTTGCCACCACGTCCAGGAGGTCGGAAGGCAGGTCAGTGAAGTATGAAACGGATGAGAATACCTGGTCGGGTGTGGACTGGTTCGTCGTTTCGGGCATCGGCTCTCCTATGAGTTAGCGAGCACGGCAGAAGACATGGAGCCGGTCTGGCGCCGTGATCCGCTAGCCGAGTTACGCTTGTGCCTGCGGGAAGTCTGGCCCCAGGGGTCTGGGGAGCCGACGGAGCCTCGGGTTTGGGGCAAGGGGGGCTGCTCCTTGGAGGTCCAGGCACCCGACGGCGGTATCACTCGGCTGCGTCCTGCGCATCGGCGAGCAGTCCCAGCTGCTCCAAAGCCTCGATCATCTCTGGCCAATCGCCGCGGCGGACGACCACCGCTGTGGGACTGATGCGCTCCTCTACCAGATGCGCCACGCGCCCCGACGCTAGGGCCCGCTCCATAATGGCTTCGTTGGTCGTTCTAAGGAGCACGGCCTGGTGCAAGCTCGCCTCCGTACCGCGTTCGTCCCACTGGCTCAGGGCTTCCCTCATATGGCGGGGCACGGGTCCCTGAAGGTGGTCCTCCAGGAATGTCAGCACGCGGGGGATGGTGATACGTTGTTCTTTGGCCCGCTGGAGAGATGCTGGGGTGAGCCGGTAGCGGTACCGTTCACCACTGTCGAGCCATTCGGCCACGCGGCCGACCTGGAAGCGCGCATACCTGCGTCCGATGGGCACCAGTAGCTGGAAGCCCGAGCGCAGGCGGATGGTCGGCGGCTCGGTAGGGACGGGCTGCTCCCTGAGACCTAGGATAGCCGCTCCTGCATCGCTTAGGCGGAAGGCGCGGGGGGACTGACCGGGCTTTTCTGTACCAAGGTCGATGAGGCCCAGCCAGAACAAGGGCCCGGTAAGCAGGTACCGAATCAGTCGACCCTCGACTGCGTCCCAGCTCTCGAATCCCGACAGGTATGCGCCCGTGACGTCGTCCTTGATGTACCATGTCTCATAGTCCCCCGTCGGACGCTGGAAGTCTGGATCGACCCGCTTGATCTCTCCGACAAATCGCTCGATCTCGAGCCAGGACGTGGGCGTGCAGGTGGCGAGATGCGCTAGGATTGCCTCGCGGGCGAGAAGTGGGTCGTTCCGCCACGCTCCCGTATCCTCAGGCTGCAAGGTAGGGACGTGAAAGAGATCGTTCCACGTCGGATCGTCCCGCCAACTCACGTACATGAGCCGTCGCTGTTCGTTGGGCTGACTGGTGAGCCACTCAGTGACTGCGTCGGGTACCAGGCTGGCCCTTCTGGCATTTTGATCGGTGACCCAGCCGATCCGACTGGCGAGGTGGCGGAGGAAGTGGAATCGATCTCGAGTCTGGTGCAACAAACGCGGCAACAGCTGCTTGTTGTGCCGGGCGGACCACGTTCCTTCAGACGAGTAAGCTGGTTGATGGTTGTGGACGTACGACAGGAATGTACAGGCATCTTCGAGGAGCTCGGCCCCCGCCGAATTGACGATGGGAGGAGGCGAAGCGGGGTCTAGCGAGAGGGCCGCCGTATCCTCCGCCGGCGCCGGGAGAAGGTCTAGGATCTCCGCAGGAATGGCGACGGCCTCGTAGGCCCCATCAGACCCCTCGGCGAAGGTCTTGAAGAGGAAGCCGCTGTACCAAAGGGCCTCGGCAGGGGAGACAGGGTTCTCCCAGGGGTGCTCCCTATCCATGCGGCCCGGTCCCATCACGCGGATGTCTCCCCATTGACGGGCAAAGACGCGCTGCGGCAGCGTGCCGCCGCCGGCGGCGACAGTGCGCAGGGCTTCGCGCTGGTCGTTGGTCAGCTTTGCTCGGGCTGCGGCGACGGCCTCGGGAGAGGGCATCGCCTCTGCCAATTGTAACGCCATCTCACGGCGGCGGTGGCTCGTCAGAGGAATCTCCCAGAACTTGGCAATGACGTCCAGACGCAGCCGCTCTGTGTCCAGCAGGCTCTGTTGGAGTACAGGCATGGTTCAGACATTATATACGGAGGGCGAGAGAAGGAACAGACGGTTCTCGTTATGGTTGCCGTTTGATGTGCGAGGGCTATAATCTGGTGGGCATGGTCCTTGTGGGCATGGTCCTGGTGGGCATGGTCGCTGTTTGTTGAAGGTGAGGTGTGGTGCGATGAATGAGGATCGACGGTCGATGGAAACGCAGCGAGAGGAAGAGGCGACGGTTCTGGCCTGGCTCCGGGAAGGACTGCGGGATTTTCGGCTGGCCTGGCGTCTGTTCGTGGACAACCGGGTCCCCTTGTGGACCAAGATCGTCCCGCCGGCGGCCCTGGCCTACGTCTTGTCTCCGATCGACATCCTGCCGGATTTTCCCCCGATGGGGCTCAATCAGGTCGATGACCTGGCAGTGGTCATCCTGGGCGTGAAGCTATTCATCGAATTGGCGCCTCCAGAGGTGGTCCGCGAACACCTGGAGAAGCTGGGTGCACGGATTGAGGAATGGCGTGTGGTGGACGAGGACGAAGGTCCCGTGGTGGAGGGTCACTACGAGATCCGAGCGCCCAAACGTGATGACGGGAAGGGCACGCGGGCTGTGGACTAGATTGAGCGGCCGCGCTGGCTGCTCAACCTACGGTGCCTCCCGTCCGACGTGGTAGAGTTGAGTTCCGTGCTTGTCGTAGAACGTGAAAGCGAGGGTGGGCGGGGTCTCTCCGGATGAAGGGGAGACCATGATCTCGAGAAAGCCCCCACCAGGCTCCTTCTGCTGATAGAGTTGGGAAATCCTCCCCTCGGGATCGGTGGATCCTTCATCCCCGGGCTGCGGGCCTAGACGCGAGCTGCCGTCCACCAGGGCGCCAGCGCTGAACTCCTCGAAGCCCGACGGATGGATCGAGTGGTACTGCCAGTGGCGATCCCCGCAGACAAAGTAGACCTCTTTCTCGTCGAGATCCTGGTCGAGTAGCCAGTCGAAGAAACCTTCTCCCTCGTCCCGAAAGCCGAAAGGGTTCGTGTGGTTATCTCGCTTCCTTCGATCTCCTGCCTGCCCTACGGGGTTGCCGCCAAACAGGGGGGCCAGGAATCCGCCCTGCTTGCCGGTCCATGCGTCGTCGGGACCGACCATTGGCGTGGGGGAGATGATAATCTTGAATGTCGCGTCGCTCTCCTTCAGCGTCCTTTGCAGCCACGCCTTCTGCTCCTCACCCCACATGGTCTTGCCAGGCCCCGGATCGGCTATGTTGGGATCTCGGTGGTCACGTCCCTCTAGGAGCCAGATCTGCAGGAGGTCGTTGATCCGGTGCGTCCGGTAGGTGACGGCGTCCTGAACAAAGGGGTCGACAACCGGCACCTGCTCCAGGAAAACGCTTGCACCGACCTCAGGTAGCGGCTCGATGGTTCCGTAGGGATCGGCGTCGTCGTACCGGTAGTCGTGGTCGTCCTTTATCCAGTAACTGGGCACGGCCCGGAAGAGGGCTCTGAACCGCGGGGTGGCGAACTGCTTGTGCCACTTGGCGCGCATCGATTCTTGCTTTCGAGCACGGCCCAGGGCAGGACAGTCGTAGTAGACGCTGTCCCCGGTGCTCACGAAGTAGTCGGGCTCCCTTGCGACGATGGTCTCCAGCGAGGGGAAGCCCAGTATCCTCTGCCGGAAACGGAAGTCCCTCAGTGCTGTGGCTCGGAAGCTGTAACGGTGCATGGAGGTGACGGCGATGAGCCGCGTCTCGCGGGCGACGCCCCTCTCGTCCAGGGTGCGAAACGTGCCGGTGGGCCCCGCCTGGGCGGAGGACGGGTCGGGCCCCGAGAGCATCCTGTAGTAGTAGCGCGAGCCAGCGTCAAGGCTTTGGATGGCTTGCTTGACGATGAAATCGCCCTCATCCGTGGCTTCCGTCCAGTCGGTGAGGAGAGCATCCTGGAAGCCCGGGTCCTTCGATAGGGCGAAGGCTGCCACGCCGGGTTGTCCCCGTACATCCCCGAATGCGGCCGTGGGTTTGGTTGCCAGCCGGGCGCGGAGAATGACCGAATGACGTGTCACCTCGCCAGCCATCTCGCCCTGCCAGTGCAGCGTAGGCTGGAGCGCGCCGCTCACTGACGGGTCTTCTCCCTGTATCCCCGCTTCTGGCTGGCCAGGGGAAACGCACCCTAGCAGTAGGGCGATGGAGATGAAGAGTGTGACGGGTATCGAGGGATATCTAGGTTGGATTTCACTGGACATCGACGGGGGCTCCTTGGATGTCTGGGTCAACCACGACTGGGAAGCTAACGCCACCATGGCGAGAGATGACAACCTCCGGCTGGTGCGTGCTGCGAGCTGGTCAGCGCCGTCGAAAAGCTGCTCCTGGTCGTCGAAGATGACGGGCGGGAACCGCCTCTGGCAGGCGGTCTTCGGGCCGACCAGGTCCCGGAGGGGCGGTACCCGATCGGGGCGTTCAGTGTGCCTCGAACCGCCGCCCTGAGTTCCGCAACGGGGGGCGGCGGCTTGACGTCACTCTCGGCGATAGCGCGCCAGGCTGTCGGGAGGGTCAGGGGCAAGTGGCGGTCCTCAGTCCGTCGGAATGCGATGGGTCTCATAACGCTGCGCTCGGTGTGCGCTGGTCGGATAATGGGAGATTGATTGACGAACCAACGGGCCGGATTGTACGGTCTTCCCGAGCCATGTCAAGGCGTGAGCCTTGCATGGAGAAGCAGCCCAGTTGTCAGGGCGGGGGGGTAAGAGTATACTCTTTCCGAAGGGGACGGTCAGCGGCAAACCTTACGTGAGGATGCGCGCGATCATCCGTGCTGTACCTGCAACTCTGCGTCTCCGGCGGTTCCGTGTCGATGCTGCCCGTGTCGTTGCCGGTTGACCGCCGTGCTTCGACTCGATATCGAAACCGTTTCTGAGACGGGCGGGGCACTGAGGCTTGAAGCGGATCCGAGTGGTGAGAAAGCGAGGTAGATTGTGCCTGGAGGATACTTTGGAAGGGTGCTCGTCGTTGACCTCTCGCGGGGAGTGCTGGGGGTCGAAACGTTGCCCGAGTCCGCCTACCGGGACGTCCTGGGCGGATACGGGCTGGGCGTCAAGCTCCTTTACGAGCGGATGCCGACTGGGGCCGACCCGCTGGGGCCCGAAAACATCCTCGGATTCCTCCCCGGCTTGCTCACGGGTTCTGGGGTCCTGTTCGGAGGGCGGTTTATGGTGGTGGCCAAGTCCCCGCTCACCGGGGGATGGGGTGATGCCAATTGCGGCGGTCACTTCGGCCCCGTCCTTCGGTCCACAGGCCTGGACGGCGTCCTTGTGAAGGGTGTTGCCGAGCGACCGGTGACCTTGATGATCGATCAGAACGGCGCGTCGATCGAGGATGCGGGACCACTCTGGGGCCTGGATACGTGGGAGACCGAGGAACGGCTCAAGGAGAGGACCGGCCGCGGTGCGCAGGTGGTGACGATCGGGCCGGCCGGGGAGAACCAATCGTTGATCGCGGCCATCATCACGGACGGGGGCCGCGCCGCGGCCCGCTCTGGCCTTGCCGCTGTGATGGGGGCTAAGCGGCTCAAGGCCGTGGTGGCCCGGGGCAGAGAGCGGGTGCACCTCCACGATAAGGAGACACTGACCGAGGTCAGCCGGGACTACGGGCACATCTTCAAGAAGCCATCCTCGCCCGTCTCGAGGGTGCTCTTCGGGTGCACGAAGACGTTCGCTCCCGTAATCAGAGTGATCGGGATCAAGCCGTCGGGCCCGGCAGATACGATCATCTACCTGTACAAGAAGTATGGTACCAGCGGCGCCACGGCCTTCACGACCGAAGTGGGGGATGCCCCGGTCTGGAACTGGCGGGGTGTAGGTGCGCGCGACTTCCCGCTCCGCCAAAGCAAGCGCGTCAGTGACGAGGCGGTGATCAAATACCAGGTGAAGAACTACGGGTGCCGCTATTGTCCCGTGGCCTGCGGTGGGATCGTCCACATGGACGGGGAGCGGTACCAGGTGGAGGAGGCGCACAAGCCCGAGTACGAGACACTGGCGGCTTTTGGGCCGCTGCTGCTCAACGATGACCTGGAGACCATCGTCAAGGTCAACAGCTTGTGCGACCGCTACGGTCTGGACACGATCTCAACGGGTACGGTAGCTGCCTTCGCGATGGAGTGCGCCGAGTACGGCTTGATCGATCGGGTGCTGGGCGACGGTGTGGAACTCTCCTGGGGCAACGGTGACGCTGTGGTCCATCTGGTCGGATTGATTGCGCGTCGTGAGGGCATCGGCGATCTTCTGGCGGATGGAGTGAAGCGGGCTGCCGAGCGGATCGGCGGAGAAGCCCCTTCCTTCGCGATGCACGCCGGCGGGCAAGAGCTGCCGATGCACGATTCGCGATACGAGCCGGGGCTGGGTTTAGCTTACGCCGTGGATCCGACGCCGGGCCGGCACAACACGGCGAACGGCGGCATCCTGGATGCCCCGATCTTGCGAACGATGCTGGCCGATAAGGGGCTTTCGCCGCCCAAACGGTATGCATATGAGAACAAGGGCACGGAGTTCGCGTTGCTGAACCGGTACCTCCAGGTGTTGAATTGTGCCGGGCTGTGCATGTTCTCGCTGGTGATGAGCGAGCCGCCGCTGCTGGACTGGCTCAACGCCGCGACGGGGTGGGGGTGGAGCCTGGAGGATATGCTCGAAGCAGGCCACCGCATCCAAGTGCTGCGCCACGCATTCAACCTCCGTGAAGGTCTCCCCGCGACTGGCTTCGAGCTGCCCCCGCGAGCGCTAGGAAGGCCTCCGCTCGAAGAAGGACCTCTGCGAGGTGTCACCCTGGACATGGAGGCGATGAAACGAGACTACTTCAACTGCATGGGCTACGACCCTACCGGCGTCCCCACCCCGGAGCTACTTGCGTCACTGGGGCTGTCGACCCTCCTCGAGGATCTGTAGGAGACGGAGAGATGGAGCTAATCTACGACGCAGACGCTGATCTGGGCCTTTTGGACGACAAGACCATCGCGGTCATCGGCTACGGGAACCAGGGCCGCGCCCAGGCCCTCAATCTCCGGGACAGCGGTCTCCGGGTCATCGTGGGTAACCGGGATGATGCCTACGCGGAGAGGGCGCGATCCGATGGTCTCCGAGTCGTGGCGATCGAGAAAGCTGCCGTCGAAGCCGACGTCCTCCTCTTCTTGATCCCTGACGAGGTCATGCCAAACGCATTCGAGCGGGATGTGGTGCCTGGGCTCAAGCCCGGGGACGTGCTGGTCTTCTCCTCGGGATACGCGATTGCCTTCGGCCTGCTCCGGCCGCCGAAGGACATTGACGTGGTGCTCGTCGCGCCCCGGATGATCGGCCAAGGGGTGCGCGACCACTACGTGGCCGGGAGCGGCTTCCCATCCTTCTTGGGCGTCGAGCAGGATTACACGGGCCAGGCGAGGGGGATAGCCCTGGCCATCGCGAAAGGCATCGGTTCGACCCGCGCTGGTGTGGTCGAGGTGTCATTCGCGGAGGAGGCAGAGCTGGATCTCTTCACGGAGCAGTGCTTCGGCCCCGCTTTCGGAAGGGTGTTGACGACTGCGGTCGAGCTGCTCCTGGAAGAGGGGTATCCGCCCGCCGCGGTCCTGCTGGAGCTCTACATGTCGGGTGAGTTCGCCTACACGATGGCGAAGATCGCCGAGATGGGCATTGTAGAGCAGAGCCAGCTTCACAGTCGGACGAGCCAGTACGGATCGATGACCCGCGGCATGCGGTTCCAACTACCGGGGCTGCGGGAGAAGATGTTGGAGGGGCTGGAGGAGATTCGAAGCGGTGCGTTCGCGCGGGAATGGGAGGCTGAGCAGGAGGAAGGGGCGCCCACGCTCGACATGCTGAAGGCATCGGCTCGATCGCTGCCACTCTACGAGTTTGAGCGGGACCTGCGTGAGGCACTCCGAGGGAGCCCTGGCCTGGGCCCCCAGCTGCGCCGAAGGGGCGTAGCTCCTGACCGCCGTCCAGAGCGAAAGAGGGACCGGGGGCTACCTGAGCGCATATTCGGCTTGATTGGGCGGTTGCTGGGACGCGGGAGACGAGTTGAGGGTGGGTACGAGGCATTGGATTCCCTCCCCGCTGATGCAATGAAGCTTATCTTAGAGCGCTTCGTGGACCTCGCCATCGATGATCCCGCCCTGCGTGGGTTCGCGGACGGGCGCAAGGTGACGACCCAGTACGTGCTGCGTGACTCCGACTTGTCGTTCTACTTAACCTTCGTGGAGGGCGGCGTGAAGGGTGGCGTCGGGATGCCCCCTGAGCCGGTCGAGGTCCGGTTGGAGATGGATGCGGAGGTGTTGGATGGGATGCTGACGGGCACCATCAACGCTGCTCGTGCCGCGATGTCGGGGAGGGTGTCCTTCGAGGGCGATACCCGACGCGCCATGACGGTACAGAGGATTCAAGGCGACCTGACCAGGCTCTACCGACAGGCACGGCGCGAGGCGCTGAGGCATGAATAGGGCCCGGGCAGGGACGCCAGCCGGACCGCACGTGTCAGGGGCGAAGCACGAGCGTCATCGATAATGGACCGAGATCAGAATCACTTTTCGCCAGGTCCAATTGGAGAGGAGACCGTAATGGATCTCGTACCCGGAATTGACGTCTCCAGGTGGCAGAGAGGGATCGATTGGGATCGGGTGGCCGAAGGCGGCCACCACTTCGCGGCTATCCGCGCCACCATCGGAAACTACTACACGGACCCGCGATTCTACGTCAACTGGGACGGGGCCCAGGAGGCCGGGCTGTTGGTCTCCGCCTACCACGTGGTGGCGCCTGAACGACCGGCGGACTCGCAGATGGATCGATTCTTCGAGGTTCTGGATGGCCGTCAATCTGACCTGCCGCTCGTTCTCGACGTCGAGCTGAGCCGTGACGTCAGCTCCGAGGGCATTACTGAGTGCGTCGCTTCGTGCGCCGAGATGGTCGAGGACGAGAGCGGGCGGAAGCCGGTGATCTACACGGCACGCTGGTTCTGGGACCGCCACGTCGAGGAACGCCCAGAATGGGGGGACTACGATCTCTGGGTGGCACATTATGGGGTCCAGGAGCCCACCCTTCCACGCGGCTGGAAGACATGGAGGCTTTGGCAGTATTCGGATCGCGGGCAGGTAACGGGGATCGGTCCCGCGACCGACCTGAACCGATTCAACGGGGACGAGGAGGATCTTCTGGCCTATGTGAACGCGGAGGCCACCGACCAGGGGCCACCCCTGGAGGGACTCAAGGCCCGGGTCGCCGTGGAGCGCCTCCGCGTTCGGAGCGGTCCCGGGATGAACTACGAACAGGTAGGGGAGCTGCACGAAGGCGACCGGGTGAACGTGGTCTCCCTGTCGGGAGAGGACATCTGGATCCAGATCGAGCCTGGCAAATGGGCTCCGTATCGAGCTCTGGGCAAGCGCTACATGGAGCTGGAATAGCGGGGGCATGGTGGTTCAGGGTCCTGACAGTGCGTCCACGTTTGGCCCCGAATGCCGACCTGACGGTGGCGTCATCACCTCCCCATCGGCGAGGGAGCCTGATGTGCTCGCGGGAAGGGGAGGGGGCAGGGCAGTGTGAAGGCCTTCGCCTGCGATCGACACACGATACTCCTCCCACGGGGCCACCGCTTTCCGATGGAGAAGTATCGGCTGTTGCGGGAGGCCGTGATCGAGAACGGCCTGCTGGGTACGGTCGAAATCATAGTCCCGGAGCCGGCTACTGACGAGCAGATCCTCCGCGCGCACCATCGATCGTATCTCACCAAAGTCGCCGAGGGCCGCCTCTCTGAGAGGGAGGTGCGACGGCTTGGTTTCCCCTGGTCACCTGAGCTGGTCCAACGCGCACGATGCTCTGTGGGAGGTACCATCGCGGCGTGTCGTGCCGCGCTGGAGGATGGCGTCGGCGTCAATCTGGCTGGCGGTACGCACCACGCCTTTCCGGACCACGGACAAGGGTACTGTTTGTTCAACGATGTGGTGATTGCCATTCGGGAGATGCAGGCCGTGGGTCAAATCCACCGGGCTGTCGTTCTCGATGGTGACGTGCACCAAGGCAACGGCACGGCGGCCATGGTTGCGGACGACCCTACGGTCTTCACCTTCTCCCTCCACGGCGCGCACAACTTCCCTCTGCGCAAGGAGCGAAGCGACCTGGATATCGGGCTCGAGGACGGGGCGGGCGACGATGTCTTCCTGGCGACCTGGAGCAGGGGGGTGGACCAGGCGCTCGCGAGCTCGAGTCCTGATCTCGCCATCTTCTTGGCTGGAGCGGATCCCTTCTGGGACGATCGTCTCGGCAGACTGGCTGTGACCAAAGGTGGATTAGCTGAGCGGGACGAGCTCGTTCTCCAGCGCTGCGGCCAAGTTGGGATTCCCGTGGCGGTCGCGATGGGCGGCGGCTACTCACGGGACGTGCGAGATACCGTACGGATCCACCTGCAGACGATACAGATCGCGGCCGCGGTCTCCGCGCGGCTCAAGGCTTGCCAGTAGGGCCAACCTCCGCCGATTCGCTTTCCTGAATGCCAATCAAGACGCTTGGTCCGCCGCGCGCATGCCCAAGGACCCCTGTGGTTGCCCGCCACGCGGACTCACCCCTTCACCCAGATAGCAGCCTCCTTGACGGACGGTGCCTTGGGATAGGCACTTTTCTCGTCGAGCGGATGCCCCCTTGGCAGGATTGAGGCTTGGCCCATCAGGCGGGGCTGGAACGCCTGAGAGATGACGGGGGTTGCCCAAAGCGATCGACAAATACTTGACAAATACTAGAAGGTGTGGTATGCTCAGATTAGCGATGGAATGGGACTGGTAACATGTGCGCGGGGTGAAGGGGGCGAGATGGACGTCAACAAGAAGCTTGAATGCATCAATATGATGGAATACGTGGGGGATTGGGCCGAGTGGCGGAAGAACCTTCGCCGGGCCGTCAGCGTGGGCAAGAAGGTGGGCATGTCGGAAGAGGAGATGGAGGGTCTAGCGACCCAAATCGGCGATTTCCTGGCGGAGAAGGTCTGTCCGGCGACGCCGGAGGAAGAGCTCCTCAAGGAGATGTGGGCTGCGGCCTCGCCCGATGAGCGGAGGGTGATCGCAGGGCTGATGGTCAAGATGTCGGAGTAGGCCATTCGAGCGCTCGGGTAAGCGCTAGGCGCGGTCGGGGCAGTAAGCCGATGCCGCGCCTTTGCGTTGATGTGATCGGAACAGGTAGGGAGGTTGCTGATGAAGACGGCGATGGTCTGGGGAGCGAGCGGGGGTATTGGGACGGCACTTGTGGAGCAACTCGCGGCTAGGGATTGGAAGGTCATAGCCCTGGCCCGTGTTCCTGAAGAGGTGACCGACCGAGCCACCGAAGTGATCGAGATGGACGTGGCGGACGCCGAAAGTGTGCGCCTTGCCGTGGAGCAGGTCAGCGAGCTGGTCGACAATGTTGACCTTTGGATCTACGCGGCAGGCGATATCCTCTCGCAGAAAGTGGCAGACATGGCGCCTAGGGATTGGGCGCAAATCCTCAACGCCAATCTGACAGGGGCCTACCTCGCGGCGCATTTCAGTCTTCCGTTGCTGGGCAACGACGCTCACTTGGTCTTCCTGGGTGGTGTCAGCGAACGGTTGCGCCTGCCAGGGCTGGGAGCCTATGCGTCGGCCAAGGCTGGCCTTGAGGCCTTTGCCGACGTGCTCCGAAAGGAGGAGCGTGGGCGCCGTGTGACAGTCGTCAGACCGAAGGCAGTGGATACGGACCTCTGGGAGAAAGTACCGTTCTCGGTACCGCGGGGGGCTGTGGAGCCGAAGGCCCTCGCGGAGCGCGTGCTGGAGGCTCATGAGGAGGGCGAGAGCGGAGTGCTTGACCTCTAATCGGATGGTTTCCCCCGTTCCGGCGTTGGCTAGAGTCCGGACGTGGGGCACGTCGCAGCCAGAAGGACCACGCCCAAGCACCTCCACGCTTGGGGCGTACGTGCATCATCGCCCTTGCTGTCCAGCCTATGTGAGGAGGTAAGTCTTGATCGAAGGATGGTGCGGGCGACTCTCCTTTGACGCACCCTTCCTTTGCTGATACAATCCTCAGACGCTCAGCGCCAATCGGGCGTGGCGATGCTATTCTCCTGCCAACGGGCACCCATCGCCATGGGTTCCGACCCAGAGCCGCCGCTGGCCCATCGGCCCGCTGGTTCGGGGACGGAGGCGCTTTCAGACACCAGACGACACGAGTACAGTGGCATCTCCGCTAGGATCGAAGTTCTCAGGGCGATCTAGCTTGAGGAGGGACGGCCGAGTCGTGGAGGAGGACGTGCAACAAC
>Ga0180434_10005988_pt1 | contig 14113 bp, 8 predicted proteins | sample SS_ome_7_FD_132453 | JGI IMG/M metagenome (GOLD analysis project Ga0180434, IMG submission 132453) | Hypersaline lake sediment archaeal communities from the Salton Sea, California, USA - SS_1_D_2 metaG | ecosystem: Environmental > Aquatic > Non-marine Saline and Alkaline > Hypersaline > Sediment... | reverse complement strand
TCTTCCGACCTGGATCGAACTTCTCAAAGAGCTTTTGCAAAAGAAAGAAACCCATTTCTATTTTGTTTGGGGAAGTCCTAAAGAAGAGCAAGAAGCTCTAGCTCTTCATGCGCAATTTCCCTCTCATAGCACCGTTCTTCCGAGGATGCGTCTTCCTCTTTGGCAGAATTTTATGTCACATATGGACGCGATTTATACCGTTGACTCAAGTGCGCTCCATCTTGCAGCAACAACCTCTGTTCCAACGCTGAGTTTCTTTGGCCCCTCAAGCGCCTCCGTTTACAAACCCGCGCAGAATAGTCACAAAGCTTTCCAAGGGACTTGCCCTTATGGAAAGACCTTTACCAAAAGATGCCCAGCCCTCCGAACCTGCAAAACCGGAGCCTGCCTTAAAGAGGTACCTACAAAAAACCTTCTAAAGTCTTCAATAGAGCTTAACGAATAGAAAGAATGACTCTTTTTCCTTTAGTGCCTCTGAGTACAGCTTGGTAGGCCTCAGTGGCCTTTGAAAGGGAAAAGGTTGTTTCTTTGGAAATCGGGAGGGGTGTAAGCTTTTTCGATTCAAACCCTTCCTTGAGGTCGGCGAGAAAGGTCTTGTTTTCTTCAAAGTTAAAGTCAATGGTGTTGATGCCGCAGATCTCTTGGTTTGCTCGGTAGAAGTGAAAGAGGTTCAAAGGTGCTTCTCTTTTTCCTTCAGGTGCTGCAATAACAGCCATTCGTCCAAACTTTTTTAGCGAATCGATTTGAGGCTGCCAATGAACATTGCCGATAGTGTTAAGAATAATATCGTATTTGTGATCGAAGGTGGTGGTGGCGCTCCAGCCTAGCTTCTTTGCATCGGCAACATCTTTTTGAGTGCGGACAAGGGCTGTCGGAAGACAGTGTTTCCATTTGCAAATGGAAAGAGCGGCACGCCCTACTTGCCCGAGTCCGCCGATCACAAGAACTTCTTCATTTGGTTTGATTTGCGCTCGAGAAACAAGGCTGTAATAGGCGGTAGCGTAGGGAAGGGTTTGAGCTCCGGCTTCTTCAGGAGAGAGGTTATTGGGAATCTCGGATAGGGAAGATTCAGGGAGGGTAAGGTATTCGGCATGGCATCCATTTGTATCGATTCCTGCGGCTCCCCCAGATCCCCACACCTTTTTTCCAACGATGTTAGGGCTTCCTTTAATAACAACTCCTGCAAAATCTCTTCCTGGGATTCGAGGTAGGTGTGCATGAGAAAAGTATCCTAATGCTCCGAGAGCATCACTTGGGTTCACCCCTGAGACATGTACTTCAACAAGGCACTCTCCTTTTTGGGGTGTGGGTGTTGGGACTTCAGAAGCTTGAAGGTCTAGTTCTTCAAGAGAGGAAAAATGTGTGTTTAGGACAAGTGCTTTCATATTTTTCCATATATAGAAATAAGAGACTAATTTTCACTGAAAATTTGGAGCTGTTTTTAAAGGGAGGAAAGGAGGAGGTCGAAGTCGATGTGGGATTCAACGACTTCGACAGCTTCGTTGATTTTCTCTTTGTCTTCTTTACGGATCTTAACGGTGTAGGAAGTAATCATCTCCATGGCACGGTAGGAACTGACGGGGGCGTAGAGCATGGGGATATTGGCTTTTTTGAGTGCCTCGAGGATGGTTTGTCGGGGAGGGGCGTCACCAGTCAGGATGATTCCTACGGAGAGATCTTCTTGAGGGTTGGCAATTTTAACATCCCAGTGTTTGGTTAGGGTGGACAAGATAATATCTTCGCGATTCGAAGGAGTGATGATGAGCTGATTTGGAAGAATCAGTTCCCGATAGTTTTTGAGGGAAGTGGCCACAAGGCGCATATGGCGAAAATGACGCATGTGGTGTTCTTCCCCGGTGAGCAACGTGGCATTGAAAAGGGACTCATAGTCCTGCATCGTGGGATTACTTAGAAAAGGGTCGAAGGGGATGCAGCCAAGGATCGGAATATTCCAATCAGCGAGCGCTTTTTCCATGTAAGTCAGGACCATGTCTCGTTTATCATCATGCACGCGGTTTAAGATGATGCCGGCAATCCGTACCCCTTCAGCGTCGCAAAGGGCTTTGTTAACGGCTAAGGCATCAAAAGCGGAGCCAAGACCGCCAGAAGCAACAAGAATCATGGGTAGTCCAAGGAGGGATGCCACACGGGCGTTGCTGAAGTTAACAATGGATCCGACACCAACATGTCCTGTTCCCTCAACAACAGTTGCATTGCTTGATTTAGATATTGTTTCGTAACTTTCTTCAATTTTCGATTGTAGATCTTCTTCTTTAACTTTTCCATCGAGGAAATCACGGGTAAACCCTCGTGGAAAAAGAACCGGGCTCATCGTGGCTTCAGCCTGCTTTAGACCAAAATGGTCTTTAAAAAGAACCACATCCTTGTCGACATGAACGCCTGTTTCAATCTCCACGTGCTCTTGCCCAATGGGCTTGATAAAACCCACATTTTTATGTTTTTTCAATAGCCCTGAAACTAAGCCAAGGCAGGTTGTGGTTTTTCCGACGTGTTGTCCCGTCGCTGCAACAAAGAAAGCTTTTTTAGACAATGGCGGCCTCCACTTTTAACAAATGGCGAATTGTCTCCTGAGTTTCTTCGAAGATTTCCTCATCACTTTTCATTGCTTCGACCTCTTCTAAGGAAAAGTACTGAATAGGATCAGGGGAATTCGGGGTAGGATCTCCTAAGGGGGTGGCTAGATAAATAAGATCAAGGTGTTGGTGGGCAGGGGTCTCTTTATGCTGGGGGATTTCTTCAACAAGGCACATGTAGGGACGCTCAAAAGAGGAGGCATTCCACCGTTTGACCCAGAGGTTTTCTTGCTTGGTAAAAGCAATCTCAAGTCCTGTTTCTTCCATGACCTCTCGCCGTGCTGCCTCAGGGGGAGATTCATTTTTTTCAATATGTCCACCAGGAGGGAGCCATTTTTGCAATTTCGGATGAAAAAGGAGGAGGACCCTCTCTTCATGCAGGATGTAAACTGAAGTGGTAAAATGACGTTCCATGTCCCCGAGTATATCGCTCGTTTTATTATTTTGCACTGCGTTATTGAAAAACTTGTGCAGGCAGTGTATCCTTTGCTGCGTTATGGAAGAATTTGATGAACTTGTAGAAATTGCTGATATCCTTCACGGGCCCGATGGATGCCCCTGGGATCGAAAACAAACATTTCAATCACTCCGTCCTCACGTTCTTGAAGAAGTTCACGAACTTCTTGAAGCTGTTGATGACGATGATACCGAGGGGATGGTTGAAGAACTTGGCGATGTTCTTTTCCAAATTATTTTCTATGGTAAGCTTGGAGAAAAGAACAAACGGTTTTCTCTTGAGGATATCATCACTACCGTTAGCGAGAAACTTGTCCGTCGCCATCCCCATGTTTTTGGAGATGTCGAGGTCAAGAATGCTGATGAAGTCGTCCATCACTGGGAAAAGGCAAAAGCCAAAGAGAAGAAAGAGCGAAAACACCCCCTTGAGGGAATCCCTAGAACGCTCGGAGCTCTCGCGCGGGCTCAAAAAATCGTTTCCAAAATTATTCGCACTAAGCTTTCATTTCCCCAAAAAGAGCAAAAAGCATCTGCTGAAATCGCAATTGGTGATCAATTCTTAGACCTTGTGATTCAAGCGCAGCAGGAAGGGGTCGATGCGGAAAGCGCCCTTCGAGCTGCTCTTAAAAAATACGAAGCCCTTTTTGATGCTAGTTAGCACCTCAGAGACCCCGATTTTTCTTTAGAAGTTGAACTGGATAGCACCGGTTGCGCCGTGGTAGGTAATGTGGCCACCGTGGTCAAGAATATCTCCCGTACCATGGAAGATCAAGTTGCCGCTAGCAGTCGCAATGGCCCCGACGTAGATGACTTGATAGTTGAAGAGAAAGAAGAAGTGTTTGGTGGGTCTGAGCTCAATAAAGGGGAATACTTGCGCAAAATAGGCAAAGTTAGAGCCACTTTTATCAATGTCGCGATGCACGATGGTGTTGCCTTTATCAAGCATTAGAGTTCTTTGCTTATCGCGATTAAAGAGACCCCCACCTTTGACAACGAGTCCCCACGTCAAAAAGTGGTAGGGATTGTACTCGAGGTCTCCACCTAATTGAAGGCCAAACGAGGTGTTTTCTGTCCGGATACGGTAGCGACTTGTTTGAGGAATCCCATCAAAGGGTTTGGTAAAGTACATTTTAAGCTTTTCATCGATGTCAAAATAGCGAAGCCCGAGAATCCATGAAACAGAAAAATGGTCAGTATAGCGAGGGGTGACATGATGCCAGTAATTGAGCTCATACGTATACATTTTCGAGAGATAGACTGCTTTTACCCGGCTTGCGAAGTGATAGTCGTATGTAAACTGAGTAATGTTTCCATCGATATTTAGATTCTTAGGGCAATTTCTCGTTTTCTGGCCACTCCAAGCGAACCCCCCTAAGTAGCGCGCTTCCCATGTGGAGTAGATGCTTGGGTAGATCTTTGCGGCAACTGAGAATCCTGAATTGAAATGCATATCGTGGACGAGGTCTTTCGACTCGATCATGGGCTTTCCCTCTTCCTTTCGGCAGTCAACAGGTGTCCATGCTATGGGAATCCCCTGTGGGCCTCCAGCCGCAGCAACTAAATGCTTGTTCTGGGAGTTGGCACGTCGCATCAAAACATAGTCGAGTTCAATAGAGAAGTGCTGGTAATAGGCGCCTTGCACGGCACCGTACGTACTGGCGCAACTTCCAAGTAAAAGAGCTATCCACAAAAAGGTTTTCTGCATTTGCATTCCATTTAAAATACTGAAATGTATCAAAATGAAATTTCTCCTACAAGCTATTTTGAGAGCTACAGGCATAAAAAAAGCCGGAGAGTGCTCCTGGCATAACTTAAATCCTAAAGGCTGCTACATTCCTGTCCTGACCTGGTTCAGACCGCATTACTCCAAAAGTTCCCCGGCGAGCCCCTAGTTTATCATATGAGGTATTTTCCTGTATAGGAAGCGCTTATTTTTCCAATTTCCTCTGGGGTGCCGGTGGCAACGACCTGGCCACCGCCTTCTCCAGGGCCGGGCCCCAGATCGATAATATGATCAGCGGCCTTAAGGATATCCAGGTTATGCTCAACAATGATAACGGTATTTCCTTTATCAACAAGAGTGTGGAAAATGGGAAGGAGCTTCGCAATATCGTCGCTATGAAGGCCGATCGTTGGTTCATCGAATAGATAGAGTGTCTTGCCTGTTGCTCGTTTTGAAAGTTCTCTTCCAAGCCGCATGCGTCCGGCTTCGCCTCCTGATAGGGATTGAATTTCTTGCCCCAATGTGAGGTAACCCAATCCAACACTGATAAGAGTCTCCAAAATTTTCTGGAGCTTTGGAATGGGAGGAAGGAAGTTCAGTGAATCTTCAACGGTGAGTTTCAGTAGCTGGCCTAAGCTTTTTCCCTTGTAGGTGACTTTTAAGCTGAGGGGATTTAGCCGGTTTCCATGGCAGCTATCACACTTGACTCTTAAAGAGGGGAGGAACTGCAGTCGGATAGTTTTGAACCCGAGGCCCCAACAGCTTCGGCACATTCCTTTAAGGTGGTTATGGCTAAAGTGTTTTGGCTGCAATCCTCGCGCTGCTGCTTCGGGGAGTTTGGCAAAGAATTGGCGCAAAGGTTGGTTGGCTTCGCTATAGGTGGAGACATCGGCTCTAACGGTATGCCCAATAGGATTCTGATCGATGGCGATCAGCTTATTGATTTCTGAAAGTCCTTTGATTTTTGCTCCGTCAATAGCGATTTCGTCACTGTCTGAGCGGGAAGCGATATGTTTTTGCACGCCCTGTTTTAAAAGTGTATCGATTAGCGTTGACTTCCCCGATCCTGAAACGCCACTGATGCAAGTCAACGCCTTCATAGGGATTTTCACAGTGATGTTTTTGAGGTTATATTTTTTGGCTTTTTCGATAGTGAGAAAATTCTTTGAGACGCGTCTTTTTTCTGGGATAGGAAGTTTTGTTTTTCCACTTAAATAGCTGCCAGTTAGAGAGGCCTTATTCTTTTTAATCTGGGAGAGTGTCCCCTCCGCTGTGAGCTCTCCACCAAGCCTTCCCGCTTTGGGGCCAAAATCAAAAATATGGTCAGCAATTTCCAAAGTTAAAGGGTCATGTTCAACCATGAGAAGCGTATTCCCTAAATCGCGGAGATGTTTAAGTGCCTCGTTGAGCCTTTCATTGTTATAGGGGTGAAGGCCAATAGTTGGCTCATCCAAAACATAGAGGCATCCCGTGAGGCCGCTTCCAAGCTGGCGGGCAAGGTGAATCCGTTGCGTTTCTCCCCCACTTAGGGTAGGTGCACTGCGGGAAAGAGAGAGATATTCCAACCCAATATTGCAAAGGAAGGTGAGGCGATGAGTCAAGGGATCTAAAATCTCCTGAATTTCCTTTTCTTTAGGGATACCATTGATGAAGGGTAGGGCCTCGGATAATGGGAGATTGCATAAATGACCGAGTGTTTTTCCCTCAAGTTTTACTCCGCGCGCTAGAGGATTGAGTCTTTCTCCTTCGCAACTCATGCAGGGCGCAACCTCGAGCAGAGGCTGTATGGTTTCTCTTTGCTGTCGATGTCCTGTTTTCCCAATTTTTGCAAAGGCGTGATTAATCCCTATGAAGCGGAGCTCCATTTTTTCGCATTTGAAGTAGCGGGGAGAACCATTAAGGATTAACTGGAGCTGTTTCACAGGAAGTTGGTAAAGGGGGATATCGGGATCAATCTCTTCTTCCTCTAAAAAGGTGAGAAAGACTTCCTCAGCAACAGAGGTTGCTTCTTCTTTCCACAATTTACTGATCAGTTCATAGGAGGAAAGGGCCATGATTTTTTGGTGGGAGAGGACATTAGCTCCCCACTGAAATCCGAGTCCCAAACAGTCGGGACACATCCCTTCTTCTGAGTTGAAGGAAAAGGTGTGAGGAGTAAGCGGGGGGTAAGTTTTTCCAGTGCTGGGAACCGCAAAGGCTAGGTTGAAAAGAAGGTCTTCATCATCGAGTGCAACGGTAAAAGGCTCTTTTGTTAGGGCTGTTGCTTGTTCTATCGCCTCGAAGAGACGTTTTTCAATACCAGGACGGACGGCAACGCGATCGACGACAAGAAAAAGAGCATTTTTTCGGTTTGCTTGGTAGGGGATTTCTTCATCCAGTTCGTAATACTCTCCATTAAGGCGTACTCGAACAAATCCTTGCTGCGTCAAAACATCCTGAATCTCATCCATTGATTGCCCTTTTACAACTTTGATCGGGGATAGGATGTGGAGGCGTGTTTTTTCGGGAAGTTTCATCAGATGCTTAACCACAGACTCTTTGCTGATCGATTCAATCTTTTCTCCTGTTTCAGGGCAATAAGCTACGCCTCGGTGAGCGTATAAAAGCCGGAGAAAATCGTAGACCTCTGTCATTGTTCCAATAGTTGAGCGAGGGTTTCCTGCGTGGTGTTTTTGTTCGATAGCAATTGCCGGGGAGAGCCCTTCAATCTCTTCGACTTTGGGCTTGGGCATCTGTTTCACAAACTGCCGGGCATAAGCAGATAGAGATTCAATATAACGTCGCTGTCCTTCAGCATAGATTGTTTCAAATGCAAACGAACTTTTCCCAGAACCAGAGGGACCCGTGCAGACGGAGATTTTCCCTCGGGGAATTTTGAGATCTTCTCCTTTTAAGTTGTTTTGTCGGCATCCGATTGCAGTGATTGCACTGAGCGGTTTTTGAGTTGCTTTATGGGGACGGCTTTTGGGAGCTTTACGAGGGCGGAGCGCATGTCCTGTTGGAGTTTCTTTTTTGGCCATCTGCTCTGGAGTAGCAGTGGCAAGGATTTGTCCCCCTCCTCTTCCTCCTTCAGGTCCTAAATCAATGATCCAATCCGTTGTTTTAATAAGATCAATATTGTGTTCGATCACAAGGACTGTATTTCCAGCGTCGACTAGATGTTGCAAGATATCGATGAGCTTCCGGATATCATGAAAGTGGAGTCCTGTTGTGGGTTCATCCAAGATATAGAGCGTTTTTCCCGTAGCAGGGCGGATGATTTCTCGAGCAAGCTTTATCCGTTGCGCTTCCCCTCCCGAAAGTGTTGTAGAGGATTGTCCTAGGGTGATGTAGTCCATTCCTACTTGCTTGAGAAGGGAAAGTTTGTGGTGGATATGGGGAATTGCATCGAAGAAATCGAGAGCTTCTTCGACGGTCATTTCCAAAACATCGTGGATATTTTTTCCCTTGTAGGTAACGGCAAGGGTTTTGGGGTCAAACCGTTTTCCATTGCAGAGAGAGCACGTTGTCCACACATCATCCATAAAGTCCATATCGAGGCGAATCTGTCCCATCCCTCGGCATTCGGTGCATGAGCCTTCCTGGACATTGAAGCTAAAACGGCCAGGCTTAAAGCCTGCTGCCTGGCTTTCTGGAAGTTTTGTAAAGAGATCTCGAACATCATCGAATACTTTGATGTAGGTACTAGGATTGGAACGGGGGGTTCTGCCAATCGGAGTCTGATCGATGGCAATGACCTTATCGAGGTGCTCCAGCCCTTGAATCGCTTCGTGCTTTCCTACTGAGTGCTCAGCGCGATGAAGCTTATTTGCAAGAGCTGGATACAGGGTATCGGTAATAAGAGAAGATTTCCCCGAGCCTGAAACTCCTGTAACGGCAATGAAAAGCCCCAAAGGAATATCCACATTGACCTGCTTTAGATTGTGATGCTCCGCCCCTTCAATCGTGAGAGTATTCTTCCCTTTTTTTCGCTTTTTTAGAATCGGAATGGTTTCTCTTCCACTTAGGTAGGCTCCTGTAATTGAGCGGGGTTCCTTCTCTAAATCTTCGATCGTTCCAGCAGCAATCACCTCTCCTCCGCGGGATCCTGCTTCGGGGCCGATATCGACGATAAAGTCAGCCGCTTCCATTGTCTCTTCGTCATGTTCTACAACAATGATTGTGTTTCCACGGTCTCGGAGTTTTTCCAGAGTAGAGATGAGCTTTGTATTGTCGCGGGGGTGGAGGCCTATCGAGGGCTCATCAAGAATATACGTGGTGCCTACAAGGCCGCATCCAATCTGCGAAGCGAGGCGTACTCGCTGCGATTCTCCGCCAGAAAGAGTGGGGGCGGTGCGCTCTAAAGCTAAGTAGTAAAGTCCGACATTGAGGAGAAAGTCGAGCCGTTTTTTGATCTCCAAAATGAGATCATGCCCCACCATTTCTTCGAAGGGAGAAAGCTTGAGCTTTTGAAAGAAGCTGTGGAGCTCTTCGATTGTAATTGAAGTCAGCTCATGGATTGTTTTCCCACCTAGCTGCGTTGCTGCGGGGTAAGGCTTGATACGAGAGCCGTTGCAGTCGGGGCAAATCGTTTCATGCATCAGTTTTAACATCTTATTTCTGTAGACGTCACTCTTCGCTTCATTGTAACGCTTTTTCGCCTCTGAAATAACGCCGCGCCATTTGATATATTCGGTCCAGGAAGTCTTCTTCACAGGGTGAACAAAACGCATCTTTGTCCACTTTTTTCTGTTTCCATACAGGTATTGATTTTGGGCTTTTACAGGGAGATCCTTCCAAGGAGTATGAATGTCAAAATCATAGAGGCTGCCAAGGTTATTGTAGATGTTTTTCCACTTCACCGTGTTGTAAGAGCCAGCGATTAAGCAGCAGTCTTCTGCAATACTCAGCTCGGGATCAATAATTTTGTCGAGATCAAAGTCTTGTGTGAGCCCAAGCCCTTCACAGGTGGGGCACATTCCACTAGGGTGGTTGAAGGAAAAGTCATGGGGCTCTAGCGGAGAATAAGAGAGTTTCGATTTTTTTGCGTAGGCGTGCTGCGAAAAGAGGGTTTCTTTCTTGCTTGTTTTATTGTAGACGCTCATCACCCCTTCGCCAAGCTCCAACGCCTGAGTCACCGCTTCTACAATCCGGTTTTTTTCTTCCTCCTTGAGGAGGATCCGATCGATGACAAGATCGATATCATGAGCAGTTGATTTATCAACTTCAATGTCGTCTTCAAGGTTCACAATCTCTCCATCCAGGCGGATACGCATAAACCCTTTGCGGATAAGCTCTTCAAAGAGATCCTTAAATTCGCCCTTTTTTCCTTTGATATGGGGGGCTAAGAAAATGAGCTGCGACTTTTCTGGAAAATTCTGAATGGTAGAAAGGATCCGCTCCATGCTTTGAGGCTGAACCTTTTCGCCGCTTACAGGGCAATGAGGGGTACCAACGCGGGCAAAAAGAACGCGGAGATAATCATAGATTGCTGTGATGGTTCCAACGGTGGAGCGAGGGTTTCTCCCTGCTGTTTTTTGTTCGATCGCAATGGTTGGAGAAATTCCTTCAATGAGATCCGCATCGGGTTTCTGAAGACTTCCCATATATCTGCGTGCATAATTGGAAAGCGATTCGATATAGCGCCGTTGCCCTTCAACAAAAATCGTGTCAAAAGCAAGTGAGGATTTCCCCGAACCTGATACTCCAGTAAAGACATTAAAAGTCCCTGGATCGAGGGCAAGGTCGACTCCTTTCAAGTTGTGAACTCGAACATTTTTTAGGATGATAGATTGTTTTTCCATAGAGGATAGTATACATTAATAAGAGTTTCTATATAAGAGGAAATATGCGTACGAGAACAAAAATTATTTGTACCCTGGGACCTGCAACAAGCAGCTATGAAAAAATTGTGCAGCTGATCGATGCAGGGATGAATGTTGCTCGAATCAACATGAGTCATGGCGCCTATGACAAGCATAAAGAAACGATTGACAATCTCAAAAAAGCGCGGAAGGAAAAAGGGATTGCCTTGGCGATCATGCTTGATACAAAAGGACCTGAAGTGCGGGTCGGCAATCTCGCTTCTCCCATTGTTTTGGAAGAAGGAGCCCACCTTAAAATCACCAAAGATCCCAAAGAGGGAGAGATCACCCTAGAGCCCTTTGAAGTCATTCAAGACATTAAGATGGGGGCACAAGTCCTCTTTGATGATGGGTATATCACCTCGAAAGTGACTGAAAAACACCCCGATTTTTTGGTCGTGAAAATAGAAAACCCCGGCGTTTTAAAATCGCAGAAAGGGGTGAATATTCCTCACGCAGAGCTTCAGCTTCCTGCTGTGACGGAAAGAGACATTTCAGATATTGAATTTGGATGCAAAAATGGGATTGATATCTTAGCAGCATCCTTCATCCGCTCAGCTGACCATATCATTACCATTAAAGGGATTTTGGCAAAAAGTAAGTCGAGCCATGTCATGGTCATTGCCAAGATTGAAAATGCTCTGGGTGTGAAGAATTTTGATAGTATCCTTCAAGCTTCAGATGGGATCATGGTTGCTAGGGGAGATTTGGGGGTAGAACTGCCTGTGACTCAAGTTCCCAAGCTTCAGAAGGTGATGATCCGCAAATGTTACCAATCGTTCAAGCCTGTTGTTACAGCAACGCAAATGCTTGAATCGATGATCTCAAATCCTCGCCCCACACGCGCTGAGGTTTCTGATGTTGCCAATGCTGTGTACGACTGCACCTCTGCGGTAATGCTCTCAGGTGAGACGGCTGTGGGACAATATCCCATTGAGACAGTCAAGCTCATGCGAAGCACGATCATAGAGGCTGAAAAAGACTTTGATTATGAGGATTTCTTTTACAAAGATGTATCTCGACAACTTTTTAATGACATCTCTTCATCGGTGGCACTCGCTTCGGTAAAAACAGCCTATAGCGCTCATGGAAAAGCACTCATTGCCCTCACAACAAGTGGATTTACCGCGCGTCTTATGGGGCGGTTTCGTCCCGAGATGCCCATTGTTGCTGTCACACCCGATGAGAAGACCTATCATCAACTTGCCTTTTCTTGGGGAACCGTTCCCGTTTTGGAGAAAGTGAAAAATGTGAAAGAAGGTGTCCAAAGGGCCAGTTGTTTTGTTTTGACGCATAAACTCGTGCGCTATGGAGATCTGATTGTGGTGACCTCTGGAACCCCTTTTGGAGTCAGCGGGACAACCAACGTGATGCTTGTTGACAATATCGGTGATGTGCTTGTAAGAGGACTTCCTGGAAATGGAAAGCGGACTCATGGAAAAGTAGAGTTTCTTCTCAGTTTTGATGAGGAAGCTAAATATGACTTTAAGGATAAGCTAGTCGTTCTGTCAAGTTGCTTAGAAGAGTATGAACCGCACCTTCAATTAGCAGGGGGAATTATCCTTCAAAACCATCCTGACGACTCCTGTTCTGAAGACCTTGCAAAGCAGTTTGCTCATGACTACAAAATACCTCTTTTAATTCGTGCGGATGCAGCATGCACGACACTCAAAAAAGACCAGCTCGTCACCCTAGACCCAACCAAGGGACTCGTTTTTGAGGGGATTGTCGAATCAGAAGACGAGATGCGCGAGCAAGTCTGCAAATTTTGACTAGATCTCCAGACTTGTCATTTTTTTCTTCTTGAGGCACCATTCCAGGACATGAAAAAGCTTGTTTTGATTCTTCTTCTACTGCCGGCCTTGATTTTTTCTGATGATGGGGCATTGAAGCGCCCTGTCGTTCTATCTGTACCAAAAGCAGGGGGGCACCTTGCTTTAAAGACACTGAGTTTATTTCCGGAGACCCCAAAAGGGCAATGGGCTGATCACATTGTCAATTGCGGCGTGCGCAACCCTTTGTTCTATGATTCTGAGACGCCAAAAGTCATCATTGTGCGAGATCTGCGAGACGTCTTTGTTTCGCTGGTTTATTGGTTTGATGCTCAGATTGAGGAGGGACTGATTAATCGTCACTTGGCTGCGAAGCGCAAGGGATTGCGAGAACTGATCCAACACTGGAGAAGCTGCAGCTTTGATGAAAAACTTCGGATTGTTTTGGAGGATGGGCAAGAAAATCTCTACTATGATGGTTGTATGAGGGAGAACATCGAAGAAGCGTGCGTTTTATGCGATGAGAAAAACACTCAGGTTATCCGATTTGAAGACCTTGTGGGGCCTAAGGGAGGAGGAAATCTTGAATCTCAAAAGGAATGTATTCGACAGTTTGCAGCAGTTTTCTCTCAAGACTTAAAAGAAAAGCAGGTCGAGGAGATCAGTCAGAAAATGTTTGGAACAGCGCACCCTACGGAATTTGATCAAACCTTTCGCAAGGGGCAGATTGGAGCATGGAAAAGTCACTACAATGAAAAAAACTTACTTCTTTTCTATATGCGGTATGGTCGGTATCAAAAGGTATTCGGCTACATTCAGTAGTATGCAGTATAAGATGTTTTAATCCGTTATGGACGGGATACCTTAGGTTTGCTAGACTCCCTCTTTATCACTTGAAATGGAGAAGTGGGGATGACTATCTTTCAGATCTCGCCCAGCACCCCTTTGCAATGTCCTTTCTCTTTAGAGAAATATACTGGAGGGAACCCAAATCCTGAACTTACCGCGATGGCCTTTTCTGATTGCAATTTTGGCTTGGAGAGGTTGGAGCTTATGGATCGGGTTTTGTCGAGCGAGTGGTACGTTTCTCGTCAAGGACGTCTTAAGATGGGAGAAATCAAGATTGAGTTTGGAGTCACCAATGCACTTTTTAACGCAGCTCTTGGGTCCGAGAAACTGCTTTCTTCAGATGGTCTTTTTAACTTGGATGGGCTTCATGGAGGAGCGCGTCGAACCATTCAAAAACATGTCTCTTACAGCAACAATTGCCCAATGTGTCATAATAGAGTCCGAGGGCTTTACCAATCGAGATATCTTAATCGGCAGCTGAAATTTGGGAGAATTGATCTAAGCAGGTGGGAGATTGTTCAAATGAAGCTTGAAGCGGTTGCAGATTTTGCAGCTCCCCTTGTTGAGGCACTTAGAGAGCTAAAACAGTTTGCCTCTCGTGAGGGAAGGAACCGGTTGTCTTCCTTGAGCAAATTTCTCCATTCTGTTGATTTTTATGTTGATAAGTTCGAGAAAAAACTGCAGACCATTCTTGTCCTTTCTTTGGGGATTAAGGTGATGTGCTTAGGTTATGAGAAGATCGGAATCAAAATGTTCAAGAAGATGCATGAGAGGATTAATTCTCAAGTCAATGCGCTATTGATCTTCGGGTCTATGCTGTTTGTCTGGAAGGGACTACTCCATGTTGTTGATCAAGATCCAGCAGAAACAGCGATT
>Ga0180434_10005985_pt1 | contig 14121 bp, 18 predicted proteins | sample SS_ome_7_FD_132453 | JGI IMG/M metagenome (GOLD analysis project Ga0180434, IMG submission 132453) | Hypersaline lake sediment archaeal communities from the Salton Sea, California, USA - SS_1_D_2 metaG | ecosystem: Environmental > Aquatic > Non-marine Saline and Alkaline > Hypersaline >... | reverse complement strand
TTCCGAAATACTTGGTTCTCTCATAGGTGCTGTATCCCCCGGATTTATAATCGATCACCCGGTAAAGCCCCTCGCCTACCCGGTCGATGCGGTCAATACGGCCTCTGAGGAGGATTGAGAGCTTGGGGGTTATTTCAATGAGAATGGGTGTGTCTGTGCCGTCGCCTCTGTTGCGGTCGGTTCCGAAATCAACTTCAAAAAGCATGGGTTTGATGTCTTTGTCCCTGTTGGATTCCACCTCTAAAAAGATGTCCAGAGCTTCCAGAAGCTCTTTTTTCTGGAGAAGAAAAACATCTTCTGAGGGGGGCGGTATTTTTTTCTTAAAGGACTGAGTGAGCTTTAAAGCGATATCTCTGATGAGAGTCTGGTGTTTTTCCTTTTGGGGCTTTTCCTCTCTTTTTTGCAGTTCTTTCATGAATCGGTAGAGCACTTCATGGACCAGTGTGCCCCAGTTCAGGGGATCGAGCCAGCAGGAGGGATCATACTCCAGGGCCTCTGGTTTGCGCACACCCAGCACATATTCCATAAAATACTTAAAGGGGCAGGAGGCAAGGCATTCCAGGCGCGAGGCTGAGAACACGGTTTTTTCAATAGAGAGAGGCGGTGGGGTTTTGTCAGAGGATTTTTGGCGGGGTGTGATCGCGCCTTCATAGGGATAAGGGCTGGAGAGAGGGCTTTTTCTCTGGGTAAAGGCTTTGATCCCGCGGCCCAGGGACGGGAAATGAGCGGTGACGGCTTGGATTCCGTTTAAAAGGCCTTGGTTTTTGACAATCTTTTCAAGCCACCATTCAGTGGGATCCAGGGTCTTTTCTTTTTGGGTGGGAAAAAAGCCCTGGTTTTTTTTAAAGGAATTTATGAGATCGGAATAGTCGAGGCGGGGTTTGCGTTTGATGAGGCGGAAAGCTTGAAGCACAAGAGAAGAAGGGAAGGATTCTCTTTCTCCTAAAATATCATAACAGGAATAGCTGAGATGGATTTTTCCGCGGAGAGAAGCGATGAGTCTGGCCATGGAAAAAAGATTCTCTCTCAAAGAGTCGGCGGTGGTGCGAAGGGAGGAAGAGAGCTTCTCCCGTTCTTCATCAAGGAGTATGGGATCCTGAAATCCTGTGCCCGGGAAGTTCTCGCGGTTAAGACCAAGGATAAAGGTATGGGGGCGTGCTGAAAACCCGCCTGATCTGTAGGAGGAGATATGGGCGTATCCGGGAGCAGGGCCTGAAGAGCCTACTTTGAGGTCTTTTTCAAGAGTGCGGAGTCTCTCTAAGGCATCTTCTTTGAGCATGGGCGGGGTGTCAAAAGAAGCCAGGTCATCCAGTCGGGAATAAAGGGCGGAAACAGCTTCAGCATCCAAAGGGGTTTTTATGGAGGCATATTGGGTGATGAAGTCATGGGTGCCGCGGGCAAGGCTTTGAAAGTCGATAGGATCAGTATCGTTCCAGGGGGCGAGGAATCGGAATATTTTTTTTATTTCCGGGATGATTTGGTTTATGTGATGGATTGAGGGGCCGGCTGCTTGAGGGGACGTTTCCTCTTTTTTTTGCTTTTCTTTCTCTTTCAGTCTCTCGAGACAGTGTAGATATCTATCCTGTCCCCAGCCGATGCCGGCTCTTTTCAGGATAGCGCTTATTTTTTGGGGGGATGGGAATGATTTATTCTTTTTTTTAAAGCTTATGTGGCTGCTTTCCAGTAAGTCCCAGAAGATGGAGTCTCTGAAATCACTTTCCATCCAAATGAGAAGGGAGGAAAACAGTTTTCCGGGGGAGGTAAAACCAATGCCTATGCCCTGGCTTAAGGTGACAGGGATGCCTGTTTTTTGAGAAAGAGTGTAAAAAAGCGAAGGATATGTTTGACCGGGAGGGCAGATGATCTCCGCTTCATCCACAGGGATTTTATCCTGCATGAGGCGGCGGAACACCTCTTTGCATTCGTTGGATGGGCCCACAGCTGTGAAGATAGTGAGCGTGCTGTCGTTAAGGGGGTCTGGAGCCTCATGAGGACGAAAAAGCCAGGGAGTCCTTTCTGAGTCCGCGGCTGGTTTTTTGGGGGGCTTTTCCGGATGTTTGGTCTTATGGAAGCGTCGGGGCTTTTGCACACCAAAAACAGGATCTTCGGGCAGAATGATGAGATTGTTTTGGGAGATTTTTTGGAGAAACTTTTTCTCAAGCGGGGCGAGGGCCTGGTCTTCAAAGCCAAAGAAATATTTAGGATGGGCTGAGTTGGGAGGGGCGGCTTCACAGGCTCTGGCATAAAGACCCGGCTTATCCAGGAGTTTTTTGTCCTTGAGGAGCTTTTCGTATTCGGAGAGAAGGAGATGGATTTCTGTTCCTTTTTTCTTGTTGATGAAGTGATGGGCGAATTTTTGAGGGGAAAGGGATCGGGAGGTGATCCCCTGCATGCGCAGGAGCTGGATGGAGCGTGAGAAAGCTTTGATGATCCCGGGTTTGGACTCCAGTTCTTTGAAATAATCGAGACGGCGGCTTTGTTTTAAGGTGGAGAAGGCTTTGTCCACCAGGAGTTGTGAGGTGTGTGGGGATATTTGCTTGAGCTTCTCTCTGGCGATTTCTTCTGCACAGACTTCATGAGCCAGAGAAGGAAGTGTGGCAAAGCGCCAATTGACCCAGGAATGGCCGGCTTTGGTGAGGGCTTCTCCGATCTGGTGTCCTGTTTGGTAGGAAGGGACAATGAGTATTTTCTCATCCAGAAGATGCTGGGCGCCAAAGTCAGCCAGGAAGGAGAGGGTGGTGTTTTTTGAGTGCGCTGGGGTGTTTTCTGAGGTCGTGAGGGTGCTTTTTGGATCTGCTGATATCATCTGTCAGCTATTATCTATTGCTGGGGCTCCGTTGTCAATTTCATAGGAAAAGTGATTGCTGACCGAGGTTGACTTTGAAATCAGGTTAAACCATAATATGAGAAAGAATTGGCCGGGGAAAGATACCCATGAACAAAGATATTACTATTAATAGAAACAAGATTGCAGAGTTCTGTAAAAAACATCACATTCAACGGTTTTCTATATTTGGATCTGCCCTTCGGCATGATTTTAATACAAAAAGTGACATTGACGTACTGGTGGATTTTGAGTCCGGGCGTGTCCCGGGTTTCTTTAAACTCTTTGAGATGGAGGAGGAGTTATCAAAGATATTTGGAGGGAGAAAAGTCGATATAAGAACTCCTCAGGACTTGAGCCGCTATTTCCGGGATAAGGTTATGGAAGAGGCAGAGGTCCAATATGTACAAAGATGATGAAGTCAGGTTGAGACATATTCTGGATGCTTATACTGAGGTAATTAAGGGGTCGCACCATGCTATTCTAGGCTATCTTTAGATTTTTCAGTATTTTAAGTTAATCTGATGGACGAATATTAGCCCTTAAACGTCTTTTTTAGGGGGGCAAAATAGCGAATAAGCCAGCCCACCAATGATCTCGTTCAAAAAGGTTATTTACAGCTAAAATGGGTTAATTTGTTCATATATTTTCTTGATATATTTTCCTTTTGATATATTTTCAGCTTGGCTTCACGATATTGATGAGAAAAAAGAAGATAACTGATACTTCTCCCTTCTCAAACAGAGTCTACAATACAAAAAGTGCGATTGCAATGGCTGCTGTTGACTTTGAAATCAGTATAAACCATAATATGAAAAAGAATTGGCTGGGGAAAATGAAAAAGCTAACTGAAATTAAGAAAATCATTGCTGAAAACAAGCAAGAGATTCTGGATAAGTTTGCTGTTAAAGAAATAGGAATTTTTGGATCAACTCTGACAGATGAGCAATCAAAAAACAGTGATGTTGACATTCTGGTAGAGTTCTCCAGACCAGTGGGCTTTATCCATTTCATGAGATTGGAAAATTATCTTTCCGATTTGCTGCAGATAAAGGTGGACTTAGTCACCAAGGAAGCTTTGAAGCCTTATATTGGTAAATTGATCCTCCAGGATGTGGTTTATGTCTGATCGAAAGAAAAGGGAATTTCGAGATTATATCAATGACATCATAGAAGCTACTCATAATATCCAGGAATTTGTCAGAGATTTGGACTATGATCATTTTTTTCATGATAAAAAGACAACATATGCGGTTGTCAGAGGACTAGAAATTATTGGTGAAGCGAGTAAAAATATTCCACAGGACATAAAAGAAAAATATCCGGATATTCCCTGGAGAGAAATCACTGGGATGCGGGATAAAATTGCCCATGAATATTTTGGAGTGGACCTAAAAATTGTATGGCAGACAATTAAGGAAGATCTTCCCTTTTACGAAAAAGCAATCAGTAAAATTAAGAAGGATTTGTTTTAGTTTTAGTTACATCTCCCCTATTTAAGCGGATTCATTTCTTATCATACACAGAAGAGGAAACTTCAGTCAAATGAGGAAATCCGCTAATGTCATTCAATTCATCGGAAATTTGGCTCAGAAATCACTTAAATTTGCTATTTTTTGGGGAAAATCGTTGTTTTAAGGGCTAAAAAGCGAGTATATTTTAGGTTAATTTATTGATTATAAAGGAGATAGAGGGAAATATCTTGGTCCGACCCCATTCTTGACCCCATTCTTAAACCACGGTCCCGAGTTTATTTAAACTCTTTGAAATGGAGGAGGAATTATCAAAGATATTTAGGGAGAGAAAAGTGGAGATCAGAACTCCTCAGGATTTGAGCCGCTATTTCCGGGATAAGGTTATGGAAGAGGCAGAGGTCCAGTATGTACAAAGATGATGAAGTCAGGTTGAGACATATTCTGGATGCTGGATCGAGATGAAGTGCCTTATCAGCTAATTTTATGATTAGTGGCTGGGGAATATCATTCTCTCTCATCGAATATTCTTACAAGTGGTTCTTCCCATTCAAAGCAGGTTTCTCTGCCACAAAGTTTTTCAAATGCGTCAATGATTTGAGGATCACGTTTTGCGTATTCCTGAAGCATTTCCACAACGACCCGAATGAATCCGCCGACAGTTCCATCAGAGTCATCAACTCCTGTACGTAATTTTTTGTCGAGACGAAGGAGCAAATTCACGAGCAGCTCTGCTGTTTGTGTACTTACAGGTAATTTAGAAACCAAATTTGATAGACGCGCGCAGCCTTCATTTAGGGAATTCTGATAGGTAAACCAAATTCGGGAGGGTCCTCTGTAGGGTTTTATATATCTCATTGCTGATGTGATGGCTTTTTTCGTTTCATCCAACTCTTCTTTGCTCAATTCTCCCTTTATGTTGCTGCATTGTGGCTCGATCACGAATTCTTTGTCATCTTTGCTTAGTTTCTTTCCGCCCATAACCGCATAAATGGCTACAGCTGTCATGTGTTTGCAGAGGATATTTTTTTGGCCGAGATAGCATTCACATGTAGCCAGACCATAACGACATGCTTCAACTGAAACCCGGTAAGGTTTGGTACCAAGGACAACTGCTGAATAGGCACCGATTCCTTCTTTGAATTGTGTGACTTTTCCTTTTTCATACAAATCAACCGCACGTTTATATGTTGGTCCATCTGTAGAAAACTTTATCTTGTCTAAGTCATATTTCGGCTTCATATTCTTTTTATGTGGAATTTTTCTGGAGTATTTGTTTATTGTCTTTGATCTTTATCTCTATCATCTTTTTGTCTTTCATAGTTATAAAGATATCATGACGGAAATAAGAGTCAAGAGAGATATTTTCTCAACTGAGCAGTTATCTTATCAAGATTTGGCGAATTCTAGTTTACGTAAATGCAATGCGGCCAGAACCAAAAAAAGCATGGATAGAATCAGCGAAGGCAGTAAGCCCTCGATTGAAATATTCAGATCATACACCGGCTTAGCAAGTTCGGAAACAGCCAGTGAGAATATTAGGGTAAAACCCAGGACGAACAGTGCGGGAATCAGAAGCAGTCCCAGTCCCGATTTTCGAAGGGCTAAGATGCCCGCAATCACAAATGCCGGCATGATAAAGCATAAGTCCAGGATGTAGACTGAGTACAGATTCTCTATCTTATCACCGGTTTGCAGCAGGGGCAGAAGCTGCCCTACCCACAGGAGGTTGAAGATTAAGGCGACCAGAAGAGAAAACCAAGCCGATACATGCCGCACCGGTCTGGATACCCTCACTTTTTGCATGAATTCCGGGGGGATTTTTGCCACGCCATAGACCATGGAATAGAAGGAAAGCGCAAATATGGCCATATAGAGATAGTACAGCAGGTTATAGACCTGCTCGATAACATAGATACCGTAGGCATAAAACAGATATCCTAGAATACCGAGCACCACGATTTGTTTCCTGGAATCATTCTCTTTTGTTCGGAAAATCAGCCACAGGATGATGATTGAGGCGGCGATGGTCATCAAGTCCTGTCCGAAAACGCCGGGTATCACATCTTTACTCACCACTTTGGCGTATATATCAGGGTTTATCACCCCGATAAGCGCTGCGGCAAGGGACAGCAGTGCTGTCAGCAGCCACAGGATCTTATTAGTTTCAAGGTTTCGGATCATAGTTCCCTCCTATTTTAAATATTGCTTCAGATCGCGGTAGAAATTTTCATGGCCCCCTATGGCGATAAAAATAACTTCCTTCTTTTTACTGTTAACCTCATAGGCTAATAATAATTCCTGATCAATGGGTTTGAATTTGTACACATAGATTCCTTTTAAATCTCCGTGTTTTTGAGTTCCGATGGATGGGTTTTTTGCGACTTCATTTTCTGCCTTGTTTATCGATTTTATCAAAAGAGAAGGCAGTTTCTTTTTTATTTTGTTATATTTCGGATAAGCAAGTTGGGTGTAAGATTTGGGCTTAGCCAAAATCCTATCCTTTCCAGACTGGTTCCGGTTTTCCAGATTCAACCGACTCCTCAATATCCTTTAGAAATTGGGGATGAAGTTCATTTTTCATTTTTATCCATTCTTCTAAGATGATCCTTAATTGGCTGCTTAAGGTGCGCCTTTCTTCCTGGGCGATGGATTCGACAAGTTTCTTTAAACCGGGATTTATTCTAAAAGTAATGTTTTTTTCTTTTGTTTCCATTTTCGAAACCTCTCTTGTTATTCCTTTGTGTGATTAGAGTATAACAAAGCATGTAATTAAATGCAAGTAAATGTATACAATTTTCAATCCGTACATTTTTTTAGCTTGGCTTTACGAATTTTAGAAAATAAAGAAGATAACTGAAGTACAAGACATTTATTTGGTTAATCTTCTGATTCTTATAAAGCAAATAATCTGCTGACCTCCCCCCTACTCACAAATTGACTCAATATCTTGTAGTTGTTTTTTTTATACTGGATCCTTCCGGCAATAATGGCAGGGTGGATTTTAAGTTTTTCTGAAAGAGTAAGCACCTCTTTTGCCAGATCTTTGGAGTCCAGGTTCAAATTTTTCCAGTTTTTTTCCGGAATCAATGTGTTTTGAGCGATCTTATCCGCCTGTTTTTCCTTTGAATCTTTTTTTAATATGCCTGCTCTTTGAGCATTGAGCTCGTCCACGATCATGCCCGTTTTATCAGCGCGAAGATGTTTTTTAAGATGAGCCAGTTCGTGAAGAAGACAGAACCAGAAGTTATCTATGCGGTTGTGTCTTAAAGTGAGGGCAATGACAGGTTTGTTTTTTTCTATAACCATGACGGCTCCGGCAAGGTAAGTGTTTTTAAGATGAAGGACAATGAAGAATTGGATCCCGTTTTTTTCCAGATACTCTTTTGCTAGGAGGGGTCCATCTTTAAAATAACTGAGTTTTGGTAAATCGGACAGCTTGATAGAGCCGGGTTGATATTTTTTATCTAACGGATGTTTCTTTGAAAGCTCCATAACTCTCAAACACCAGGCCATAAGAGCGTATTTGTCTGTTCTGTATTTTTTTAGGGGACTTTGACTGGTGCGAAACAGCAGTTTGGAAAAACGATTCATGCCCCCTGCCTCTTGGATATATTCCCGGATGATATCTTCTTCGTTTCCTCTTATGTTTTTTTGGGGGGCAATCCAGCCTGAGTTTATCATTTCCTGAATGGGGAATCGGGTCCAATCTATTTCAGGGATTTCGGCTGGAAAGTCTTTTCCCTGTTCTTTGAGCAGGAGTTCTGCGGGAATTCCTAATCCTTTATGAAGCGCGCGCATCATTGAGAGAGAAAGAGGCCTTTTTTTATTGAGAACCTCTGATACTTTGCTTTTGCTGCCTATAAAGGGAACAAGATCCTTTTGATGAAGTCCCAATTGTTCCATCCTGAATTTGATCGCTTCAATGGGATCCGGCATATCTATGGGATATTTTTTTTCTTCGTAGAGCTCAACCAGAGTGACCAGAAGCTCAAGTTCATCCCCTTCCGGAGTGTTTGGTTCGGCATCCATAAGTTCATCAATGCGAGCTAAGGCTTTGTTATAGTCTTCTTCAGTTTTTATTATTTTATTGATCATCATATTTCCTCCGCATTGATTTTGTCATACTCTTTATGAGTGCCAATAAATCGAATGTATAGAATCCTTAATTTATAATTGATTTTGGCTACGATCCTGTATTTATTTCCCTTGATTTTAAAAACAACTCTGTTTCCCTTTATGGGACTTGCTGATCCATATTTATTTAAAACATCTATTGGGTTTGTCCATTTTTCTCTTTTGACCTCATGATACCAGGTCTCTAAAGGGATTTTTGTTTCAGCGTGTTTTTTGTAAAATTCAAACAGTTTATTCTTGGATATCACACGCATTAATATAATATAGTAAGTTCCCAAAAAAAGTCAAGATAAATGTTCCCATTATGGGAATATTAAATATTTAGATGCTTAACTTATTCCTCGTCGTCCTCAGGCTACCAATCAATAACAGTACCGCCGCTTTTAAAGTAGTATGGACTAACCGGCACGAACTGCCCACCAAAATTAGCACCACCTGGAGTGCTAAGATTTTCGTGCTATAATAGGCATTATCAGAGCGAAAGAGAAGGCACAGGAATAAAAGGATAGAGTTTTTTTAGCACTTCTTCTTTTTTTTCATCAGGTATGATGTAAACTTCTACGATACCCCCGGGAGCTTTGGCTAATTTTGTGGGAAAGGGAAGTCTTTCGTCATAAAATTTAGTTTCGTTCATTTTTTCACCTCAAATAGAAGACGAGGTAAAGAAGAGGAAATTGTCATTAGGAAGGATAAATTATAGGATTCACTATTGTCTGGTCCAAAAACCTAGAGTTTATAAGAAGCATGCTTATAAGGGTATCAGGTTAAACCATAATATAAAAAAGAAATGGCTTGGAAAAAATTTAAAGCTAGCTGAAATAAAGAAAATCACTGCTGAAAACAGGTAGAAGATTCTGGATAAATTTGTTGTTAAGGAAATGGAAATTTCGCGACTATATCAATAAAACTAAGAATGATTTGTTTTCGTTTTAGTTTCCTTTCCTCTATTTATAAGCTGATTCAGTGTGATCGCTTAGATTTGCGATTGTGAATTGAGATTGCTGTTAAGCAGGGCTAATAAGGTAGGTGCTTTTTTCTGAATCCCAGGTGCGTTTGATCAACCCTTTATCCTCCATCTCTTTTAGAATTTCTGTCACATACTCCGGACCCCCTGAAGTCATGTCAACTATTTCGATCTGCGTTATAGGCTTTCCTTTTTGCCGCACCATGGATAGTATTTCTTTTTGTTCCGAAGGAAGGGCTTTCCGCTCACTAGGTTTTAATCCGTCTGAACTTATTGTTTTTTGACTGATCAGCCATATCAAAATGCCAAGGAAGACAACAGCCAATCCTGTGATTAAAATGATTATCCAAGTATCTATACCACCGGAAGCGTGATGAATTGGATTCATTTTTTTAACCTCCTAACATTTTATGGGTCTATACAAAATTTTACTCAGTTTTTCATATCCTTTTGGGCATGGTTCTTTGGTGGATAATCAGGGCGAAAAATAAGAATAAAACAGTAAAAGCCAACATCATTAAGAAATCAAATCCCAGGAAAAAGTATCCATGATTCTGAATACACTGTCTGCCTATATCAGTAAAGTAAGTGAGAGGGGAAACAAAGGAAATGACTCTCCCCCATTCAGGAAGCTGGTCCAAGGGGATAAAAATTCCGCTGATAAAAACCACTGGAAATTTCACCATGACCGAAAGCATCATAATGGTGGAGGGCATGCTGGTAGGCGCTGCAGAGAGAATCAATCCCAGAGAGGAAAAACAAAATCCGGCCAGGATGATCCCCAGCATCAAAACGACAGGATGACGGATTTTTATACCGAGACTCACGCCTGCCAGCACAGGCACTATGGAGACCAGAACACCGTACATAAAAGAAGCGATTATATCCCCCAGGATGATGGTGTGGGTTTTTAAGGGGGCGCTTATCAGCCTTTCCAGCGTCTTGGCCTGGGTCTCCCACGGCGCTACAGCCGGTGATATGGAGGTTGAGGTAAAGAAAAGCACCATACCCAGCAGTCCTGGAATCAGGAATTCAAAGGGAAGATCTCTGCCCACAGCAAAGGCGAGAAATAGAAAAACAGGAAAGAGGATTCCGAATATAATCACAGGACCCTTAGAGTAATAAATGCGGATATCTTTTTTGGCGATTATCCAGGCACGCTTGGCTTGCTGAAAGAGCAGGGCGGTGTCACTCATGATTCTTTCTTTCTGGTCAGAGCTAAAAAAGCGTCTTCCAGAGAAGGCGAAAGCACATTTAGGGATACGATCTCCTTATTTTTGGCTGAAGCCTGGTTGACTAATGAAACCACAGCGCTCCCAGGCTTATCGGTATAAAATCTGTATTTATCCCCTTTCTTTTTCAGCGATTTCACTCCGGATACAGAATTGAAAAAATGAGGATTCACTGCGCCTTCAAAACTGACCTCAACTGAGTGCATTCCTTTAATCTCTGTTCTGATTCTCTCAGGTGTATCTATTTTAACAATGACTCCGTGATCTAAAATGGCAACCTTATCGCAAAGCTGATTCGCCTCTTCCATCTGGTGGGTGGTCAAGAATATAGTTTTTCCATCGCTGTTAAATTCCAGAAGAAAATCTTTGATCATCCGGGAGCTTTGAACATCCAATCCCGCCGTAGGTTCATCCAAAAAAAGGATCTCCGGATCACTGATAAGGGCCATACACAGGATAAGACGCTGCTTCATTCCTTTAGAATAGGTTCTTGCGGATTCATCCTTCCTTGAATAGAGATTCACTTTGTTGAGAAGTTCCTCTGATCTGTCTTTGATCACATTTTTGGGCACTCCGTATAGCTCGCCCATGAGTGCCATGTTCTTCCATCCAGAAAGATCTTCATAGGCATTGGCCATTTCAGGGACCACTCCGGCGATTTGCTTGGCTTTCAGAGTGCCAGCTTCATGTCCCATAACCAAAGCCTCTCCTTTATCCGCCTTTAAAACTCCGGTTATGATTCTCACCGTAGTGGTTTTTCCAGCTCCGTTGGGTCCAAGAAAGCCAAAGATTTCTCCTTTTGGAACATCAAAGCTTACCCGGTCAACCGCGGTTAGTTTGCCGTAATTTTTGGTCAGGCTGGATACCTGAATAGCCATTGAGTCATTGGCTGTCATGTTCTGTCACCTTTGTTATGGTTTTTCTTTTTCAGCTTGAGTAAAAAGCGCTGAAGAAATTAATGTTCTTAAGTGATTGACTTCATCTTCATTAATAAAGTAATGAACCCGATATCCTCGTCTCTCGCCTTTAACCAGCTTTAAGGCTTTCAGCACCCTGAGATGCTGGGAGACCGCGGATTGACTTATGCCGAGTCGATACGCCAGCGCATTCACACATAGAGCACTGGGCTCGTGCTGTTGGCAGAGAAGCTTCATTAGCCTCAAACGGGTCGGGTCTGCCAGAGCTCTAAATAGCGCAGCCTGCTCTTCTGTATCATCGTTTATTTTTTTATCCATCTTATCCATTGGAATGTTGGATTGATTTAAATAAGTTATTGCTAATATACTAAATTAACTTTGAGATGTAAATACATAAAATAAAAACGGCCTCCCCTTTTACAGGGAGGCCGCTCTTTATCGGAAAAAATCAGTCTGCTGTAAGCTATAAAGTCATTTCTTATGGGTTGTGCATGGATTCTTCATTCCATGCATTCCGTGACTGTGCGAGTGTCCTGTTTTTCCGCTCATGCCATGTCCGTGACCCATGAATCCGTCTCCCATAGGCATTCCCCAGGAAAGGCACATGCTGTCAAAGGTTTTCTTCTGTTCATCTGTCAAAACATTCCTGATTTCCATGTGGTGCGTGTAGGCATTTTTCTGAAGAGCTGCCCGAGCCTCAGCGATCTCATCGATTTTTGCATTGATTTTAGCTGAATCAGCTTTTTCCATCATCAGGGCACGTAGATCCAGCATTTTGGTCTTGAGTTCGGTTTGAAGTGCGAGCATCTCTTTCTGGAACTGAAGCTTCATTTTTTGGATTTTTTCCTGCTGCTCAGGAGTCAAATTCAACTGGCTCTGGCACATCATGTCCTGCTGCATTTTCTGATGCATCATAGGCTTTTGATTGGAAGCCTTTTGAGACATAAGAGGCACTGAAGCTGCCAGTGCCAGTACCAGCACTCCTACTGTAATTCCTTTGAAATATTTCATTTTTTTCCTCCATTCAAATTCTTAATGATTTAAAATTTCATTTATACATGATTGACTTTCTTTGTTTCTCTCTTTTTCTCTCATTGGAGAGGATTTCCCATGAGAATGATTGGTTTTTTTGCCTTGCCCGCAGACATGCTGTTCACACATGGAGAAATAATGTTTCTGCTGATTCTTATCCAGAATGGATTTTTCCTTAAGAAAATTCTTCACTGCCTTTTTCTGTATCTCAGCCTGGAGACGGCTGATTTCATCAATGAAACTGTTGATGCGGGATTGGTCCGGTTGTTCACTCCTGATTTCTTCAAAAAGCTGCCTCTTTTTCTCCTGAATTTTCAGCATCTCAGGTTTTATCTGCTGCTGATAGGAATTCCGATGATCAATCATTTTGTGAGTCTGCTGGGCAGTAAGGTTGAGGTCTTTTCTAACTGACTCAACGTTTCTGGCCGGGTCTGAGGATTGAGATGATTTTTCTTGGACGTACCATCGGTTATAAGCCAGGGTTAAAAGAGCTGTAATATTTATGGCTGTGAGAAAAACAAGTCCGTAAGTTATAAATTTATTCTTTTCTCTCATTTCAGTCCCTCCTTTCCCCTGTGTCTAAGTAAAGATAGGCATCAGCAACCGATCCTGAAGGAATATCTTCAAGCTTATTGAAATATTCAGACACAAACTCATATGAGGAGTCTTTCTTCATTTCAGAAGGTGCTTTCCCAAGAAAGCTGCCAAAAAGAATGCCTAAGAGGATGAGAGCTGCCGCAGGAACCACCTTGAGTGCAGGTCTTAAATTTATCAAAACTTTTCTGGATAGTGATTTGGTTTCTTCGTAATCCTCAATTTTTTGAATGATTCTGTTTAAAAAAGATGAGGACGGCTCTAATTCCTGGGGAGATTCCAGCTGATTCCATAATTTTGAAAATTCCTGAACCAGGTGAAGACATCTGGGACAGGATTTGATATGAGACCAAAGAGAATCTTTGTGAGGCAAATTCTCTGTTTTCTGCTCCACAATATCCAGCAGATGGGATTTGACCTCTCGACAAAGCTGATTTTTTTTCATTTTCACTTCCTTCACATTAAATTAGACACAAAATTTTCTTAAAACTTGCGTTTTATTGTATTTTTATTTTATTTCAATTCAGTGAGAAGCACTTTTTTTAGAGAATTCTTTGCACGGTGAATCCTGGACTCAACAGCAGAAAGAGATGATTTGAGAATCTCTGCAATTTCCTGGTATGAAAGCCCTTCCCAGTGATGAAGAATAAATGCTGTTCGCTGTTTTTCCGGAAGGGAGTCAAGAGCTTTGTTAATGAGCTGTCTGTCCTCTTTATTTGCAAAGATTGTATCGGGTGAATTATGATGAGAGGCGGGCACTTCTTTTAATGTCTCTGAATCAGCGAAAGTCAATCTTTTCTGTATAAGACTGCTTTGCTTTCTATTATGATTGAGAGAGCGGTTTACGGCAATCCGGTAAATCCATGTGGAAAGCTTGCTTTTGCCGCGAAAAGTCCTGGCTTTCTGATAAACTCTAAAAAAAACTTCCTGCGCCACATCCTCAGCGTTT
>Ga0180434_10005982_pt1 | contig 14123 bp, 7 predicted proteins | sample SS_ome_7_FD_132453 | JGI IMG/M metagenome (GOLD analysis project Ga0180434, IMG submission 132453) | Hypersaline lake sediment archaeal communities from the Salton Sea, California, USA - SS_1_D_2 metaG | ecosystem: Environmental > Aquatic > Non-marine Saline and Alkaline > Hypersaline > Sediment... | reverse complement strand
GACGTGCAGGTCGCCGCCGGGCTTGTCGGCCTGGGATATCCGATGTCTTACGGAAAGCTCGTACAGGCCCTTCTCGGAAAAAAGACTCTCCAGGACAAGAGCTACAGTGAGTGGAGCCGGCGCCCCCTTAGCCCCGGACAACTCCACTACGCCGTGGAAGACGTGATCCATCTCGATGCGATCCACAATATCCTGACCAAACGCCTGAAAAAGCTAGGTAGGGAAACGTGGTTGCGACAGGAGATGCAGTCCCTCGAGAGCACCGAAATGCTCGATTGCAAACCGCAGGACAGGTGGCGGCGCGTCCAGGGATGGCAGCGCCTGAACCGGAGAAGGCTTGCTATACTCCGAGAGTTGGCGGCATGGAGGGAACAGGGCGCAAAACGTCACAACCTTCCGCCTCGCACATTCCTGAAAGACCAGGTCCTGACCGCCCTGTCACGCAAGATGCCCACAACCGTAAAGGAACTGCGAGATACAAAGGGCTTCCCCAGACCCCTGGCGAACAAAGAAGGAAAAATCGTCCTGCAGGCCATAGAAACCGGACGCAACATACCAGAAGCCCAACTGCCCGATCCGATCCAACCGCAAGACGAAAATCCCGTCGACAAGATGCTGGTGGATCTCGTGTCGGCGACGGGGCAGTCGATATGCCTCGCCCGCGACCTTTGCCACTCACTCTTCGCCAGCCGCAGCCTCTACGCGGCACTGGTCAGCGCCGTTCGATACGGAACGCCCGAACCGGACACGCTGAAACTGCTGACCGGTTGGCGAAAAAAATTCGCCGGAAAGAGGCTAAAAGAAATGCTCGCAGGAAAGAGGACCATCAAAGTGGCCGACAAGTCCGGACTCGAACTGGACTGATCACCTCCTCAAATACGCCAATTCATCGGGCAGGACAATGTCGTTTCCCATGTTGTCCTCCCCGTAACCGTGCTCTGCCAGCAGTTTCAGATCGTTCAGGACTCGCTTGTCGCCCCTGAAGGTGATCGTAAGTTCAACGTTGATATCAATCTTCCCGGTCGCCTGAAGACGGGCGACTTCGTCGATAACGCGCTCCAGCAGACCTCCGTTTTCGCGAACCGGGATATCTGGCAGGACCAGGGGCTGGGCGTAGATTATCATCATACCTTGACTGGCCAGGTCCATCACGATCTTCCTGGCGTTTTCCATCACGTCGGCATCTTCGCAGCAAGCGCCCCTGACGACCTCGTGATCGGCGATTGCCGAAGCCAACCACCGGCGCTTGTGGGCATTGATTGTTTCGTTGGCGCGAAATATCTCCAGCGGCATGCTGGCATCGTAGGAATGCCCGTTCAGTTTCAACCGCACGTCGCTACCGTAGTAAAGCACGATCTTGGCCACCAGCGTCGACGGGCGGACGTGAAAACCGCGATACCTGGGTATGGGCAGTTCGATCTCGCAGATCTCGGCGTAGCTTTTGAGCTTGTCCTGGCAGAGAGTGCGGGCGGCGTCAAGATAAACACCCGCGAATAGAATCGAGTAACTCATCGTCGTGTGAAGCAGTTCGGCGGGATTCACCAGCGAAGCCACGGTCCGTCGCGTCGAATGACCGGCCTCGATATGCCTCTCGTAGTAATGGATGAGACTGGTGGCTATCGTCAGCAGGTGGAAAACCACACTGATATGCCCTCGCAGAACGGGCAGGCTCTCATCGACCTTCTCGGTCTGCGTATCGGAGACCCACGTATCGTACAGCGATTGGAGATTGTGAAGGCGATGGCAAAGGTAGCGAAGTTTCTCCTCGCTGATGGCGTTGGGTATGAATGAAGCGTACTGTTCGGCCTTTGCACCGCTGGCGGCAAGAACGTCCCGGCACTCCGACGCAACGTTCAGAAAAGCTGTAGCCAGGAACGTAACGGTCTGACTTACATTCGCCTCAGTGTGGGCCGGATAATCGCGAGGCAAAACACCCGAAGGCAGGTTCACGTAATTGGGAGAATCCAGGACCGCAGGCGGAGGCGACACCACCGACAACTCGTCGGCCTGGGCAAGCAGCTCCATCCCCGAACGAACAATCACGCCATTACTGAACGCCAAAGCTTCTTTGGTAGCGCCCACAAAGTCATGGGATATTGGAATAAGACGATAGGACGGGAGTACGCTAAGGATATGGTGCATCTCGTAACTGATTCCGGCAAACCCCTTTATGGTGGCAACCAACAATCGATAGACACGCCATTTCTTGTTGTTGTTCGCACCGTACCTGTCGAGCAGTTCCACGAGTTGTGTGGCCTGGCTGAGTATCCTGGCGATCAACTGACGGTTGACCAGACCGACCGGTGAGTCACTGTCCGACAGGGCTCTCATCACGCCGAGCAGGTCGACCGAACGATGGCCGACCAGGCGAATAAAATCATCGCCACAGACCAGATCCCCATCGGCGAATTCATTCGTGGTATGTTCGCTCATCTGGACATCACGCTCTCAAGTCAAATATCGGCATTAACTCAATGCCTATATGTCTAATTCCCGGAAAAGTCTGACGACAAGACGCCGAAAACCCGCACTATTTTTTATAGTCGCCGCCGGAGTTACTGGTTTTGCACGAGGCCCGCCATTGGAGCAACTGCCCTGACATCGCCTTGACAATATCGGGATGTTCGGCGGCGATATTCCTTCGCTCACCGGGATCTTCGATCAGGTCGTACAGTTCGAACCTCCCGCCGGACGAGGCGCCCCTGGGCTCGGAGGTATCAACTTTCCCGCCCTTCTTCTTCTTTTTCCCGCCCCGACCGCCCGATCGGCCGTAGATCTTGTAGCGATTGTCGACAAGCGCCATTTGCCCGCTCGACTCGAAACCGATCGGGCGCGGACGCCGCGTCATCTTGCCTTCTATCAGCGGAAGGAGGCTCACCCCGTCGATCGGCGCCGGCTGCCCTTCCATCTTGAAACCGAGCACATCCAAAACCGTCGGGAAGTAGTCCAGCGTGCTGCACGGTATCTTGACGACGCGGGATTTGGTGATCTTCGCCGGCCAGACCAAGAGACCCGGAACGCGGATACCGCCTTCGTAAAGGCTCCGCTTCCGCCCGCGCAGCGGACCGGCAGAACCGTTGGCGCCGTTGAACTTCCCGCCCTCGGGACCGTTGTCGCTGGAGAACCAGAGCATCGTATTGTCGGCCGCTCCGAGTTTCTTCAGCTCCGCCCTCAACCGCCCGACCTGGTCGTCCATCGCCGTTATGCACCCTAGAAAGTCCACCCCCTTCTTTCCCTTGTACATCTCGCGATACTTTCCGCCAGCCACCACGGGCAGGTGAGGACTGTGGAACCATATCACCGCCAGGAACGGTTTGCCCGCTTTGGCAGCACCGCGGATGAACGGTATCGCCCGATCCATAATCACGCGCGAGTCGTCGCCTTCGAGGTTTTCGGTAACGCGGTGTTCGGGTCCGTCCCAGTAGTACGTACCGTACGGCTTGTCGCTGCCGGGCCGCTTCATCGGGTCCCAGGTGGGCACTTTGGACTCCGTGGCGAAACATACGTCGAAACCGTTCTCCCACGGAGGCGAGTAATGCTTGACCCCGCGCGGGCCGCCACGATTGGCATCCCTGGTTTCCCGCGTCAGCGTACCGAGATGCCACTTTCCGAAATGACCGGTGGCGTATCCTTGAGTCTTGAGCGCCTCGGCCAGCGTGATCTCCTCCTTCTTCATGTGCCCCACGTTGGCGAAGAATATCCCGTATCGATACGGGTGCCGCCCGGTAATGCAACTGCCCCGCGTCGGACTGCAGACCGGCGCGCCGGAGTACCATCGATCGAACCTGATACCCTCGCCCGCCATCGCGTCCAGGGCGGGAGTCTTTAGCTCCTTTCGCCCGTTGTAGCCAGTATCACCCCACCCCTGATCGTCAGTCATGCAGAGGATGATGTTCGGCTTGGACTTATTCCACGCGTCCTTGCCAATCATCACGCCCGGCGCCGCCAGAACCGCGGCGCCAAAACCAATCGATTTCAAGAATTCCCGTCGCTTCATTTTCGTCCCTTCGCTCGTTTCTTTTTTCCGGAGACAGACTTGTCCCACGGATTGGATTTTCGCGGATCGTACTTCGGGCGGGCGTCTTTCTCGGGCAAGGCGTTTATGACGGCCTGGAATTTTTTCCGGGCCGCCGCGTGAACCGCGTCGGTGCTGTCGAGCAGGTTGGTCCTCTCTGCCGGATCGGACTTCAGGTCGTGCAGGCGGATTATCCTCCGATCGCTGCCGACCCAGACTTTGAACCGCTTGTCGCGAATAACGCGCGTGGCGAAATCGGCCTTTCCGCGAACGCCTTTCGCGTCCAGTCTCGCCGGACCGTGTCCAAGCGCCATGATCCACTGGCGCGACGAGTCTTTGGCCTTTCCGAGTATCACCTTCGCTATCGACTTTCCGTCCACCGGAAACTTTTCCGGTAGTTTTGCCCCGGCGAGTTCGGTGAAGGTTGGAAGCATGTCGGTGAAGTCCGTCAGCGCATCGGTGACGCCCCTGGACACGAGACCGGGACAGTTGACTATAAACGGCGCGCAGCAGCCCGACTCGGTTTCCTTGCCTTTTCCTCCGCGCACCTTCCGCCCGTTGAGCACGCCTGTCTGCCTTCCGCCCGATCCGTTGTCCGTGGTGAAAATCACAATCGTCCGCTCGCGAATATCGAGATCGTCGATGGCCTTTACCAGGCGCCCGACGAGCTTGTCGGTATAGCGAACCATGGCCTTGTGCTTGTCGGGGGAGTTCGGCTCGTCCGGCGTGTTTGTAAGCGGACCGTGCGTCAGCGCCATCGGGAAGTAGAGCATCATCGGCTTGTCTTTATGCTTCTTCATGAATTCGATGAGGAAGTCGGTATATACGTCAGGCCCGAACTTGCCCTTGTACGTCTTGGAGCCTTCTCTCGTATTTATATACGCATCGGCGTAACGCCTTCCACTTGCCGGAACGCCGGTCTCGTAACCGGTCCACATGCACCACTCGTCGAAACCGTGTTTGTCCATCGCGTCGGGTACGAGGCGAAAATCGTTGATCTGCCACTTGCCCGCAGCCGCCGTGGCGTAACCGGCGCCCCTGAGCACCCGGGCGAACGTCGTGTGGTGTTTCCAGTCGAAGTAGCCCACCCCCCAGCGAGGAACGTCCCAGTGGTTTACCCAACCGGTGCGCCAGGGATACTGCCCCGTCAGCAGCGTCACGCGTGTGGGCGTACACTGTGGCATGGAATAGGCGTTGGTGAATCGCATCCCGCCGGCCGCCAGCGCGTCGATGTTCGGTGTCTCGATCCCGCCGGCCCCGCAGCACTTGATCCACTCCTTCCCGAGATCGTCAACCATGACGAACAGGATGTTGGGCTTACCGCGTTCCTTCGGCGCCTCGGCGGCGCGGGACAAACCCGACAAGGCGCAGGTTGATACGCCAAGACCGACAAGCCTGATAAAATCCCGCCTGTTAAAATTCGCATTCATACTAATCGTCCTCCCGCCCCTAGGTATCTGGAAACAGTCTGTTTTCCCGATGATAACGACCTTCTCCGCCCGTGCCAAGGGTTTGACCGCGACGCGCTGAAGACTATATTAGTTCGTGTGAATGAATGGTACGACGACGATCAAGCGGACGAAGGACCGCTGGAAAGCGATCTGGAAGAGTTCGACGGCGATGACGAACCGGCGACCGCACCCTGCAGCGCCTGCGGCGCCGAAATATACGACGACTCGCCGCGGTGCCCCGTCTGCGGACAGTACCTCCCGGGCAACGCGGCAGCGATATACCGCCCGGCATGGTGGTGGGTTCTCGCCGTGCTAGTGGCGTCAATCGCACTGGTCTGCTACATTCTGCTTTGACTCACTCGCCGAATCAAGGAAGACAAATGGATAATCAGGAAGTCGCTTCGTTCTGGGACGAAAACGCCCCGGACTGGATAGAAGCCGTCCGCGCCGGTTGGGACGTCTATCGCGATCTGGTCAACGATCCGGCGTTCTTCGAACTCCTCGGCGATATTGCAGGTATGAAAGTCCTCGATGTCGGCTGCGGAGAGGGCTGCAGCACCCGGAAATTCGCCGACCTCGGCGCCGAAGTGGTGGGCGCCGACGTCAGCCGCCTGATGATATCCGCCGCCCGCGACCACGAAACCGGCGAACCGCGCGGTATCGAATATCACCAGGCGCCGGCGAGCGACATGGGCATGCTGGCGGGCGAGTCCTTCGACGCCGCCCTAAGCACGATGACGTTGATGGACCTCGACGACTACGCCGAATCGATTCGCGAGATCGCCCGTGTGCTGAGACCTGGAGGCCTGTTTCAGTTTTCGGTATCGCATCCATGTACGATGACACGGATGTGGCGGTGGATATACGACGATCGAGATGAGAAGACCGGCGTGGTGGTCGGCGACTATTTTCACCTCGCGGCGACCTCACCCGGCAGTGATATTGATGAATGGTACTTCGGCGGCGCGCCGCGAGATGTCCGCCAGACCACCCGGCCGTTCCGCATACCCAGGTTCTTCCGAACTCTCAGCGAGTATTTCAACACGCTGACCGAAGCCGGATTCAGCGTCGAAAAACTGGCCGAACCAAGTGCATCGAAAGAAGCCGCCGAAAAGTGCCCAAACGTCGCCGACACCAGAATAATCCCCTACTTTCTGATCTTCAGATGCCGAAAAACAGAGCAGACAAAGGCGCCGGGACCTGTTTGACGCAACACAGCACGGATTATCCGACCGGGCAGCTAAACCAAACGCCGACGCTCCGGCAAATCTTTCCCGTTTCGGTATTGACGGCTCCGGGATCGGGTGTCATATTGCCTCTAACAGGCTCAGTAACGATCTCCGGGCTTCAACAAACCCTCGAAACGGATCGCGCAAATGCATCAGGCAATAAAAACGACTGACGCGGAGCACCAGGCGAGCACCGAACGATCCCCCCTCGCCCCACCCCACCCATCCCCGTGCAACCGGCCCGCGGGGGCGCAGAATCAAATTGATCGTCAGTTGACGCGTTATCGCCATTTCCTGCCGTTGATGTTTTCCTGTTGTCTCATCCTCGCGGCGGGTTGTTCGTCTCCGGGCCGATTGGCGCCGGCGGCGGTATTCGCCGATCACATGGTACTTCAGCGCAACAAGCCTGTTCCCGTCTGGGGCTGGGACGAGCCCGGGCGGAAGGTTACCGTAAGCTTCGCCGGGCAGAGCAGGTCGACCGTCGCGGACGCCGACGGGAAGTGGATGGTCGTTCTCGATCCGCTGAAACTCAACTCCAGACCGCAAACGATGACGATCGCCGGCGCCGATAAGATCACGCTTGACGACATACTCGTCGGCGACGTGTGGGTTTGTTCGGGCCAGTCCAACATGGGGCGCAGCGTCGCCCGCAGCGCGATACCTGAGGGCATGAAGTGGAAGCACCCGACGATTCGCTACTGGGGCGCGGGCAAGTCGGAGAAGTATCCTCTCGACCGGCTTGAACTCGCAGAACCCAAACCGTGGAAAATCTGCGCCGACGAGGAATCGACTCGCGGATGCTGCGCGGTGGGATTCTTCTTCGCCCGCCGGGTCCGCGAGGAAGTCAACACGCCCATCGGGCTGCTCTGGCAGGCCTGGGCCGGAAGCATCATTCAGGAGTGGCTGCCACAAGACGCCTGGCGCCTCGAACCGGAATTGAAAGAACTTGCTGACAAGGTCGACACCTGCTACCCCGACACGCCGCACGGACGGAAGATCTGGAAGCGGCGCCTGGGGGAAATCAAGCAGTGGACCGCCCGGGCGGAGAAGTCGCTTGCGAACGGTACACCGTTCCCGCATCCCCAACCGCTCATGCCCGAGCCCAAGGATCGGGACATGTGCGGGTTCTACAACGGCAAGATTCATCCGGTAGTTCCGCTGGCGATCAAAGGCGTGCTCTGGTACCAGGGCGAAAGCGACATGCGCAACGACCTGTGGGATATTGAACTGAAAGCGATGACCGGGAGCTGGCGCGACCGGTTCGACGTCAAGGGCGATGGCCTGGACATACCTTTCTACTGGATGCAGATACAGCGAAGCGGGGGATATTGCAGCCCGCTGGCGCGCCAGGAGCAGTTCAACGCTCTGAAGCTCGTGCCCAACAGCGGTATGGCGGTTCTGCTCGATCTCGACGTCGAGGTCCACCCGGTAAACAAGGTCGATTCCGGTATTCGCCTGGCGCTGTGGGCGCTGAATCGGGACTACGGTAAAAGGAGCATCGTCCCGTCCGGTCCGCTGTACAAGGCCCATCGCGTCGAGGGCGACAAGGTGATCGTGGAGTTCGACTACTCAGGCGGCGGCCTGAGAATTGGCGCCAAAGAGATGCTCGAGCCCCCCGTGCTGCGGGACTCCGGCGAGCTGCCCAATGTCGAACTGGCGGGCAAGGACGGGCGATGGCATAAAGCTGTCGCCAGGATCGACGGTAAGACGCTGGTGGTATCGTCGCCCGATGTTCCCGCTCCGCTCCACGTGCGATACTGCTACACCAACATTCCTCCTCCGCCATTCCTGTACAACGCCGCTGGCCTGCCCGCGGCCATGTTCACCACTGTCCGACAGTAATCGCAACTGAGGATCGCCATGAACAGGACATACGCACTATCGGTGCTTCTGACACTGCTGCCTGCGGCCGGACCGCTGGCGGGGGATGTGGAAGTGGCGAGCGTCTTCGGACCGGAAATGATCATCCAGCGCGGGGCGCCCGTTCCCGTCTGGGGCCGGGCCGCACCAGGCGAAAAGGTGACCGTCATCTTCGCCGCACAGAGCAAGACCGCCACCGCGGACGTTAATGGGCGATGGTCCGTCAGGCTGGACAAGATGTCGCCCAGCGCCAAGGGGCGCGACATGGTCGTCAGGGGCGCCGGTCGGCCGGTGACATTTGATAACGTTCGCGTTGGCGAGGTGTGGCTGGTGCTGACTCACCGGGTCGGTAAGCAGTACTCCACCGAGGGCCCCGTCCCCAACGCCAATACCCGCATCCGCGTGTTCGACGGAGGTCGCGATAATCACAGCCCCACGCCGAAAGAATCGTTTGGCAGGAACGACGCCTGGGGCCCCGGTGTCCGTAACAACGTATTCGACGTGTTGTCGATTCCCTTCGCCAATCGGCTCAGCGACAAACTGGGCGTCCCTGTGGGAATCGTTCGCGTGAGAGTTGGCGATCTGGAGGCGACGATTCCATTCCAGGGTTTCGGCGCGATCGAACCGCTGAAAGATATCGCCCGGCGTGTCGACACCTGGTATCCGGCGACTAAACTCGGCAAGGCGGCTTACGACGACTGGCTTGGCGAGATGAAAGGGTGGCAGCGGACACTGGGGCGCAAGATCCGGAGCGGAGAGCATATCGCTCCCGGGCAACCGCCGTTGGCGCCGGGCCCGGTACTGGGCGATGCGACCCAGCCTACCGTGGTAGCCAATCAGCAGCTTTACCCCTTGGCGCCATACGCGTTCCGCGGGGCGCTGCATCTTCACAATGAATCCAACACGGGCGATCCGCGCTGCACCAAAGACCCTCGCTACGCACACAAGATGCGAGCCTTGATCGCCGGTTTGCGAATCGCATTCAAAAACCCGGAACTCGCTTTCGCATTTACACAGCGCAACCAACCGAACATGTATCACACACATACCGCCGGTGGTAAGGTCAGAACCAACGCGTTGGATTTCGACGCATGGTCCGGTCACCGCGACCGCCAACGCCGCGTCCTGCCATACAAGAACACGAGCATGATCGTGACGCTGGACGTCGAAAACTATTCGGGCAAGATCGGTGAGCGTTTCGCCCGGTGGGCGCTGGCCGGAGTGTACAACAAGGCAGGAGCCCTGTCCGGACCGGTGTATAGAAACCACAAGGTCACCGGCGACCGTGTGGTTATCGAATTCAATCACGACGATGACGGATTGATGGTCGCAGGATTCCCCGAGATAGGCCGCCCGCTGGTCGAGCAGACCGGAGCTTCGCTGCGGTATTTCGCGATAGCTGGATCCGATCGCATCTTCCACCGGGCCGAGGCACACATTAAGGGCAATACGGTGGTCGTGCGTAGCGACGCGGTCGCCAAGCCGATGGCAGTGCGATATGCATGTCACTTCGATCCGCGCGGTATGAACTTGTACAATCGCGCCGGCCTGCCCGCCTCACCCTTCCGCACCGACGACTGGCCCATCGCGGACCTGGACGAAACTGTCGACAAACTGGCCGATAAAAGCCCCGAAGCACTGATCGCCATGTTAGGCTATCCGACCATGTTGCATTCCCACGCAGCGGCCAGGGCGCTGGCGAAAAAGGGCGACAGGGCGGTATTACCGAAAATCGAACGCCTGCTGGCAAGCAAGGACCCCGACCAGCGCTGCGGAGCCCTTCGCACGCTGGGTTACCTGTACTGGTTGGGCCCGATCCCGCGCGGAAGCGGATACTACTCCCTGAAACCGCAGGCGGTGACTCCCGCAATAGCCCGTGCGATCGAAATGATCGCCCGAGGCGCCCGCGACGCCGACCCGCTCGTCCGCCGCACCGCGGCCGAGGCCCTGTCGTTGATCGGCACGGAAAACGAGGAGGTTTTTGCGATCGTCAAAAAGCTGGCGCTGGACGACGACGTACTCGTTCGCACTGCTGCAATGCGGATGAGCAAGTATCGCTTCAACACCCACGCCCACAACACCGCGTTGGCGTACGCCCTGCTCGAGGGCAAAGGGTTTGCCGATCGCGTCTCGGTGCAGCAGGCGGGGAATCTGTTGAACCACTATCGCATCGCCGGTCCGATTGACGTGGCCGCTGTCGGACGGTATTTCAAGAGGGTCGGTCCCGGGCAGGGCGGGGATGTTATGGGCAACCTTGGCGATCTGTTGCGCCGATTGCGTGAATCTGACGGTCAGGCGGCTTTGGGTCATCGGGAGGTCATGCCCGGGGTGCTCCATTTGTACTCGCTGGGATACCGCAATTACTTCCTGTATGGTATCTGGCGATGGGTAAAGCTTGAGGATCACCTCCCCGCTCTGCGCCAGGAGATCAAGCGGCTTGAAGGTGAAATCAAACGGTTAAAGGGCGACAAACCCGATCGCTGGGCGGATCTTTCAGCTCGATACGCCGACGCGATCGTGGGGCTGGAGGCCGTGATCGACAAGGCCAAGACGTCCGGGAAGAAAAAGAAATAGTCAAACTCATACGCTGCAACGGAGATGAATTATGCGGATCAAGGAAACACTGATCTACTCGCTGACAATCTGTCTGGTATTCTTGTCTACAGGTGTCGCGACCGCGGCGGAGGGCGACAAGATCGAGAAAGCACTCTCGGAGGTTCGCGGAGTCAAGGCGAACTTGTTCTCGCGGAAGTCCGGCGTTCTGGGCAAGCTGCCCGGTCCGGCGGAAATGGCTGCCCACCAGATGCGCTGCCGACCCGCCCCAAAACCCAAATCCGGCGTGCGGCGCGAGATCGATTTTGACGCCGAAACGATCAAGCGCGCCGCGAAACTCGATCCGGCTGCTATGAGAAAAGCCAGATCGCGCTCCGTACGAATCCTTCCGCTGGGGATCACCGGCGCCTACGTTACCGAAGCGGCCGGAAAGACCGAATTCCTCGTCGTACACGTGCTCGACAAGACTCCGGCGGCGGGTGTGTTGCAGTTGGACGATATCATCATCGGCGCGAACGGACGGATCTTTCAGGACATCGAAGATCCCCGCCCGGAGATGGGAAACGCGCTGGTCGAAAGCCAGTCGCCCGAGTTGGGCGGCAAGCTCACGCTGCACGTCGTGCGAGCGGGCAAACCGGCGAACATGAAAATCGACCTGGGCAGCACTCTGCGCTACAGCGACACCTGGCCGCTGAACTGCGAGAAATCCAAACATATCCGCCGTGCCGCGCTGGACTACGTGATGAAAAGCTACCCCTGGCATCGCTACGATTTCTGGACGCCGACGTTCCTTATGGCCTCCGGTGACGACGCTGCGCTGGAGTTGGCGCGGCGTCACATGTTCAAGGGATTGAAAGACACTTACGAGACGAACACCGGCGCCAGTGGGTGGCGGGACAGCTACATGTTGATCAACCTGTGTGAGTATTACATGCTGATGGGCGATTCGGCGGTGCTTCCGGCAATTCGTTACTACGCCGAAGGCCTGGCGTGGGCCCAGTATCGCAGCGGAAGTTGGTCGCACGGAGGGGGCAAGGGGCCCGGCGTGCTTATTCCAGGAACCGTTATGGGCGGTTATGGCGAGATCAACTGCGCCGGTCTGGGCGCCTTTGTCGGTTTGTGCCTGGCGAGGCAGTGCGGGATTGAACCGTACGCCAACACGCTGCCGCAATCGATCCGTTTCTTCGGCAGGTTCTGCGGCGTCAATTTCCCGTATGGCCTGGGCGATCCGCCAATGCGCGCCGGGCGCATGGACAACGGGATGCACAGTATGGCCGCGGTGGGCTTTCACCTGCTGGGCGAAGAAGAGATGTCCCGTCGCTGGGCGCGGACGGTCTGCTACATGTGGATGGGTCGGGAGCGCGGGCACGCCGAGGGCATTTTTAGCGCCGCCTGGGGACCGGTGGGCGCCGCGCTGGCGCCAAAGGAAGAGTTTCACGCTTTTATGAACCACATGACGTGGGCCTACGAGATAGGCCGCGCCAGAGACGGCGGGATCACCTTCTTGCGCGGTGGGCGATGGACTCGTCCAAACGCCACGGCGGCGATGGGCCTGTTCCTCTACCTGCCCGAGCGCCGGTTGCAGATACTGGGCGGAGACAGCGTATTCGCCCGGAAACCGCCCAGGGGCCTGGAGAAGGCGGCTGGGTTATACAAGGACAAGAAGTGGAAGGAATTTCGGGCGTTTTGTAATGACTACATCAAGGCGTCAAAGTCCGCGTCTCACCCCGGCGTGAAGTACGCCAGGAAACTGCTCGCCGCTCACGACCGCATCGAGAAACACGCTGCAGCCACGCTGGAAATCATAGAAAAGACCATCGCCGACGGTATGCCCGCCACCGCGCAAAAGCAGCTGCGCCTGCTGGCCAACATGCTCGGCGAAGATCGCCCCGCAATTGCAAAATTGCGCAACAAACTGGGCGAAGGAACGCTCAAGGACCGCAGGCGCACCAAGAGCCAACCGCTGGTCAACGTGTCGCAACTGGCCAAGACACTCAAGCTGGGCAAGGGCGGAACCGACGGCGGTTTCGCGCACAGTCCGGCGTACATCGCACGGACAAACAAGCAGGGATTCGACGGGATGACGCCTGAGCAGATCGCCGGATTCTTCAGCCACCCCAGCGGTTCGGTGGTTGCGGGTGCGGTAATGGCGATGGCGGAGCGCGGCGATAAGGCCCTTGTGCTGCTGAAGCGCCTTCTGGGCGACACGCATAACGGCGTTCGCGCCGGGGCGCTGTCGACGCTGACTGAAATATACGGTTCCGACAGCAAGGAGTATCGCACCGACGTGCCCGACGACCTGGTCGAGATCATCAAACTCGCTCGCCCCCTGATCGACGATCCGTCACCGTGGATCCGAAACGGCGCCAGCGGACTGGTGCTCAGCATGAATATCGTCAATGACGACATTTATGATATTCTTGGCGAACTGGCCAGGAAAGAAGGCAACAGTATCGGCAGGTTCGTTCGCTACGGAGTCAAAGACCCCCGCGTAAGGACCGAACTTTGCATGGAGATGATGAACACCGTAAATCGGACCAGGAGCAAGGTGCCCGCGAGTTACAAACCGCTTCTCTGGGCGGTTTCCGCCCATCTCGATCTGTGCGAACCGCACGTTCAGGTCGCCATCGACACGCTGAACAACCCCGAAATCCTGACCATGTACGGGTTCTTCTCGAACACGCCTCCCCAAGCGGCATTGATAATGCTCGAAGAATATTCCAGCAATCCGCTCGTGATGAAACACCTGACCGATATCCTGCGTTTCTGCGCGCGAAAACGGGCGACCTGGAATTCCTACTGGTACAGCATGATCGAGTATCCGCACCGGATTATCATCAAACTCGGCCCGAAAGCCCTTCCCGTGCTCGATGCGTTCTACAGGTCCGAGGCGGTGCTGTACCGGAAAATCCACTCCGGACAGGCGCCCAGACCTCCCTGGTGGAAGGAAGACTCCCTTGAGGCTTTTGAAACGTGGCGTAAGGATATGGCGGTTACCGCCGAACTGGTCGCGTG
>Ga0180434_10005980_pt1 | contig 14125 bp, 11 predicted proteins | sample SS_ome_7_FD_132453 | JGI IMG/M metagenome (GOLD analysis project Ga0180434, IMG submission 132453) | Hypersaline lake sediment archaeal communities from the Salton Sea, California, USA - SS_1_D_2 metaG | ecosystem: Environmental > Aquatic > Non-marine Saline and Alkaline > Hypersaline >... | reverse complement strand
TTACATGGCCGTTTCCGGATGAAAAACAGCGACTTCCTTGAGATCGTCATTCAGGTATTCCCGCTCGTTGGGACCCAGAATCCCGAGCGAAAGGCAAATGAGCGTCCACAGGTGGACGACGCCGTAGTTTCCGCCGTAGTGTTCGCTCAGCTCATGAATCTGCGCGTGGCAGTTGTGGCAGCCGGCGATGCAGTAGTCGGCGTCGGTGGCCTTAACCTGTTCATCTTTAAGACGTCCGTATTCGAGCCGCTGCTCTTTATAACCGGACTGCAGGAAGCCGCCGCCGCCGCCGCAGCAGTAGTTGTTGGAGCGGTTGGGGGTCATGTCGATGAAGTTTTCTTCTCCGACAACGCTCTTGACGACAAAGCGCAGGTCTTCCGCAATCGGATCGCCGTAGCCCTTGCGGACGATCTGACAGGGATCCTGTACCGTGAACTTGATTTTCAGGTCTTTGTTCCAGTCGGAATTGACCTTGAGCTTGCCCTCCCGGATCCATTTGGCGTAATACTCGTAGATGTTTTTGACGACAACGTTGTGCTCGATGTTGAATTTTTTCAGTCCTGCCAGGACTGAGAAGGTGACGTGCCCTCATTCCGTATTGAGAAAGATCTTGCACCCCAGTTCATCCGCCTGATTGGCCGCTGTCTTGGTGATGTGCTTCCAGTTTTCGTCATCCGCCAGGAACATGCAGTAGTTTTCTCCGCCCCAGCCTTTGCTGCCGTATGTCCAGTCCGCACCGACGAGGTGGAGAATTTTCCACAAGGGTACCAGTTCGTCCGGCTCCGTAACCGGTTCTCTGGAATTCTGGTTCAGGAAAAATTCGGCGCCCTGTTTGTCGATGGGCGCCTCCATCTCCGCGAACTCGGGTTGGGCCTCACGGTACTCTTCCAGCACGTCTTCCACCACGAACTGGAAATCTTCGGGGGAGGCGCCCATGGCACTGCAGCTGTCGTTGCGCAGCGCCATGTCGCAGGAGCCCAGAATGCCCTTGGGCCGTTTTTCCCGCGGCCAGGAGGCCCTGGCGTTGTAGATCAGCTGCGGAATGTCGATTTTCATGGGACACACATAGATGCAGCGTTGGCACATGCTGCACATCCATACCCATTCGGAGTTGCAGATCTCTTCGTCCATTCCAAGCGCAGCCATGCGCAGGAACTTGCGCGGATCCATGTTTTCGATGCCTGTTGCCGGGCATCCGGAAGCGCACATGCCGCAGGTCAGGCAGAGATTGAGATTGCCGCCTTCGGGCAGAATCTCTTCCACCATGTCCAGAAAGCGCCGGCGTTTCTTGCCACTGATTTTAATCGTCTGTTGTTCGGCCATTGTTTGTCCCCATCTGTTCTTTTTTGGTTATGGGTAGCACTGCGCCGCGGATGCGGGCCGTGCTGTTTTCTTGCCTATTTGCTCTCAGCCGGTATTGTCAGGTTTTTTTCCGCATTTTGGGTGTTCCATTTAGCAAAAAATTGTCGGAATTGGCAAGAGATAAAATAAAAATATCGACAGCCGGCACTACAAACCGTATTTGTCACATAACGACGATGATGTCGAGTGGTTGCCAACCAAACAAGAAATTGATATGAAAAATTCTATTGGGTGCACTCCGACGTTTCTAAACGAAGTTCCAATGCCGAATTCACTCGGAAAGCAGGCTTTATGAGCCACAACGATTCTCCCATGGATATTGCCCTCGTGGGCGGACGGACCTGGTGCAGGGAAGTGTTGGAAAAAACAAGCCTCGGCTACATCGATTCGGGTGTAAAGGCGCGCATCGTTGCCGTTTCGGATCCGGAGCCGCATGAATCGGGGATGGTGCTGGCCGACCGTATGGGACTGTTGACCACCACCGACTACCACGACTTTTACAATCCCGCTAACCACATAGACCTGATCATCATTTTGACGCCTGAAAAGGCCATCATGGAGGACATCCTGGCGACAAAGCCAAAAACCATGCGGGTCATGGTGTATCACACCTTTCGGCTGTTTTGGGAAGCGATCAACGTTCAGGAACGGCGGCTGCGCAGCCGCAACGAGGAAGTGGAGACCATCATCAACGGCATCAAGGAATTTATCCTGGTCCTCAACCCGGACAAAGAAATCATCGACGTCAACGATACCTTTTTACAGAAAATGGGTTACAGTCGTGAAACGGTTGTCGGTAAAACATGCCAGGAAGTTTTCCGCTTCGGTAACCCGCCGTGCCTTGATGATCTAAAATGCCCTCTCAACGAAGTGGTGCGCAACAAGCACTATCACCTGACCACGCTCGAGCGCGTGAACAAGGATGGTGAAAAGCGCTATTTCGAAGTCGCGGTTTATCCCATCTGGGAAAACGACGGCCGCATAGCGCGGTTTGTCGAAATCAGCCGCGACATCACCGAACGCAAAAAAGAAGAGGAGGAGATCACCCACCGCCTGGAAACAATGGTCGAAGACCGCACGCGGCAATTGAAAGAAACGCATGCCAAGCTGATCCACCAGGACAAAATGGCCTCCTTGGGAAAACTCTCGGCCTCGGTGGTCCATGAAATCAACAATCCCAACGCCGGCATCCTCAACCTGGTCATGCTGATGAAGCGTATTCTCAGTGAAGGATTGAATGCTGAAAAAGACCTTCGACTGTTTCACGAATACCTGGATCTTATTACTTCTGAAACAAGGCGCATCAGCCGCATCGTTTCCAATCTGCTGGCCTTTTCCCGCCAGTCCAAACTGGAGAAGAAGCCATTGGATTTGAACCGGCTCATCGAAAAGGTGCTGGTGCTGAATGCAAATCTATTCAAAATCAACGCTGTAAAGGTTCAAAGGCGGCTTGACGAAAACATTCCGGTGGTCGTTGGCAGCGAAGATCAGCTGCAGCAGGTGTTCATGAATTTCATTTCAAACGCCGTGGAGTCGATGGAGACTGAAAACGGCGGTGAGCTGCGCATCCAAACCCGATTTCTTTCGGAAAAAAACGATGTCCTCATCTCGTTTTCGGACACGGGCGTCGGCATTCCCGACGAGAATGTACCACGGCTCTTCGAACCTTTTTTCACCACCAAAAAAAGGGGCAAGGGCGTGGGGTTGGGACTGTCGGTGGCCTACGGTATTGTTCAGGACCACGGAGGCCTCATCAACGTGACGGCCAACAGCGAAAAGGGCACGGTCTTTACCGTCGAAATTCCAGTGCCGGCTGCGACCGAACCTTCATTTCCTGAAAAAACAATAAAACACAACCCATCGTCTTACTAAAACAACCTACAAACCGCAGGGCCCGGCATCTCGCGCCCTGAACCTTGAACGCCAACCAACGGAGGCGGGACATGCGGCAGACGCGAATCCTGATTGTCGACGACGAACGCATCATGCGTACCTCTCTGGCCGGGTGGTTGGAAAGAGACGGCCATGATGTCGAAACCGTCGAAAGCGGTGAAGCGGCGCTGGAACGCTTCAAAAAGACACGCTACGACATCATGCTGGTAGATATAAAAATGGAGGGCATCAGCGGACTGGATGTTTTAAGAACCGTTCATGACAGCGATCCGGATGTGGCGGTAATAATGATCACGGCTTACGGCTCCATTTCCACAGCCATTGAAGCCATGAAAAACGGCGCCACTGACTATTTATTGAAACCGTTTGATCCCAGCGAACTGGGGATGCTGATCGAAAAAATTCTCGATCAGCAGGACCAGAAGCGTGAAAATCTCTTTTTAAGAGAAGACTATCGGGAACGGTCACGGTTTGAAAGCATGATCGGTCAATCGGCCTGCATGCAATCGGTCTTCAATCTCATATCCGACATCGCGCCCAGCGACGCCACCATCCTCATCACCGGAGAAACCGGAACCGGCAAAGGCCTGGCCGCCAAGGCGATCCACACCAAAAGTCCTCGCTGCGAAGGGCCGTTTGTGGTGGTGAACTGCGGTGCTATTCCGGAGCACTTAATGGAAAGCGAGCTGTTCGGCTATCAGAAAGGCGCCTTTACAGACGCCAAGGCCACAAAAAAAGGGCGTCTTGAAATCGCCCACGGCGGCACCCTGTTTTTGGATGAAATCGGCGAAATCGGGATGCGCATGCAAATCGACCTGCTGCGGGTGCTGGAGGACCGCGTCTTTTATCGGGTCGGCGGGACGCAGCCCATTGAAGTGGACTTTAGAATTATTGCCGCTACCAACCGCGATCTGTCCGAAGCGGTTGCCGCAAAGCACTTCCGTGAAGACCTTTTCTACCGCCTGAACGTTATTCACCTGGAAATGCCGCCCCTGCGGCAGCGCAAGGAAGATATTCCGCTGTTGGCGTCGCATTTCATGCGCCGTTTCAGCGGCGAAGCCAACAGGCCGACGGGGCGGATAAGCCGGAAAGCTCTGGATGAGCTGATGTTTCATGACTGGCCGGGCAATGTAAGGGAGCTTGAAAACGCCATAGAACGGGCCGTAGTTATCGGCAAAGAGCCCACTCTTCAACCGGCGGATCTGCCGTTTTTCAGACCCCTGTCCGAGATTGGGCTTCAGGAAATGTCGCTGGAAGCGGTTCAAAGGGCCCACATTGCCAAAGTACTGGAGGCCGGTGATTGGAACATCGCCAGATGCGCGCGCATTCTGGGAGTTGATCGGTCAACCCTTTATGCCAAAATAAAGCGCTACGGTCTTTCCAGGCCGAAGGCATGAGCGCCGCTGAAAAAAAAATCATCATCTCCGACGCAGCGGGTCTGGATGCCGGCACACTGCGGGGGGTTATTCGGGCGGTTGAACTGACGTTTGACTACCCGACGGAGACAACGGCGCTCCTGCACGATTTCTCGTTTGCCTACGACATCAATCGCGGGCAATACCATTCGACGCTCGTCCTCGAAAAACTGACAGCCCTGGCTCCCCGGCGGGCATTGAAAGTGCTGGCGTTCACGGATGTGGATCTGTTCATTCCCATCTTAACCCATGTGTTTGGAGAAGCCCAGCTGGGGGGTGTTTCCTGCATCGTCTCCACGCACCGGCTGGACGTCGATCTTTCCGCCGCAGACGGCCGCCGGCTGTTTCAGACCCGTGTGGCCAAAGAAGCGGTCCACGAGCTGGGCCATACCTTTTCACTGCGACACTGCCGGGACAAAAGTTGTATCATGCATTACTGTCACAGCGTTTTGGATGTAGACGCCAAATCCAACCGCCTCTGCCGCTACTGCCGCGTGCTGCTGGCTGATGAAAAAAACGCCTGACGTCATGAGGCGGTGCGCAGGAACCGGCGGGTCAAACGCTCCCAATCGAGCTGCGGCAGCGCGCCGTAGATGTCTTTTCCCAGAAAACCGCCGTCCGCCGCCAGGGGTCCTGCTGTTTCCTCGATCAAATCATAAACGCCCTCGACCTCCTGTTCCAGAAAATCCGCGGCCCCGTCGCCGATCACCAAATTCTTCAGGTCGCTCCGCAGATTGTCGCCGTGGACCATGAGGATCCAGCCCTTGTCATAGGGATGGCCGCCGGCCATACGGCTGTTTTCCCGGGTATCCGGGTTCACTGCCGTAACGATACCCGTTACAGGCGATAGTGCTGCCGCGCTGCGGGAACCCCGATGCAGGCGCAAAGCGGGCCGCCCCTGTTTAACGGCTTTGCCCAGCAGGGGGGCTTCAATCCGATGCGGCGGTCCCAGCAGCCGGAAAGCAAAATCGTCAAGCCCCACCCTGACCGTATTGCCCTCTTCCAGCTTTATCCAAGCATGGCCGGGGTGTAGATAATAGCCCTGCGGAATGGCAAATCCCCGCACGTTCAGGACATTCACCGGTTTGACCACCGCATGAACGCTGAATTCATCTTCAAAATACTGATCGAAGGCACATTCACTGCAGCGATATCCATTGGTGCAGGTCCGGAACGCGATCTGGCGCTTCATATAATGAACACAGGGCCTCCGGGCGGCGGGCAGGGCAGACAGCTTTTTCTGCCAAAAAACGATTTGCCCCTTTTTGCCTTTGGAATCCAGCCCGCGGCGCCGGCGTGCGTCATTTTCCTCTGCCAGCGTTGACATGGCCCGCTCGAAGCTGCAGGTTCTGCACTGATAATGCTGGCGGCAGTCCTTGCGCGGGACAACGCCGGCCTGCATCCATATGCATGCCGGCGGTTTTCGCATGTCCTGATGAATTGTCTGCATCTTCTTGTCGTCCTTATCCGGTTTTTAAAAACGTTCTGACCAGTCTGTCCCAGCCCAGATCCGGCAGATTGCCGAAGATGTCGTGGGTGAAATAACCACCGTCCGTGGCCATGGGGCCGCACGTCTGTTCGATCAAATTTTCAAGCGTCTGCACTTCGCTGTGGGTCCATTCAATGCCGGCCTCGTCGTTCATCAGCGGCGCCACCGCCGACTTCAAATCCGGATGGTGCACCGTGAACAGCCAGCCTTCGCCGTAGGGGTCCTGGTTGGCAGTGCCGGCCGCTTCCCTGACCTTTGGATTGACATCCACGATAACGCCGTTGACAGGCGACAATACGTCGGCTGTATCGTCTTTTCTTTTCAGGCCCCAGCCCGCTTCTCCACAAACCAGCTCTTTTCCCATAAGCGGCAGATCCAGCGCAGACAGCTGCCCCAGCGTTTTCAGCGAGAAATCATCCAAGCCGACGCGCAGGAAGCCCCCGTCTTCGATACGGGCCCAGGTATGGCCTTCGTGAAAATAACGATCCCGCGGGACGTTAAATCCTTTGACATTTTCGATCTCCGGGATGCGGGATCGGGTCCGGTGCGACCAGATGTCTTCAAAGAACTGATCGAAATCACAATCATTGCAGCGGTAGTCATAGGCGCAAATCCGGCTGGGGATTCGCCCGGTCAGGCTGTGACGGCAGATGCGGTTCAAACCCGAACGTTTGCGCATGACATTTTGCCAGCTCTGGAGCCGGCCTTTGTCCACCTGCTTTTGCATGCCTTTGTCATAGCGGCAGCTGTTGCAGTCGAAATGGTGGTTGCATGTCTTGCGGGAAACAACGCCGGCCTGCATCCAGAGGCAGGGGCCGCCCTCGCATCTGTCTTTGCGCGGCCGCTGCGGATTCGATTGCCTGGTCTGTGTTTTTTGGCTTCCGGTCTGATGTTGCATGGTGTGCTCCTTTGGCTGTAGGGTTGATTGTTTCCCCGATAAAGAGCAATGCGCGTGCCATCCAAAATTTATTCGATGCTCAAAGGAGTCAAGCCGCTGTTTATACAAAAAAAATGAAATCTTAACGCGGACGACCTCCGGTTGTCGACCATCTGCGATGCGTTCCCACAACAGTCGTGGTTGTTGTAAATTCCAGCACTTCCGCGGCGACAGGAAGAAAATGAGACCAAAAAACCAATATTATTTAAAAAAAACAGGTATATATACACGTGTAGGAAACCACGGCGCATGCGTCGATTTTTACAACATGCCTGTCTGCCCCACCGCTGCTCTGCCGCGCAACCGTTGAGAAAGCGTTGCAAAATGAAGTTAGATTCAACACAACAGCTGCCCGACCCGTTCGCTTCAGAATTGTGGAAGGCGACATATTTTTTCACAACTAACCATAAAAACAACATATATTTCCAGTCAAAAATTTGTAATTGGGTATTGACAAACCCGCACCGCGAAGATAATATGAATGAATATTCATTCATAAATTCCGATGGGGAGGGTTGTCATCAAACCGCAGAAAAAGTCAAACGACAAGTACCAGCGCATTCTGGATGCGGCCATCATCGTCTTTGCCGAGCAGGGTTTTTTCCGCTCCACCGTCGCCCAAATCGCCAAGGCGGCCGGGGTGGCGGATGGAACGATTTACCTCTATTTCAAAAACAAGGAAGATATTCTGGTCCGGATTTTCGACGACAAGACCCGCCAGGTGTTCGCGCGGTTCAGGGTCGCGGTCGACGAGGCCGACAACGCCATCGACAAGCTGCGCAATCTGATCCGGACGCACTTGAGCGAATTTCAGAACAACATCCACATGGCCGTTCTCTACCAGTCGGAAACGCATCAGAGCACGCGCCTGGTGGAAGTACAGATCAGGGAAATGTCCAAAATGTATCTGGACATTGTTTCCGAAATCGTCGAACAGGGGCAGCAGGAAAACCGCATTCGCAAAAATCTTTATCTGGGGCTGGTGAAGCGTTTTATTCTGGGCGCCGTGGACGAAGTCATCAACACCTGGATCCATTCCGGCGGCACCTACGAACTGGCGTCGATGGCGGATCCTTTGGTGTCGCTGTTCATCAACGGCATAGGAACACCGCAGAAACAAGGAGATACATCATGGCACAAATCATAGCCGACCGCAGGGACATTGATTTCGTTCTGCACGAACAGTTGCAGGTGGATGCATTGAGCGTGCACGAACCGTTCGCCGAATTCAACCGCAAAACCGTGGACCTGATTCTCAACGAGGCGCGCAATCTGGCCGTCAAGGAAATCCTGCCGACGCGGGAGGTCGGCGATGCCGAAGGCGTGACATTTGAAAATGGAAACGTGACGGTGCCGGAATCGTTTCACCGGGCCTGGGAATTGTTCAAGGAAGGCGAATGGGTTGCCATGACCGAGGATCTCGAATGGGGCGGACAGGGAATGCCGCGCTCGGTGTCCATGGCGGCGGCGGACTATTTCAACGGCGCCAACTATGCCTTTATGATGTTTCCGGGCCTGACCCACGGGGCGGGCAAACTCGTGCAGACATTCGGCACGGTCCAACAAAAGGCCCTGTTCTTGAAGAAGATGTTTACCGGCGCGTGGACCGGCACGATGCTGCTGACCGAACCGGAGGCCGGCACCGATTTGGGGGCGCTGATCACCAGTGCGGTAAAAAACGAAGACGGCACGTATTCCATCACCGGCAGCAAGATTTTCATTTCATCCGGTGAGCACGACATGGCCGAGAACATCATCCATCCGGTTCTGGCGCGCATAGAGGGCGCACCAGCGGGCACAAAGGGCATTTCCCTGTTTCTGGTGCCCAAGATCTGGGTCAATGAAGACGGGCGCCTGGGAGAGCCCAATGATGTCGTCTGCACCGGCGTCGAGGGCAAAATGGGCATTCACGGCAATCTGACCTGCTCCCTTTCCCTCGGCGAAAAAGGCCGCTGCCGGGGATTGCTGCTGGGAGAGGAAAACAAGGGTATGCGGGCGATGTTTCTGATGATGAACGAGGCGCGCCTGCTGGTCGGGCTGCAGGGCCTGAGCTGCGCCAGTGCGTCATACATGAACGCCGTGAACTACGCCCGGGAAAGGATTCAGGGGAAACGTCTGACAGCGGCCAAGGATGAAGACGCGCCCTTGGTTCCCATCATCCAGCATCCGGATGTGCGCCGTCAGTTGATGACCATGAAAGTTTATGTGGAAGGCATCCGCAGCCTGCTCTACTACATCGGTCTGTGTGACGACCGGATTGAAACCAGCGATGATGAAAACCTGAAGGCGAAATACAAAGGCATCGTGGACTTTTTGATCCCGGTGGCCAAGGGCTATGTGACGGACCGCGCCTTTGAGGTCTGCAGCCACGGCGTCCAGGTCTACGGCGGCTATGGCTACATCAAAGAATATCCCCAGGAGCAGCTGCTCCGGGACTGCCGCATCACCATGATCTACGAAGGAACCAACGGCATCCAGGCCATGGATCTTCTGGGACGCAAGCTGGGGCTGAACCAGGGACGACCGATCATGGATTTGATGGGAGAGGTCCAGGCGACCATTGCGGAGGCCAAGCAAATCGAGGCGCTCAAAGACATGGCCGAAAAGCTGGAAGCCGCCCTCAATCGTCTGGGCGAGGTGGCCATGCACCTGGGCGCGTCGGCCATGTCGCCGAAGGTGATGACCGCTTTTGCTTTTGCCTACCCCTTCATGGAAGTCACGGGTGATCTGGCCATGGCCTGGATGCTGTTGTGGCGGGCGACCCTGGCGTCCAAAGCGCTGGCCGGAAAACCGAAAAAAAAGGACATCCCTTTTTATGAGGGACAGCTGAAAAGCGCCCGGTTTTTTATCTATACCCTGCTGCCGACGGCGCTGGGAAAAATGAACGGCATCATGACATTGGACGATGCAGTGGTTTCCATATCGGAAGACGGCCTGGGGGGAAAGTAGCGTGGATCTTGACTTGGATAGCGATTGTCCGGTACGACAAAGTGTGGTATGCCAACACCGCCGGATGAACCGGATCGCTTTTGGCAACACGAACCACAGCAAAGGACGGCACCCATGGAAACGGCTCTGATATCGCCGGCGAGTGCGACGTTTTGGGGCATACCGACCATCGTTTTTTCTTTTCTGATTCCGATCTGCGGCGTGGCCGTTTTTACCTACATCATCGCCCTGCGGCTGGCCCCGCTGATCCGGGCGACGCCGGACGCGCGTCTGAACCACTACGGCGCCCGGCTGCTGAACCTCATGAAAATCTGGCTGCTGCAATACCGCCACCCGCGCTACATGCTCGCCGGGGTGCTGCACATCGCCCTGTTTGCCGGTTTTCTGACCCTGGGCGTCCGTTCCATATCCATGGTGCTTCTGGGCATCTCGGAAAATTTTGTGTTTCCGGGATTCGGCGGGATTCTGGGCGACGTTTACCATGTCGTAAAGGACTATGCCGCGACCCTGGTGCTGCTGGCCTGCATCGCCGCCGGCATCCGCCGCGGGGTTTTCAAGCCGGAGCGCTATGCCGTACCGCCGCGCTACGGACGGGATCACACCGGCGAAGCCCTTTTTGTTTTAGGCCTTATTTCAACGCTGATGGTGACCGAAGGCCTGTTTGACGCTTCGGCCGCCGCGGCACAACTACAGCAGGGGGCCGGCGGCGCGTATCCGGCGCCGGCCAGCCTGGCATGGTTTTTCACCGTCGCCATGCGCCATGCATCGCTGGAAACCCTCCAGCCGCTGCATCTGGCCGCCTACTACCTTCACGACCTGACTTTTTTCTTTTTTCTGTGTTTTCTGCCGCTGGGAAAACACTTTCACGTCATCACCTCCATTTTCAATGTCTTTTTCATGCGGCTCGACCGCGGCAACATCAAACCGGTCCGACACGGGGTCGGCGACGATCGGCTGGACGCGCTCGAATCGTTCGGTGTCAAAAAGCTGGAGGATTTTACCTGGAAGCATATCCTTGATTTTTACACCTGCGCCGACTGCGGCCGATGTTCGGACAACTGCCCGGCCAACACTGTGAAGCGCCCGCTCTCGCCGCGCTTTATCACCATCAAGGGACGCGATCTTACGTATAAAAACTATCCCCTCTATCCCTACGGCGCCACCTTTCGGAAAAGCGAGCCCCTTATCGGCACCATTTATGAAGAAGATGAAATCTGGTCCTGCACCACCTGCGGCGCCTGTGAACAGGAGTGCCCGCTGGGCATCGAGTACATCGACAAAATCGTGGATCTGAGACGCGGCATGGTGGAAGAGGGGGCGGTGCCCCAATCCCTTCAGAAACCGCTGGGGGCACTGGAAAAACGCGGCAATCCCTGGGGTAAAATGGAAAAGAAGCGGGCCGACTGGGTCAAGACGCTGCCGGAAACCGAGCCGGTGAAAATCCTGGACAAAAAAAACCGGGCCGACACCCTGTATTTTGTCGACAGCATTTCCTCCTATGATGACCGCATGCAATCCATCGCCCGCGCCACCGCCCTCCTGCTCAAAGCGGCCGGCGTCGACTTCGGCATTCTCGGCAAGGCCGAGAAGGACAGCGGCCACGAGGTCCGGCGTTTCGGTGAAGAAATGCTTTTCCAGGATCTGAAAGACCGCAACACCGCGGCTATCGCCGCATCCGGCGCCGGCCGCATCATCACGGCGGACCCGCACGCATTCAACGCGCTGAAGCACGACTATAAAGACATCCCACCGGTTGAGCACATCAGCCAGTTTCTGGCCCGGGCCGTCAAAAGCGGCGCTCTATCGATGACATCTCTGGCGGAGGATCGCGAAAAAGTGTACACCTACCACGACCCCTGTTATCTGGGCCGCCACAATGACGTCTACGACGACCCCCGCGCTGTGCTGGATGCGGTCCCCGGTTTGAAACGGGTGGAAATGGCGCGCTGCCGGGATCGATCTTTCTGCTGCGGCGGCGGCGGACTGATGTTGTTTTATGAACCGGAAGAGGAGCAGCGCATGGGGGTTTTACGGGTGGAAATGGCGGATCAGGCCGGCGCCAACATCATTGTAACCGCCTGTCCCTTCTGTCTGGTCAACATAGAGGACGCGATCAAAGTCGCCGGGCTGGAAGGTAAAATGGCGGCCATCGACCTGGCCGAATTGGTGGAAGCGCACCTGAATGGATCCAAACAGCAACGGGAGGTTGAATATGGAAATTCTGGTTTGTGTTAAACGGGTTCCGGATACCGCTGAAAATGAAATCGCGGTCAACCGTGACGGGTCGGACATTGAGCGCGACGACCTCGTCTACTCGGTGAACGAATGGGACAACTACGCTGTCGAAGAGGCGATCCGTCTCCGGGACGAGAAAGGCGGCAGCGTGACCGTCGTGTCCGTGGGCGACGAGGAATCGGAGGAAGTCGTCCGCAGAGAAATGGCCATGGGTGCCGATAAGGGCGTTCTGCTGAGTGATGATGCCTTTGAGGGTGCAGACGGCAGGGGCGTCGCGTCCTTGTTGAAAGCCGCAGCGGAAAAAGGCGCCTACGACCTGATTTTAACCGGGGCCCAGGCCGACGACGGTGCCGGACAGGTCGGCGGTATGCTCGCGGCAATGCTGGATCTGCCGTATGCCTCCCTTGTCAACAGCATCGAAGTGGTGGACGACCGCCGTCTCAAGGTCGGCCGGGAAGTGGAGGGCGGCAATCAGGAAATGAATGCAATTGAAATGCCCTGCGTGCTGTCCATTCAAACCGGCATCAATGAACCCCGCTACGTCGGCATCCGGGGCATTCGCAAGGTGGCCTCGGTGGAAATTCCCGTTTATGACGCCGCGGCGCTCGGCGTGGCGGCGGAGGCTGCGGGCGGGGCCGGCGCAGCAGTGAAGCGCCTTGATTATTTTGTGCCGGCGCTGGGCGACGGTGCCGAAATGCTGGAGGGCAGTACCGAGGAAATTGTCGAGAAGCTGATTGAAATGCTGAAAGCCAAAGGAGGTATCAAATAATGGCTGCACAGATTTTCGCATATATCCCGCACAAGCAGGGCACACCGGACGACGCCGCGCTTGAACTGGCGACCGCCGCGAAGCAGATGGCGCCGGATGCCGCCGCAACCGCTGTTGTCACGGGCACCGGTGCCGATCTGGACGCGGTCTGCAGCGCCATGGCCAAGGTATATCCGGCGGTGTGGAAAATTGACAACGAAGCGCTTTCCTACCCGAACGCCGAAATCATCCGCAGCGTGCTTTTGCGTCTGCTGCCGGAGAAGGCCCTGCTGCTGGTGCCGCACGACACCTTCGGTATGGATTTGTCGCCGGGGCTGTCGATTAAAATGAAGGCTGCCTTTATTCCGGATGTCGTGGAGACGGCGCCCATCGAGAACGACGAACTTAAAGCAGTGCGCCAGGAATACGGCGGGGCCGTCAGCACCCACGTCGTTTGCAGCGTCGCCGGCGGCGCGGTCGTCAATGTGCGCCCCGGCGCATTTCAACCCCGGGAAAGCGCCGATGCCGGCGGCCAGGTGACGGACAAATCCGACGACGTCGGTGACGTTTCCGCCAAACGCCGCTATCTGGAAACCGTGGCCGCCGAGGTGGGCGACGTCGACATCACCAAAGAGGATGTGCTGGTATCCATCGGACGCGGCATCGAAGACGAAGACAACATCGAAATCGCCGAAGATCTGGCCAAGGCCATGGGAGCGGTCGTATCCTGCTCACGGCCCATCGTTGATGCGAAGTGGCTGGAAAAATCGCGCCAGGTGGGCACCTCCGGCCAGACGGTCAAGCCCAAAGTCTACCTGGCCTGCGGCATCAGCGGATCCTTTCAGCACCTGGGCGGGCTTAAGGGCAATCCTTTTATCGTCGCCATCAACAAGAATCCCAAAGCCCCTGTTTTTCAGGTGGCGGATGTCGGGATTGTGGCTGATATTCTTGACTTTCTGCCGGAGTTGACCGAAGCGCTCGAATAAAAATTTCAGCGGGCCTTGGTTCACAAAGCCCGCTGAAATTTTTATGTTTAAATGAACCAAAATGATTGTGTTTAAAAAAAGTTCGGGGTTCCGGCGTTCATCGGTCCGATG
>Ga0180434_10005977_pt1 | contig 14127 bp, 9 predicted proteins | sample SS_ome_7_FD_132453 | JGI IMG/M metagenome (GOLD analysis project Ga0180434, IMG submission 132453) | Hypersaline lake sediment archaeal communities from the Salton Sea, California, USA - SS_1_D_2 metaG | ecosystem: Environmental > Aquatic > Non-marine Saline and Alkaline > Hypersaline > Sediment... | reverse complement strand
GGCGTTTTCGGAAGTCTGGCGACTTCCGCTACGGGCCAGTGGATAGTTTCGTAGCGGTTTTCGGAAGTCGTGGGCTACCACAATAGTTTTGGAGCGGAATTCATCCGAATTCCGACTGCGGCACTGCGATTCGATTTCGCTGCGATTTTCTCGGGGTTCGGAACGGGCCTGCATCAGGCCGGCTGGCCGGCCCAGCAAATCGTCACCGGCAGGCCAAAGACCTTTTTGAACAGCTCCGTCCGACGCTCGGCCCCCCAGATGTCGACCTGTGGGTTTTCGGCAGAGACAACTGCCAGCTGCACGCCCCGCTCGTCCACCGTGGTTACCACGTCGGTAACCTGCTGCGAGCGGCTGCGGTCGAGGCCGCCGGCCAGCCTGAGGATGGCAGCCATCTTCTTGACCCGCCGCTGGTCATCCGCCGATAGCCGGGCCAGGTTGCCGTGCTTCTTCTTGGGGAACGCCCCGCGATGATAACGGGCGACGTTGGCAATCAGTTCCAGATCATGGCCACGGATACCCGGCAGCCGGCTGTTGCGAATCAGGTGGTAACTGTGCTTGTGGTGCTGGTCATAGTTGATGACATAGCCAACATCCTGCAACCGGGCCGCCGTCTCCAGTAGCGGCCGATCCTCCGGTAGCAGCGCGAGTGGTTCGGCTAGCTGTTCGTAGAGACGTCCGGCCAGCTCGGCGACAGCCCGCCCATGTTCAAGCTCACTGGAGCAGGCAGCGGCCAGCCGTTCGATCGCCTGATCCCGTTGGGCCGGGTCGGCAACCGGACCACCGAAGCAGTCGTCGATCATTTCGTGGATCAGGCCATCGCGGACGCCGCGGGTGTGGACCACGACGGTGTTGACCCGAAACCGCTTCAGCAGCCCGTCAATGATCGAGAGGCCGGCGATGATGATGTCGGCCCGGTCTGCCGTCATGCCGGCCATCGACCGGCGGGCCCGCAGCGGCATCTTTTTCAGCCGGTCAAGCAGATGCCTCAGTTCGGCATGGGACACCTTGTAGCCCGCCACCGGAATGTCGAACTCCTTTTTGCTGGCCATCATCAGTTCGGCCAGTGTGGTGAAGGTGCCGCCGGAGCCGACCAGGAAGTGCGGGGCGAACAGCGGCCGGGTGGTCTCCCGCTTGAGGCAGCCGCCGATCTCTTGGTCGAGCTTGAGCAGTCCTTGCTGGAAGGCTTCACTGCTGGCCCCGCTGCCGATGCCACACTGCTCAGTCAGCCGGACGGCCCCCAGCGGTGTTGAAAAGATCGACTCAACCAAGCTGCCGGTCGCGAAGACGATTTCGGTGCTGCCGCCGCCGATGTCGGCGATGACGATGTTCTTGCCGGTCAGGTCGACGGCATGCTGCACGCTGGTGAAGGCCAGCCGGGCTTCCCGCTCACCGCTGATCACCTCAACCTCAAGGCCGACCTCCTCGCGAACGCGACGGCAGAAGTCACTGCCGTTGGTCGCCTCCCGGACGGCGCAGGTGGCGATCGTTCGCAGGGCCGACACCTGATAGCCGGCGGCGATCTGTTTGAAACTGGTCAGGGCCGCGATGGTCCGCTCCATTGCGTCATCATCCAGCCGGCCGGCCGCCGAGACACTGCGGGCCAACCGGGTTGGCTCGCGTTCCTCATCCAGAATGCGGTAGCTGCCCCCACGCAGCACTTCCGCCACCAGTAGGCGGACACTGTTACTGCCGATGTCGATCCCCGCCAGCCGGCTGGCCATGTCGGCGGTGAGGAAAATCTGTTTCTGCTCGGTGCGGACGGTCATGCGGGTTGCGGGGGGTGAATCGGCATCGCGTTTCCAATCGATAAGCATACTTGCTCGGAACGGGGCGGTGCTCGGCTACACTAGGAGGCGTGGCTACTTTGTCTGCTGCTGAGATCTCACCCCGTCCGTCCTGCCAACAAACCGTGAATCGTCCAGTTTCCGGAACCATCTTCAGCGGCGGGGAGCCGTTTTCGGTCCCGGCGACGGGCTGCGGCCTTTCCGTGGGAAACTTTGACGGCGTCCATCTCGGGCATCGCGAGATCATCCGTCAGTTGCGGGAATTGGCCAGTAGCCACGGGCTGCCAGCGGTGGCCGTGACGTTCGACCCGCACCCGGCAACGTTGCTTCGTCCAGACAGGGTGCCACCCCCGCTGACAACCGTGATGCGGCGGGCCGAACTGCTGCTGAGCCTGGGGCTCGATGCCGTATTGGTGTTGGAAACCACACCCGACCTTCTCCGACTTTCGCCGGAAGAGTTCTACGAGCGGGTGCTGCGGGGTTGCCTGCGGGGAGCCGCCTTCGTGGAGGGGAAGGATTTTCGTTTCGGGTCTGAAAGGCAAGGCGATACCGAACAACTGCGGGCCTGGGCTGGCCGTGATGGGCTGGCGTTCGCCGCCGTCTCGCCCGTGGTCGCCGCGGACGCCGCCGTGTCGAGCTCACGGGTACGGCAGTTGCTGCTCAGCGGCGAGTCTGTCGCTGCTGCGGAACTGCTGGGGGCGGCCTATGCGATTTCGGGAACCGTTGAACATGGCCAGCACCGGGGGGCTGCGATCGGCTTTCCGACCGCGAACCTCGCCGGGATCCCCACCCTGCTGCCGGCCGAGGGCGTCTATGCCGGTCTGGCGACCACCGCAGCGGGCAGCCGGCATGCTGCCGCGATTCACGTCGGAAAAAATCTCACCTTCGCAGCGGCTCGGCCAACGGTCGAGGTCCATCTGATCGACTTCAGCGGCGATCTCTACGGCCAACCGCTGCGGGTCGCCTTTGGCCGCAGGCTTCGCGATACCTGCCGGTTTGCCGGTGTCGAAGAACTGATCGGGCAGCTGGGGCGTGATGTGGCTGACGCAGCGGCTGCGGCGGTGGCCGACGCTGCGTGGCCACCCCCGAGGGTCACGACAACCTCGCTCAGAGGGTAGACTAAGAGGGTCGGGCGCCTCGGCGAAATCGACTTGTCGTCACGTCCGTTTTTCTGCTGTCGCCTATCCTGATTTTCCCTGCAAGGAGCATTCATGCGTCTCGATTGGGCTGCCTTTTTGAATCTGGTTCACCAGTCCGAACGGTTCGTGCTGACCAGCCACGTTCGGCCTGACTGCGATGCCCTCGGTAGTGAGCTCGGCCTGGCTGGCATCCTTGAGGAAGTGGGCAAGAACGTCCGCATCGTCAATGCCCAGCAGACACCCGCGAATCTCCGCTGGATCGACCCCGAAAACAGGGTGGAATCGTTGGCCCAGGGGGTGAAGCCAGCCGACCTGGATGACCGTGACCTGCTGGTGGTACTCGACACCAGTGCCTGGGCCCAGTTGGGGGCAATGGGCGAGGTGCTCAAGCGGAACCGCGACCGGGTGGTGGTGGTTGACCACCATGTCAGCGAAGACGATCTGGCCGATCGCTGGTTCAAGGACACCACCGCCGAGGCAACGGCTCGAATTGTCTATGAAATCGGCCTACGGCTGCGGGTGCCACTGACCGAGCGGATTGCCACGCCGCTCTATGCCGGCCTCTCGACCGACACTGGTGGCTTCCGGTTCCCATCTGCCAGCGGTGAAACCTTTCGTGTGGCAGCCCGGCTGGTCGATGCCGGGGCCAGCCCATCCTTCATCTACCGCGAACTGTTCGAGCAGGACACCCTGGCCCGATTACATCTGGTGGGCCGCACGCTGGCTGGCGCCCGGACCTTCAATGACGGCAGCTGTATCATCTCGACGGTGCGGCAGGCCGACATCAAGGAGATTGGGGCCCTGCCGGCCGATACCGAAGATCTCATCAATCTGACCCTCGCGGTGAAGGGCACCCAGCTTGCCGCGATCCTGATTGAACAAGCTGACGGCCGGGTCAAGTTGAGCTTCCGCAGTCGCGGAGCGGCCGACTGCAGTGCCCTCGCCGGGCACTTTGGCGGTGGCGGCCACAAAGCGGCGGCCGGAGCGATCGTCAGCGGTGACTTTGACGCCGTCGAGCAGCAGGTGACCGAGGCGGTCGATGCCGCCTGGCATGCCCTTGAGCTGGTCTGAAGCATTGGCTTTCTCGATCGTTCATAACCGCGCTCAAGTCCCGACATTTTTCTCGGAACCCTGACGCGGTTGTGGCACACTCTTAACGTATCACCCCGAATGAGCCCCCCTTGACCGTTCTCGCAGGCGACAACAGGCAACGATTTATCTGCGGGGTATTGGTCCTCTGCTGTGGCATGGTGATTCCAGGAATCACCATGCCTGCTGCCGCGATGGCTGAACCGCCTGTGGGCCTGGCGGCCCCGGCACCAGACGTCATGCCTGTAAAGGCACTACTCGTCACAGGTGGCTGCTGCCATGACTACGAGGCCCAGCACAAAATCCTGTTCGAGGGGATTCAGCGTCGAGCAAATGTGCGGGTCGATGTGGTCTTCTACCGGAGCAATCCCAGTGATCCGATCGGTGTAACTGCTGGCCTTCCGATGCCAGTGTTTCGAGACCCAGCCTGGGCTGAAGGCTACGACGTCGTCATTCACGATGAGTGCGTCGCCCTCAACGATGACCCCACGACGATGCGAAATATCCTTGCTGCCCATGAGACGACACCGGCCGTCCACTTGCACTGTGCGCTGCATTCATTTCGGGGGCAAGGTGGTTCGCCGGGTAACTTCACGGCCAAACATCATGAAGCCTGGTGCCGGCAAATTGGGCTGATGTCTGTGCGACATGGACCGCATCTGCCCGTGGCGGTGAAATTTGTCAGCACAAGTCACCCGATCGTACAGGGATTGACCGATTGGCTGACTGATAAAGAAGAACTTTACAACAACGAAGTGATATACGGTGCCGAGCCGCTGGCACGCGGCACTCAGACCTATCAGCGAAATGGTGTTGAGGTCACTGATGAAGCAGTTGTTGTTTGGGTCAACGACAACAACGGTGTCCGCACCTTCTCCACGTCGCTCGGTCACTACAACCACAACGTCGAGGACCCCCGGTACCTCGAACTGGTCACGCGGGGGCTTCTCTGGGCCTGCAACAGACTCGATGACGACCGCTACCGGCAGGCCTATACCGGCACCAACAAGCTGACGATTATCGAGCCCAACGCTGAAAGGGCTAACTTGACCAAGCAGTTGATCGGGCAGGCTGCTGGCAATCGAGTCACAGTTACTGCCAAGTCAACGCAGCAGAGTCCGGCCCATCCTGCGGCAGCTGCCCTTGACGGTCAGGTCGATACTCGCTGGTGTGGTGACGGCCCGACAATGCCAAGTTGGCTGCAACTGGAATTTCAGCAGCCGGTCTCGCTCTCTGCAGCTGAAATTGTTTGGGAATTTCAGCACGAATGGATGCGGTACACGATTGAGACATCTGGAGATGGCAAAGTCTGGAGGACGGCGTTCGATGCGGCTGCGAATAACCAAGCCGGCGTGCGACGGGATCGCTTTAGCGCAGCAGATGTTCGGTATCTGCGGGTGAATGTTCTCAAGCAACAGCGGGGCATGTGGCCGAGCGTGCGGGAAGTACGGCTGTTTGACAAGACGGGGAGTCTGCTGCCGGTGCAGGCGAACACGTCCAACGCGGCAGTGCCTGCGATTCAGGCAACAGCGTACGCGAAGGCGGGCAATATTCCGCCGCGGCCTCATCGCCTCAGCTCGGTTGAAGAAAATAAACTGCTGGCCGAAGTGGCTGTTCCCGAGGGGTTCGACCTGACGCTCTTCGCGCCATGGCAGATGGCCAACTATCCCACGTATCTGGCGGCAGCCCCCAACGGGGACGTGTATGTTTCGTCTGATGGGAATGGCTCGCTTGGCAGGCAGCCCCATCGTGGCCGTGTACTTCGGCTCCGTGACACGGACGTTGATGGTCGTGCCGACGAGGTGACGGAATTCATTCGTGACATCGACTCGCCCCGCGGCCTCCTCTGGGATCATGACAGGCTCTACGTGCTGCACCCACCCCACATCGATGTGTTCTTTGATCAGGACGATGACGGCATGGCCGAGTCTTCGCGGCGGCTCGTCTCGAACATTGCGTTCGGTTTTGAGAAGCGGCCCGCCGACCACACGACCAATGGGCTTGAGATGGGCGTTGATGGCTGGATTTACATTGCAGTCGGTGACTTTGGCTTCATGGAGGCAACGGGGAGCGACGGCCAGACGCTACAAATGCGTGGTGGCGGCGTGGTCCGGTTTCGTCCTGACGGCAGTGGACTTGAGGTGTACGCTGACGGAACTCGGAACATCTATGGCATCTCGGTGACGCCCACGCTTGACTTGTTCGCTCGAGACAACACGAACGACGGCGGTGGCTGGAACGTCCGGTTCCATCACCTGAGTGGTCTTGAGGATCACGGATATCCGCGGCTCTTTCGTAACTTCGCCGACGAAATCATCGCACCCCTGGCCGACTATGGTGGTGGTTCGGGCTGCGGGGCCTGTTTCCTCGAGGAACCGGGCGTCCCTGCAGAGTGGAACGGGCAGGTCTACACCTGTGATTGGGGGCGGTCGGGTTCATTCCGGCATTCCGTCCAGCGGAGAGGAGCCGGCTTTGAAGAGCAGGGTGAGCCCGAGCGTTTCTTTCAGATGCCTCGCCCCACAGACATTGACATCGATGGTCGCAGCGGAATCTACCAGGCATCCTGGCAAGGCCCAGCGACCTTCGGCTGGAAGGGGCCTGAGCACGGATTTATTGCCCGAGCGACTCCGGGCGGCTTCAAGCCATCAGCGGTTCCCGAGTTTGCGGAGCTGACTGATAGCGAGCTTGTTTCACTGCTGCGAGAATCCCCCAGCCATGTCAGGCGGCTGGCTGCGCAGCGGATGCTTCTCCGTCGGTCTCCGAACGCCGATACATGGTCACTCCTCAGCGAAGTGATGGGCGACCGTTCGCTGCCGCTGGCCAACCGTGTGGCTGCTCTCTATGCCGTGAGCCAGCGTGGGCTCGACAGTTCTATGAGTGCTGAGGTCTTACAGCTGCTGCTGAAGGCCGTGCCTGCTCGCGATCCGCTGATGCCGTTGGTGATTCGTAGTTGTGGTGATTTTGGCAGCGATCGGAAGCCGGTGGGGTCACGTGGGCCGGTGCCGACCGAGACGCTACGGCAGTGGCTGGCCAGCAGTGAACCGAGGAGCGTTCTTGAGGCAATTATTACCGCAACCCGCCAGAACGCCGTCGAGGTCGCCGATGATATTGCTGCTCATTTCGCGAGCGCTGACGCTGTCATCGTCCATACGGTCTACCGGGCACTTACGCGGCTGCAGGCTGCTGACGCCACCTTCAGGGCGTTTGACCAAGGGCCAGTCGGGAACAGCCGTGGAGCCTCGCTGGCGTTGATGCGGATGCATTCCCCGGAGGTCGTAACCGGCCTGCTCGCACGACTGGAAACCGCACGGAACCCCGAGGTGCGAGAGTTGCTGCTGGCGACACTCGCGCGGCTGGCCCAGCGGGAGGCCCCCTGGCAGGGCGATTCTTGGAGTACTCGACCTGACACGCGGGGGCCGTACTACCAGCCTGAGGCATGGCAGGAAACGCCGCGGATTCTCGACGCGTTGACGCGGCTACTGACCGACCCCCAAACGCCTGCTGAGGAGGCTTCGTTTATTGTTGCTGTGCTGGGGAGGAATCGCATCAGTGACAATCAGCACCTTGAGCAGACGATTGAACTTGCCCGCAAAGACAGCCGTCTGGTGCCGCCGCTGCTGCAGCAGTTGGCAGCAGTGAAGGATCTGCCACCTCAGGCAGTCCCATTGGTGATTGCGGCCGCCCGCGGCGAAGAGACAACTGCCGAAGTCTTGTTGATAGCAGTGCGGTTGCTCCTTCCAGCCACTCATGCCGATGCCTTCCCGGCAGTGATTGATGCCTTGGCGACGCTTCAACAAGACGCGGGGGCACGCCGGGAGCGGGATCAGGCGCGGGATGCCCTGCTGGCTGCACCAACGCTGCAGAACCACGCCGAACTACTGGCGACACGATTCGCCCGAGAGGCGGATGGCCCAACGGGTGAATGGTTGGCTGCCGGGCTGCTGCAGATCGCACATGCAAAAGAGACCGGGATTGAGCCGCGCGATGTAAGCTGGCGGGCAATTGACCAGGCATGGCAGCAAACGGCTGGGCGAAAAGCCCTCATGCAGGCCGCATCCCAAACGAAAATTCCAGCCATTAATGACCGCATCCGTGCCGCGGTGTCCGACCCTGATCGCAATGTGGCTGAACGCGCACGCTCAACAGCTCGTCGCCTGGGTATCCAGCTGTCCGGCGAAGACAGTAGCCCCCTGGTTGGCATCCTGCCGGCGGCAACGGTTATCGAGCGTGCCAGTGCTGCAATGACGGGCGATATCGCCGTCGGTGAGGCAGTTTTTACCCGCTGCCAGTGTGCCACCTGCCATACGGTGTCAGAAGACGCTCCAGCCAAGGGGCCGTATCTCGGATCCATTGCTAGTATTTACCGGCGTCGACAACTTGCCGAGGCGATCATGATGCCGAATAAGACCATCGCTCAGGGCTTCAAGACGAATTTGATTTTGCTCGAAAACGGCCTCGCTGTTACCGGTTTCGTCACAAAGGAGTCGGCCGATGCGATCGTGCTGCGGGACGCGACCGGGAAGCAACATGACATCCCGGTGGCAGCGATTGCTGAACGAGTCATCCTGCCAACGTCCGTGATGCCGGCCGGACTGCTGAACACATCGACGATCGAGGAATTCGCTGGCCTGTTGGCCTACCTCGAGAGCCTGACAACCAAACAGAAGGCCAGTCCCTGACGGGGGCGGGCACGAGGACTGTGACACGTGAAGGATCTCTCATGAGTGACGATTCTGCCCCAGCCGAAGATCGGCGAAGCTTCCTGACGAAAGTAGCCGCCGTCTGTTGCGGCGGTCTGGCGACGCTCACCCCGGTTGGGGCTGCCGTCTGGGCTGTGCTCGACCCACTGCGGCGGACGGCTGGCGCGGGCAGCTTCCTGCGGGTGGCTGATCTGGCCAATCTGCCGGACGATGGCCAGCCCCGGCAGTTTCCGGTGATCACCGACCGCGTCGACGCCTGGACGGGCTATGCCGCTGAGCCAATTGGGGCGGTCTATGTGAAGCGGGAGAAGGGTAGCGACACCGTCGAGGCACTGTCGGCCACTTGTCCTCACGCTGGCTGCTTTGTCGAGATGGACGACGAATCAAAATGCTTCCGTTGTCCCTGCCATAACAGTGCCTTCACGCTGGACGGGGGGATTGTCGCCCCCAGCCCGAGTCCGCGGTCGATGGATAGCTTGGAATGCCAGGTCGACAAGTCGGGCAGCATCCTCGTGAAGTGGCAGAACTTCTACACTGGTATCGAAGAGAAGGTGGCCCGCCCATGAGCACGACCGCACCACAAGCCGATTCACCTGCAAAACCGACCCCCGGCCTGCTCGGCGGGCTCGCCGACTGGTTTGATGACCGGACAGGCTATCGGGCGTTGGTCAACGAGGCCCTCTACGAGCGGGTACCCGGCGGGGCCCGCTGGCGGTATGTCTGGGGCAGTGCGCTTGTCTTTGCCTTCATGACCCAGGTGATCACCGGGCTGGTGCTCTGGGCCAGTTATTCGGCCAGTGCCCAGACAGCCTGGGAGAGCGTCTACTACATCCAGCACGAGATGGCCGGCGGCTGGCTGCTGCGGGGTATCCACCACGTGATGGCCCAGGCCATGGTGGTGCTGCTGGCACTGCACCTGATGCAGGTGGTCATCGACGGGGCCTACCGGGCGCCGCGGGAGGTGAACTTCTGGCTGGGACTGATCCTGATGCAGTTGGTGCTGGGCATGGCCCTAACCGGCTACCTGCTGCCCTGGGATCAAAAGGGCTATTGGGCGACGCGGGTGGCCACCAATTTGGCTGGCCTCGTGCCGCTGGTCGGCCCGTCGCTGCAGCAACTGGTGGTGGGCGGCCCCGACTATGGTCACCACACCCTGACGAGGTTCTTTGCCCTCCATGCCGGCTTTCTGCCAGCGACGCTGGTCGGTTTTTTGGTACTGCACCTCACGCTGTTCCGGAAGCATGGCCTGCACGCCAAGCAGCCGATCACCAAGCCCGACGCCATGTTCTGGCCCGATCAGGTGCTCAAGGACGCGGTGGCAATGCTGGCCGTGATGGCGGTGGTGCTGGGCGTCATCCTGCTGCCGGCCCTGCGAGCGATGCTCGCTGGCGAGCCGATTGTCGCCGGCCATCTGGGGGCAGAGCTGGGGGCCCCGGCCGATCCTTCCCAGCCCTATGCCGCCGCCCGGCCGGAGTGGTATTTCCTGTTTCTGTTTCAGTTCCTCAAGGTCTTTGAGGGCTGGGGGGCATCGGGTGAGTTCCTGGGGGCAATCGTGGTTCCGGGGCTGACCCTGGGGCTGATGTTCCTGATGCCGATCATCGGCCGTTGGAAGCTTGGCCACCGGTTCAACATTGCCTTCACGCTGGCGATTCTCGCCGGGGCTGGCCTGCTGACGGCAATGGCCCTGCACGAAGACTACTACGCCCTCTGGGCAGACAAGACTGCCTATGCCGACGTCGAGGAACTGCTCAAAAAGACTGGTGGTGACGAGCAGCAACTGGCTGCCGCTTTGGGGAATGACGAGGAGAAGCTGGCCGATTTTGAGAAGCGGCGGCACGAGTATGAGGCGATCCGCAAGTCCGAGGCCTTCTTGGTGGCAGTCAAGCGGGCCAAGGCCGATGCCGAACGCGCTGTCGAACTGGCCGGCCGGCCCGAGAAGATTCCCCCAGCAGGAGCATTGTCGCTGGTCCGCAGCGATCCGCTCTCCCAGGGACCGCTACTCTTTGCCCAGCACTGTGCCAGCTGCCATGCCCACATCGACCCAGCCAAACCTGAGGCGGCCGCGATGTTCGCCCAGGCGTCGGCGGCCAACCTGTTCGAATTCGGCGGCGTTGTCTGGGCCCGCGGGCTCCTCGACCCCGAGCAGGTAGCCGGGCCAGCCTACTTTGGCAACACCGCTCACAAGGACGGTGACATGGTGTCGTTCGTGACGGACGAACTGAGCGACTCCGACCTCTGGAAGCCGGATCAAGTGCAGGCAGTGATTGCGGCACTCGCCGCCGAGGCCGACCTGCCGACCGGTGGGGCCTCAGCCGACATCGTAGCCAAGGGTCGCAGCCTGATGGCCGACACCGACCGCTGCGGCAGCTGCCATGCCTACGCCGACAACGAGACAGAACTGGGCTATGCCCCCGACCTCAACGGCTGGGGGTCGCGGGAATGGCTGGTCGGCATCATCACCGATCCGACCCACCAGCGGTTCTATCCTGAGGACAACGACCGCATGCCCAGCTTCGGTGTCGGCACCGACGGCGGCCCCCCGACGCTGACCGAAAATCAGATCGGCCTCATCGCCGACTGGCTCCGCGGCAGCTGGTATCGGCCGGCGGGGCATTGAAGGCCTCGTCTCAATGCTTCGCCCGTTGTCTCCGGGGCTTCTTAGGAAGTTTTCGTGAGCTGTTTGCGAAGCGTCGGGGCCAAGCCCCTGCCATCTCGTCGGACGTTCGCTCCGGACATCCTGTCCTTCACTCACGCGACGGAAACTTCGCTTCGCCATCCTGGCTGCGGTCAGTTTCCAACGCCGCTCGATTGGCATGGGCTTGCCCCCTCGCCCATTTTGTCCCGAGAAGAACTCCGGGAGGGAGGCATAGTGGTCAACTCCTAGCGGGACAAGCTGTTTCTCAGGAGATGTCCGAAGGAGTGGAAGCCCGTCCCTCAGACCACAGTCCAGCGATCGAAGAGCTTTTCGCGGAAGCTCTGCCATTCTGGCCGGGGCGGGGCTGAGGGTTCTTGGCTGGTGGCCGCCAGTTCGGCCACCCAGTCGTCCATGCGGCGGAGCCGGCGAACGAGCGCTTCGGTGACATTGAAGGCGAGCTTGTAGGCAGCCCGGACGCCATCGTGAATCAGGTCACTGTAATCAGCGTGCTTGATCCGGAGCAGCCTGACTGCCGTCTGTGACCGTACGTCGGCCGAGTGCGGCGACGGGCTGAAGAACGACATGTCGCCGAAGTGAGCGGGGGGCTCGAGATGCGCCAGCGTTACCCGCTTGGCATCGGGGTCTCGGGCGTCGACCCGCCGGGCCACCTCGCAGCGGCCCTCCAGCAGAATCCAGAGGTCACGGCTGGTGGCCCCCTGTTCCAGGATCAACCGTTCTGGCTGAAACTCCACCAATCTGCCGATATCACTGATCTGGGAAAGGTCGGTGGCATTGAAGCCGCTGAACAAAGGCATGTCGCGGAGGACTTCCGGTGAGACTTTCTCCGGATTCATTCAATGCCTCCCAGCAGCGTGGCGCGGCCGACCCGGCCCACACCGAGCATGAAGGCAGCCGTCCGCAGGGAAACCTTACGGGAGGAGGCAAGTTGCCAGACCTGCTCGAAGGCCTCGCCAAGAATCCGGTCAAGCTCCTGCCGCACGCGGTTGACGCCCCACTGGTAGTGCTGCCGATTCTGCACCCACTCAAACCAACTGGCCGTGACGCCGCCGGCATTGCAGAGAATGTCGGGCAGCACCGTGACCCCCGCCTCATCGAAGAAGGCATCGGCGGCCGGATCGGTCGGAGCGTTGGCCGCCTCGATGATGATCGGGGCTCGGATGTTTGGGGCATTCTCAGCGGTGAGCACCCCACCGAGGGCGGCGGGGATGAGCACATCGCACTCACAGGTGAGCAGGTCGGCATGGCTGATTGTCTCAGCCCCGGTATAGCCGGCCAGTTTGCCCCCATGGGCGTGGACATGGCGAATCAGTTCAAGCACATCGAGGCCGTCAGCCTTGTAGAATGCGGCGGTTGAATCACTGACAGCCACCACCCGGCATTCGGCGTCACGGAGGAACTTCGCCGTGTGGGTGCCGACGTTCCCAAAGCCCTGGATGGCGACACGGGCCTCCGGCACCCGGCGGCCGAGCCGGCTAAGCAGCTTGACCGTCAGCAGGCCGACGCCGCGGCCGGTCGCTTCTTCGCGGCCCGGAATGCCGTGGTACTCAACCGGTTTGCCAGTCACGCAGGCGGGTGAAAAGCCGTGGAACTTGTCGTACTGATTCATGATCCAGGCCATCACCTCGGCGGTGGTGCCCATGTCGGGGGCCGGGATATCGACGTCTGGGCCGATCAGGTCGTGCAGGTTGTCAACGAACCTGCGGGTGACCCGCTCAAGCTCGCGGGGTGAGAGCGTCGCCGGATCGACGGCGATGCCCCCTTTCGCTCCGCCGTAAGGAATGTTGACCACGGCGGTCTTCCAGGTCATCAGCGACGCCAGGGCCCGGACCTCGTCGAGGTCGATCTGGGGGTGGTACCGCAGCCCCCCTTTCATCGGGCCGCGGGCATTGTTGTGCTGCACCCGGTAGCCGATGAAAGTGGCCACCTCACCGGAGTCGAGCTCTACCGGAATCTGCACTTGCACCTCCCGCTGCGGGGTGAGCAGCAGGCGGCGGATGTTCTCCGACAGATCGAGTTGGTCGGCGGCCCGGTCAAAATAGATCCGGTTCGCTTCGCTGGATCGCATTGGGCGGCTCTTGTTGGGGCTTCCTTGCTGACAGGGCGATCTTAGCCCCCCGTTGCAACAGCCGCCAACCGCGATTGCCTCCGGTGCACCAGCCGGTCCGGAGTGGCCATGCCCCCTCGCCGGACGGTCGCGTCGGCCATCCGGGCCTCTGCTTACTGCCCGGACGCTGCGGTTCGCCATCCGGGCTTCGCTTGCGTCCAGAGCTCGCTCGTGGGCACGGCCACTCCCGACCTCGTCTACGCGAGATCTTCGCTGGAAGCCAAGGAGCGGAAGCGACTGGGCGGGCACCACAGGTGCATTGCGTCAACCGATCGGCACCGACACGGGGGCGGCAAAAGTCTCGTCGCGTCGGCCGTTCCGGCCGAAAGCTCCTCGAGCGTTCGCCGACCCCCGTCCCTCGTCAAACGTTGCGGCGATGGCAGCCGAGAGCGTTACTTCTGGACGGGCGAAGCGTTTGATGCTGCTTCGATGTGCATGCCTGTCCGCCCGCTTCCGCCCCGTTACCCATGCAATCCCCCCCTGTACGCTTCTTGATGTTCCGCCCTCGCGCTTACCGGCAAGAAAAAGCCCATGCCGAGAAGCCCGAAGCGCAAGTTTTGATGTTGCGCGTTCACGGTGATCAGCAAAAAGTTCGTCAAAAAGTACATGCTTCGAAGCCCGAAGCGCAAGCTGAGGGAAACCGCGCTTTTTCCAG
>Ga0180434_10005976_pt1 | contig 14127 bp, 15 predicted proteins | sample SS_ome_7_FD_132453 | JGI IMG/M metagenome (GOLD analysis project Ga0180434, IMG submission 132453) | Hypersaline lake sediment archaeal communities from the Salton Sea, California, USA - SS_1_D_2 metaG | ecosystem: Environmental > Aquatic > Non-marine Saline and Alkaline > Hypersaline >... | reverse complement strand
GTAGGTGGGAGCGGGAACTGAGGCGAGAGCCGGAAAGGGAAGGGAGACAACCGTGAACAAAGACACTGAATGTCATGAGGACTGCCCTCCCGGTGCTAACAAGGATGATTGTACTATCCCCCGTCAGCCCCCCGCCCCGGCGCAAGGGGGAAGGTGCCCGAAGTGTGGCGGCGTCAAGGAGGGTGCGTGGAGCGGTCGGTATACATGGTGCCCGAAGTGCGATGCCATGTCGTGCCAGCGCCCCGCCCCGGCGCAAGACACTATCGGGTTGGTTGGAAAGTACAGGATCACCAAGGCTGACGGCTCACCAAAGAGGACGTGGTGTTTCGTTCTGTCCCCCGAGAAGGACGATCCTTATGGTGTGGCTTCCCGTCGCGCCATGATTCAGTACGCCAGAGATATCGAGGTGACGAATCCGACGCTTGCACGGAATATGCGAGACAGGGTGCTCGCTATCCAGGAGCGGTTACGCGAAGAGCCGCAGAGCCAGCCCCCCGCCCCGGCGCAAGGAGAAGACGATGAGCAGGTGTGAATACTCGCGCTATGGACAGTGTGTTGTCGCTGAAGCTCGATGTAATGTTGGTTCTGGCGCATATGGTACGTGCGTTATTAGATGGAAGGCCCGCACCGCACGCGCAGAGATACGTGTGCGTGAGCTAGAAACGCAACTGAAAGCGAGCCAGCCCCCCGCCCCGGCGCGGGAGGGGGAAATGGAGGATATCATGAGGCGTGTACGCGAACGTCAGAACGATGAAGGGGAGTGTGAACGGTGTGAGGTGTTACAGCACCGTCTTGATGAGTGTTTGGCTAAGCGATTATTTGATCACGAGGCGTTGCATCCCGACCCAGCCGATCATCCTGGACCGATAGATCCCCCCACCCCCCAGCCTCCGCTGGCGGTGGTGAGGGAGTGGGCCCGCGAACGACGAGATAATCTTGATTACGGCCCGGAGGTGCGGCTGGCGTTTGGTAACATGGTGAGCTACCTCGACGGCCTTTCCCGCGCGCGGGTCGTCGAGGGGGTGGTGCGGGATGATAATCCAAACTCAATAGACATTATAGCCATCGAAGCTCCAATCAAGCCCGGCACCCGCGTCACCGTGGTCATAGAGGAGGGGCGTGATGCGTGAAGACCTGTGGATAATCGTAGAGGCGACGTGCCGGCACCGATTCGTGGAGCGGATACCAGACGGCACGCCGATACGTGATCCGTATTGTGCCCTTGGGCTGGTATGTGGTCCTGATAGCTGCCCCGTCCTCGCCGCCGCCGAGAGGGTGATGGAACGGCTGGACAGGCCCATCTACATCGGGACCATCGGCGGGAAGAAATGAGGTGAACCATGGCTGAGTTCGGGTGGGTCATCGTCGACTGCGAGAAACACCACGGCATATCCTTCGCCAGTCGCCTCGCCTGCGAGCATTTCGTCTTTGCGTTCCAGCTCATGCTAGCGATGGCCAGGCACTACCCGGAGCACAGGATATGGCTGGAGAGAGATACGCTGTGGCAGTACGGCACGATCTTTGGGCCCAGGCCGAGCCAGGAGTACGTTAAAAGCGACCTACCACGGCGAGGAGGTGAGGGATGGTAACTGACAAATTTCCAAGACGGTACGTAGCCTACAGGGGCCGTGAGGGCACACCGATGATCAGCTCGCTCGAGGGCATTGCCCGGTATATCGGCGTGAGCGTGAACACGGTCCAGCGCATGGCGGAGAGGCAGGACGACCCCCTGCCCCTGCTGAGATCGGACGCTGTGCGCGGCGTGTGGATCGAGGAGGCGGTGCTTAGGGCATGGATGGAGCGCCACGGCCTACTCCACGAGCCGGAAATGGACAGCGCATGAACACCCCTGTCATGGCCCCGGCACGCTTTTCATATCAATCCATGTCAATCCGTATCAATCCGGCCAACCGGACATATACGGGCGCGCGTACATTCAGAGATATACTGAGAGGCATGGAAACAAGCCACTCCGACCTTACCCTCCTCGCGTACCGCAAGCACCGTGGACTGGTAGTCTCCCGCATCCGCAAGGCGGGGATCACGGGCTTCGCCGACATCGAAGATCTGGTCTCGCTCGTGTGCGACCACCTACTGAGCACGGAGCACCTACCGGAGCAGGGCGAGGAGATGCCCCTCATCAACCACGCCATCAGCGTGAGCATCGAGCAGTGGCGCTTCGAACGAGACAGGAACGGCGTCCCGGAGGATCCCATGATCCTGGAGGCGTCGTGATGACATCGGCACGGGCTCAACACCCGGCGATGGCGCTGGGGGAACCACGAGGTCAAGGGTCGCTCAGCCCGCTCCGCCTCGTGGCCCCCGATTCTAGCTCCAAGGGCTTAACCCTGGCGACTGGGGCGAACCAGGGCGTTAATGTCCAGTGGAGCTGCCCCGTGCTGCGATAGGCCCTATTCCGGCCACGGGCTCAAAACCCGGTCGCAGCCCCAGGCCCCTGACCGGAAGGTACCCCCCCAACCTCGTCGGCAGGGGCCGTTCTAACCCGCAAGATACCGCGCACGACTGAAAATCCAAGGGCCTGATATCGCAGCGGATTATGCGATGGCCTCACGGGCGGGGTATCAACTCCCATAACGGCACGATTCCACCACCGCAACTCGCAGGATAGTTCGGAGACCCATGGCCAGGAACGGAAAGGACTGGGACGCCATCCGTGAGGCGTGGGAGGGCGGTGCGCCCTGGAGCAAGCTCAAGAAGATGGCATCGAAGGGCGCCATCTCGAACCATGCGAACGGCTTCAACGGTGACGAGCCCTGGGATGCGGCCAAGCGCAAGGCGAACGGCGGGAACGGCAACGGCAAGAAGCGCAAGCCGGTGAACAGTGAACAGCGAACAGCGGTGAACAGTGAACAGGGGGGTGTTCGGCCCGCGGCCCGCGCACCCGTTCTACCAGATCCCGATCTGGTCGATGACCACTTCCAGTCCGCCGAGATACTGCAGGAGACGGTGACTCAGCTCGAGGGGTTCGCTAAGTTCGGCAGATCCGTCGCGAAGATGGCCGAGGGCCTCGTGGTGGTCGTCCAGAAGAACATGTGGGTCAAGCAGTCCGATGGGAGCATGAAGCTCAAGGACGGGGCGGACATGAGCGAGGCTCGCCAGGCCGCGGGCCTGCTCGAGCAATTGGCGAAGGCCGGCGACAAGGGCATTAGCATCTATCGCAGGAGTCGAGGCTTGTACGACAAGCAGAAGCTCGAGCACTCCGGTAGAATCGAGGGGGCACGTTCTGACGATACGATTGCCACGTACCTGGGATTCGCGCTGCAAGGAGCTCTTCGAGGGGCTTCTCCCGTACCAGAGGGAGTACCTGGCGGACCGGGCCAGGCGGAAGATCTGGATTGCGAGCAGGAGGATAGGGAAGTCATTCCTGATAGCAATTGAGGCGTTCTTCATTGCCGTGGACAACCCGGGGCATGACGTACTGCTCGTTGCCCACAACCAGGACAGCTCGAACAACCTGATGCGCTACATCAAGGGCCTCTCGCTCTGGATGTGCAAGGCCCCGGACGCGCCGGTGAAGATCGGCAACATCGACCGCGCGGCCGCCATCAGCTTCACGAACCTCAGCGAGATCAAGGCCATCCCCGGCGGGAACCCGGATGCAATCTTGAGCCACGGCGGGTCCGTGCTCATGGACGAGTTCGCGTTCCATCGGGATCAATATCGCAACTACGCCAACGCGGATCCCGTCACGGTGCAGCACGAGGGCGTGCTCAGAATCACGACCACGCCGTTCTCGGACACGGACCTCGCCTGGGACATCTTCGATGACCCCGAGGAGAAGTGGGAGGACTGGACCCGTCATCACACCACGATGGTGGATGCGATAGGTGACGGGCTACTCACGCGCAAGGGCAACCCCATAGACCTCGAGTACCTGAGGCGGGGCATGCCGGACGAGGACGAGTTCAACGCGGCTTACATGGGCGTTCCGCTCTCAAGTCGCGACAGCTACCTCGGAGACCTGATACCGCAGGCCCGGAAGAAGTACGTCGATGGCTGGAAGGGCGGAGACGCCTACGGGGGCTTCGACGTGGCCAGGGTGGGCCGAGGCGACATCGCTGCCATGGCCGAGGTAAGGAGACAGGACGAGCGTCACCAGGCCGAGCCGATCATCTGGGCGAAGCGCGGGGTCGAGTTCCCGGTCATGCAGGACAAGGCCGTGGAGTTCTTCGGGGAGCGCAAGTGGGTCAGGATGGCCATCGACGCCAACGGCATTGGCCTGGAGACGTCACAGCGGATCACGAAGAGGCTCGGCACGGCCCGAGTCGATAGCTGCATGATGAGCTCGCAGGACAAGGCCACGATGATGACCACCCTGCGTGACCTCATGGAGCACGGCAACTTCGCCCTGCCCGATGACCGGGATCTCCTGCTTGACCTCAAGTCAATCAAGAGGATCGTCACGGACAGCGCGAACATCCGGTACGACGCTGAGCGCAACGATCGAGGCCACGCGGACCGTGCGTGGGCCCTGGCCCTCGCAGTGAGGGCCGCGGGCTCCAGGGGCACCCCGGCCGTGACACCCACGGCCAGCGGGTCTCGCACCTGGGGCGGTTCGTGGGGCGGCATGTTCGGAGACAGGAGCGGATTCTGATGACAAGAGGAATCGTGCTCCAGGCCAACGGGGAGCCATACAAGCCGGCGCCCCGTGCGCTGAGCACGCCGTTCGAGACTGAGCTGCCGGCGAGCGAGCGGCGCACCGTCTCGCAGACCATCTCCCCCGCGTACCTACGGGCCATCGAGGCGGAGGCGAACAAGGGCCAGCCCAGAAACCTCATCAACTTCGCCGAGACCGCCCGGGAGAAGGACGAGCGGATCGGCATGTGCGCCGGCCGCAGGGAGGGCGCCGTCGCCTCGCTCGACTGGTCGGTGCAGCCCGGACGCCTCGGTCAGGACGCCACGGAGGCCATGACCGACCGGGCGGCGGAGATCGCGGCCGAGGCTACGGCCATGCTCGAGCGCATCGAGTACCGGCCCCTGCCCGAGACGACGATCGGCTCGGGCGGATTCTCCGACCTTCTTAGGCACAACGAATCGAGCACCTACTACGCGACCGCTCCCCTGTGGTGGATCTGGGAGTACGTGGACGGGCGCTTCGACCCGGTCCAGGCCAACTACGTGCACCCGCGCCGGATCGCGTGGGACGAGAACCTCCACCCGCGCCTCTACGACCCGGGCGCCAAGGGGCCGCAGGGCAGATGGCCGGGCATGGAGCTCGACCCGCTGCAGTGGACCGTGGACCTCGGCCAGGTCCGCCCCGGATACCCGATGCGCGACGGCTACGCCCGCGCCTGTATCTGGCTCTACGCCTACGCGGCCTTCAGCTGGAAGGACTTCGTTCAGTACTCCGAGCAGTTCGGAACCCCGTTCCTTATCGGCTACATCAACGGTGGGCCGAATGGACAGTCGGGGGATGACCCGAGTCTCGACACCACACGCCAAGCCCAGCTTGAGGGAATCGTTAAGAGGTTCTCCGGGCTCAAGCGCGCGGTCGTCGACGGGCGGGACGACATCAAGGCCCTGCAGGTCAGCTCGAACGCCAAGCACATCGCGCCCGTCGAGCTCATCCGGCTCACGAACGAGGCAAAGGCGATCCTCTTCCTCGGTGGTACGCAGGCCGTGGACGTGGGAGACCACGCCACGCAGGCCACAAGCACGACTCATCTCGAGGTCGAGCATGGCCTCGTCAAGTACGATGCCGAGCACCGCTCGAACACGATCTCGACGCTCATCAAGAACTGGTACGAGCTCAACTACGCCGATGGGCCCGAGTACCGCCCTCACTTCTGGCTCGACGCGGAGGAGCCGGCGGACCTCAAGAGCGATCTCGAGGTGCACAAGGGCCTCTACGAGATGGGCATGGAGCTGAGCAAGGCCGAGCTCCGTGAGCACTACGGCATCGACAAGCCCGTGGAGGGAGAGGCGGGCGAACCCGATCCCGACGACGTGCTCAAGAAGACGGCCGCCCCGAACCCGTTCGCCGTCCCTGACGGGACCGAGGGCATGGGGGCGATGAGCAAGAAGTGCGTCTGCCCCGAATGCGGTCATGAGATGGAGGGCGAGGCCGGTACGCCGTGCACGTCGCTCAAGTGCCCCGAGTGCGGGGCATCGATGGTACGCAAGGCTGAGGCGTCGAGTAGGCCGTTTCATCGCATCCTCGCAGACAGGCCCGCCGACTTCGACGAGGACGGAGCGGGGGCGCAGCTCGAGGGCAGCACCGGCGAGTACGTCGAGGTGGCCGACACGGCCGCTGCCGCTGCTCGCAAGGGCGCGGTAGAGGTTGCCGAGACGTGGATACAGACGCAGCCGGCAGACCCGGGCATCTCCAGGTTCGCGGAGGAGCTGAGCGCAAGGCTCGGCCCCGAGTACGCGAACATCATCGGCAAGGCGAAGTTCCGGCCCGTCATTGAGGCCATCTACGGCAGGTTCAAGCTCGACACGAACGGCTGGGCCAAGGGCGTGAGCTTCAACTTCGGCCCCGAGGACATCGTCTTCAAGGAGCAACTCGCTACCCTCAATAGCACCATCATGAGCAAGTACATCACGAGCGATGGTGCACAGGCTCAGATGAAGGGCTTCCTCAAGGAGTTCTACGGGGAGCGTGGAGCCGATCTTTTCAAGGGTCGGATGAAGAAGGAGACGATCAACGCATTCCGCACCCAGCTCGGCTCGAACCTTGAGACGATCCATGACTGGCAGGCCAGGAGGATCATCAACACCGAGGTCGTGAGGGTCAGGAGCTACGCCGAGGTGCAGCAGTTCATGGACGCCAACGTGTCCACCGTTCAGTGGTACGCGACGAGCCTCGAGCAGTGTGAGCGCTGCAAGGCGCTGCACGGCACTCGGGCCAGCGTATCGAGCGTCTACACGCACATGAAGACCGAGGCGGACCTGGACCCCGAGGCCTGGGTGGAGCGCATCAAGGCGAAGCCGGCGATCGACCCCGAGGCGGACGGCGAGACGCTCAAGGCATACCTCGAGCAGCACGGCGTTCAGCCCCCGGCTCACCCGAACTGCAAGTGCATGCTCCTGTATGGCCAGTGAAGTTTTCCATCAATATCGACGAGGGCGCGTTTCGGTCCCAGCTCGAGAAGCTGACCATCAAGAAGATCAAGAAGGGCTGCAGGAAAGGGATGAGTCATGTAGCGGCGGCGGTACTCGCCGCGGCCGTGCCTCTCACTCCGGTCAAGACGGCCAATCTACGCCGCTCCGAGCGCTGGAGAGTCGAGGGTGAGGGCTTCGACGTCGTGGCGGTCCTTGAGGCCCATGCGAGCTACGCCGGATTCGTGCACGATGGCACGGGCCTCTACGGTCCACTCAAGCGAAAGATCGAGGTGTGGTGCAAGCCGCCGAAGCTGCACACAGCAACGTTCAAATACGCATCCACCATCATGGGTGTGAGCGTGAAGGCGAAGCGCACGATCACCAGGGGTTCCCGCTCAGGCGGTGGCCAGCCCTACTTCCGTGAGTCGAAGGGCATGGAAGGCACGCCGTTTTTCAAGCTCGCGATCATCAAGCTGGAGTCGCAGCTCCCGTGGATCTTCCTGAGGGGCTTCTTCAGCGCAATCGACTGAAAGGGGGGCACATGCCCGATGACGCAATCACGAAGGGGAAGGCCCTGCTCGAGCAGGCGAAAGAGGAACGTGACGATCTGATCGATCGCGTCAACGCCTTCAACCGCAAGTACCCGCCGGCATCGGTCGTGCTCGGCGTCACGCTCATCGAGGGCCAGGGCGCGACGTATGCCTACGGCGGCCCTCCAGGGCCGAGGCAGAACATGGGCCACATCCTGGCCCGCATCGCCGAGGACGAGCAGATCGCGTCCCTCCGCGGGAGATCGTCTCCGATCCAGGTCGCTCACCAGATGCCCGGGAAGCCAAGCTGAGGAGAATCATGGCGTTGAAGCTCAACAAGCGAGGCGAGACCTACGCGCAGGCCCGCATCAATCGGGGCAAGATCGACTACGACTCCGAGTGGGCCTTCTCGGACGATGAGCGCAACGCCATGTTCGCGGAGAGCATCGAGCGCTTCGCCGAGTGGCACCTGGGCCGTGACACGGACGGCGACGAAGACAAGGCGAGCACGTATCAGTTCCCGGCCGGCAAGGACGGCAAGGTACATCGCTCCGCACTCGAGGCCACCATCAAGGAGGCACGCAAGCTCAAGAAGAAGGAGCCGGGGGCCGCGGACATCGAGGCATCGGCGAAGGACCTGCTCGATCGTATCGACCGCAAGAAGGCGAACTCGCGTCGCCTCATGTTCTTCGGTGAGCGCCCAGGCATGGAGGCCGAGTCGGATCCGAGGAAACGGTTCGAGGGAGTCATCCTGCTCGACACGTCGATCGTGCTCGGCGATCACCCGGACATGGTCGAGGGCGGCGGCAGGGAGGGCTGGACGCAGATCGCGCTCACCGGCAAGTTCCTCGGCCATTGGCAAGGGCCTTTCGAAGTGACGGAGGATGACCTGGCGGTCATGGTCGAGAACTTCAACCGCTTCGTCAATCCCGTCCTCTTCGACTACGGGCACGAGAGCGTGTGGGACTCCGCTGCCCTGGCCTCCGGCTGGGGGCACGAGTTCGAGATCGGCAAGAAGGGCCAGGCTCTCTACTCGAATGTGGAGTGGACCGACGCTGCGACCGAGCGCATCAAGGCTGGCGAGCTCAAGTACATCAGCCCGGTCATCATGTTCACCACCATCGACCCGTACACGGGCGAGGACCTGGGCCCGAGCATATGGACCGTGGGCCTCCTCAACACGCCGTTCCTCGACGGGATGGACCCCGTGGAGATCGGCGGCCAGATCGCTGCGTCACGCAAGGCCCTGAACGGAGCGCCGCCGAAGCGCACATGGGCCGTACCTCAGCAGATGAGCAATCAACCCCCGGCCGATGCCGGGATCGTATCCAACAAGCCCCCGGAGCCCGCGCCGGCAGAGCCCGAGCCCGAGCCCGAGACGACCATCAACACCTCAGTGGAGGAGGACATCATGTCCATGAAGGAGATCGCTCTGAGCCTCGGCCTGCCGGAGACGGCGAGCGCCGACGAGATCAAGACGGCCATCGCGGCCACGAAGAAGGCGGCCGAGACGGCCGGCACCGAGAGCAAGACCCTGGCGGAGCAGAAGGCCGAGGAGGCCCGCATCGCCACGGAGAAGCTCGAGGCCCTCGAGAAGGAGAAGAAGGAGCGCGAGCTCAAGGACGCCCAGACCCTCGTCGAGGCCTACATCGCGGCCAACCGCATCTCCCCGGCCTCGCGCGAGCGGGCCGTGCAGCTCGCCCTCGGAGACCGCGCGAGCTTCGACCAGCTCTACGGTGCCGTGGACGAGCCCGGCCAGGCCGTCGTGCCCATGAGCGACGTCGCTCCCGCCGAGCCGGCGCACCAGATGGCCGGCGACGGTGGCACTCCCCTCTCGGACGACGAGATGGACGTGATCGCGAAGATGCGCCCCCGCCTCGAGCGCCTCGCGCAGAAGCAGTCCAAGCGGCTCGGACGCGAGGTCACGGTCGAGGAGGTCATCGCCAACGAGAAGAAGCGCAGGGCGGCCACGGAGCACCCGATCGGCAAGGTCGAGAAGCACCCGCCCACCGCCAACACGACGCGCGTCGGCTAGACGCACCCCCCACAGACAAGGAGGTGAGGCATGGCCTCTACCGGACAGAGAATCCCGACATGGGGCGGCACACCTGACGATCCAGTCCCGATGAAGATCGGGATCGGCTCCGTCGTGCGTGGCTGCATGGGCTGCACGAACGCGGCCGGATACCTCGTCGACGCGGCCGACACGGCGACGCTCAAGATGGCCGGCATCCTCAATGGGGGTGGAACGGCCACGGCGAACGGCGAGTACGAGGTGGACGTGCACCAGAAGGGCACGACCAAGCTCAACAACTCCATCGCGAACCCCGTGACGCAGGCGCACGTGGGAGACCACTGCTACATCGAGGACAACGACACCGTCGCCTCCACCACGGTGAACTTCGTGCGCGCCGGCATCGTCCGGGACGTGGACACGGACGGCGTCTGGGTCGACGTCAGGGCGGAAGTCCTGAAGGAGAGCCCGGAGCTCGAGAACGCGGGCGACGACGCGATGGACCTGACCGGCATGGACGCCGACGCCATGGCCCTCACGCTCACCGGCGCGGTGGGCACGGTGTGGGACACGGCCAAGCCGACTACGGTCCTCTCGGCGTTCGACCGGATCGCGGCCGAGACCGCGTTCTTGCCCGGCGGGCCCATCCCGCAGACCGACCGGCTGGCGGACATCTACGTGGACGCGGCCGCGGGACTCGACACGAACCCCGGCACGGCGGCGGCCCCGGTGCTGACCATGGACCGGGCCGCGGAGATCGTGCCCCCGATGGGGTACTGCAACATCTACGTCTCGGGCGACCCGGCCTGGGTCGGCGGCGGGCAGTTCCCCTACGCGGGCTACCGAGGCCACTGCCAGATCCTCGCGGTCGACGCTCTCACGGGTGTGGGAGCCCCGGATGTGGTCGCCGCCTACGGCGCGGGGACCGGTGCCTACGGGCGCGACCAGGTCACGCCCACCGTGCTCGTGCCCGCGGACGCGACGGATCGAGTCCGCTTCCTCGTCCTCACGGATGACGCGGGCGACGATCACATCGTCAAGATCCTCGGAGAGGTCGGCGGCGTCTGGCAGACCGAGCCGGCCGCGCTCACCATCACAGGCGCGAACGCCGTGGTCCTCTACGACCTGACGCAGACGCTCGCCCCGGCGAACTACGTGATCGCGAGTCCGCTGCACCACGAGGGCGACGTCAAGATCATCGGCTTCAACGTCACCTCCCCCGGAGCGGATGGCATGACGGGCTTCGGCTTCGCCGCATGCGTCATCGACGCCACGGCCGACGTGCAGGCCCTGAACATGGGCTACAACGCGACCCTCGGGGGCATCACGATCGCCGCCGACCTGGGAACCGCGGCCCCCGGGACGTACTGCCCCGCAGCGTCCCTGGTCGGATCCGTCTTCGAGACGATCCAGCAGAACAACCAGATGCCCGGCTGTCACGTGACCATGGCCGGTGGCGCCTCGCTGCTCAGGCTCATCTCCGCCTCCTCGCCCGGATGCGGGCGGATCGTCGGCACGATCTGGGAGGCTGGCGATATCTACGTGGGCAATCCCGAGGCCAGCGTCGTGTTCAGCCAGTCACGCGGCGTGCTCGCCGCCTCGGGCCTCCAGGTCATGGACGGCGCGCAGGTCAGGGCCGGCAACACGATGTTCGGAGACATCCTCACGAAGGACGGGACGCAGATCGTCCTCTCGGACGACATCGAGGCTACGAGCGTGGACGTCGACGGCGAACTCACGGCTGCCGGGGTCGGCACGCACGTGAGCGTGGTCATCATCGACGCCGTCAAGGAGGCCGCGACCTCCGACACGCTCGGCTTCGTGAGCGGCCAGCACGCGAGGCTCTACTGCCTCACCATCACCGGAAACTACTGGGACATCGCGGCCGTGGCCACGCCCATCGTCCAGCTCATGGGCAAGAGCGAGGACTGCCGCTTCACGCTCCCCGTGGGCCCCGGAGTGGATCGCGGTGCCGGGGATCTGGTCGAGATCCTCGGGGGCGATCACGTCTTCGGTCCCTGCACGGGAGACAATGCGAACGTGGGCGGGACCGGCATGAGCATCCTCGGGTTCAACACCTCGTTCTCGGCCCAGAACGGCTTCGCCATCACGGGCAACGGGGGCGGAACCACCACCGTGGGCATCGGCTCGAAGGGCCACGTGGCCCTGCCCGGAGCCGGGACGCGCGAGAACGACTTCGCCGCCGCTGGCGCCCTGACGGGCGTCGAGCTGATGGCGATGTTCGATCACAGGGCATAGCCGCCCCTGACGGGGCGCTCACCTTCAACAAGCAACCCGGGGGGCCTCGTGCCCCCCGTGTCTTGGGGACGTTCGTCCCCAACCTGAACCATGGAGAACTGAAATGGCCTGGAGAGATGCACTCGAGAACATCGGGCACGGATGTGTCCCGAACACCTTCGGGGTCCTCGCCTCGCAGACGATGGAGGGCGGGAACTTCGCGTGCGGGATCACCACGGATGGCTTCGTGCGCCCCGGCGCGGACACCGCCAACTTCCTCACCAAGGGCATCGTGCCCTCTTCCGTGACCTCGGTCGTGGAGGGGCTCGTGTCCGGCACGCACAACTGCCAGGTGATCAGCGGCATCGCCTGCTGGATGACCAACGACGGCACGAACCCCGTCGTCAAGGCGACCGATCAGGGGCACGTCTGCTACGTCAAGTCCGCCACGAGCGTCTGCGCCGCAGCCGGCTCGGCGAACTCGATCGTCGCGGGCATCGTCCTCGACGTCGACGCGACCAAGGGGGTCAAGATCTGGATCCCCGCGGGCGGATACCCGGCATAGCCGGACGCTGAAGCCCCTGCACTTCAGGGGAATCACTCCAACTCACAAGGACAAGAACGATGGAGACCCTTCAGAACGTGGAGAGTGCCTGGAGCGCCGAGTTCCAGGAGGGCCTGATGGCCTACGGCGGGTTCGAGAACATGTGGCCCGAGATCGCACGTGTATACGAGAGCCGCGAGAGAACGACCAACATGGCCCTCCTGCTCGGAGACGCGCAGGTCAGGGAGTGGGCCACGGGCGAGACGCGAGACGTCGACCACTTCGCGGCCACCTCCTACGAGGTGGGGATCCGCAAGTGGGCCCTCACGGCCGGCGTGCCGAAGACCTATCTCGACTACGACGAGCTCAACATCGTCGCGGACAAGATCGGCGACATCCCGGACCAGATCCAGCCTCACTACGACAAGTTGAGCTGGGACACGCTCTTCGCTGGCTTCGCGACGGCGTGTTGGGACGGGCAGATCTTCTTCTCCGGCGCGCACCCCAACGGGACGGACGAGGTCGGCGCGGCCACCTTCTCGAACCTGATCACGCAGGCGCTGAGCCCGGCCGCGGCCGAGGCGGCCCTGATCAGGCTCAAGTCGATCCGCAAGAGACACAACGACGACGTGTACAACCGCTGCCTGGCCGGCAAGGTCAAGTGCTTCGTCGCGCCCTCGAACGGGCCGCTGGCACGCGAGATCTTCCGCGCGAACGGTGCGGGGATGCCCTTCAACCGCCTGGGCGGCATGGCCGAGGTGGTCGAGGTCGGAGCACTCAGCGCGCACCCCACGTACTGGTATCTCTGGGACAGCTCCCTGAACCACAAGCCGATCTTCCTGAAGGTCAACCGCAGGATGGACGAGCTCGTGGTCCTGGACCAGCCCAGGGACCAGAACGTGTTCTGGCAGGACGAGATCATCGCGGGCGTCGTGGGCGAGCACGAGGTCGCCTACTTCCACCCGTACTGCATCATCGGCTGCCACCCGTAGCCACGTGAGGGGTACAGGGGGGAGGGCGTCCTCCCCCCCTCCCCCCCGACTGGAGTACCTCATGGATCAGGAACCCGACAAGGAGACGCCCGAGGTGTCTCCCGAGCCCCCCCGTGATCTCTACCAGATCACGGTGCTGCGCCAGAAGGGCCAGCCGATCCGCCCCGCGTACCGCTACAACGTCACGCCCACGCTCACGCTCGAGGGCTCGTGCCTCGTCGATCCGCGCGACATCGACGCGGACACCAGGGACGAGATCGAGTACCTGGCGAAGTGCGGCATCCTGGACGTGCGCCCCTACGTGGACGCGAAGGACGTGGAGCCCGATGCGGCGAGCACGGCCGAGGCCGACAAGGTCAGGGCCGCGATGGATGCGGGCGAGATGAGCGATCCGTTCCCGGACACGCGCACGGTCAAGCCCCCACCGCCGCTCCTCAAGGTGCACGATCCCATCAAGACGGAGAAGCCGGACTGGGAGCAGGCGCGCAAGGAGCAGCTCGAGCAGCTCCGCAGGCCCGATCCCACCGTGCGCGACGCCGTGACCGGGGAGCAGACGGGCGGACCGGAGGAGAAGGAGCCGGAGCCCGATCCCGAGCCCGAGGTGGAGGAACCCGTCGAGGATCCGACACCCGAGCCGACCCCCGAGCCACCCACTGTCGAGCCGGAGCCGGAGCCGGAGGAGAAGCCGAAGAAGAAGCGGAGAAGGCGCAAGAAGTAGATGGCCTGGATCGTACCAGCGGATCT
>Ga0180434_10005975_pt1 | contig 14130 bp, 15 predicted proteins | sample SS_ome_7_FD_132453 | JGI IMG/M metagenome (GOLD analysis project Ga0180434, IMG submission 132453) | Hypersaline lake sediment archaeal communities from the Salton Sea, California, USA - SS_1_D_2 metaG | ecosystem: Environmental > Aquatic > Non-marine Saline and Alkaline > Hypersaline >... | reverse complement strand
CGCTCTACCCCGCGAGCAACTCGAGGATTTCGTGCAGCGCTGGCTGGCGGCCAACAGCGAGGCCGAGCGCCGGGGTGACTGGACCCCACTGGCGGAGTTCTACGCCGAGGATGCCACCTACGGCTGGAACATCGGTCCGAAGGAGGACGTCATGTGCATCGGCAAGTCCGAGATCCGCGAGATCGCCCTCGGGCTGGAGATGGCCGGGTTGGACGGCTGGACCTACCCCTACCAGCGGGTGCTCATCGACGAGAAGATCGGCGAAGTGGTCGGCTTCTGGAAGCAGGTGGCCGCCGACCCCGACGATCCGGACCGTGGCTCCTATGAGATCCACGGCATCGGGGGAAGCTGGTTCCGGCTCGACGCCGCGGGGCTCATCGAGTGGCAGCGCGACTTCTTCGACTTCGGCCACGTGCAGAAGCTGTACCTCGAACTCATCGAGCAGGGAAAACTCTCGGCGGGCATGCAGGCGCGGATCCAGCGCAGTCTGGCCGGGGAGAAGCTTCCCGGCTACTACCCGCTCGGGCAGACGCCCGTCCCGATCTGGTGACTTGACACCCGTCAGGTTCTAGGATCGGTAGGACGTTCTCGATCGGCCACTCAGTCAGGCGGAGGTTTGCAGTGAAGACAAAAGGCGCTCTCATCTGGGAGTTCAACCAGCCTTGGTCGATCGAGGAGATCGAGATCGGCGATCCGGCCAAAAACGAGGTCAAGGTCCAGATGGAGGCCTCGGGCATGTGCCATTCCGACCACCACCTGGTGACCGGCGGCATCCCGATGATGGGCTTCCCGGTGCTCGGCGGCCATGAGGGCGCCGGCGTCGTCGTCGAGGTCGGCGAGGGGGTTGAGGGCGTAGCGGTCGGCGACCACGTAGTGATGTCGTTCATCCCGTCCTGCGGGAAATGCCCGTCCTGTCAGGCCGGGCTGCGCAATCTGTGCGACCTCGGGGCGGGCCTGCTCGGCGGCGTCGCGATCTCCGACGGCACCCACCGCATCCACGCCAAAGGCCAACCGGTGTTCCCGATGACCCTGCTGGGCACCTTCTCGCCCTACATGGTGGTGCACGAGTCCTCGGTGGTGAAGATCGACCCGTCCATCCCCTTCGAGGTGGCCTGCCTGGTCGGCTGCGGCGTCACCACGGGGTGGGGTTCGGCCACCCACACCGCGCAGATCAAACCCGGCGAGGACGTCGCCATCGTCGGCGTCGGCGGGGTGGGCATGTCGGCGTTGCAGGGCGCGGTGGTCTCCGGCGCGCGCCACGTCTTCGTGATCGAACCGGTCGAGTGGAAGCGCGACGCGGCTCTGAAGTTCGGCGCCACCCACGTCTATCCCGACATCGAGACCGCGCTGATGGGCATCGCGGAGGTCACCCAGGGCTTCATGGCCAAGAAGGTGATCGTCACCGTCGGCGAGGTGCACGGAGCCGACGTGGACAACTACATGAACATCACCTCCAAGTCCGGGACCTGTGTGATGACGGCCATCGGCAGCATGCTCGACACCAACATCACGCTCAACCTGGCGATGCTGACCCTGATGCAGAAGAACCTGCAGGGCACCATCTTCGGTGGCGGCAACCCGTACTTCGACATCCCCCAGCTGCTCTCGATGTACAAGGCCGGGAAGCTCAACCTCGACGACATGATCACCCGCCAGTACCGACTCGAGCAGATCAACGAGGGCTACCAGGACATGTTGGAGGGCAAGAACATCCGAGGCGTCATCCGCTACACCGACGATGACCGCTGAGCCCGCCATGTCACCCGAGACCGCGGACACCGCAACGGAGATCAGCCCAGCGATGGCCGCATCGACGGCGTCATGGCGGTGCGTGCAGTCCCACGACCGCCAGGGCTGGCTGGCCCTGATGGCTGACGATGTGGTGATCGAGGATCCGATCGGTCCGTCGATCACCAACCCGGACGGGTCCGGTGTGCGGGGGAAGGACGCTGTCGCGGGGTTCTATGACACCAACATCGCCGCCAACAAGCTGCGGGTGACCTGCGAGGAGACCTTCCCGTCCAGTTCGCCCAACGAGATCGCCCACATCCTGGTTTTGCGCAGCGAGTTCGAGGGCGGTGTTACCAGCACGGTCCGCGGGGTGTTCTGCTACCGCGTCAACGACGCCGGCCTCATCACCAACATGCGCGGGTACTGGAACCTGGAGGGGATGAAGTTCGGGCAGCCGGGCTGACCGCGGCCGGCATGCCGAAGCCTCGGCGGCCGTTGCGGTCACTCGATCGCCGCGCAACGAGGTGGCCCTAAGCTGAAGCGATGGCGTCGGTCTTCACCAGGATCATCAACCGCGAACTGCCGGGCCGGTTCGTGTACGAAGACGACCTCGGCGAGGAAGGGGTGGTCGCCTTCCTGACGATCGAGCCGATGACCCAGGGGCACACCCTGATCGTGCCGCGGGCGGAGGTGGACAACTGGCAGAACGTGGATCCGGCGTTGTTCGGCAGAGTGATGGACGTCGCCCAACGCGTCGGCCGGGCGGTGTGCGCGGCCTTCGGCGCCGAACGGGCCGGCATGATCATCGCCGGCTTGGAGGTGCCGCATCTGCACGTGCACGTGTTCCCGGCCTACAACCTGACCGACTTCGGATTCGCCAACGTCGATCGCAATCCCACGCCCGAGTCTCTCGACGAGGCACAAGCCAAGATCATTGCGGCGATTGCGGACCAGGACTGACCCGGTTTGGCTCTACACTGATGCCCATGGATCGGTGCCCATGGACCTGACGAAAGCCCTGATCAACGCGGCGATCACGCCCGTACGGGTTGGCCTGGCCGCCGCCGACGCGGGGCTGGCGGTCGCCGAGGCTGCGGTCGGCATCACCAAGCGCGGCCTCGGTGACGCCGACGCCCCGTCGGCCAGCGACTCGGTGGCCCATCTGCTGGGCCTCGACGAGACGCTCGAGCGGGCCAACAGGTTCGCCGCCCTGATCGAGGAGGACGCCCCTCTGGGCCGGGCCCTGGCGCCGGACGGTCCGGTGGATCGCCTGATGCGTCCCGGTGGGCTGATCGATCGGCTCACCGCCCCCGACGGTGTCCTGGAGCGACTCACCGCCGAGGGCGGCGGGGTGGACCGTGCGCTCTCTCCCGGCGGGCTGGTCGACCAACTGCTCGACGAGAACGGTTTGGTGGAGCGTCTGCTCGCCGAGGACGGCCTGGCCGACCGACTGCTCGCCGAGGGTGGTGTGATCGAGAGGCTGACCGCGCCGGACGGACCGATCGAGCAACTGACCGTGGTGACCGACTCACTGAATCGTCTGGCCCCGGGCATGGAGGCGCTCACCCCCACGGTGGAGGCGCTGCGCGAGGCGGTGATCGCGATGACCCGGGTCGTCGATCCCCTGAGCAACATCGCGGAACGGATTCCGCTGCCCGGCCGCCGGATGTGGCCGTTCCGCGACGACGACGAGTGACCGGTTAGGCTGCCGGGGCGGGCTGGCGCGTGCGCCTGCCCCCCGCCTCCTTAGCTCAGTGGTAGAGCACTCGCCTTGTAAGCGAAAGGTCGTCGGTTCAATCCCGACAGGGGGCTCCGGGCCGCGGTGGCCCGGCATCAGCGATTCAGCCCTGACCGGGGAGGCGCTCGCCGAAGGACGGTCGGCGCATCTGCTGGTGCCCGTGGACCCCTTCGGCGTAGGCGGTCTCGGCGTGCTGGGCGAAGTCGATACCGCCGGCCTCGTCATCGGGGCTGAGCCGGAAGCCCATCGTCGCGTCGATCAACCGGCCCAGGGCGTAGGAGACCGCGAAGGCGTACAGGGCGACGACGACGGCTGCCAGGGCCTGCTTGCCGAGTTGCGCCAGTCCTCCACCGTAGAGAAGGCCGCGGGTCCCACCGGTCATCACGGCGTTGGCGAGCAGTCCGATCAACAGCACCCCCACCACGCCACCGACGAAGTGCACGCCGACGACGTCAAGCGAGTCGTCGTAGTTGAGCCGGAACTTCAGCCCGATCGCGAAGGAACACACGATGCCGGCGGCCAGGCCGACCACAGCCGCCCCGAGCGTGTTGACCGTGCCACACGACGGTGTGATCGCCACCAACCCGGCGACGACTCCCGACGCGGCGCCGAAGGTGGTCGGCTTGCCGTCGCGGACCTGTTCGACCGACAGCCAGCCGAGCATGCCCAGGCAGCCGGCCACCAGGGTGTTGAGCAGAATCGCCGCCGCCTGCCCGTTGGCGGCCAGTGCCGAACCGGCGTTGAAGCCGAACCAGCCGAACCACAGCAGACCAACCCCGAGCAGTACGAACGGCAGATTGTGCGGCCGCATCGCGTCGACCTTGAACCCGATCCGCGGACCCAGCACGAGGGCGAGCGCCAGCGCTGAGGAGCCGGAGACGATCTCGACGACGAGTCCGCCGGCGTAGTCCATCGCCCCGAGCCTGAACAACCACCCGTCCGGGGACCACACCCAGTGGGCGACCACGGCATACACGGCAATGGCCCACGCCGGCACGAACACCATCCAGGACGCGAACCGGGCGCGGTCGGCGATGGCGCCACTGACGAGGGCGGCGGTGATGATGGCGAAGCTGAGTTGGAAGGTGGCGAACAACAACTCGGGGACGTCCCCGCGAACGGTGTCGGGGCCGATCCCCAGCAGACCCGCGTGGCTCAGGTCCCCGACAAGCCCGCCCCTGTCCGCACCGGCGAACGCGATGCTGTACCCGGCCAGCAACCAGGCGACGGTGACCAGGGGGATGGAGATGAAGCTCATCATGATCATGTTCAGGACCCCGGTGGTACGCACCATGCCGCCGTAGAAGATCGCCAGTCCGGGCGTCATCAGCAGGACAAGCGCTGTGCTGATCAGCAGCCAAGCGGTGGCGGCGGGGTCGATCACGGTCGGGCTCCTTCGCCGGGACCCGACGAGAATGGCCGCGCGGTGTTTCCGGCACGCGGCGGCGATGTTTCGGCTGTGTTTCCGCGACCCGCCCGGGCTCCGCCGCAGCCGCCCCCGGCGGGGAGGTCACTCCCGGCGATCCCGGCCTACGCCGTCGAGAATCGTGTCGATGACGAAGTGGGCGTCCTCGTCGGTCACCGGGCGGTCGTGGAACACCACCGGCAGGGCCGTGCCGATCGCAATCAGGTCGAGCAGTCGTTCGACGTCGATGTCGGCGTCGCACTCGCCGCGCTCGATCCCGCGGCGGAACAACACCTGGTATCGCTTGGCCCGGACGTCGAGCAAAGCCCGCCGGGCGCCACTGACATCCCAGTCGGAAGGCCTGCTCATCAGGGCGTCCAGCAACCGGCGGCCCAGAGAGGTGTTGTAGACCGAGGCGAGCCAGCAGGCGAACACCCGCAGATCCCCGCGCAGGCTCCCGGTATCGGGCACCGGAAGCCTGCCGTCGAAATAGGCCTCCAGCGTGGCACCCAGCAGTTCGCGGGTGTTCGGCCAGTGTCGGCGGATCTCCCGGACGTCGACCCCGGCGCGAGCGGCCACCTGCTGCTCGCTGAACGCCGCGGTGGTGGGATGAACCAGTTCGGCCAGGGCCGCGTTCAGAATCGGGTCGCCGAGATCCTCGCTTCCGGGACCCGCATTTGCGATTCCGGTCATGGCACCCCACGGGCCGGTCGACGTGATCGCGGTACCCGGGGCCCGACTGCCCGGCAAACCCCGCTCGGCGCCATCAGCAAATGCTACTCACTCGCGGTGCGGCCCGAAACACTCGAACGGCGACTCCCGCGGTGCCATGCGCAAGGCAAGGCAGTTCACCAGCCGGCCGAACCCGGCCCACCCTTGAACGGGCCCACCACCCGGCTGGTTACCCAACCGCCGTAGAAGCCGCCCGGCTGCGGTCTGACCGTCTCGCCGTCGACGGTGCACCGGTCCACCGCGCCGGCCATCACCGCGACGGCGTCGGCGATCGGCTCGAAACCCGGCGTCGGAGACGGGTAGCTCCAGGCCGCCTTGCTCGCCACCCGACCGGCGGCCACCAGGTCGAAGTACCGGGCCCGGCCCTTCCACTCACACCAGGAGGATCCCGGCGCGTCCCGAAGCGCGCCCTCGCGAAAGGCATCCCGGGGCAGGTAGTACGTCGGCGGGTGGCTCGTCTCCAGTACCCGCCAGCCGTGGTTGGTGTCGGCGACGACCTCACCGCCCAACTCGACGGTGATCCGACCGTGGAAGGGTTCCAGCCGCGGTGGGCGGGGATAGTCCCATACCGACTCCTGCCCCGGTCCGGGTCGTTCGGGTTTGGGTCGCATACCGGCTCACACCACCCCGCGCAGGCCCTCGGCGCCGAACAGCGGCTCGAGCATCCCGGAGAGGTCGGGGCCACGCCGCAGTCCGTGACCGCCGTCGACGTTGATCACCTGCCCGGTGATCCAGCCCGCGGCGTCGCTGAGCAGGAACATGGCCAGGTTGGCGATGTCGGTGACCTCCCCGGTGCGTGGCAGCGGGGTGCACTGTCGGTAGTCCTCGCTGACCTCCGGGGAACTCAGGATCGCCTCGACCAGTTCGGTCCGGATCAATCCCGGCCGTATTCCGTTGACCCGTACCCAGGACGGCCCGAGTTCGTCGGCGGCCAGCATCATCAGATGGTCCAGGGCCGACTTGCTGACGCCGTAGGCACCGAACCAGCGGTGGATGTTGCTTGCGGCGATGGAGGAGATCCCGACGAACGAGCCGCCACCGCCGCGCACCATCTCCCTGGCGGCGTGCTTGAGCACGTACATCGTGCCGTTGACATTGAGATCGACGGTGCGCCGCCAGGCGGCCGAGTCGATCTGGGTAACCGGCCCGATGGTCTCGGAACCCCCGGCGCAGTGCACCACTCCGTGCAATCGACCTCGCCACTGTGCCGCCGAACTCACAACGCCGGCGACCCGCTCCTCGTCGGTGACGTCGGCCGGTTGGTGACGCACCTCGCGACCGGTGGCCGCCTGGATCTCGGCGGCGGCCGCGGAGAGCCGTTCGGCGTTTCGTCCGACGATGACCACGTCGGCCCCGGCCCCGGCCAGCCCGCTGGCCACACCTTTGCCGATCCCGCTGCCGCCGCCGGTGACCACGTAGGTCCGGTCGGTCAAGGAAAGCTGCATCCCGGGAACCCCTTCAAAATCCATCCGCATCCATCCGCGTTGTCCCATCGAACCACGGTCAGACCCGCGGCCGGGTCGGCTCAACCCCCAGCGAGAGCCTGCGGGCCCGGAATGACCCCAGTACGCTCGATGTAACACGCCCGCCGGCCTCGGCGAACATACAGAAGACCTGCCCAACGACCGCAAGGACTCCCCATGACTTCGTCCCCGTCCACCCTCGCGCAGCGCCTGCTGCTGGCCGGTGGCTTCGCCTTGGCCGCCGCCGCGATCCCGTTGACCATCGGACTCTCGGCCACCGCCGATCCGTCGGCCGTGGCCACTTGTCCGCCTGGTGAGACGCTCGACACCGCCAGCGGGGCCTGCAAGCCCAACACCGACGTGACCACCGACACGACGCTCAACCCGCTCGACCCGGAGAACACCGCCCTGCAGCCCGACGAGATCACCTCGTCTGCCGAGGGCGATGTAGGAGAGCTGCCCAAGGTCGACGGCATTCCCTGCACCGGCGCCGGCGGCGGCGGCGGCGGCACCGGCGAGTGCATCGGCCTCGAAGAGTCGCAGGGCAACACGTACACGAAGCCGGTCGTGCCGACAGCGTCGCTGTCACCGACGACCGTCATGGAGCAACCGTAGGACCTCGAGCGGGGTGTGACGGCGGGCTGGCCGGCCCGTCGTCGACCCCGTGACGAAACCCGCTGTCAAGCCCGTCCGGAGGCCCGGCCGGCCCCCGTCACCTAGAGTTGAGCGTATGCCTGCGAAATCCCAGTCCGAACTCGACGACGTCGAACCGCTGACCGACACCACCGCCCGCCAAGCGCGCAGGGTGGTCGCCGCCTATGCCGCCGACGCCGACGAATGCCGGGTGTTCCTGTCGATGCTCGGCATCGGTCCCGCCAAGCTCGAGGCCTAGATGGCGTCCGGAGACCGCGACAGCGCCGCCTCCGGAGACTCCGATTTCGTGGTGGTCGCCAACCGGCTGCCGATCGACATGGAGCGACTCGCCGACGGGACCATCACCTGGAAGCGCAGCCCCGGCGGTCTGGTGACGGCCCTGGAGCCGCTGCTACGCAAGCGCCGCGGCGCCTGGATCGGCTGGCCGGGGATCGTCGACGGACCCGAGGACCCCATCGTCGAGGACGACCTGCGGCTCTACCCGGTGCGGCTGAGCGCCGAGGACATCGAGGAGTACTACGAGGGCTTCTCCAACGCGACGCTGTGGCCGCTCTACCACGACGTGATCGTCAAGCCGACCTACCAGCGTGAGTGGTGGAATCGCTACGTCGACGTCAACCGCCGGTTCGCCGAGGCCACCTCGAGGGCTGCCGCCGAGGGCTCCACAGTCTGGATACAGGACTACCAGCTGCAACTGGTTCCCAAGATGCTGCGGACGCTGCGGCCCGACCTGACGATCGGTTTCTTCCTGCACATCCCGTTCCCGCCCGTCGAACTGTTCATGCAGATGCCGTGGCGGACCGAGATCGTCGAGGGGCTGCTGGGCGCGGATCTGGTTGGCTTCCACCTGCCCGGCGGGGCACAGAACTTCCTGTTCCTGGCGCGCCGGCTGGTCGGGGCTGAGACATCCCGGGCCTCGGTGGGGGTGCGCTCCCGGTTCGGTGAAGCCAAGATCGGCTCACGCACGGTCCGGGTCGGGGCCTTCCCCATCTCGATCGACTCCGCCGAACTCGACCACAAGGCGCGCAACCGGGCGATCCGGAAGCGGGCCAAGGAGATCCGCGTCGAGCTCGGCAACCCGCGAAAGATACTGCTCGGCGTCGACCGGCTGGACTACACCAAGGGCATCGACGTGCGCCTCAAGGCCTTCTCCGAGCTACTCGCGGAGGGCAGGGCCAAGCGCGACGACACCGTTCTGGTCCAGTTGGCCACTCCCAGCCGCGAGCGGGTGGACAGCTACCGGGTTCTTCGCAACGACGTGGAACAACAGGTCGGTCACATCAACGGCGAGTACGGCGAGGTCGGACACCCGGTGGTGCACTATCTGCACAGACCGGTCCCCCGCGACGAACTCATCGCCTTCTTCGTGGCCAGCGACGTCATGCTGGTCACTCCGTTGCGAGACGGTATGAACCTGGTCGCCAAGGAGTACGTCGCCTGTCGCAGCGACCTGGGCGGTGCCCTCGTGCTCAGCGAATTCACCGGCGCGGCAGCCGAACTGCGGCAGGCCTACCTGACCAACCCGCATGACCTTGACGGTGTCAAGGACGCCATCGAAGCCGCGCTCAACCAGTCCCCCGAAGAGGGGCGCCGCCGGATGCGGGCCATGCGGCGGCAGGTGCTGGCCCACGACGTGGATCGGTGGGCGCGGTCCTTCCTCGAGGCGCTGGCCGAGACCCGGACCGCCGACCGGCCCTAGTCCCCCATCAGGTCGCCGGCGCCGAAGGTGCGCTCGGGGTCACGGCCGGCGAAATAGGAACGCATCGAATCGCTGAGTCCCGCGGGGTCCCAGGCCATGCCGTCGGCGTGGAACCGGTGCTCGGCGGTGGGTGCGGCCACCAGGGTCACGGTGGGCCCGTAGACGACGAAAAGCTGTCCGCTGACCTCCTCGGCGGCCGGCGACGCCAGAAAATTCACCAGGGTGACAACGTGTTCGGGGGAAAGCGGGTCGACTTCGCCCTCGTCGAGTTCGGGTTCGGCGCCGAACACCTCGGCGGTCATCGCCGTGCGGGCCCGCGGACAGATGGCGTTGGCGCGCACCCCGTAACGGTGCAGTGCGCGGGCCGCGGTGAGAGTCAGTGCCGTGATCCCCGCTTTGGCCGCGCCGTAGTTGGCCTGGCCGACCGGACCCATCAGACCCGCTTCGGACGAGGTGTTGATGATCCGCCCGTAGACGGCTCCGCCACTGTCCTTGGCCTGCGCCCGCCAGTAGGCCGCGGCGTTGCGGGTCAGCAGGAAGTGCCCCCGCAGATGCACCGAGATGACCGCGTCCCAGTCCTCGTCGGTCATGTTGAACAGCATCCGGTCGCGGGTGATGCCGGCGTTGTTGACGACGATGTGCAGTCCGCCCCGCGACTCGGCGCAGGCGATCATCTCGTCGGCGGTGGACCGGGCGCTGACGTCGCCGGGCACCGCGACCGCCTCGCCCCCCACCGCCGCGATGGCGTCGAAGACGTCTGACTCGTCGAGTGCGCGCGCGATGTCGTTGACCACGACGGTGGCGCCCGCCCGGGCGAGACCGACGGCCTCGGCCCGACCCAGACCCGCCGCCGCACCGGTCACCACGGCCACGCGCCCGGACAGGTCCGGCCCGGCAGGGGTGGCGGCTGTCATCGGGTGAATACCTCTAGTCGCGCCGACTCAGCGCCGCGCGCGGGCATTCGTCGATCGCCTGCGCGGCCAACGCCTCCTTGTCCGACGGGATCGGGTCCGCGGTGACCATCACATAGTCCTCGTCGTCGAGTTCGAACAGTTCCGGCGCGATGCCCACGCACACCGCGTTGCCCTCGCAGCGGTCCCGATCCACCACAACCCGCATGGCTGCTCCTCCGTCCTCCGCACACCGGCTCATCTCGCTGGATTCCCAGACTAGAACGTGTTACAACCGAAAGATACGGCGGGTCGCCCGAACAGCACATTCAGGCCGGAGGTCGCAGGCGATGCGGATCAGCTACACCCCGGAGCAAGAGGACCTGCGCCGGGAACTCAGAAACTACTTCGCCGGGCTGATGACCCCGGAGCGCCGCGAGGCGCTGATGTCCACCACAGGCGAGTACGGCAGCGGCGACGTATACCGCGAGACGGTCGCGCAGATGGGCCGCGACGGCTGGCTGGCTCTGGGCTGGCCCACCGAGTACGGCGGCCAGGCCCGTTCCACGATGGACCAGTTGATCTTCACCGACGAGGCGGCGATCGCTGGGGCGCCGGTGCCTTTCCTGACCATCAACAGCGTCGCGCCCACCATCATGGCCTTCGGGACCGAGGAGCAGAAAAAGCTCTATCTGCCCGGCATCGCCTCCGGGGACATCCACTTCTCCATCGGCTACTCCGAGCCCGGTGCCGGCACCGACCTGGCCAGCCTGCGTACCGCAGCGGTCCGCGACGGCGACGACTACGTGGTCAACGGCCAGAAGATGTGGACCAGTCTGATCCAGTACGCCGACTATGTCTGGCTTGCTGTGCGCACCGATCCCGGGGCCAAGAAGCACCGCGGAATCTCGGTTCTGATCGTCCCCACCGCCGCCGAGGGCTTCTCTTACACCCCGGTTCACACCATGGCCGGGGCGGGCACCAGCGCGACCTACTACTCCGATGTCAGGGTGCCGGTCGGCAACCGGGTGGGTGAGGAGAACGGCGGCTGGAAGCTGGTGACCAATCAGCTCAACCACGAACGGGTCGCCCTGGTCTCCGCCCAACCGATCTTCACCGCGCTGAACCAGGTCCGCGAATGGGCCCAGAACACCAAGGACGCCCGCGGAGCCCGGCTGATCGACTCGGAATGGGTCCAGCTCAACCTCGCCCGGGTCCACGCCAAAGCCGAATACCTCAAGCTCATCAACTGGGAACTCGCCTCCTCCGACGCGACGGCCCCCTCTCCGGCGGACGCATCCGCCGCCAAGGTCTTCGGCACCGAGTTGGCCACCGAGGCCTACCGCATGCTGATGGAGGTACTCGGGCCGGCGGCGACCCTGCGACAGGACTCACCGGGGGCCCTGCTGCGCGGCCGGGTGGAGCGGATGCACCGCTCCTCGCTGATCCTCACCTTCGGCGGGGGCACCAATGAGGTCCAGCGCGACATCATCGGCATGGCCGCCCTGGGCCTGCCCCGCAACCGCTGAGAGGTAAGCCGCCATGGATTTCACCAGAACTGAAGCGGCCCAGGACCTTTCCGGGCTGGTGTCGACCATCGTCGACACCGTATGCACCCCCGACCACCAGCGCGAACTGGATGGGCTGGACCAGCGCTTCGATGAGACACTGTGGCACAAGCTGACAGACGCGGACATCCTCAGCGCGGCCGCACCCGAGAGCCTGGGCGGCGGCGGCTTCGGCGTGCTGGAACAGACGGCGATTCTCACCGCCCTGGGGCGCCAGCTGGCCGCGGTTCCCTACCTGGACTCAGTGGTGCTCGCGGCTGGGTCGCTGGCACGCTCCGGTCCCCCCGCTCTGTGCCGGGACTGGGCGGCGCCGGCCGTCGCCGGCGAAAAGGTGCTGTCCACCGCCCTGGACGGGGAGCCAGGCCAGGGCCCGGTCCGGGCCACCGCGGTCGGCGACGGCTTCCGGTTGACCGGCGGCCGGACCCAGATTCCCTACGGTCCGGTGGCCGACGCTTTCCTGATTCCCGCCGAAACCGAAACCGGCACTTCGCTGTTCCTGGTCACCGCGCAGGATCCAGGAGTGACGGTGACCGCGCTGGAGACCACCGGACTGGGGAGCGTGGCCGCTATTGACCTGGCCGGGGTTCCGGTCGGCGCGGACCGCGTGGCCGGCGACGCCGACGCCCTGTCCTGGCTGGCGACGAGGCGGGCGGTGGGGCTGGCGGCCTTCCAGCTGGGCGTGTTGGAGCGGGCATTGGAACTGACCGCGGAGTACGCCCGGACCCGCGAGCAATTCGACCGCCCGATCGGCAGCTTCCAGGCGGTGTCCCAGCGACTCGCCGACGGCTACATCGACGTCAAGGGACTCCGGCTGACGGTGGACCAGGCCTCCTGGCGGCTCTCCGAAGACCTGCCCGCCGAGGTCGAGGCGGCTACCGCGGCGTTCTGGGCCGCCGAGGCGGGCCACCGGGTTTCCCACACCACCGTCCACGTCCACGGCGGGGTTGGTATCGACATCGACCACCCGGTGCATCGGTATTTCATCACCGCCAAGCAGACCGAGTTCGCCCTCGGCGGGGCCACGGCCGCGTTGCGGGCCATCGGCCGGGAACTGGCCGACACCCCCGCCTGAGCGTCCCCGTGCCGCCAACCGTGACTCGGCTGCTGGAGCCGCTGGCCTCGGTCGATGACCGGGGCGTACACGCCGACGACGGCTCGTACGCGTCCTGGCGCCGACACGTTCAGGAGGCCGCCGACCTCGCCGCGCTGCTGCGGTCCCGCCTGGACCCGAACCGGCCGCCGCACGTCGGGGTGGTGCTGGGCAACACCCCGCTGTTCTCCTCGGTTTTGGTGGCCGCCGGGCTCAGCGGCATCGTGCCGGTGGGGCTTAACCCGATCAGGCGCGGCGAGGCGATTCGGCGCGACGTCGAACACGCCGACTGCCAGCTGGTACTCGCCGACCAGCCGGTCCCCGGAGTTCCGGTGGTGGACGTGAACTCACGGTCGTGGTCGGCCGAACTCGGTTCGTTCGCCGGATCGCCGATCACCTTCGCCGACTGCGCTCCCGACGATCTGTTCATGCTGATCTTCACCTCGGGCACCAGCGGCGAACCCAAGGCGGTGCGTTGCACGCACGAGAAGGTCGCCGGACCCGGGGTGATGCTGTCCGATCGGTTCAACCTGGGACCCCGCGACGTTTTCTACCTGTCGATGCCGCTGTTCCACTCCAACGCGGTGATGGCCGGCTGGGCGCCGGCGGTTGCGGCACAGGGCTCGATCGCACTGCGCCGCAAGTTCTCCGCATCGCGGTTCATCGACGATGTGCGCCGCTTCGGGGCGACCTACGCCAACTACGTCGGCACGCCGATGTCCTACATCCTGGCGACCCCGCCGCGGCCGGACGACGCCGACAACCCGTTGCGCATCATGTACGGGAATGAGGCCACACCCTCGGACATCGGCCGTTTCGCCGAGCGGTTCTCGGTGAACGTCATCGACGGTTTCGGTTCCACCGAGGGCGGGATCGCCATCGGGCGCACACCCGAAACCCCGGAAGGCTCACTGGGTCCGCTGCCCGACGGAATGCAGATCATCGACGTCGACACCGGCCGGCCCTGCCCGCCCGGTGTGGTCGGAGAACTGGTCAACACCTCGGGGGCCGGGCAGTTCCGCGGGTACTACAACGATCCCGAAGCCGAGGCCGAGCGAATGTCCGGAGGCGTCTACCACAGCGGCGACCTGGCTTACCGGGACGATGCCGGCTTCGTGTATTTCGCCGGGCGGCTCGGGGATTGGATGAGGGTCGATGGT
>Ga0180434_10005972_pt1 | contig 14133 bp, 27 predicted proteins | sample SS_ome_7_FD_132453 | JGI IMG/M metagenome (GOLD analysis project Ga0180434, IMG submission 132453) | Hypersaline lake sediment archaeal communities from the Salton Sea, California, USA - SS_1_D_2 metaG | ecosystem: Environmental > Aquatic > Non-marine Saline and Alkaline > Hypersaline >... | reverse complement strand
TCCTGGGTCCAATTGCCAGTTTCCATCAAGGCGCAGATTAGGGCTTGTTCATCTTGAAATTCCACCTCGATAGTACAATATCGACTCATGATTTCTTCCTCAAAAGCCTCGCTCTATCAAAAGGATTCATTCTCATAATGACATCTACCGTGTTCCGCGTATTGCAATCTGCACAACATTCACAATTGTCCTCTGGGGCATCCCCGCATTCACAATTAGTGCCGTAATCGCAGAATCGTCCCATCACACAATCATCTTTTGTTTCAAGACAATAGCTGCAACGGTTTTCTTCTTTACCCGTGCTTCTACATACACAATGGTCGATATCACAGGCACCGCAGTTATCGCATACGGCATTATCAGATTCATCATCGTCTTCTTGATCTTTACAGCCCTCACAGAACTTACTTTCTTCAACTCGGTCGTATGTACCACAACAATCACATCCGGCGTTGTCATGGTCATGTTCTGGTATATACTCTTCAACCGAATACATCTTCACCACTTCTATATCGGATACCTCATCCAGTTCTATATCGCCGTACCATAACTTGTTTTCATCGTCGGTTGTGACGATGGCCTTTACTTTCATTACTACCTCATATTTATCCATTTCATACTCCTACAGAGTGATCTTTCTCTTCAATTCACCGACAAACTTACCACAATTGTCGCCTTCTGTGGCTGCCTTGTCTCGAATTGCCCTGAGTGCCTTAGTTACTCCATCCACGACATTAGCGGATTCAAAATCACTGGGTGTGACACCGTAATCCAGGAAATCATCCTTGAATTTATCAAGCATCTGTTCGATTTCCGTATCGCCGAAGATATTCATGGACTTGAATCTTTCCACCTGCTTACGGAAGCACGCGATTGATCTTGGGGTTAACTTCTTTTCCTTGTCTTCATCTCCGTACGGCTGGCCGTTTAGACGAGCGGTCATGAGGTCGCAGAAGCGGACTGTTTCGCTTCTCATCGACGTGACGTATTCTTCGACAAACCTACTAACCTCGTCTTTCATTTGTCTACGAAGCTCAACCTCTCTTTCGTCTTGCACTTTTTGTTTGGCGACGACTTCTTCTGGGGAAGTTTCTTCTATCGAGCCTATGCCAGACACTCTGAATAAATACATGTCAAACCTAAATTTATCTCTCAAAGCCTTGGGGTTTCTCGGATAATGGCCCTTAAGACACTTGTCCCAAAAGTCGGGGTGCGATTCCTTTACTGACTTGGCCAATTCATCAAATCGCAGAATGAAACTATCGACAAGCTCGAAAAATTCGTCTCTCAATTCTTTGATCTGCTGTTCCACAGTCGGTACCATATTTACTGGCACAAAATGAGAACTGCTTATACCAAATGGAACACTCCACTTCTCAAGAATCTTACGCGCCTTCTGTTCAACCCTATTAAGTGCCTGTAGTTCCGATTTTGGTACTAACAGTTTTCTTCCGAGATTGACGATATCAGATGGTAGATTGTCGGGATCATATCCCAGTCGAATCAGATCGTCCCTTGTTAGCATCTTGCGGCCTGACCATGATCCAATTTTAAGATTGATCAGGCATCCGAGACTGAAAAGATTGACGGTATCAGACCCAGTGTCAGATTTAGGCATTGTTGCAGTTTTCATCTATGTCTCCTTATTGAAGGGTGATCCTTCTGTTTTGTCCAGACGACTTACTTTTCTTCTTTGGAAGTGGATTAGCCTGCTTGGCATGTCTTTCACACCACTCCCTGGTACTGGTAATTCTATCTGCTTCGGTTTGAGACAATGGTATTATCTCCGAAGCTCCTATCTCCAAATGTTCTGTTATCAGATTTCTCTTATTGGCGAATGCCATTTTTAGACCGAGCTTGATTATTTGTTCTATATCAGCCCCGGTATATCCTTCGGTTACCAATGCCAATTTGTTTATGTCGAAATCTCCTGGATTCCTTTCTCTCTTGGACAGATGGATTCTAAAAATCTCTTCTCTTTCTGTCTCCTGTGGAAGGTCAAGCCCATAAATTTCGTCGAACCTTCCTTTTCTACAGAATTCAGGAGGAAGGGATTGTACCTGATTGGCAGTAGCGACTGCATACACGGGGGACCGTCTATCGTTGAGCCACTTCAGGAACGTTCCGAATACCCTACGAGAAGCACCCCCGTCCATGTCCCCAGCGCCGCCGAAGCCCTTTTCGATTTCGTCCAATTGTAGAACACATGGTGACATACTTTCCACCATCTGAATAGCTTCCCTGATGTGTCTCTCGGATTCTCCGACGAATTTACTCATGATATTTCCGACATCCATGGAGATCAACGGTAAGTTTAACTCCGATGCGATCCCAATAGATATTAGTGTCTTACCACATCCTGGAATGCCTACCAGCATCAGGCCACGGGGAAATTCAATGCCGAAATCGCGAGCTTCTTGGGTGAAACATGGCTTGTCTAACTCCACATGTTTTTTGATCCTTTCATATCCGCCTACTGAGGAAAGACCGCCAGATGGAGGTTCTATATAGGTAAGCAATCCAGATTCGCTGATTACCTTGGCTTTTTCTCCAGTTATGGTACGAACTGCTTCGTGGTCTAGCCCTCCATGTTTTCTCATTGCCAGCGCAACCCTATCCACGACCTGTTGACTGGTCATTCCCCTACAGGCATCTACAATGTGAGGCACAAGGTCGGGGTCGCATTCGAAAGTCTTACCATCTTCCAACTGGACACCACTACATGTGAATTCGATTCTTTCCTTGATCTTATCCCCATCTGGTAATGGGAAATCTATAGTGGCTATATCATGAAGTAGTTCCTGGGGTATTTCCAGATTGGGGCCAACGAATACTATCGTCTGCTCGACATTCGGCACGATTCTCTTGAGCATGTCGAGGTATCCAATGACTACATCATATTGCGGATATGTGGCAGATTGCAGATATGAGCCAAAATCTTTCAGGATACAAATAGTGCGTTCGTCGAAGCTTAAGATGGGTGCAAGATGATCTGATACCGGGATTTCAGGACCCAGTTTGGTCAAGGTATTCGCATCTGCGTCAGTCCATCCTTCAGCAATAGACCAAATATGTACTTGCCTATTTATAGTATTTGCCACTTGCTTGATGTCGGTAATTGCCCTATCTTTTTCGAAGGTGCTGACACGAAGCATAGCATGACCAGACAAAACATAATCCGCAAAGTCTTTTGCGAAATCGTTCATCGATTGTTCCCCAAAATGTTTGAGTGGTTTAACTATTCTTCAAGTAGACATCGTACTTGGAATAGTTCGTTTCTAGTCGCTGATAAATCAAAGCGGAGGTCTGTTACCAGCAGAGATATGTGCTCCAACAGAACCTCCAGACTATCATTGTGTTGAGGTGATTGTTTTCTGTTGACTAATCCGTCGTTATCAACGTCGGCACGGTCGAGTATTTCTCTTAGCTTCGCAGCTATATGTCTTTTGTCCATACCATATTATACGTCGAAACGTACCGTTTGTTCGGCAAAAAGATATTATTTTTCATCGTTAGTTATAGGGACGACAGCGCCATCTCTGTTTCTAACAAGACCAATCCTTTTAAATAGCCTGTTCTCTGTCTTGCCGGTTGCTGCACATATTTGTTCCCAATGATATCCACAAATTGGACGTCCCATATAACCAATCTCCGGGATACCTGTACACCTGGAGAAACTACACCTATCATCGGGGATAGTCATCTATTCATCAACCTCATCAGTGACCAGTTCTGGGTCAAGATTGGTTTTATTTACGTCCATACCGAACAATATATCACCGCAGGTAGCTAGCTGGTGACCGAGGGCACGGATGATTCGATGACCCTTACGCTTTTCCCCTGTAGTCTTTAGCTGGTTTGCCATCGGTCCAATGATTCCCTTGTGGATAGCGACAATAACTTGATTTGTTGTGGTATTCACTTCAAGAACCTCAAAAGCCGATCCATTGCGGACATCACTGTTCTCAACCTGGTCTGTCTGTGACATTTTCAAACTCCTGTCTTAAAAGGACCAATGGTCGGCCATACATGGCTGACCCTTATAACGTATTATACGCCAACATACGACGTTTGTTCTGAAAATCACCAAAAATTGGTAATTATGTTTGTGGTTGTGCGCGTTGCAGCAAAAATTCAAGTTCATCTGCAAAACAGTGTCCAAATAACCCTGCATCCCATTTGACGAAAATAACTGCGTCAGGATGACATGGGATTATTTGTACGACAGTACCTGTTCCCATTTCATCGTGTTGGACCCTAATACTATCCTCCATTTCCGTTGCTCCTAACACCAAATTTGCTTCTAAGCCACAATCTCTCGTGCACGTAATAAAGGATAATCTTCCCAATAAAATCCAATGGTCCGATAATTAGCCCGGTACTCAGGTCTTTGGCTATCACAGCAGCAATTATTATGGTGACTATGGTACCGCCTATGCGCCATGTTATCGCTTTTGCCAGGTGTCGCCGTTTTAATACCATTTTATCCCCCAATTGTGTATAACGGTTTAGGAGGTTGTTATGAGAAACAAAATCCAGGTACTCTTCATTAGTTCTTTGGTTTTCCTGTTCACTACAGGTTGTACTATAATCACTTCCGGGAAAGGAAGTTGGGAAATTTACGCAGGTGTCCGTACCACACAAGAAGGAGATGAACCCGCCAAGGTTCAAATTGAATCGAAAATTGCTGACTCCTTGCTAGATGGCAAAATTACCGAAGGTGAATGAAGAGCACTGGCAAAGATAGCCTGGTGGACTGCTAAGTGGTACTTCAATATACCTAGTCTGCTTGATCTACTTTAGCTGTTATGTCCACAGTCGACTCTAGCGTGACAGCAAAGATTCTGAGGTCTCGATCTTTTACCTCCTCTTCGACGACTCTGACAGCATCTCTAACATCGCCATTTACCCCTATTTTCCATTGGGCGTCTTGCCATTCACCCTGCGGAATCAGTGGTATTTTCTTACGACGAGTCTGGCCAATTATTGTGTAGACTTGCATTGTCAATCCTATTCAATATAATTGTGGTTACTATCCATAATGGTCCACTCGTCACGATCTAGCGTGTGAGAATACTCCAGCAATTCTGCCCCGTCCATCTCGGAGGTCTCACTTGCAGCATCTCGGATTTCATCCGGGGTGGCCCCTTCCGGTAGTTCTACCGTTACGGTGGCTATATGGACTTCCGGTATTCCTACGACATATCTCATACAGGACTCCTTTCGTTAGATAAATATGTTGGGCAAGCCTTTGGCTTACAACCTCTCTGACATATGCTCTATATCTTTCTTGGGAATGGTTTCGGTAACCCATCCACCTCTTTTGCCCTTCGGTGGTCCACTGAAAAACGAAACGACAACATTGTCGCTGCTCATTTTGACGATTCGGCATGGTGAATATGTAGCCTTATTGGTCCTGATGACGACAGTACTTCCTACGTTAATCATCTCTTCCCTCCAACATCCTGATCAATTCCGCGTTTTCCCGACGGGTTGCTTCTAGGTCAAACATCAAGTACTTGAGAGACATTCTGATTGTGCCGAGAGTTTCCATCATATTGGCGATATATTCCTTAGCCTTTTCGCTACACCTTGGATCGACCATCATATTGCCTAATACGTCGGTAATACTCGTCGGACCTTTTTCTAGTCTGGCTATCATCTCATCCAAAATTTTTGCATACATGGACTAAATCTCCGTATTGTTCTCAGCATTATGGCTCTCAATCTGCCGACACACATCATTGACAGAGGAGTCTACCGTATATTCATGGCCCGACTTTGTTGCGATCAATGTTTTCCTGATTGGTTCTTTGGGTGATGGCTGAATACTCTCGATACTATCTATATCAATCAGGAGAGAAGAGCCAAGCCTTACGAATTCTATGCTCCTAGAAATATACGAAAGCATTACCTTACTCCTATCTCATTGGTTAGCAAGTTGACATCGAAATCCTTGTCAATTTCACATCCCCGCAACCACTTAGCAAACTGTGCTACCATCATTCCTGCCGCCACATTAGAACAGTAAATCGTACTCTTACTGGTGCAGGTACCCTGATAGGCTTCGGCTGCCGAAAAGCAGGTGGTAGGATAATGCTTCCTGGATGTTTCATCGTATGCAACCAGAATCCGGAGATATTCTGCGCTCATCCTCCCGTCAACGAATAGGTCTGCGCGCCCCTTGACAGCGTTGAATATTGACCTTTTGGTCTCAATACCGTCAGCACAACAAAATAACACACCCCCGGTAAACTGGATTGACCTGAATTTCTCGTTTGCAGTGGTTATCTCTATTTCCGAGTTAGTTCTCTCACAAATTTCCCTGACTGCATCTACCTTCGGACGTCCTAAATCCGATTCCCAGAATCCCTGTGGTGCCATATTCTCTGGTGCTACATGATCAAAGTCGATGAGTTGCAACCTGGGTACTCCGATGGCCGACAGTTGTGTGGCTACCTGACGACCGATAGCTCCAACTCCTACGACCGTTGCTCTGACCGACGCAAGTTTCTCGGGCGGGATTAATTCCCTCTGTCTTATATCCCTATCCGTGATTGTCATTAATAATCCTCTTCTTTCTTTAGGACTACTCGATGTTTACCGTCGAGATCACTCTTTTCAATTGCCGTGGTATCTATATATCTTCCCTGCCTTGCTCTCTCACAGGCTTCTTCGCAAGTTTCCACAAAAGCGATATGGACCTGTAGGTTACATGCATCGCATACGAGTACGTGTTCGGAGCTAAGCATCTCGTCAAAGAGGTGTATACCCTTCGGACAAAGGAACCTCTTCCAAAGTCTGTAGGTAAACCATCGGAAGACTTTCCAGCCAATAAAAGATGGATAAGTCATTCCAATCCACGGATGCTTCGGGTCATACAACTGTTGGCCGCTCACTGTGTCTCCCTTCGTCCCCCACGTTATATTTGGCCCACTGGACCATTCTCGGTGCCCAGACAGTATTTGGATTATCAGTTTCTACTACTACTTCGCTATCGGGTGACATATCTTTGTACCACTTATTCTCATATGGGTCGTAGTAGTACCATATTTCATCTTCATCAGACCAATATACCACACAGTCACTTTCCCAATGACAATCCAAATCCCAGTCGTCGTCGATATTATCAATGGGACAGTTACGTTGACTTGACTGCCATTCTTCAAATTCATTATCCCATAGGTTGCCATCATCCAACCCGCTAAGCACGACAGTCTTGTCATTACTCTTGGGCGTCTTGCGTTTCTCTGCCCTAATAACCTTAGCTTGATATTCAGCTTCCCATGCTTCAGAATTCGATCCCTCGAATGGGATACTCCAATCGACTACCAGTTTTAGTTCTTTGGTAACACCGGGGCCGATATTAATCTTCAGGCGACAATATGCGCTATCGTTAGTCCCCAAAATAAGCATGATGGCCCAGTCTGATTTCGAGAATGATCTCTGGAAGTTTATTTCATCATCACCAGACGGCTTTGGACTACATGGGTGTGTATGGGCTAGAATCCTGGCCGACTGCCACACCATTATTCCTTCATCTAACATTACGTCTTGATGATCAACCAAATCTTCAGTATCCATATCGAAGTGAATACCGGTACACCATGATCGGACAAGTCTAAAGTCGGTTATCAGTAGAGGATCATCGGTTCCGGTTATACCACAGCCTGCAACCTCTGTATTGCCCCTATCCCTCATCCAAATGAGCTTCGCATAAGCATATGGACTACAGCGAAGAACATCCCCAAAAGTCATTCTTGGCTTGGTTAGACTGTTGTTTTCTGCCATTGATGTTTTCTCCATAATTCTGTGGTTGAGAACTTTAGCTCTCGACCTCTGATAGTAGACATTCATGCTCTTCTAGACAGGAGCTACACATTGGTACTCCACAATCCGGACATTCATCTCGACAAGATAGACAGATACTCTTATTGCAATTGTTGCAAGTTTCACCGACGCAATTGGAGCAATGGGGGTCATGACATATTTCGCATTCTACAGAATGATTTTCGCATACGGAATCTCCGCAGTACGAGCAACTAGTACTACATGACTCACACATAGTATTACTGCAATCCGCGCAACTTCGACAACATTCTTGGCAAACTGCTTCTCCGCAACAATCGCACGTCAACTTGCAATTATCGCAGACAGTATTTCCGCAATCGCTACACGACGAAGAACAATGTCCACAAACATACTTGTGGCAACCGCTACATTCCCCACCACCATTTGCACAATTTTCGCAATACGATTCCTGACACATTTCGCACCATATCATGTAATCGTTGTGGTACCAGTCGTCGCACCCGTTACAGAGACTTTGATCTTCGTGGCTTGGATCATACCACTGTCTTAACTCTTCGTGAGGCGAACCACCATTGTATGTCCTTAAAACCGCCTCGATGACTCTGAAATAATCCTCCAGCCTTCCTTGTCTTAAGGCGTCGATAGACAGATCGACCCCATCTCCCTTGCACAATTTTGATCCGCTGACATGAGGATGGCAATAGCCACCTTCTGATCGAATTTCGTCGATTGATTCGATTCTTAGTGTTTCTAGAGGATCAGTTAAGTTAAGGTGCATCCAAAATGACCCCAAATCAACCTCTTCATTTTCATCTGAGACTGATACGTCGTCGATCTTGACGGATAATATATCATTCTTGTATTTTACCTCTGGCCATTCATCGACGATAGCGTTTATTTCATCCATCGCTGCCACTAGAGAAATTGGGACAATCGGTGTGCCACCAGCGGCTGCTTTAACCAATGATGAAATAGTGGCCGCTTGATTGGAAATGTCGGTAGAGATATCAGGTACCATCTTGCAACCTATATTTACATATACATCTGGACTTCCTACAGCCTTATGGTACTCGACATTTCCGTGGCGATCCCTAAATTCTTGAAACCTTGGAGCTATGCCATAATAGAATCTCTTCAACCACCGGTTAAGTTCATCTACCTTGACAGCCATCAGCGAGGCTCGCTCCAGCATTGTCTCCTTACTGGAACACCCGAATTCCTGTGATGCCTCTACCATCCATTGACGGTATTTCTGAGCAGCACGACGTACAAGTTTGGGGGTCATGGTTAGTCCTCATCGTATCCGAACAGGTGCTTAATTTGTTCCCAATCGTACCATTCGTTGCCTATGAAAAGTCCGCATTGATTTGACAATATGTAGTCGATGGTTTCCATCGCGGTTTTACCACCGGTGTCCATAACTATCCCCAAGATTTCGAGATCGTCGTCCGGGATAGATTCCCATGTATTGTCGTAATCCTGGTCGTAGTCATCGAAGATACGATAACCATAAGTTTGTTCACCGCTTGGATGGTTAACAAAAACTGTTGGTTGGATAGTTATCTTGTTCATCTACGAACTCCGGATTGATATCTATGACCAGTTGCTGTGCAAGGTGAACGTGTGGTTGTCCTGCTAGCGGCGCAGGTTCCATATCGTCGCCAATCCAATTGGTGACAGATGTTGGTTCTGGAAGACAGACATCGATAGATGGAGCCTCAAGCCGATACTGCAATTGAATCACCTGGCCGTTGGGTAGAATAATATCTATGTCTGTTTCATCGTGTACCGAGATTTTATGATGCATGTGCATGATTATCCACCTGGGAAAAGGATTGAGAAAAGGAGGTGGGATGGGGCCGGACGTGACGACCCCACCCCAGAACATGAGACGATTCTACGACCCGTCGACCTTAACCGGTGCCATGCTTACCCTATCTCCATCCTGCAACACATAGTCCTCGTGAATCTGGACGGAAACGCCATTTGACCTGACCTTGACAGTGTAATCATCAGGATCATTCTCGAAATGGACCTCCAGGAACTGCTTCAAGGTGATGTCATCCACCACCTCAAGCTCGACCGGAAGACCAGCGCCATCATTCGATACTAAGGTTACCTTAATCATCATTCATCTCCAACAAAGCGGGGCTACGCTTGCCCCTTCACCATGGTTGCCATTAGACACCAAACCACTCTACTGTTGTTTGCTCAAATGGTGGAATGTCCACCCCACATTGTGCACAGCGATCTTTCATCTCTCCTATTTCTTGTCGCAGTTCTGCGACCGTTGTCGGTTCGTTGGTTTGTTCACGTTCCAGACACATGTACAGCAAACTGAGATAAGCTCGAAGTTCAGTTTTCGTCCTTGGACTTGGCACCACTAACTCCTGTTTACGACCCACACGTTAGGTAACACGATATTGTGGTCGATAATCTCCGTAGATACTACTTCCCGTTCACCATCTCTGAAATTGCACCTGGATATATATCCCGGATCAACAGCATCCGTAACCACATCTACCTCTACCAGACTACTGTTTTCGAAAAGTCCGCTGACTGTGTGTGAAACGCATTGATCCCCATATACGCCACATACGACAGTATGTAGGGGCCACGACAACTCTTCGATACATTCGATTATTTCAGCCCCGCCATCCATTTTGCTCTTCTGTACCCTGGCAACAAGCTCATAGCTAGGACCTATTTCCTCCAAGATCGGTTGCAGGGTTTTCCCAGAAAACGTTATTTCGACGATGATGATCGGCCACTGTTCTTTCTTGGCGTGTCTGACTAGCCCACAAACCGTACCGGCTATACGGTCGGCTGAGCTGACAAAACTTTCTTGCATATCAATTATAATCAGGGTTTTCTTCGGGGTATTGACCTTGTTCTTGGCTCGCCAAAATGGATTCATCGTTGATAGTCCTTCATAATTTCCTCGAAAACGCCGATCCACTCTACCACGTATCCATCGACTTCTATGGACCCACTTGAACAAAATTCATGATGGGCTATACGGCGGATAGCTGTTACCACCCATTCCGGGAGACTAGTATTCGAGATAACTTGTTTGGCCAGTTCTCTTGCACGTCTTGCTCCTTCTTCTATTTTCTTATGGATGCTGTTGCTTACGTCGCCCACGGTGTAGCTCCTCCATCTGGCCACATAATCTCTACTTCCGGAACTAATCCGATCCTCTTGATGGTCCTTTCTGCTGCCCGCTTTGCGCCCATGGGGGTTTGGGTTTTACCCGTCATTCGCACGTTGAGGAACGGGGAACAGAACCATTCCCACCTTATCGGGTTATAGCTATGCAGGACGACATAAGCCTTAGTTGTTTTACTCTTCATCCTGGAGCCCTGCCATAAGTTCGGCAACACCAGGAAGACTCGCCAAGATTTTCTTCGCCTCTTCAGCATCCTCGGCAAACTGGATTTCGATGATCGCAGAATCAACGGCTTTGGCAAGCGCACACTTAGCCATAGACTTCTGGTATAATTGGGTCCTTTTAGCTTCCATTAACTGATCTGTGAATTGACTCCATTTGTCGTCAAGGGCTTTTTCTTGTTTTCTTAAGCCGGTTTCCTTTGACTTCAGGGTCTTAAATTGCCTCAATAATTCACCAGATATTCCCTTCATGTTTTCGATGGTCATACCCTTGGCCTCGTACAGAGAGATATGATCAGTCCGACTGTAGCGGTCTACTTTATCTGGTAAAAATTCGCTATCTAATTCTTCACTGATTTTGGCAGCTTCTTTGCGAAGCATAGAACACAACAAATCTCTCTGCTTCTGGTTCATCATGGTTCCCCTTTTCAAATAGCCACTTTGCCATTAACGATATACGAGATAGCAGCCTGACTACAGCCGTATACCTTAGCTATGTCTACCTGGCTCATTCCCCCAAGCCACAGTGTCACAATCCCAATTTTGTCTTCTTTGTCAAGCGTTACACCTCGTTTTCTTGTGACCTGGCTTGGGTTACCCCACTTCAAGTATCGCTGCATTCGTACCCGACGTGGTTGCTGTTGCCGCGCCTTGCGGATACATATAGGTGTGTTTTCGGTAGATTCTCCCTTAAAAGCAGAACACACAAGTCGCTGCGTGAGACAAGATACGCCGTTAACCCTTGTATATTGATATCCTGTCCCATTAGCGGATGATTTGACCAACCTCCAGTATCCAGTACTATTGGTCCAGATTCTTCCCTTGCGGTCTGCGTAATAACCGGGGTGACCGGGGACAGCTTTTCTTTCAATCTTCACGTCTGTTCTCCATGGTTAATGATTGTTAACACAAACGATGGGGATAGCAGGATTCGAACCTGAACTATACCCCCAAGAATGGGACTGGCAGGGATCGAACCTGCGACTTCGGAATTAAAAGTTCCGCCTTCTACCACTGAATTACAGTCCCTGGAGGCCCACCCTTTGTTTACACGCCCTTTACCACAGCGGTGGGCTACTGCGTCATGGGGCGAAAATTAGTAAAGCGGGCTCGTTGATGAGGTTGGGACTTGAACCCACGCTTCTATATGCCCAACGAGACATTAGAATCCAGCCATGGTCCTCAGCCCGCTATACATCTTCTAGCTCAACTTCCTCGTATCGGTAATATACGAGGGTATTCCCCTCTTCGGCTTCACGCGCCCGACAATACTCTTCTGCGGCACTTTGGTTGGCGAAAACTTTGAGTACCACTAGGTCGCTATTACACACTCGCTTTGCATATACTACCCAAACTTTCATCCTGTCTCTCCTGCTTTTCTAAATGACAGAAAATGAGACAAGGTGTCAAACTCTTGCTGGAGTGGTCTGATGGCTAATTGCCATTCCTTTCCCTTACCCCTTAGAAACGCGAGAGATAACCCCATTGCTTTCACTGCCGACTTTAACTCATTGTCATTCTCAAACTTCACTTGGTTCGATATCTTGCCCGCACGCATAAAAGCTTCTTCGGTCATTTCCATCATAACATCCCCAACATTTCTAGCATATCTTGTGCGCAGGAATCGCACACCTGCTTTTCGTCGTCTGGCAACGCTTCATATCGACAGTTGCAATGATAACATTCCCTTAGTTCGAATTCTCCATTGATAAACGCCTTGATTGTATCGGCGAATTCTACTTGTGTCTTGTATGGACAACAGAACAAATCATAATATTCATCCAAAGATAGACCTAGATATTCGGCACACTTGCCCTTATCTACATCGCCGACTATGACGCGATGGCCGCTTCTAACTCTATCTCTTGTAAACCACCCGAATGCATCCCTCAGTTCTGGATGCTTGATCATGAAATAACCGATAGGACACATCGTCAGTTTACCACGCTCAAGATAAAACCAGTGTTCTGTGTCGAACTGATTTTCTGGGATATCCGCAGATTCCTCTACGATTTGCAGAATTCTCTCTTTATTCATTGTTGTCTCCAATAATAGATGGGCTGCCGGTCTGACACCTTTACTGGCAGTTGCCGCAATCATTGCCAGACCAAGAAGGATTAAGGGCCAATTCTGCTACATGACCCAACCTTCATGCCACAGCCCACTAATGGGACAGGTAGGATTCGAACCCACAACTTTTGGTTTAGAGGACCAAATTTCTATCCATTGAATTACTGTCCCTGAATACCCCTGACCGGGAATGATCCGGTATTCCCAGAGCGAAAATCTGGTATCCTAACCAATTAGACGACAGGGGCCAAAGCAAAGATACCGTGTATCTTCGCGATACTAATCAACTTTTTCATAATCGTCTAGTGCTGGGAGTGCTGATACGAAGTGTGTCTTGCCTGATTCAGATTCTACCAACCATCCGTCCTCTATCGGTTCGCGTACCGTAAAAGCTGGATAATGTTCTGCCTTTATCTTCACTGGCAGTCCAAACTTTTCTACTAGTTGACTAATTGTCACACTAGACTCCTTATTAATAGAGGGGACAGGTAAGGAACAGTAGTCCTATACCCCATCCCCAGACGGCACTGTGTTTTCCGAAGGAAAACTCGCTTCACCCACGAGTTATGAGGGACTAAGGCTTCCAGTTGGGATCGTTAATCCCCATAGTCCCAGGTTAGCACCCATTCGATGATGCCTACAGACGGCTATAGCGGCAGGGACGTCGGATTCCGTAGCGCGCATCCACTTCGTCCATTCAGCTACCGACGCTCTGAGGGGGACCAGAACGACTAGGTAAACCTACGTACCGTCCCCGCCGCTTTTATTTTGTGGTGGCAACCATTGATCTATTCCCATGAACTCTTCGTTGTCTTGCTCAGGTATAGGACAAGCCATTCCTAGCTTGATTTTTAGTTCTTC
>Ga0180434_10005971_pt1 | contig 14133 bp, 13 predicted proteins | sample SS_ome_7_FD_132453 | JGI IMG/M metagenome (GOLD analysis project Ga0180434, IMG submission 132453) | Hypersaline lake sediment archaeal communities from the Salton Sea, California, USA - SS_1_D_2 metaG | ecosystem: Environmental > Aquatic > Non-marine Saline and Alkaline > Hypersaline >... | reverse complement strand
GTGTAGCCATCGCTCCTCCTGGAAGTGGTCTCGGGATTATTGTTCCAACCCTTTAATACCACATCCTTCGAGGGCGATGGCACTACTTTTTCAGTAAACTTGTGCATAATTCAGGCTAGGTCACCATGCGGGAGTGGGGTCACAAGTCGAACGCCAGGCTCATGGGAATGTCCCTGCACAGTAAACTCGAGTTGCACGCACCTAGCGAACAACCTGGATATCGCCCCAGGTCTCGACGATCTCCTCGTCAACTACAGTAACAATCCGTGCCCGATATATCCCAGGTTGCACGGCGTTACCTTTGTCATCCGTCAAATCCCACACAATGAAATTGTATCCAAGTTTGGCCTGATCTACAATTGACAGAATCTCCCTACATCTTCTGTCCAAGATACTTAGTGTGAACTTCCCAGCGATTCCGACACCATAAGGGATCGTGCATCCCTCCGATGTAGGATTTGGGTATGCAGGTGACGAGCATAGATACGTAGATTCACCTACTCCGTGTCTCCCCTCGCATCTGGGCTGCCAATCCTCGGGGTCATCCTCAAGTAGGTTTCCCTCGTTGTCGGTTCGGGCAATATTCGTGACTCGCCAACCCTCGGGACACGAGGTCTTTTCTTCGTTATCACACGAGACAACACTGGCCAGAGCGAAGCTGAAGATAATGAGCACCAGCGCTCCGAACTTCGCAAACTGACTCAACCACACTCGAAATCGGCAAGCGTCTGCACTGAGTCGTCCTCTCATTGTCTCAGAACCTAACCGGATAAACATGACACGGATACCGCATATCGCATCCCCCAACCAGAGTATCGGAGCCAGCCCCGAAACTCAACAGGGCAGTCGGCATGAAATAGGCCTCCTTCCCACCTCTCGGGCCGTCCCCAACGCTGAGCAATCCACCCCTTTTGTAGTTGGGCGGCCCTCCTGTTGCGCCTGGGGCAGGCTCCCTACCGGGCTATCCCCACGTCGCCACACGCGCGCCGTGTGCACAGATTCCTGGATCGTGGCCTGAGGCTACGCCCCGGGGCCCAGTCCGCGCCCACGGGCCGCCCCTCCAACCGGACAAAAATCGTCCGGTCGGATCGGCGTAACCGCCTGAAAATAATGGCGTTGCGGCGCAGATTCCCCTTCCTTTCCCGCGCCAATCGCTCGTTACTGTCCCTGAGCCGCGCATGGGGCGCGGCCCACCACAGGAGGAGAGACCTCATGACGGTAAACGAGATGATCGAGCGGCTTGAAGAAGTCGCGGAGAGCGGGTTCGGGGCATGCGAACTCCGACTAGCGTTCCAGTTCGCCCGCCCCGAGTGGGCACTCCAGTACAAGATCGGCGGGATCGCCGTGCCGGACGACAAGCCACGCGGCATGGCGGAGTTCGACGAGGGAGCGCATCACGCCACATCGGCGGTATACATCGTCGATGGCGAATATCCCGATGATGACAAGCCGTACGCGCCGCCTTGGGCGTTCGCGGCGGCACGATAGGAGGAGAAGGGACATGAAGTTCGGACCCGAAGATCGCTTCTGGTTGGTCGTCAATGCCCGACCGCACAGCACGCTGGAGGACATCCTGTTCCAAGCGTCACTGAAAGACCTTGAGCTGCAGTTCAAAGGCGGCCTGACGATCGATGACAACCCGACGCTGTTTACCGACCACTGGGAGGCGGAAGTGGAAGCGTACGGGAGATTTATCGCCATGAAGGCAACGCAGGCCATCGCGAAGAGCGGCGCCGGGGCCAAGCTACGGGACGCGACCCGGCTCGAATTACTCAACGCTGACGGCAATATCGTGTTCGACATGGATCTTCCAGGGGAGGTGAAGTGACCATGGCCACCGTAACAGCGCGATTTGGCCTTCAGCAGCACCAGGTCTTCTGGAATATGTGTGGCGCGGTCGTCTGCGCATGCTGCCACATCCCCTACCCCGGCTCGGATACCTGGGTATGGGAGCGATGGGAGGAGATCACCCCCGACATGATGGTGGAGATAGACCGCGTAGGCGGGAGAGTTGCGTGCGAGGGCTGCGGCAAGGAGCCGCGCCGCATCGCGCGCGTTACACAAACCGAAGGGAGTCTGTCATGAGACAGCGCAAGACCACGAAGAAGAAGGCGACGGCCAAGACACAGAAGCCCGTCGCTGCCACCAGGAAGGCGAAGACGCCGAAGGCTGCCGCGACGGCAACGGCGAAGGCGCAGGAGAAGCCGGAGAAGAAGGCCGCACGCACCGACCTGTGTGTGTTCGCCTTTCGCTTGACCGCAGATGAGCGGGACGCGATCCACAAGGCGGCCGGCCCCGGCAAGGCCTCCAAGTTCGCGCGTGGCCTCTTGGTGGCCGCAGCCCGCAATGACGATGTAGCCCTCAAGGCCATCATCAAGCATTGGAACCCCGACTCTTGATGAATGGGGTCCACGGCAAGGCGTAGCTGGCCGCGCCAACCCGCAACCCGAGGACCTCTCGGAATTCCGAGGGGTCTTCGGCGTTCATGGTCAGGTAGTCATAGCGATCCGCCAAGATTAAGCATGTTCGTTCTTACTATCCTTCCTACGCTGACACCAGATGGGGCAGATGGCTCCTCTAAGACCCTTGGATGCTCATGCCATTTGTCTTGACCAGGGTAGTACTATATGCTACTATCATTCCGCATTAAGCGTCAGGGGGAGGCTGATGAATTGCATTGTGACAAATGAGAAGTCGCAAGACCTCGATCTAGCCAACATTGTTGAGTTCACAGTGTGGGCTCTCGCTTTGCCCTCAAGGAAGGTAATCACCACATTTAGCATTCCTGTCGCGAGTTGACGTGAGGCTACGACAAACGGGAGGGTTTGACAATGAAAACTGTATTCACCGTATCAACTATCGGGTGCCTTCTTATCCTCGCCTCCACATGCCTTGCAACTACAATCAATGTGCCTGGCAACCAACCCACTATCCAAGCCGGGATCGCCGCGGCCAATTCTGGCGATACAGTAATCGTAGCATGCGACACCTATTACGAATATGACATCGTCGTCAAGTCAGGGGTTGTCTTACGTAGCGAGACTGGAGATCCGGACTGCGTTGTCATAGATGCCCAACAGTCAGGCAGAGTGTTTTCTGGTGCGAATCTCGACAGCACAACTAAGATAGAGGGATTGACCATCGCTGGAGGCTTAGCTGGCACAGGCGGAGGGATGCGCTGTGACAGTTCTTCCCCGAGAATCAGAGATTGCAGATTTTCTGGTAACGAAAGTGATTACGAGGGGGGAGCGCTTTATATTTCTAACGCAACCACAACATGTCTAATTGACAATTGCGAATTTCTCAACAATGTCGGTGGCTACAATCCGGACAAACAGGGAGGGGGTGCTTTGTTTATCAAACAGAGCATTTGTAGCGTGCAGGATTGTGTGTTTTCTGAGAATCAATCTAGGGATGAAGGTGGCGGAGTCTCCATCAATAACAGGCTAATGAGTAGTTGGGGAGGCCAGGTTGAACTGTCTGGTTGTGAATTCTACAATAACAGCGCTGGCGATGATGGCGGTGGTGTCTGCAGTTGGGGCTGTGACACCGTAATTGAGGACTGTGTCTTCAGTGGTAACTCTGCCTTTGACATCGGAGGTGGCGTCTGTCTCTATGAAAGCACACCGACGGTCCAGTCTTGTACATTTGTCAGCAACAGCACAGAAGATGTGGGATTTCTACGCGGTGCCGGTATCTATCTGGGAGACGACTGTATCGCCACAATAGCCAACACCATTGTTGCCTTTGGCCAGTCAGCTGAAGGCATCACAGTTTATACGGGTGGCGGCTCCACTTCCCAAGCTACACTGAATTGCTGCAACGTTTATGGTAATGAGGGTGGAGACTGGACAGGGGAAATCGCAGGACAGTACGGAATCAATGGCAATTTTTCCCAGGACCCATTGTTCTGCAACTTACCCAACAGTGATTTCACCATTGACGCCAATTCTCCATGTGCTTCGGGTAATCACCCGGACGGATACAACTGCGGGTTGATAGGTGCACTCGAAGTAGCCTGTCATTATGTTCCAATAGGATCATCAGCACTAATCGTCGTCACAGTAGCTTTAGTAGCTCTTGCTGCCATTGCCATTCGCAGAAGAAACCGAAACTTACAACTTCTGAACTGATGCCTCAGTAGGGAGGTAAATGCTTCACTTTCCGGTCTGTCGTGTAGGTGCAGAAGGGCCGTGAAAGATGGGGGCAAGCAAAAGGAGGCATACACGCAATTGCTATCACAGGGGAGACGCCGGGCACGGTCGTCCGCGGCCGTGTCCGGCGTCTTGCCCTCTTCCTCAGTCAGGGATTAATGGTCTTAGCAACTCGGAAGCCGATGACGCTGTTGCTGCTCTCCGGAGTACCATCGTGCCGACTGGCGCACCGCATATGGAGAATGCCGTCGTTCCAGGAGCCGCCGCGACGCACGCGCCTAGAGCCGCTGCCCGGACCCGTCGGGTCGGTCACCGGATCCGTACCTAGACTGCACTCAATATAATCATTGCACCACTCCCATACATTACCCGCCATGTCCGAAAGCTCAAGCGCCACCGGAGCGTCCGTATAGCTGCCCACCGGCGAGGTCCAGCCAGCGCAGTAGCTAGCCTCGTAGAAGTTCGCCCGGCTGCAACTCGGTGCCTCATTACCCCACGGGTAGATCCGCTCGTCATCATACTGCGCAGCGTACTCCCACTCTGCGTCCGTCGGCAACCGGTAGCCCTCAGCCGAGTAAGGATCCAGGGAATCAGGGTACGCTGACGGACCACAAGCCCAGCTTCCAGTGTGTTCGTAAGCACGCGGCAGCCCCGCTTGCAGGCTCAGCCAGTCGCAGTACCGAACCGTACCGCACCAGGTTGTTTCCTTCACCGGGTGGTCCGCTGGGTCGTAGCCGCTGGGATAGGCGGCCTGGGCGGAGCTGGATGGGGACTCCCGCAGGTAAAAGGTCCCCGCTCCGTCGAATTGGATCTCGCATAACTCACTGTCGAGGTCCAGTAGCTCCACGGTGCTTCCGTCGAGGTTGTCCTGCACAGTGGAGGTTGTTGCAGTTACATACCCGTTGTCATACGCCCACTGGACCGCCTCCATGTACTCCTGGTTCGTTACCTCATGCTGTCCTAAGTAGAAGTCGCGCGTCAGCGTGACCTCTCGCTCGTCCACGCCGCAGTATCCTGTAGCGTCGCCCATGATGAAAGAACCGGCGGGCACTTGGACCAGACCGTTGAAGTCAAAGTAGGTGATGCTATCGACGCTTGACACTGCGAACTGGGTGGTCGTCCCGGCTTGGTGTACTCTCATTCTCCACTCGGCTTGGCTTGCCGATGCGCCGAGGAGTATTGCCAGTGGCAACATCACTATTATCACTCGTTTCATCTTTCCGTTCCCTCCGTCTGAACCTGTCTGATTCTTGCCATCAAAAGTTGTGATCGTCGTCTCAAACACGCAATGACACTATTTGACAAGAATCATCCGCCTATTCTCGTCCACCCCGGGAGCAGTGAGCGAGTAGAAGTAGACTCCGCTGGCTACTGCTCTGCCGGTCTCGTCACGTCCGTCCCACCGCACGCTTTGCAGACCGGCGGGACGCTTCTCATCGACGAGCGTGCGAACCAGCCGACCGCTGACATCAAAGATCAAAAGCTCAGCTCGCCCAGCCACTGGAAGGTCAAATGCTATCTGTGTCCCAGGTGAGAAAGGGTTCGGCCAGTTCTGGAAGAGGTGCAAAGGATCGGGTGGTGTCGGCCGGTTCCCAGGAGGACCTACGCTTACCGTAGTCGTATCCGGGATAAAGTCAATGCGGACAATAGCGTCAAGGCTATAGGTATCAGTCCTTTCGATAGTGGTCACATAGAGTTCGTCTTCTCCATATGTGATACGCTCTATCTCGTTCATAGTGTAAAGCCAGTCATGTCCGTTCGCCTGGCGGATGGCAAGCCAGGACTCCGCCCCCATAGCAGTCGGACACAAAGCGCAGAGCAAAAGTACGGCGGCGGATACACCGATCGCCCTTCTCCGTCGTATCAGCATCGTTCTCATACCTGCTCCTTTCTTCGCAAGAATGCATACTTGGCTTCGTCAGCATCCCCGAGTACCGCCATGCGAACCTCCTTTGTCCATGATTGAACCCCAAGAGGGCTTAACCAGCCTTATGTCAGGCGTTACTATACCACAGATTACGTCTATTGTCAATGGGCGAACACATGTGGTATAGAGCATGGGGTCGCTGCATTCACACATGACTGTCCCGGTCCGGGCTCGCATTCGGCCCACCATCCCCGGTCCGCCGACGCCATGCCCGCGCCCGACACGCATCCGAGCAGTACCGCTTCCGATGCCCGCGCCGGATTCTCTGGGGGTCGAGGCTCGTTCCACAATACCCACAGAACGATATGCTATGCCCCTGCATTTCGTTCATTTCAAGATCGGGAGTTGTCGGACCAGTTGCATCCATTACGAGGCTCACAGAGCATTTCGGGTTGGCAGAATCCGTGGACCGGTACGACATATCGTTCGCGCTTGCGGGAACATACTTCTCTCTTCACCCCACCCCCTTACATACACACACGCGAGAGAAGGGACATATCCAGTGAGAGGGGGGGTAGGGGTGAAAGGTAGAAGAATATAGAGAGAGATATATATTATATATACTTACACTCTTTAATCTTTCACAATCCTTCACTTTATTTCACCCCTTCAGAATCTTTCACTATCTTTCACCCCTGACCGGACCCTTGGGATCTTTCACTCGCGTCCGGCTCTTCTCCGCATTCTTGCTCCCGCGTGGCGCCGACGAGCTGGTAGAACCGGCCGGGCTTCGTAGCGGTCGGATTGTTGCGGATCACGATGTCCCCGCGCTGTTCAAGCGTGTTCACAATGAGCATGAAGTTCTTAGTGTCCGTTTTCATGCGCTTGAGGAGAACGCTGTGCGCGAGTTCCAGTCCCGGAGCGCCACGGAGCTTTTCCAGGAACTTGAGACAGTCGGCATGGAAGGGATTGGCCGCGACGTGGGCCTGCGTCATGAAAAGCATCCGCCTGGCTTGGTGCATGACGAAACGCCGGGCCCACTGCGCCGCCTTCTTGCCGACTTCGGGGCTTGCGTGGTTCTCGCTCACAGCGTAGACGAGTGCGAGCTTTCGCGCGTGCTCGGTTACCCGGCCCCACACGGCCGTGCCGACGGTGTCACCTAAGGCCTCGGCCTTTCCGTACTCTGCCTCCGCCTCAAGCCGGTTCTTGATCAAGATGTCGGCCGCCTCTTGGGTGATGGGGACGACCCGCGGCACGGGGTGCCACGGTTCGAGGTTTCCAGGGCCCGGACGAAAGTCCGCCCACCACTTGGCGGCCTCCAGCACACGGGGCGGCGGCGTTTCGATACTCGGTTCCTGCCCCGGTGATCGTTTGGCCGATTCGAGGATGATCATGCGGGCGAAGAAGCCGTTTGTGAGCATGCGGTCTGATAGCGCCTCGTAGTAATGGTTCGGGATCGCCGTTCCAAACACCACGAGGCACGGCTGGTCGATGGCGCCCGGAGACTCCTTGCCTGCTTTTCGGCGCATGGGGAAGATAGAGTTTGCCGCAGAGTACATGGTGAGTAGTGTTCCCATGATGTTCTCGTGCCGGGCGTCCCTGGCCTTGTTGATCGACTGGAGCATCCCGTCGATCTCGTCGGTCTGGAACAGCATGCACGGTTCACTGAAAAGCGCGTCCTGCACGCCTTCTCCTGAGGCAAACCGACCCCCGATCTGGTCCGCCAGTCCGACCGCGTGTAGGACCTCGATGTTGATCTTGCGCGGATGCTCCTTCCCGGCGGAAGAGTGCGCGAGACCGAGAAGGTAGAGGTTGGTCCGGTTGTTACCCGGATCGCGCACCTTGCGGCCGGCCAGCACCGCCTGAAGCGCGAGCGCCCCTGCGAAGGCCATGACGACGTTCGGATACGGCGCGGTCGCAAGACAATGGTCCATCACCTCCGAGACGAAACCCGGCACGCGCAGGAGCTCGTCGGGCAAAGGGCCGGGATCATGAACCTCCGACACCGTGTCTTCACTAGAAACGGCGCCTTCCGTGTCCTGCGCCCAGTGGTTCTCGGTCACGGCCACCGCCACTTGGTCGGGCTCATAGCGCGAGATGCTCGTCGCGATCCGCTCGACCTCACGGGGCGAGAGCGGCGGCTGACATCGATCCTGGTTTGCGCATTCCAGGGCAGCAAGGATCTCATCCCGGCCCATCCCCACGCGGCGCATCGTCCCAGCCAGGCGCGCCAGGGTCGCGTTGCGCTGGCCGCTGGGAATAGTGTTGGCATCCAGCAGCGGGTCTTCTCCCTTGGGTGCGGCCCATGTGACCGGAGAAGCGGTCCCCTCCCCGCTAGCCCGAGGGGCGCCTGGATCAAACAGATTCCCTGATCCGTCCAGGAGCGCCACAACCCATTCCGGGGGCTCGGGCAGCTCATCGGGAGCGGTCTGCAACTCTGCCTTCTCCGCCCACCGGTATGGCTTCCCCTTGACGATCGATGGCGGCACCACTATGTAGCCGCCGTTGGCGCGAGTGTCCACTTTTGGCGCGATTTTACTCGCCGTGTTGCTCCAGGTCTTGCCCTTAGGCTGGCGGAATATATGGTGCCGACCTCCGCGCGGCGTAAGCGATACTGGAGAAGACGAGAGATCCCGTCCCTTCACCGGGTCGTTGGGCCAAGGGTTCTCTGCACCGTCGACGTCGATGACAAGCAGTCCCGCGGTCGGCATGGCGATGTTGGCGTTCGGGTGCTGCCCCCACCATGCCTCAATCTGCGCTGCTTCAGTGGTCGCGTCTTGAAAGCCGTGTGCGGTGATCGGCGTCTTCCCCCCTGGAACGCAGGGAAAGACCGGGTAACCGATGGCGGCGTAGCGGAGTGCGCAGTCGAGTAGCGTGCTCAAAACGGCAGGTCTCCTTCATCTGCGTAGGCGTACACCTCGTCCCCGACGTCGTCATCTAATCCCGGCTCCCGCCACGGCGGTTTGGCACCTAGGTCGTAGCCTATAATACGTGGGTATTCTTCCCCGGCGACGGTGCGCACGGTGATGGACCGCGTTTCACAGAGCGCCCCGTCGTCGGCGAGCGCCACGGCCTCGGCGGCCGAGACCGGGACCGGCGCGTTCGAGCGTCGCCGCCACCACGACTCGGCCTTGTGTCGCGGCCAGCCGGTGTGCTCGAAGCAGATCCATTCCGATTGATACTTGTGAAAGCCGATGCGGTACTCGACGCGCAGAGTCTTCGGCGCGTCGTCTGGGGCCCCGCGTTTGTGGTGAACGCTGTAGTGGACGCCCTCGACCTCGTAGCCCGTAGTCGTCACCTCGCCTGAGAGAATGTCCTCGGTAGACGCGGTCGCGCCGTGGTTCTGTCGTTTCGGCGGCGGGAACTCGTAGCCGCAATCGGGGCACACCGCGTAGCCTGCCGCGACGAGACTTTGGCACTCGGGGCATTGCTTGGCCGGCGCATCTCCGTTTCCTCGGTGATTCATCCTATGAATGCGAATTGCATCCACCGGGCCATGACGAAGGACGTTGCCGCCGAAGTCCAGGACCAAGCAGTTCTCCTTGCCGTCAAAGAGTCTGAAACCCCGCCCGACCATTTGATAATAGAGCCCCGGCGAGAGCGTCGGCCTGACCATGGCCACGCAGTCGATATTCGGTGCGTCGAACCCCGTGGTTAGCACGTTCACGTTGACCAAATACTTGAGCTCCCCAGATCTGAAAGAGTCGAGCACCTCGTCGCGTTCGGCGCTTGCCGTCTCGCCGAAGACGGTCCCGATCCTCTGAAGGTACAGTTGTGCCCGGGTACATAACCGCCCCCCAGTGCCTATCCTATTAGGGCCCCCGCTGTCTAACTTACATCGACAGATAGGGTCAGCGCCCCGTAGAGCACGATGTCCCCGCCTTCCCGTGTGTATCGAAGAAAAGCCTTGACAAGATTCTGCCTCTTGAGTTATGCTGATTGTCGGGTTCGTTTCGCAGGATTGCCTCACCACCTCAGGTCGGTTCTGTAATTCAAAGGCACGTATGGAGATACCTCTGGCGTAGGTTGTAGTTTGACCCCTTGGCGCCACTTCCAGCCAGTTGACTGGGACCATGTGTCAGTCACATGCAGATCGATCGCGTTTGTAATCAAAGAAGAACCTCGTTGGCTCAGACCGGGTCACCTACTCAATCCCAGCGCACTGTCTTAACGTTTCATGGGTATAGGCATAAGAAGAGGAAGGACATTCTGAGGTGTCGCGCTATCTTAGTGGATCCGTAATACTTATCTGTTGTTTAGCCTTCGTTGTGGCGTGTGATAAAGACCGTCCGGTAGTCCTTCCAGGGCCCGGATGGGGATGCTTGGGGTTCGACAACCACTGGGCGGTGGAGCTGAAGCTCGATTGGCCTTATCTTTATGCGTGCGCGGCAGATGAGGGCCTGTTCCGCATGAGGCTAGACAGACGTGGTTCGGGGTGGCAATACGTGGGCCTGGCAGACACGAGTTTGGCGGACACGACCTTTGGGCACTTCACAAACCGAGGCGTTCTGGACGTGCTGTCTCTTGGCAGTGGCGAACTCCTGGCCGGGATAATCCCAGGTATCACTTACGTGCCGAGGATTTACCGCTCCTCTGATGATGGAAATACATGGGCGCCGTCCGATACGTGTGTGGGAGGTTATCCATGCTACCCGTGTATGTTGGCAGGAGTCCATAGCCTGGAACGCAGTCCCTGCGTTGGGGATGTAATCCTCGCCGGAGCCAGCGGCGCAATCTTCCGAAGCACAGATAAGGGCTTAACTTGGGTTCATGTTGGCGGCATTATCGACACTGGGCTGGGAGTCAATGACATACGTTTTCACCCCATGGACTGCAGCTTGCTTTGGGCAGTGGGCGAAACATCGTTTTTCGAAGCACTGCTCATGAAATCGACAGATCATGGCGAGACTTGGCAGAGGCTCGACACGAGGAACCTGCGCCAATACGGTGAAGGTCTCCACCGTATCGCCCTTCACCCCACAGACATGAATGTTCTATATATCAGTCTGAGTGGGTCTGTGGTTAAGAGTACCGATGGAGGAACTACATGGACGGCAACGGCGTTTCCGATGGCCTTCCAGAAGCGTTACAGAGGACTAGTGTTAGACCCCGTCAATCCGGATCACATGTTCGCGGCCGCGAAGCAGGAGCTCTTTGAATCTTGGGACGGGGGGCTCACAGTACAAAAGCTCGAGATACCCGAGGACATCGGGATGAATGACAATATACGAGCCCTCGAGTACCACGGCCCCTCGGCGACTCTGTATATCGGATCACTAGCGGGCGTCTTCAGCTACAGGCAGTAGTGCGGAGTGTTGGTTCCCCTATCTGCTCAGGAATGGAGAAGCTTACGGTCGGTGAGGCAGCTACTCTGAAAGGAGGACCGCGATGAGGAGCGCGAGGTGTCGGCCCGGGAGCGCAGCGTTACTATCCGCTGCAGTGCTTGCATGCGCAGTGTTCGCGGCGGTGCTTGTGCCGTCGGAGTCTGTGGCCCAAACGGCTGTTGTGGAGGGGAGAGAATACCGACAGTCGGACGGGAAGTGGTTCAGGTTTGTCGACGGACAACCCTCTTATGAGATTGTCCCGAATACGCTGCTTCTCATGCCGAGAAGCAAAGGAGGGATAACTGATTCCCAATTGCATGAATTGGGTGCCAAAGGAACAAGAGTGGTCGAGTGTTTCTCTGATGGTCTATGCGTTGTCACGGTTCAGGAGTCGGAGAACGCCTTCGGGGTCGCGCAGACGCTCATTGATTCCGGGGTCTTTGACATTGTCGGGTTTGACTTCTATGGGCGGTGGGCTTGCTTGCCTGACGACCCATACTACCAGTATCAATGGAATCTGGGTGAAAGCAAACTGAGAATGGCGAGCGCTTGGGAGATCACAACTGGAGACAGCACAATAGCAATCGCAATAATGGACAGCGGTACCGACTACAACCACGAGGATCTGACCGGGAATATCTGGGTTAACCCTGCTGAGGATCTGGATGGGGACGGCGTGCTATTTGATCCAGACGACGTGAATTACGAGGACGATGACAACAACGGTTTCATTGATGACTTTATCGGCTGGGATTTCTATGAGGTGCATGAAATAGAGGGCGAGGCCCCTCCTCCACCCGGTGATAATGACCCCATGGATCTTAACGGCCACGGCACCGCAGTTGCGGGGATCGCAGGTGCAGTTTCAAACAACAGTACTGGTCTTGCGGGACTCGCTGGCGGATGGCACAACAAGAAGGGGTGCAGCCTGATGATCCTAAGAGTCGGTGATTGGGCTCCCAGGTATTCCTGCGTTCACAAGGCGTTTGACTATATCATCAAGACGTTCGACGTTTGGGGCGATATCCGCGTTGTGAATATGAGTTTTGAGTTTGAAGCCGACGAGGGCGAGGGTCTCACGAACGTCTTTCAGGGTTGGCTCCTGCAGTGTGTATACAGAGATATTGCTGGCATTGCCGCCGCTGGGGATCTGGATAGAGCCATGGTGTACCCCGGTCGGTTGTGGAGCTCCATTGCAGTGGGTGCGACGGGTACAGACGATGTGCGCTGGGAGTACAGTAGCACGGGTGATTCGCCAAACTTCAAACTGGATGTTATGGCCCCGCATATTGTGTACACGACGGATCTTGAAGAGTATGGTAGCTACACGAGCAACTTCGGTGGGACGTCTGCTTCAGCACCACATGTAGCTGGCCTGGCGGGCCTCCTGTGCTCAGTGAATCCCGATATGGACTATTACGGAATTCGCGATGCCCTGAGGCACACGGCGGACAAAGTGGCCGGGATGGGCGGCTCGGCGTACACAGACGAGTATGGGTATGGGCGTGTGAACGGCTACCGCGCGGTAGTGAAAGCCAAGTATGATGCCGAGATTGTGTCTGGTACGATAACCGAGGACACCACTTGGCCAACCTCTTCGTTCTACAGCAATGTGTATGTCGAGGATGACGTGACTGTTGCTTCGGGGGCTACGTTGACTATCGACCCAGGGACCACTGTGTACTTCGCCACGACCGGGACGTATGAGCTTGAGGTTGCAGGAAGTCTTGTGGCGGATGCGGCTGGGGGTTCGGGGATCACCTTCAGATCGGCCGCCGACAATCCGGAGCCCGCTGACTGGGATGGAATAGTGGCAAGCACGAGTTCAGCGACCCTGATGCTCAAGAACTGCACAATTGAGCACGCTACTCAAGCCGTCACTGCTGTCACACAGAGTCCTTGTCAATCGACTCTTGAGGACTGCACGTTTGATGCAAATCTGTCCCGACATATTTACATTTTGGGTGATAACGCCAACTGCGATGTGAAGAACTGTAATTTGGCGGGCGATTGCGTCACGGGCGTTTTCACTTTCTGGCTGAGCAGTTCCGCAGACGTATTGATCGACGGCTGCGAAATAACTGGTACGTCCAATGCCACTTATGGAATCCTCGTTGCATCTGGGAGTCCACTGATCACGAACAACGTGATCAGTGGGTTCTCTACAGGCGCCGCCATCAGGGCCTATGACTACTCAACACCTGTGGTCGCTAGTGACACCCTATCTGCTTGCAAGTGGGGAATCTTCTGTGACGGATCGTCGGCGCCGGCCATAGGAGGAGCTAGCAACCCGTGTCGCGTGGTAGACTGCACGGTTGGTCTTTATACTGAGGATACGAGTGCGCCTGTTGTAGAAGGAGACAACATGGTGATCGGAACCTCATCCACCGTAGGAGTAGAGACTCGGGATTCCTCGACCCCTAGTATTACAGACGGGACGACTATTTCTGGTTGCTACCGTGGTCTTTACGCAAGGGACAGCTCAGCACCTTATCTAAGGAACACGATCTTCGACAACTGTACGCTGTACGCTACAGAAGCCACCTCGCAAGCAGAGCCGGATCTAGGTGCTATGCCTGACGCTGGATTTAACAGCTTCAACTCCTCTGTTGGCTGCGGGACCTACAAGCACGTGAAAGCAAAGTTGAGATACCCTGGGCTGGGACCGAGGTCTTGTCAAGAGGTGTGTAAATTCCATCAGGCGGCAACCCTCCTGTGACCTCTTGTAACCCTGATCCCGTCGACGTACTTTGCTCCTTCAGCCACCTCGGCAACAAGCTCCGGCGCT
>Ga0180434_10005970_pt1 | contig 14134 bp, 10 predicted proteins | sample SS_ome_7_FD_132453 | JGI IMG/M metagenome (GOLD analysis project Ga0180434, IMG submission 132453) | Hypersaline lake sediment archaeal communities from the Salton Sea, California, USA - SS_1_D_2 metaG | ecosystem: Environmental > Aquatic > Non-marine Saline and Alkaline > Hypersaline >... | reverse complement strand
TTAGCCGCATTTGGTGAAGCCGCAGAAGTGACAGGTCATGCAGCCTTCTTCAAAGCTGATGGTCTGATCGCATTCCGGGCATTTTTCTCCGAGAAGACTCTTGCTGTGCGACCCCGTCTTCGTTCCGTTGGGATTCTTCAGGTAGCGTTTTTCCAGGATTCTGGCAATGGCATCCGGAATGGACAACACCAGGCCACCGGACTGAAACACCGGGTATTCGCCGCCGATGCCCGAGAGCTGTTTCACAATGTCGCCCACGTTGACACCGGAGCGCAGGGCCAGGGAGACCAGGCGGCCGACGGCTTCAGCTTTGGCGGCTGTCGAGCGTCCGGATTTGCCGATGGTGGCGAAGACTTCGAACGGGCGGCTTTCATATTCGGTCACGGTGACATAGAGATGCCCCATCCCGGTTTTCATGCGGGTCGTGAATCCCTCGAGCGTTTCCGGCCGTTCCTTGACGGCGCGCAGGAAACGGGTGCGGGAATCTTCCTTCTGATTGAAGGCCAGCACTTGGTTTTCTTTACTGCCGTCACGATAAATGGTGACGCCCTTGCACATCAGATCGTAGGCCAGATCGTAGATTTTTTTAACATCTTCCACTGTAGCGTCACGCGGCAGGTTGACGGTTTTGGACACCGCGTTGTCGGTGTATTTCTGAAAAGCGGCCTGCATGCGGATATGCCATTCCGGCGAAACGTCGTGGGCGGTGGCGAAAATCTTGCGAATTTCAAGGGGGATTTCCTCGAAATCGTGGATGGAGCCGCTTTGCGCGATCTTGTTCATCAAGTCTTCGGAATAAAAACCGTGGGCCCGGGCAACCGCCTCAAAGACCGGGTTGACTTCGATCAAGCGGTCGTTGTCCATGACCGTGCGAACGAAACTGAGGGCAAAGAGCGGTTCGATGCCGCTTGAGCAGCCGGCGATGATGCTGAGGGTGCCGGTGGGCGCGATGGTGGTGGTGGTGGCGTTGCGCAGCTGGTTCTTTTCGCTGTCCTTGTAGATGCTCTTGTCGATATTCGGAAAGGGACCGCGCTTTTCCGCCAGCAGGCGGGACGCTTCCCGGGCACTTTCCTGAACGGTGCGCATGACCTCTTCGGCCATTTTCAAGGCCTCTTCTGAATTGTAGGGGATTCCCAACTGGTAGAGCATGTCCGCAAAGCCCATCACGCCCAGCCCGATTTTGCGATTGCCTTTGACCATGGCGTCGATTTCCGGCAGCGGATAGCGCGAGCAATCAATAGTGTTGTCCAGAAAATGAACGGACAGTTTGACGGTTTCCCGCAGTTCATCGAAATCGATCACGGCGGCATCGTTTTCCCGGATGACGAATTTGGACAGATTGATAGAGCCCAGATTGCAGGCTTCCATGGGCAGCAGGGGCTGTTCGCCGCAGGGGTTGGTGCTTTCGATGGCGCCCAGTTCGGGGGTGGGGTTGTCGCGGTTGAGACGATCCAGGAAAATAATACCGGGGTCGCCGTTGTCCCAGGCCTGCTTGACCAGGGCATCGTAAACTTCACGGGCGTTGAGCTGGCCGGTGACGCTGTTGTCCCGGGGGTTCACGAGATCGTAATCCGCATCCTTCTCCACCGCCTTCATAAAAGCTTCCGTGACGCCAACCGAAATGTTGAAATTATTGAGTGAGCCCTGCTCCTTTTTACAGTAGATAAATTCCATGATGTCCGGATGATCCACCCGCAGAATGGCCATGTTGGCGCCGCGGCGCGTGCCGCCCTGCTTGACCTGTTCGGTGGCGGTGTTGAAGATCTTCATGAAGGACACCGGACCCGAGGCAACGCCGCCGGTGGTGCCCACGCGGCTGTCTTTGGGGCGCAGGCGCGAGAAGGAAAAGCCGGTTCCGCCGCCGGATTTATGAATCATGGCGGCGTGGTGCAGGGAGTTGAAGATGGCTTCCATGCTGTCTTCCACAGGCAGTACAAAACAGGCGGCCAGCTGTCCCAGCCGACGACCGGCATTCATCAGGGTCGGAGAATTGGGCAGGAAGCGGAAGTCGGTCATGAGGTCGTAGAAGGCGTCTTCCATTTCATCGGCTTGTTCCTGGCTGCCGTAGGCCAATTCCGCTTTGGCGATGTGGCGGGCCACCCGGCGGAACATTTTATCGGGCGACTCGATCACTTTGCCATTGGGGTCTTTTTTAAGGTAGCGGCGCTCCAGAACGGTTTTGGCGTTGCCGCTGAGGATCGGGCCTTTTTTCTTGAAAACGCTTACATCGAGCTTGACGGGGTTGGCGGCGTCCAGTCCGAATTCCTGCAGCTTGTCATCGATGATTTTTTCGATGACCGACATGGTGATGGTCCGTTCTTCGATCTTGTCGATCTCTTTGCGCAAATGGCGGCTGATGCTCATGGCCGTATCTGTGGTCGCTGTCCCGGCGCGGGTCATCAAATCGGTGAAACGGTGGTCATCCCATTGATAGGCGGACAGGTCCAGCCGTCCGTCTTCGGTTAAAACAAAGCGACATCGTTCGGTCATGAAAACCTCCGGGGCAGTCTGTTGGGTCCAATTAAAACAGCGGAACGTGGATGCGTTCAGTGCTGATGATATTAATGTAAGCAGGAAGAAACAAAAAGCATGGTTGCCCGATGCATTTTGACTTCCTGTTCCGGGGGGAACAGGAAGATACTTCTCGTGACGCGATACGTTTGGCGTCAGATCGAAAAACAGGCAGGCGCAGACCTGCCGCCGGGCGGCTCGCAACGAGTCGAGATCTCTCACACTATATATAGTGTGTCAAGGAATATTTGGCCCAACATTTACCATTTCGATCGCGAAATGACCCCGATCTCCAGCAACCATTTTATTCATCGATATTTGTCGAAACACACGGTGGGAGGTCTTGGCAGGGCGGCTATTCTATGGTATCGACATGTTCATATGTATAACGGGGCGGTGCCTCCGAAGCGTGCCGTTTCAATTAGTCGACGACGGGAAAGGAGAACATGATCGATGGATAGGTTCCGCAAGTGGATTCCCCTGGCGCTGGTGGTCCTTCTGGGCATACTGGTGCAGGTTGTACTGGTGGCGGCAGATACCAAGGAGACTCCGGTGAAGGCGGCGATCGCGTTCACTAAGGCCTTCTATCAATTATCCCCTGCTGTGACCGAGCGCATGTGCGGCGATCTGCTGGAGGATCAGGACATTGTGGACGATGTGTTTTATGAGGTTGAAGCGGAGGCACGTGCCAAAGGATTCAGCGCCGCCTATCCACGCATGCAGCTTTTTCACGTTCAGGCCGCCGTGCTGGCCCAGGACGAGGCGTCTGCCCAGGTGCAGGTAACCTGTTCCATGAAGCGCGCCATTCATCCGACATTCGCCTACTTTCTTAAAATCATGAATATGGGCGAAACCTATCACCTGGACGAAGTGGTCGACCTGGTGAATGAAGACGGCATGTGGAAAGTCTGTGGTTACGAATACGCGATGATCGACTGACCACCTCCGGTGGCAGGCGCGACCGGGGTTTCATTTTTACCGTCATGACGACGGCCCGATGATCAAAGGGAGATGCATGGTGCGTCATGCATCTCCCTTTTTCGTTGGCGCCATGTCGGGGACACGCGCCAAGTTTTAGACGGATGGGCCGTTCCCCTTTGGGTGATGATCCCGGCGGTTTTCCCCCGACCGGTGGAGACGAGGGGCCATGGTTTATAAACCACCGCATTTACCGGATGAAGCCGCGGCGGTCTATGCCATCCTGAAGCAAAAGGCACGGGAGATCGCCGCGGGCCTGCCCTTGCCTGATTTTTACCGGGCCCATGCCGACGATCTATCGTTTGCCTGGCACTGTTTAAACCACGACCCGCTGCTTTTGGAATTGCGCGGTTTTGTGGCCGAACGGCTGGAAGATGATTTCGGGCACGGGATGAAACACGCTCTCAAGGTTGCGGCGGATGCCGGGGCGCTATCGCTGATCGAGGGGCGTCGCGCAGGATATGATCAAACACGCATCCAACGCATCAGCATCGTCAGCCAGGCCGCCGGACTGCTGCACGATATCCACCGCAAGCAGAAAGACCATGCCGTTGAAGGCGCGCGCTATGCACGGGAGGTGCTGGCGGCCTTTGCCTTCACCGGCGATGAGATCGATGAGATCTGTTACGCGATTCGCAATCACGAAGCCTTTCAGCGGATCAAAACCCCGCCGACCGACGCCGCCTGTTTTTTATCGGACTGTCTCTACGATGCCGACAAATTCCGGTGGGGGCCGGACAACTTCACCGATACCTTGTGGGATATGGTCGCTTTCTTCAATCCTTCAGTGGCCGATTTCGTTATCCGCTACCCCGGCGGCATGCAGCGCCTGGAGGAGATCAAGGCGACCTTCCGCAGCCATACGGGGAAAAAATACGGGCCGCAGATGATCGATTTCGGCATCATCATCGGCCAGGAGCTGATGACGGTCATTCTTACCGAATTCAACCACATGCTGGAATAGCCCGGTCGCCCGGGGAACGGGTCGGCCGGTTCCTTACCGATTCCAGCAAGGCCTCTTGCGGTCCGGGTCTAAGCCACACGTGATTCAATGGCCCGAAAACAGGTCAAAGGAGTTCCGAGCGATGCGAACAACAACAGTGCGAATTCTCCCGGTTCTATTCCTCGTGGTGGTGGGATTAGTGTGTTCCGGTTGCCGGAGCACCTATTATTCCATGTGGGAAACCCTCGGGAAGGAAAAACGCCACTTGCTGAGAGACGAGGTCGAAAACGCCCGTGAGGACCAGGCCAAAGCCTCCGAGGAGTTCAAGGATGCCCTGACCCGGATCAAGGAGCTGACCGGTTTCCAGGGCGGAGAGCTGGAAAACGTCTACCTGCAGCTGAAAGACGACTATGAAGACTGCGAGCGGCGGGCGTCCATCATCGACGAACGCATTGACAATGTGGAGCAGATCGCAGCGGACTTGTTTGTCGAATGGGAGGCGGAAATCGGGCAGATGACCAATGCCACTTTCCGTTCCAACAGTCGCCAGTCCCTGACGCGGACGCGCGAGCGCTACAACCAGCTTCACCGCGCCATGGTGCAGGCCCGCAGTCGGATGGACCCGGTGTTGAGCCGCTTGAACGACTATGTGCTTTATCTCAAGCACAATCTAAACGCTCGGGCGGTGGGCGCGCTGGGGTCTGAAATGGGACGCATCGAGGCCGATGTGGACGTGCTGGTTCGGGATATCGAGCGGTCGATCGAAGCGGCGGACACGTTTTTAAAAACGTTTGATGCCTGACGATTTCAGCGATTCAGGTACGTCGATAACGGCCACCCGCCTGCACCACCCGCCCCGCGGCCATTAATTCCTCCAGATGTTTTTCCATCAGGGACTGCTCGGCATGGCGGTAAAACGCCAGGGGCTCGCGCGGTCGTTTGTAAACGATCCAGGCGTCGACAATGTCGCTGATGCTGCGGGGTTTGGTCAGTAGGTCCAGCAGATCGGCACGCCTGCGGCGGATGACATCCAAATAGCGATCCCATAGCGGGGGCGGGGCAGCTTCGAACACGCCGGTCTCGTGGCAGGTTAGCCAGATGCGCGCGGGCAGACCTTGCAGGCGCCGGACCGAGGCCTCGGTCTCGGCAATGCTGGACAGCCGGTCGCCATACCAGGGCCCGAAGGCGGTCAGATCATAGTCCGCCAGGAAGAGAACTTCGGGTTCATGAAAGAAGACGCACAGGTGGCCGGGAGTGTGCCCCGGTGTGTGCAGGATGTCGACCGTGACATCGCCAAGCGACAGGCCCTCTTTTTCTTCCAGAAGCATGTCCGGCTGCCGCGGACGGAAATGAAAAATTTCCTCCAGCAGTGGTTTCCAGGCTTCCCGGGTGTCGGTGTCTTCGATGCCATAGCCGTCCAGAAACGTTTCCATATTTTCCAGAAAAGGCGCGTCGGCGGCATGCATCGCCAGGGGCACGTCATCGAAAAGGTCCAGGTGCATGAAGTGGTCTTCGTGCCAGTGGCTCAGCCAGACCGCGTTTATATCATGTGTGTCGCGCAGCGCTTCGAGACGCTGCCGGTCGGAGGAAGGATCGATCAGGATGCCGGCCCCTTCGATGAAAACAGAATGGCAATAGGGGTATTTGCCGTTGTTGGGGCCCGGCAGAAACCGGACCGGTCCGAAATGTCGCTCTTCCATCCGTCTGTTTGTCTCCTTGTGGGGTGCCGTTGCCTTTTCTGTGGGGCTTATATCATCCGTCGACGAGGCGAACAACCCGTGTTGCGGCATACCCGTTGCCAGGCAACGAAATGAGATATAGCGCTTGACGACCGGAAGGGTTTTGATTACGAATTTCTATCGCTGGCGCGATGCCGGCATTGCGATGCGGACGGAAAACGCCATCACGTCCGCACCGCCAGCAGAAAGCCGACCAAGGTTTCCCTTGCCGTGCGGTTTAACAAGTCCCAAGAGGTCCCTTTGGACATTCTGACCTATACAAGCGACCATGACGTTTTCCGCACCCGTCTGCGGGATTTCCTGGTCCAGGAGGTGACGCCCTATGCCGACCAGTGGGAAAAGGACCGGTCCGTCCCCCGGGAGATCTGGCACAAAATGGGCCGGGCGGGTTTTTTGTGCATGGACGTGCCGCCGGTCTATGGCGGCCGGGGCGGCGATTTTCGCTATGCCGCCATCCTGACCGAAGAGATGTCCCGCACCGGGATCAACGGGCTGGCGGCCAGTTTGCACAGCGACATCGTAGTGCCCTATATCACGGCGTTCGGCAACGACGCGCAGAAGCAGCGCTATCTGCCGGGGTGTGTCTCCGGAGACATCGTCACCGCCATCGCCATGACCGAACCGGATGCCGGCAGCGACCTGGCCGGGATCCGCACTCTGGCGCAAGAGGATGGTGGCACCGTGGTGCTCAACGGCACCAAGACGTTTATTTCCAACGGCCTGCTCTGCGACCTGGTGATCGTGGCCGCCCGGGAGGCCGATCTCGACAACCCCCATCTGGGGTTGTCGCTCTATCTGGTGGAGGACGGCACCGAAGGCTTCAAGCGGGGCCGGCATCTGGAGAAAATGGGTTGGCACAGCCAGGATACGACCGAGCTCTTTTTCACCAATTGCCGCATTCCGGCGACCAACCGGCTGGGCGCCAAAGGCTACGGGTTTGTCATGATGATGGAAAAACTCCAGCAGGAGCGTATCGTGGCGGCCCTGGGGGCGGTGGCGGCGGCGGAGCGCATAATGGCGTGGACGATTGATTTCTGCACCCGGCACAGAGAGGGCGGGAAACCGCTGTCCAAACACCAGGCCGTGCAGTTCGCCATCGTGGAGCTGTCGACCGAGGTCAAGCTTGGACGGACGTTTATCGATAAGCTGATTGCCGACCATATCGAAGGCCGAAAAGTGGCGGTGGAAACGGCCATGGCCAAGTACTGGACCACTGAAATGGTCAAACGGATGGCCGACCGCTGCCTGGATCTGGTGGGCCTCCACGCCATGCCGGATGACCATCCTCTGGCGCGGGCCTTCCGGGACGCCCGGGTGATGTCGATCTTTGCCGGGACGAATGAGATCATGAAGGGTATTGTGGCCCGGTTTATGCGGCTTTAGATTGGATACTCGCCGGAAGAAAGCGAGGCGCGAGGAGCCCTGCTCCATAGGGATCGAAATAGCGTTGCAAACCGTAACAGGATAGAAGGTGTACTTTCCCCAAACAATCGTCGATCAAGTGAGGAGTTAAATATGGCCCAGGTAATTGCCGACCGCAGAGATGTCGATTTCGTCCTTTACGAGCAGTTTGATGCGGAAGCCCTTTGCGCTCACGAGACCTTTGGTGATTTTAATCGCAAGACCTTCGACATGATCGTCGATGAGGCCCGCCAGTTGGCCGTCAAGGAGATCTTGCCGACCCTGGTGGAGGGCGACCGCGCCGGTTTGGTGTTTGAAGACGGCCAGGTGCGCATGCCGGCCTGTTTTCACCGGCCGCACAAGCTGTTTGTCGAAGGAGAGTGGACGGCGCTGACGGCCAACCCCGATCTGGGGGGCCAGGGACTGCCCTATCTGGTGGCCCAGGCCGTGGCGGACTATCATCTCGGTGCTAATTATGCGTTTTCACTCTTCGGTTTCGGGGCCCACGGTGCCGGCGAGATGATCGAAATTTTCGGCACCGAGCCCCAGAAAGAGCTCTTTCTCAAAAAAATGTACACGGGGCAATGGGCCGGCACCATGGTGCTGACCGAGTCCGAGGCCGGGTCGGATGTGGGCGCGCTCACCACGTCGGCCCGCCGGCTGCCGGACGGCACTTACAGCATTACCGGCAACAAAATTTTCATTACCGGCGGCGAGCATGACATGACCGAAAATATCATTCATCCCGTCCTGGCGCGCATCGAAGGCGCACCGGCCGGCACCCGGGGCATTTCCCTGTTTATCGTCCCCAAGATCTGGGTCAATCCGGACGGCTCGCTGGGGGATGCCAACGACGTCGTCTGCACCGGCATCGAGGAGAAGATGGGGATTCATGCCAGCCCGACCTGTAGCATGGCCTTCGGCAGCAAGGGCCAGTGCCGGGGGATGCTGCTGGGGGAAGAAAACAAGGGCATGAAGGTCATGTTTCATATGATGAATGCGGCCCGGCTCCTGGTGGGCGCCATCGGTCTCACGAGTGCCTCGACCGCCTACCTGTATGCCCTTGCCTACGCGCGGGAGCGCAAACAGGGGCGGGATCTGGAAAACACCTTCACGCCCGATGCGCCCCAGGTTGCGATCATCCGTCACCCGGACGTGCGCCGCATGCTCATGTGGATGAAGGCCCATGTAGACGGCATGCGCAGTTTCGTCTATTTTGGCGCCCGTTTGATCGATCGCATCAACTGTGCCGCCACCGAAGCGGATCGGGCCTACCACAATGGCCTGCTTGATTTACTGACCCCGGTGCTTAAAGCCTACTGTACGGATCGCGGTTTCGAGGTCTGTTCCCAGGCTGTTCAGGTGTATGGCGGCTACGGCTATACCCGGGAGTACCCGGTGGAGCAGTTGATGCGGGATGTCCGCATCGCTTCTATTTACGAAGGGACCAACGGCATTCAGGCCATGGACCTGCTGGGCCGCAAGATCGGTATGGAAAAGGGCCGGGTGTTCATGAATTTTATGGACGAAGTGCGCCGCGTGGTGCAACGGGCCCGGACCTGCGACGGACTGTCCGACCTGGCGGACAAGGTGGAGAAGGCTCTCGACCGCCTGGGCGATACGGCCCTGCACCTGGGGCAGGCTGCTATGAGTGAGCGTTTCCGTACGGCCTTTGCCCATGCCGCGCCGTTCCAGGAGGTCATGGGGGATGTCATCATGGCCTGGATGCTCTTGTGGCGGGCGACCGTCGCCGTTTCGCCCCTGGAAAAGCTGTTGGCTGGCCTGGAGGGGGACGCCCGCCGGAAAAAAATAGACACCCATAAAAACGCGACTTTTTACCATGGCCAGGTGCAGACCGCGCGCTATTTCATCAACAGCCTGTTGCCGGTAACCCTCGGCAAAATGGATGCCATCATGGCGGCGGAATCCGCCGTGGTCGACATGCCCGAGGCCGCCTTTGGCGGTTGATGGCAGAAGACCATCCGTCGACGTGGGTGAGGCAACACGGTTTTTACCCTACTGGCCACCGAAAAGGATGCTGAGATGACCGAACCGACACCATTGCCGTTTATCGATCCCCCACCGTTGCCGGACTGGCTTTCAAAAGCGTTTCCCTTCCGCCGCCGCGTGTTTGGCGGCGGACGCTGGCCCATGCATTTTGTGGACGAAGGCCAGGGGCCGGTGATCCTGCTGCAACACGGCAATCCCACCTGGTCGTTTCTCTGGCGCAAGGTCATCCGGCTGCTGGCCGACGCCAACGTCCGGGTGATTGTCCCGGATATGGTGGGGCTTGGCTTGAGCGCCAAACCCCACGAGGTCGGTCTGCATTCGCTGCGGTTTCACGCCCTCAATTTGAGCCGCCTGGTGCAGGCGTTGGACCTGCGCGACATTACCATCGTGGGGCAGGACTGGGGCGGTCCGATCGTCGGCCTGATGGCCTATTACAACCCCGATCGGGTAACCGGGGCGGTGTTCGGCAATACTGCCCTGTCCGCTCCTTACAAAAAGAGGCGGTTGTCGACGTTTCACCGCTTGGCCCATCTTCCCCTGGTCAGCGATCTGCTTTTCAGGGGCTTCAACTTCCCGGTTCCCATTCTGCATCGGGCACAGGGGGACCCTGCCAGTATCGGTTCTCTCGAACGGCGCGCCTATGGGTGGCCGCTCAAAGCATTTCGCGACCGGACCGCCCCGCTGGCTCTGGCGCGTATGGTTCCCACCGGTCCGCAGCACCCCACCTCGCCCTACATGCGAAAAGTCCAGTCCTGGGGGAAGACCTTTCGCGGCCCGGTGCGCCTTGTCTGGGGGCTCAAAGATCCGATCCTGGGTCGCGCTCTCAAAAATATGCGGGGGCTTTTCCCCGAAGCCCCGGTCACGGAGACCCAGGCGGGACATTTTCTTCAGGAAGAAGTGCCCGAAGCCCTGGCCGAGGCCATTCTGGCCGTGGTGAAAGGCCGGTCGTGATCGTGGGATTATTGACACCCTGATGGAAAATTTGACTGGTCCGGATGATCCGCCTTTCTTCCGCTTGGCCTATCCGCCGGCCCCACCCGGTCATGGTCCCGGTTTCATCCCTCGATTTTCGTTGCACTAAAAAAACCCTATATCTGCAGGGCTTTCCGGTCTGTTCCGTCATGATGGCGGCGCTGTCTGACCGCCGTCGCAGAGCGAACAATTCGAGTACTTTCCGGATGTTGGCAAGCCTTTTGCAATACCCGTTGTGGCCGGAGAAGATCATGATCGACCGGCCGAGGCGTCATCAGGGCTTCGGAAGTGTCCTTCGGGTTGCTCAGGCATGGGAAGAAGGGGCGTTCAAGACAAAAACGATAACAGCGGCATTACGATGACCAACTTAACCAAACAGGTCGTTATTCAGCACACAGGTCAAACCCTGTCCTTGCGCAATCGTGCCCTCTTTGTGTTGGCGGGAATCCTGGGCGTCATCGCGTTGATCACCCTTCACCATATCCAGAATGCTGCCGGTGGCTCGGTCTGGGCCATCTATGCCTTGGGCGGGCTGTCGGCAGCCTTGGCTGTCGCCGGCGCGATGGTCTTCCGCTTGTGGCTGTCCAGCCGCGTTTTAGGGAAAGTGCTCGATCGGCAGACATCGGATCTGATGCAGGCCAATGCCACCCTTCGGGAAGAAGTCTCGGAACGGCGGCAGGCCGAGCTGGCATTGATGCGCTATAAGTCGCATCTGGAGATCCAGGTCAAGGCCGGCACCTGCGAACTGCAGCGATCCGTGGCCGATCGTCGACAGGCCCAGGACACCCTCAGCGAATACCATATGGCGCTGGAAGCCTCCGATGACATGGTGACGGTGCTGGATCGAAGCTATATTTTTCGCATGGTCAATGATGCGTTTCTCAAACAACGCAACCCCCTGCGCGAGAAAATTATCGGCACCTCGATCGTGGCTGCCATCGGGGCCGACGCGTTCCACGCCATCAAACCGCATCTCGATGCCTGTTTTCAGGGGGAATCGGTCGAATATGAAATGATGCAGGAAAGCCGCACATCGGGCAAGCGCTATCTGCTGGTGCGCTACTACCCGGCGCGCTCATCTTCCGGGCGTGTCGATCGCGTGGTGAGTGTGATCAAGGACATCACCGCGGTCAAGCGTGCGGAGCAAGATCGCGAGCGGGTTTTCAGCCTGTCCATCGATCCCATTTGTATCGCTGACTTCAATGGCTATTTCAAAGACATCAACTCGGCCTGGACCGGTCTTCTGGGGTGGTCCAAAGAGGAGTTGTTGAGCATCCCCTGGTTTTCTTTTGTGCATCCGGACGACGCCGCGGCCACCGAAGCGATTAACCAGGAGCTCAGGCAGGGCCGCTCGGTCAAGGATTTCAGAAATCGCTACGTCGGAAAGGACGGCCGCACGCGTTGGCTGGAGTGGAATGCCATACCGGACGTGGAGGAAGAACTCATTTATGCCGTTGCGCGCGATGTGACCGACCAGATCAAATCCCAGGAAACCATCAAGCTCAATGAAGAGCGGCTCCATTCCTTGCTCAAACTGAGCCAGATGAGCAGCGTGAGCGATGAGAAAATCAGGGCGTACGCACTGGAAGAGATCGTTCGTTTGACCCGCAGCAAAGCCGGTTATCTTCACTTTGTAAAGGAAGAAACCAATTCGCTTGAACTCGTGGCCTGGTCCAAAGATGCTAAAAGGGCCTGCCAGGCGGACAAGACACGCCACTATCCCCTGGATAAAGCCGGCGTCTGGGCCGACAGTGTCCGGCTGCGGCGTCCCGTGATTCACAATGATTTCGAAAATGTGCCCGACAAAAAGGGCCTGCCGGAAGGGCATTTTTCCATCCGGCGTCACATGAGCGTGCCGGTGATGGACGACGGGCGAATTGTGGCGGTGGCCGGGGTGGGCAACAAAGAGGCTGCCTATGATGAATCCGACGTCAACCAGCTCACCCTCTTCATGTCCAGCATGTGGTCGATTATCAAACAGAAGCGGGCCCAGCAGATCTTGAAAAAATATTCCATGGAGGACGGCCTGACCGGGTTGGCCAACCGCCGCCGGTTTGACGAAGCCCTGGAAAACGAGTGGCAGCGGGCCCTGCGCGAACAGCAACCGCTGTCTCTCATCATGCTGGACATCGATTATTTCAAGGAATTTAACGACATCTACGGCCACCAGGCCGGCGATGACTGCCTGAAAAAAGTGGCCGCCTGTCTGCGAAAAAATGTCCGCCGGGCCGGCGATCTGGTGGCGCGGTACGGCGGAGAAGAGTTTGTCGTGGTGTTGCCCAATACCGATCTCGAGGGGGCCCGGGAAGTGGCGGATGCCATGAACCGGACGGTCAGGGACATGAACTTGCGCCACAAAGGGTCGCGCGGCCGAGATCATTTGACCATCAGTGCCGGTGTGGCCTGCGGCATTCCTTCCCGCGGCCACGACCCTGTCAAGGTGCTGGAAAAGGCAGACCAGGCATTGTACCGGGCCAAGCGGGCCGGGCGCGATTGCGTCAAACAGGATTCGGGGGCGTGCAGATTGGATGAGCCGGCACCGGCGGTTCAGGCGGCCATGCAATAAAGGGTCGAATGCGCTCCCGACCATCAGAAATCTCCTGTCGGCAGGACGGATATGCAGGGCGCATAGCCCGAATATTTCACGCGTTCGAGATGTTCATTGGCAAGGCATCAGGGGCGCCGCTGTACGAATGCTACTGCAAGTCCCTGATAACGCAGCCAATGGGCATCTCGGGCGCGCCCGCAGGGTGAAATATTTTCTATGATTTTGGAAATCGGCCAAGGGTACAACGTGTCACATGAAAATGATACCCAGAATAGCTTTGATACCACTGAATATTTGCATAAAATTTATGGCATAGAAAAAATTTCATGAACTGTTCGGGATAGCCGTTGGCCCGCCTGGCTCCCATTGGACGGCTTTGGTGTGGCGAGGCGTTATCGATGAAATTTAAATTTCGATAAATATCTGAAGGTTATCAAATTCATAGTTGCTTTGTGACAAAGGGGGCCAAAGCTTATTAGCCCTGAGCACAAATCGTGTGCAAGAATACGGAGGATACAATGGATATAACGGACTTGGAACTCATGCACCAGTATGCTGAAGATGACAGCCCCCAGAGCCTCGAGCGGCGGCAGCGCACACTGGAATCCTGGATATCGGCGGGTTTCCTGACACCGGAGGAAACCCAGGAAGCCGGCCGGGTGCTAAAGATATTGCGCGAGCGAGACCGCGGTTTCCCGCGCGCCGCCTGAACCTGCGCAGATTGAACGACCCCGGCGACGGACGCCGGGATCGTTCATCCGCTTTTCCCGCCACCCCACCATCCCCCCGGGTTTTGACACCACCCCTTTCCTTGAGTAGGATGCCCCTTAAGCGGATTCATTACGGCAGCCCATTCATATCTTTGGAAGACATTTAGCCGCTTATTCACCGATAACGGCTTCGCCGATTTTATAGCGTGATAAGAAAGATGGACGGACGGCTATGGTTCTGGCACACAATGTCATAGTATAGATTCTAATTGGGAGGTGAGCCGTGAGAATGCACTCGCATCGCTGGTCTGGGATTGTTTTT
>Ga0180434_10005968_pt1 | contig 14135 bp, 14 predicted proteins | sample SS_ome_7_FD_132453 | JGI IMG/M metagenome (GOLD analysis project Ga0180434, IMG submission 132453) | Hypersaline lake sediment archaeal communities from the Salton Sea, California, USA - SS_1_D_2 metaG | ecosystem: Environmental > Aquatic > Non-marine Saline and Alkaline > Hypersaline >... | reverse complement strand
GGTGATGCTGGCTCAACTCGAGCGGCTTGAGGAATTCTTCTTCGAGCACTTCACCTGGGTGAATCGGTGCCAGCTTCTTCTTCGCCATTACCCTACCTCCTAGTGATAATCCGTGATCTCGACTTCATAGGCATCGTTGTCTCGCCACTCGAAGCACACGCGCTACTGATCGTTGATCCGGATCGAGTGCTGTCTGGCGCGCTCTCCCTTCAGCTTCTCTAGCCTGTTTCCTGGCGGAGAGCGAAGATCCTGGACCGATTTGGCGTTGTTGAGCATCCTGAGCTTCCGCAGGCCAATCTGCTGCACATCGACCGGGAGCTTCTTGACGAATTCTCGTCGGTACACGCGCTCCGTGTCGCGGTCTGTGAAGGATTTGATCACGGGGGAACTGTATAGCGTAGCTCGCTAAGCGTCAAGCGCCAAGGCCGGGAAGTGGCCCATCGCCTCCGGCATCAGCTGCGGCGCGAAGCGCCGTCAGCTGCATGCCGTTGTTGGGCGACTGCCTTGCTGTCTGTAAGCACCTGAGAGAACCAGAGAAGGGCTGCTTCACCCTCCTTTCGGGTTACCTCATCTACGGTCCGACTATGACGGATGCCGTTGCGGAGCTCGGCTAGCTGGTCGAAGCGCTTGACGAGAGTCTCCTTGTTCGAAAACCGGTCCTCAAACAGCGGCCAGAGCGTCTTGTTTGTGACCGTGTCCTGAAGCTCGCGCAGGTCGGCGTACTCGAGCTTACTGCAAATCCGCATCATAGCAGCAGCGAGCTCCGTTTGCCGCTATTGCCGTCTCCGACTACCCTACCCCTCCTCTTATTATCTTATATTAACTCTACTATTCGCGCACGACATCATCCAACCATGAAGCTGTTCGATCAAATCCATCAAGCGTGCCTGACGAAGCACTACTCCGGGCGGACGAAGGAATCCTATGCGCGTTGGATTGAACGGTTCCTCCGGTTCCAGCGAGACAAGACCGGACGATGGATTCACCCTCAAAAGCTGGAAGCAGCAGATGTTGAGGCCTTCCTGACGTACTTAGCGGTCCAGCGCCGCGTCTCAGCGTCCACGCAGAACCAGGCCCTCAATGCCCTTGTTCTTCTGTTTCGCGATGTCGTCAAGAAGGAACTTGGGGAGTTCGACGCCGTTCGAGCGAAGCGTCCGATTCGCTTTCCCACGGTGCTGTCACAAGACGAGGTGCGACGGGTTTTCGCCGCCATGGATGGAGCCCGGAGGCATGCAGTGCCTCATGGCGCGCCTACTGTACGGCTCCGGGCTTCGGTTGATGGAATGCTGCACGTTGCGCGTGATGGATGTCGACTTGGATCGAGGGCAGATCGCAATTCGGGCTTGACGGCGAATCTACTGCACATGCATCACCAGGCCTCGATTCGGCGCGGCTCCCCCGCGGAAGACAACACGGAATCCACAGAGAACGCTCGCGGAGCTTCGATTCATGCTCCCGGAGTCCCCGGTTCGCAGCCCTCGACCCTTTCCAAGGCCTCTGCGTCGGCCAGGTCCTTGGTTCTTCCTGATGCCCGCTTGTTGCGAATGAGGTCTGCGACGGACGGGATGTGCACTTCGATCCCTTCGATGTCCACGGCCGTGGAGCGCGAGAACGCCTCATCAAACTCGAGCCCGGAAACGGTCGTCATGATGTCGATTCGCCGCGGCGCGACCCCGATTTGGAAGATGGTGTCTTCCGTCTGGAGATCGTTCTTGGTGAGGCGATGCAGCGGAGCGCCGAAGCGGCGCAAAGCGCGCAGCACGGCATCAGCGTTCTCGGACGACCGGCTCACCCAGATATCGATGTCCATTGTGGCTCGAGGATAGCCGTAGGCGGCCATCGCGTAGGCACCGACAAGAAGGAACCTAACCTTCTCGTCGGCCAAGGCGTGCAACATGTCTCTGTAGTCTTCGTTCAGCATCGTGACGTTTGCTCAGAGACACGACTTCGCGGGTCAACGGCCAGACAAGGCCGATACGCTCCGCGGCGGTCCCAGGTGCGATGTCGTCGTCCCGGGCTTCCGCCACGCGTCGTTTGGTTGTCTGAGCTCGGTTCATGCACCAAGACTACTACTTCCCACGCAAAGCATCAATCAGATCGCCGGTTCCGAACGTCGCCTGCCCCCGTCCAGCAGCCGCTCCGCGGGCCACGCCCACCTGTCACCTTGGGGCCGCCACTGCTTTCCGGGCCTGCATTCAGCAGATCTCGAGCCGTCGCCCAGCCTCGTCTCGCGGTGAGGACGCCGAGGCGCATGAAGTTGAAGTGCTCCGGGGCGTGGGCGTCGGTTCCAATCGCCAGTTTCACGCCGGCACGGACCGCGCGATGGACGAGCTCGGCGTTGAGATCAAGCCGGATCGGGTTGGCGTTGACCTCCATTGCCGTCGCGTGTTTGGCGGCGGTCGCGAAGACGGCGTCCCAATCAGCCTCGTAGCCCGGACGCTCGCCGATCTTCCGTCCGGTGGGGTGGGCGAGGACATCGACGTGCTCGTATTGGATTGCTCGGACCAATCGTTTCGTCATCTCCTCCCGACTGATCCGGAAGTGAGAGTGGACGGCGGCGATCACCACGTCGAGCCTCGCGAGGAGCTCGTCGGGGAGGTCGAGCGAGCCGTCCGGGAGGACGTTCGCCTCGATCCCGGTGAGGATGTGAAATTTCGTCAGTCGCGCGTTGAGGGCTTCGATCTCCTCGATCTGTCGACGCAGGTCATCCGGCGTCAGACCGCCGATGACCTCGGCGAACTTGGCGTGGTCGGTGATCGCGACGTACGACAAGCCACGCTCTCGCGCCGCCTGGACCATCTCTTCCAACGTTGCCTTCCCGTCGGACCAATCGGTGTGAACGTGCAGATCACCGCGGATGTCCGAAATCTCGACGAGCCGCGGCAACGTACCGGCCTCGGCATACTGGATCTCGCCACCATCCTCACGGAGCTCTGGTGGGATGAACTGCAGCCCAAGCTGCTCGTAGATTTTGGCTTCCTCTGGCCCGGCCAGTGCCCGCTCGTTCCGATCGAACAGTCCGTACTCGTTCAGCTTCCAGCCCTTGGTCACCGCCCGCTTCCGAAGGGCGATGTTGTGCGCCTTGGAGCCGGTGAAGTACTGGAGCGCGGCGCCGAACGACTCTTCGGGGACGATCCGCAGGTCGACCTGGACGCCGCCAGCAAGGCGGACCGACAGCTTCTTCTCCCCCTGCGCGAGAATCTCCCCGACGTCGGCAAGCTCGACAAACGCTCGGGCCGCTTGGGAAGTGTCCTCCGGGTGTTTCACCACCGCGAGGAGGTCGAGGTCGCCGATCGTCTCGCGACCGCGGCGGAGCGAGCCCGCGGGTTCGATCCGGGCGAACAGCTCCGTCTTGGAAAGCCGCTCGATCAGGGCGTCGGCGAGGTCGGTTGCCTGCCCGAGAAGGATCCGTCCCTCGAGCTGTCGCGCCTCGCCCAGGCCGCGGAGGATCTTCTCCTCGGTCTTCGCGCCGAGTCCCTTCACGCCGCGGACCTTTCCCTGACGTGCGGCGCGCTCCAGATCGACCAGATTGCAGACGCCGAGTTCGTCATAGAGGAGCTTTGCCGTCTTCGGTCCGATTCCGTCGACCTGAGTCAACGCGAACAGATCGATCGGCAACTTCTTCTTCAGTTCCTCGTGATAGGCGAGCCTGCCGGTTTCCACGATCTCAGCGATCTTCTTGGCGATCGCCTCTCCGACACCGGGCAACTCGAAGTGCTTCCCTTCCGCAACCAAGTCCTCAACCGGCGCGCAGAGGGATTCGATCGTCCCCGCCGCCCGTCGATAGGTCCGCGGTTTGAACGCGACGCCGTCCAAATCGAGCAGGTCAGCGATCTCGTACAGAATCCGGGCGACGAGTTGATTCTTCATCGCTCGTGGAGTTTTACGAACCGAGCGAACGATCGATCGTACGTCCGCTCGACCTCTGGCGGGAAACAACAGCCCGGAAGCTCGTCGTGGGCGAGGTGGTGCTGCAGACACTCACAGCATTTTCCCTTTCGCGGACAGCCCGGATACGTGCAGGCACAGTTCTCGAGGTTCGATGCATAGTTCGAGCAGTCAGCCATACATCTTCTCCTTTCGGTAGAATCCTCTCATGGTACCACTTCTTGGGGCGTACTCGTTACCCCGCGCCGGCTATGATATGCAACAAACGGGAGGAACGATCCGATGAGTGAAGACGCCACTACGAGAGAATTGGAAGATACCTGGGACGTCGTGATCGTCGGCGGCGGGCCGGCGGGAGCGACCGCAGCGCTGTATGTAGCGCGGGCCGGGTGGTCGACGGTCGTGGCCGATAAGGGGGTCGCCGCCGGTGCGCTCGGGATGTCGAGTAAGATCAGTAACTTCCCCGGCGTCGGCAAGACGATGTCCGGTGCGGAGCTGGTTGAACGGATCCGCACCCAGGCGACCGGCTTTGGCGCTTCGTTCACCACTCAGCGGATCATGGCCGCGACGCTCTCCGAGACAGCGAAGGTGCTGTTCGCGAACGAGGGAACGTACCGTGGCCGGGCGATCATCATCACCACTGGGTCGATGGGTCGTGACCGATCGATCCCCGGCGAAGCGAGGCTTACCGGCCGCGGCGTGTCGTACTGTGCCACGTGCGACGGGCCCTTCTTCAAAGGGCAAGAAGTCGCCGTGGTCGGAAACAGCGACGAAGCACTCGAAGAGGCGCTACACGTCGCGCGGTTCGCCCGCCGCGTCCTGCTGCTCTCCCCGATGCCACAGCTTCGTGCCGATGACACGCTCGCGCAGCAAGCCGCGACGCACGAGCGGATCCAGATCCATATTTCCTCGCATATTTGCGAGATCGTCGGCGACCAACGCGTTGAAGCCGTCATTGTCGAGTCCGGAGGAGCGCGCACGAGTGTCCCCGTTGCCGGGGTGTTCGTCTATCTCCAGGGCGGTCGGCCGGTCCTTGACTTCCTCGGTGGGCAGCTCGCCACAACCGACGATGGATGCCTCCGGGTCGATGAGACCTTTCAGACAAGCGTCCCCGGGGTGTTCGCGGCGGGCGACGTCCTGTGCAAACACATCAAGCAGGCGGTGATCGCGTCCGCGGAAGGCGCCCAGGCAGCGATTGCCGCTGACCGATACCTCTCCGGCCGTTCCTCCCTCAAGCCCGATTGGTCGTAGATCCCGCTCCCCGGAGGTGGGCGGCATGAAGATCCCGAGATCCGATGAAGACCTTCTCGTGGAGTGTGTCGTGGAGACATCCCGTTCGAGCGGTCCGGGCGGACAGAACGTCAACAGACGAGAGACGGCAGTGAGGATCCGTCACATCCCGACGGGGATCGTCGTGACCTGCCAGCAGGAACGCAGCCAGCGACGCAACAAACGGATTGCGCTGGAGGAGCTGCGGCAGAGGCTGGAGGAGCTTGCGAAGCCTGAGCGGCCTCGGATCCCCACAATTGTCCCTCGAGGGATCCGCGAGCGGATCCTTGAACACAAGAAGCGACGTGCTCGCAAGAAACGCCTTCGCAAGAGACCAGAGATCGACGAGTAGCATGGGTTCGCATCGGCCGACAAGTCCGAATTGCGGGGTCTGTCCTGCGCCATGTAGGGGGGCAAAGCCTGTTCGGCTATTCCGACGTCGCCTGAGCAAAACGTCGCACCAGGCATTGCCGCGGAGCGCCTCGCCTCCTATCCTTCATACCATGCATACCATGGCCTGGAAGACGCGATACGGCTCCCTCGCGGTTCGCCTCTATCGTGCCCTGATCGACCCACCCCTTTGGCCGCTCCGGCCGAAGATCGTCCAGATCTGTCGGGAACTCGAGGCTTGCGACGTTCTTGACATCGCCTCCGCGACCGGAGCGCAGTGCCGTGTGCTAGGACAGGCGGGGATCCGGGCGACCGGGGTCGACCTCTCCGAGGCGATGATCCAGGCTGCGCAACACCGAGGCGGAAAGAACACGACCTACGTCCTCGGGTCCGCCTACGAGCTCCCGTTCCCCGACGGATCGTTCGACGCGAGTCTGCTGATCCTCGCGCTCCATGAGCATTCGGACAAGGAACGGTCGATCATGCTTCGCGAGGCGTTCCGGGTCCTCCGGCCGGCGGGGGCGCTGATCATTGCTGAGTACACCGAGCCCTCCCGTACGAGGCTGCACGTCCCTTGGCAGGTCATCCGCTTGATCGAGCGCACAGCAGGCATAGACCACAGTGCCGGGTTTCGCGACTTCGTCGCCCGAGGCTGTCTCGACGGGCTAATCGAACGGCACGGCCTCAATGCGCTCGGCGAGTCGCCGTCCCACTTTGGGACGATAGGGATCGCCACGATTCCATGGAGGAAACCAGCTACTTGAACCCGTCCTCTTGATCCCTATCCCTACGATATCGCGAGCTCTTGCGGGGCGCCCCCCCCCGACCTCGTCAGAAGACGGACGGTACGCGCGGGAGGTCCTTGGGGCAGTTGACAAAGCGCGTCGTCACATGGTAGACCAGGAAAGCAAATTTGAACGTTTTACTCCCATCGGATAAGGAGGAATGACCATGGATCGGATTCTTCGCGTGAACATGACCGACCGGACAGCGGCGTTCGAACCGTTGCCGGAGAAGTACAAGAACAGGGCGGGGAGGTGGCTGACCTCCTCGATCGTTCGCGACGAGGTCCCACCGATGTGCCATCCGCTCGGGCCGAACAACAAGCTCGTCTTCTCGCCGGGAATCGTCACCGGAACGAGTGCGCCAACATCGGCCCGGATCTCGGTCGGAGGTAAATCACCGCTGACAGGAGGGATCAAGGAGGCGAACGCAGGAACCGGTTGGGGGTGTCGCCTGGCGCGGCTGGGGATCCGAGCGATCATCGTCGAGGGCCGGGCCAAGGACGGCTTCTGGCTTCTCAAGATCGACCGAGACGGTGCGTCGTTCGAGCCGGCTGGTGTGTGGACGGGCAAAAAACTCTCCGAGGTCTATCCCTCCCTTTTCCACCGCTTCGAAGAGGAGGCGGTCGATGTCTGTGCAATCGGCGTGGCCGGTGAGCATCGGATGGCCGCCGCTGGGATCTGTTTCACCGATCGGGAAGGACGCGCCAGCCGCTACGCCGGCCGGGGAGGACTCGGGGCGGTGATGGGAAGTAAAGGGCTCAAGTTCATCATCCTCGACGACACCGGGGCAGAGAGCGTGGCAATCGCCGACCAGGAAACGTTCGACGTGGGACGTAAGAAGCTGGCCGCGGCACTCTCCGAGCACGCGATCACCAAACCAAGGGGAGCGTTGAACAGCTACGGGACTGCCGTACTGATCAACATCATCAACGAGGCGGGTGCGCTGCCGACCCGCAATTTCAGTGAAGGTCGATTCGAAGGCGCGGCGAAGATCGCCGGTGAGGCGATTTTCGCGGGAAACAAGGAGCGGACCGGGGACGACCTGTATAATCACGCCTGTTCACCCGGCTGCATCATCCGCTGCTCGAACACGTGGCACCGCGCCGATGGAAGTGAGCACACCTCCTGCATCGAGTACGAGTCCGACTGGGCCCTTGGAGCCAACTGCGGGATCGACGAGCTTGATCAGATTGCCGAACTCAATCAACTGTGTAACGAGTACGGACTGGACACGATCGAGGTCGGCGGCGCCCTTGCGGTGGCGATGGAGGGAGGGGTTGCAGCGTTCGGCGACGGGGAACGTGCGATCGAATTGCTGCATGAGATCGGGCGGGCGACCCCACTCGGACGGATCCTCGGCGCCGGCGCTCTGGTCACCGGGAAGACCTTCGGTGTCGAGCGTGTCCCCCACGTGAAGGGGCAGAGCATGCCGGCCTACGAGCCGCGAGCGATCAAGGGGATCGGACTGACCTACGCCATCTCGACCATGGGGGCCGACCACACCTCGGGCTACACGATCGCCCCGGAAATCCTCGGTGTGTCGGGGAAGCTCGACCCGCTCAACCCAGACAAGACCGAGCTGGCACGGAACTTCCAGTACGCCACCGCTTTTATCGATTCAACCGGTCACTGCCTGTTCATCGCGTTCGCTATTCTTGATATCGCTAGCGGATTTGAGGGGATGATCGCCGAGTGCAACGGCGTCCTGGGGACGGAGTGGACGGCCGATGATGTCAGCCGGATCGGGAAGGAGATCCTCGATCTCGAACGCGACTTTAATCGACGCGCTGGATTTACCGCACTCGACGATCGGCTCCCCGAGTTCATGACGTGCGAACCTCTCCCTCCACATCACGTCGTGTGGGACCTCCCCGACGCCGAGATCGACAAGGTCTTCGGTTAGGAGGAACAGCGCACCGGAGGATTCTCATTGGGGACAGTTTTTTGCGATGATCGAAGTGCCGCTGTCCAGGAAGGTGCGGACTCCGATGGCGTATGTGGATCCAAACGGGAGCTTGGGCCTTGGTTAGCGTACATCTCTACGGGAAGTTGCGACGGTTCGCGGAGGACCCTGATGTGCGGTCCGAGTCCGTAGTCGACGCAGCGTGGGTGGAGGGAAACACCGTCAGGGATGTGGCCGGCCGGTTGGGGATCCCTCTGGAGGAACTGGGCAGCAACCTGTTTCTCAATGGCCGCTACGTCACGCTTTCTGCCCGCGTTCCCGACGGGGCCCGTCTTGGTCTGTTCCCCGACGACATGCAGCTTCTGTACAAATGGTACTTCGATCCATCTCGCAGTACAGAGGACGAACCGTGAGGATCGAGGTGCGGCTCTACGCCACGCTGGCCGATGCTTATTCGAATCGAGCCGCCGGTCTACCGCAGTTTTTCACGGTGAAGGACAAGACGACGCTCCGCGATCTGTTCCAACGTCTTCACATCCCGGTTCAGCACGTCCAGTTGGCGATCATCAACGGGCGGGTCGTCCACGAGTACAGCGAGCCGTTGGCAGAGGGCGATCGCATCGCCCTGTTTCCTCCCATCGGCGGAGGGTGAGGCCTGCATCGAAGGGACGAAGGAGGTGCTGTTCACTCAGTAGTTTGTCTTGGGAGGCAGTTCGTCCCGGGCCCACCCCGTTGGAAGAGAGCCCAGCCTTCGAGCGGCCTCGCGGATTCGGTCCGTCGATTCCGTCACCGATACCCGGATGTACCCTTCGCCGGACGATCCAAAGAACGTACCGGGAGAGACGGAGATCCCGGTTTCGTTCAGGAGCCGCAAGGCAAAGGCCTCCGCGGATGTGGGGGGGGGTAGACGAGCCCAGAGGTAGAGCGTCGCACGGGGGACAGACGTCTCCAATCCGATCGTGCTCAGGGACGTCTGAAGAATCTCGAGACGTTCCCGGTAGACCTCATTGCGCGAAGTGATCCACCGTTCATCAACGCCAAGGGCGGCGGTGGCGGCCTCTTGAATGGGTGAGAAGATCCCGGAATCGATGTTCGACTTGATGCGGAAAAGGAGGGCCAGGGCGTCCGGACGTCCGACCGCCATCCCGGCGCGCCATCCCGCCATGTTGAACGTCTTCGACAGGGAGTTGAACTCCACCGCGACCTGCGCCGCTCCGGGGACCTGAAGGAGACTCGGCGGCCGGACGTCACCGAAGGAGACGTCGGCGTACGGTGCATCGTGACAAAGGAGAATGTCGTATCGACGCGCGAACTCGACCGCTTCGGTGAGGGAGTCAAGCTCTGCGGTCGCACCGGTCGGATTGTTCGGATAGTTGAGCCACAGCAGCGCCGTGCGCCGCGCGACCTCGTCCGGGATCGCGCTGAAATCCGGAAGAAACCCGTTTTCCTCACGGAGGGAAAAATACACGACGTCTCCCCCTGCGAGCCGTGCTCCCGAGGCGTAGGGCGCATACCCGGGGTCAGGAACCAAAACGGTGTCGCCAGGGTTGAGGATCGCCAACTGGAATGCGATGATCCCCTCCTTGGATCCGAGCAATGGAACGACCTGTTCCTCCGGATCGAGTGAAACGCCGAATCGTCGCGCGTAGTAGGCCGCGATGGCCCGTCGTAGTTCGACCCTCCCGCGATACCCCGGGTAGCCGTGTCCGGTCGGGCGGCGTGCCGCGACGCAGAGCCGCTCGACGACCTCCACCGGAGGGGGAAGATCGGGATCCCCGGCGTCGAGCCGGATGAGGTCGAGACCCCTTGCGGTCGCTTCGCGACAATGGACAGCCCAGCGGGCGAAGGGGTACGCAGGGACGTGCCGGAGCCGCTCTGCTTGTCTCACGGTCTTTCTCCATCGAGCAGGTCGAGGAGAGCGGTAAGACCGAGGATATAGCTGCGCCAGCCGAACCCGCTGATCTGTCCTCGGCAGACGGGCGCGATCCGTGAGCGCCGCCGGAACGGCTCGCGGGCATGGAGGTTGGACAGGTGGACCTCTACGGTCGGGAGTCCGACCGCGGCGATCGCGTCGCGTATTGCGACGCTCGTGTGGGTATAGCCCGCGGGATTGATCAAGATCCCATCGGCCCACTCGGCCGCTTCGTGTACGGCATCGATCAGCCTCCCCTCGTGGTTCGACTGGATGGTCCGGACCTGCGCGCCGCGCTCGGCCGCCCTCTGGCGGAGGGCGTCGTCGGTTGCCGACAGCGTCATCGAGCCGTAGACCTCGGGCTCACGCCCTCCGAGGAGGTTGAGGTTCGGCCCGTGCAGAACGAGAATGTGCAGCCCGGGTTATTCTCCTTCTCGAGTTTTCGACATCATCGGCTCCTTGCCCCCATCTCGATTAGTACCTCTCGGACGAGGTCGGGGGGGACCGTGTCCGTCACGATCGCGTCTCCGAGGGTGCGCGGAAGGACCCACCGGAGCCTTCCTGCGTCTCGCTTCTTGTCGTATCCCATCACCTGGTAGATCGCATCCACATCATGGGGGGGGCAGTCCGTCGGCAATCCCTGACGCCGAAGGGTGCGCTCGATCACCTCCGCGAGCGATGGCTCCGCTACCCCATGACGTACGGCGAGTCGAGCCGCCGCCACGATTCCCACGGCGACTCCCTCACCGTGCCGAAGCTCATATCCACTGAGAGCCTCCAACGCGTGGCCCACAGTATGCCCTAGATTGAGGACGGCACGTCGGCCGCGTTCGAGCGGGTCCTCCTCCACGACCGCGATCTTGACGGCCAGTGCGCGCGCGATCCGGTCGACCGCATCCCCGGTCACCCAAGAATCGGGTTTCACCGGGGCCCGAGCAAAGACGGAGAACAGCTCAGGATCGCCGAGGATGCCGTGCTTGATCATCTCCGCGAGGCCTGAGCGGAGTTCCACGCCCGGCAACGTCGCCAGGGTGACCGGATCGATCACTACGAGATCGGGATGTTTGAACGCACCGACCAGGTTCTTCCCTTCCGGCAGGTCGACGCCCGTCTTCCCCCCGACGCTCGAATCGACCATCGCGAGGAGTGTCGTGGGAACGTGAATGAACCGTACGCCTCGCAGGAACGTCGCCGCAGCGAACCCCGCGATGTCCCCGGTTACCCCTCCCCCGAGACCGAGGATCACATCTCCGCGATCCATTCCGCAGCGCACAAGTCGTTCGTAGATGTGGCGAACCGTGTCGAGAGTCTTGTAGCGTTCGCCGTCTGGGATCAGGCAGGGGAAGGTCCGGAACCCGGCGTCCTCGAGAACCGAGATCGCCTCCTCGCCGTACAGGGGAAAGACGATCGGGTTAGAGACGACCACCACGCCCGTCCCTTTGCGCACCCCGGCCGCTCGGATTGCATCTCCGAGATGCGACAACAATCCGGACCCGAGGAGGATCGCATACTCCCCCTTCGGGGGACAGCGGACCATCAATTGCTTCAAGTGCCCCAGCCGGACAACGTCCGCGGCCACCTCGTCGATCGGCCGTCCCGTCGTATCGACGTGCCACGGGAGGGCGTCGTAGGCTTCTCGGCGTTCGGCGAGGAGGGCCTCGATTGTGGCCCCGCGCTCGGTGAAGGTGAGGAGCGGACGATCCCTCCCCCTTTGGAGGCGGCGCGAGAGTTCTTCGAGCTCGCAGGTAAGACAGACGATGGTTCCCGTTTTCATCATCTCGTTCCGATTATCGGGGTCGACGAGCGCCCCTCCCCCGGTGGCGATGACAAGGCCTTTTCGGCTCCCCAATTCACGACAGAGTTCGGCCTCCAGTTCGCGGAACGTGTCTTCTCCGTCCTCTCGAAAGATATCGACGATCGATCTTCCGGCCCGGGCCTCGATCTCCGCGTCCATGTCCACGAACGGGCGTCCAAGATGATGCGCCACCGCCCGCCCGACAGCCGACTTTCCGACTCCCATGAACCCGGTGAGGATCAGATGGTCGTTAGGATCCATGACAGTTCCACGCTTCATGGTGCGCTTTCATCTCCGCCAGACTGTCACCGCCCAGTTTGTCCTTCAGCGACACCGCCAGCACCCACGATACCATCGCTTCCCCGACCACGGCGGCGGGGGGGACGGCACACACGTCAGAGCGCTGGTATTCCGTGTACGCCGGGGAACCGGACGCAAGATCGACCGATTCCTGGGGGGAGATCGTCGTCGGAATCGGTTTCATCGCCGCACGGACGATGATCGGCTGCCCGTTGCTGATCCCTCCTTCGATCCCTCCGGCTCGATTGGTAAGGCGTGCTACGTTTCCCCGAGCGTCGAGTTTGATCGCATCGTGGACCTGTGTGCCTCGCAGACACGCGTTGTCGAATGCCGGTCCAATTTCGACCCCTTTGACAGCCGGGATGGACAGGATGGCTTGCGCCAACTGCGCGTCGAGCCGGCGGTCCCAATGAGCGTGGCTCCCAAGCCCTGGGGGGACACCGGTCGCTGTCACGAGGAACAGCCCACCCAGTGAGTCCCCATCCGCGGCGGCCTCATCGATGGTCTCGATCATACGGAGACTTGCGTCCTCGTCGGCGCATCGAACCGGGCTTCGTTCAGATCGGTCCCAGATCGCGTTCCACGAGGTATCAGGGACCGTCGCCGTGACGGATCCGATCGCGATCACCGTGCTGCCAACGCAGAGGCCGAATTCGTGCAGGAGGGTTCGCGCTACCGCGCCAACCGCCACCCGGGCGGCGGTCTCTCTCGCGCTCGCCCGCTCGAGGATCAGACGGGCATCATCGAGCGCGTACTTTGTCATGCCCGCCCAGTCGGCGTGGCCGGGGCGGGGAACGGTCAAGGGAGGGAGGTCGCCCGCGGACCATCGTTCCTTCCAGTTCCGCCAGTCGCGATTGGAGATCCGCAGTACCACCGGCCCCCCGATTGTTTGACCTCCGAGAACACCGCCGAGAATCTCGACGCGATCTGCCTCGATCTTCATCCGACCCCCCCGCCCGTGGCCGGTTTGGCGACGAGCGAGTTCCCGATCGATCGCCTCCACAGGAACCGAAAGGCCTGCCGGCATCCCCTCAATGATCGCCGTGACGCTCGGACCATGAGATTCCCCGCCCGTCAGAAACCGCATGTAGATCGTCCCCCTAACTCACGCTCACAGGCGTTGCGCATGACGTCGAGCGGCGCCGCATGTTCCGTCCACAGGGAGAATGCGAGCGCCCCCTGTTCAACCAGCATGTCGAGCCCACCGAGGGTCGCGGCCCCACACGACCGCGCGTGTCGGAGGAGACGCGTCTCTCGGGGCGTGTAGACGAGATCGTAGACGAAGAGGTCTTCCGGAATGGGGACGTCGCCCGGCCAGATTGAGCCTTCCACGTCGGGTCCCATCCCCACCGGCGTTGCATGAACAAGCAACGCTGCGGATCGCGCGGAGTCAATGAGGGCGTCGGCCGTGAAACGAACAGGGTGGATCGAGTCGGACCCTGCTTCCCTCAGGTCAGAGGCGAGGCGCCGGGCCCGATCGGGATTCCGACTGAGGACGACGATCTCCGCAGCACCTGCCTTGGACAGTCCGAACACGACGGCCCGCGCCCCCCCGCCGGCTCCGACAACGACCACCCGACGGCCCGTTACATCGAAACCAGCGCGTTCGAGGGGGGCAACAAACCCCGCATGATCCGTGTTGTGCCCGTGAACTTCCCCCGGGCCTTCGCCGCTTCGCCGTACGACGAGCGTGTTCACTGCTCCGATGGCGACCGCATCAGGGGTGGACCCATTCAGAGCCGCTATCACGCTCGTCTTGTGTGGAACCGTCACGTTTGCCCCGACAAACCCAAGGGCTGCCAGTCCTCGGACGCAGGCCTCTTCCTGTCCCGGAGGCACGGGAAGAGGAACATAACGCCAGTTCAACCCAAGGGCCTCGAACGCGGCGTTGTG
>Ga0180434_10005966_pt1 | contig 14139 bp, 9 predicted proteins | sample SS_ome_7_FD_132453 | JGI IMG/M metagenome (GOLD analysis project Ga0180434, IMG submission 132453) | Hypersaline lake sediment archaeal communities from the Salton Sea, California, USA - SS_1_D_2 metaG | ecosystem: Environmental > Aquatic > Non-marine Saline and Alkaline > Hypersaline > Sediment... | reverse complement strand
GCAAGACGATTCCGGTCCGGAGCGTGGCCAAAGCGCCACGTGAGGGCCGGAATCGTCGCAGCGACGAAGCAGATCATGTGCTTGCGGCGACCGCAGTAGTTTTCATGAATAATCCGGGCTAGTTCCCCTCCCCCTGAGGCTCGATCCGGACCCTCACCGCTTTGCCCCGGAAGCGCTCCATGCCCCCCTTCGGGACGTAGGAAAAATCCCGGCCCGTCGCCGTCACCTCGAGGCCGTCCCCCCTCTCCACCACCTCCGTCTCGCCCTCGCCCTTCGCTTCCGAAAGGACCCAGCCCCCCTCGGCATCCTTCGCGCGCGACCCCCGCACCGACAGGCCCTCCGACCGCATGTCCGCGCGCCGATCCCCCGTCCCCCCCTCCTCCCCCGCCTCGACGGACAGGGTGGCCGGGCTTCCCGCCTGCAGCGCGACCGAGCTCTCCTCCTTCGAGCCGGGACGGACACCGGTCAGGGCGAAATGCACGGCGCCGGGGGTCGCCAGGTGGATCGTCCGGATCTTCGAGGCCGCCCCCTTCTTCCCCTCCAGCGGAGGAAAATCCCCTCCCGGCTTCAGATCGAAGAATGCAGGACCCAGCAGATCCCCCTCCCACGCTCCCCCGCCTTCCCGCCGGACCCTCGACGCATGCAGATCCTTTCCCTGTCCGAGCACGTCCACGCTCCCGTCGGGCGCGACATGGCGCAGCTGGACGCCCTCGAACGCGTCCAGCGTCTTCACTTCCGGCGCCGCGCTTCCTTCCCGGCGGAGCACCACGACTTCGGCCCGGCCCGCGCTGAACGTCCATGCGGGTTGCGGGTCCGAGACCGCTCCTTCCCACACGAGGATGTTCGCGTCCCCTTCCAGGCTGATCTCCGCCCGCCCGAAGCCGCCTTCCGGCCCGGACCGCGGGACCGCTTCGAGCGACATCGTCCGGGAGGATGCCTGGACCCTCTCGCCCGTCTCCCCCGCCGTCCCCGGCGTCGCGAAGGTGAGGGAAGCCCCCTCCGACGCCGACACGCGAATCGGATCCCCCTGCGTCTCGGGAAGGGCCTCGAGGCGGATCGGACCCTCGGATTCCAGGTGCGCCCACGAAAGCTTCGCGCCCGCTTCCGGCGTCTCCGCGGTGAAGGGAGGATACGCGCCCGTCCCGCGGAGGAAGAACGCGGCCGGGCCTCCCAGCGATCCGGCGAGCCGTCCCTCGTCCCCCTCGCGTCGCAGGCGGAGCGCCTCCCCCTCCCCCCAGGCCTCGAGCACGCCCGATGAACCGTAGTTGAAGAACCGCGTGCCGGAGCCCGTTTCCAGCGACGCGAGGCCCTGCACGCCCCGTCGATCCGGTCCGAGAACGAGCGTCGCTTCCTTCGCCCGGAAACGCCATTCCGGCTCCTCGGGGCTCTTCCCCGCCTCCCAGGCCACCAGGTCGGCTTCTCCGGGGATCTCGATCTCGACCCGTTCGGGGGCGTACGCGCCGGTCCCGTCCTCGCGCGCCAGGCGAAGCGAGGCCGCGCCGGCCGTGACGCACCGGACGCCCCCCATCCCCCGGGCCTCCCCCCGTTCCCTCCCGGAAGGCGCAAACCGGTAGTCCAGCGCCGGCGCCTTCCCGGCGACGCGCCCCCTCTCCACGCCCGTCTCCTCGTCCCGCTCCCACGTCATGCGGTCGGCTCCCGACAGGCGAAGCGATTCCCCCGCCTCCCCCCGCCGGAGAAACGACCCCACCCCCTTCCACGCGGCCCGGCGGGCGACCCAGCGCGTGCTTCCGTCCGACCGGACGGGCGCGAAGACCACCTCGACGTCCTCCCCCTCCAGCCGGTTCGAGGATCCCCCGCTTGGGGGCGAGGGAGGGTCCCGGAGGACCAGCGACCCTCCGCCCCGGATCCGGACGCGGCGCTCCCTCTCCACCCAGGCGTCTCCTTCTCTCGTGCGCTCGGATCGAAGGACGGCCTTCGATCCCGGGCGCCCCTCCATGCTCACGCCCCGGGGCGACGGCCCCATCGGCCGGAGCCGCCCGTCCTCGCGCGCGGCGCCGAAGGGTTCGAGCCGCGTCCCCGGCAGAACGACGAGGGAAGGCTGGTCGAGCTCGAGTTCGGTGATTCTTTGGTCCTTCCCGGTGCGTTCGAGAAAACGCGCTTCCCGGGCCTCGACCCGGGCCTCGGGCGCGTCGTCCTCCCCGCCGAAATCTTCCATCACGACGTTTCCCGAGGCGCGGAACGAACGCAGGCGCGTTTCCTCCCCGCGTTGCTCGAACACGAACGCCATGGTTTCGGCCCGGCCACGGGAGGCGAGGAGGGCCTTGGCCGTGCACGCCGACAGGACCGCCTCCAGATCCGCGAGTTGGGCCAGGGGGTAATCCGTCGCGGGGGAGACCGCCTCGCGCCAGGAAGACGCGAGGACGGGGCCCGAGGCGTCGACGGTGATCGTTTTCCCCCCCTCCTCCAGGCTTTCCTCGCGCACCTCGACGCGCTCTCTCGCCTTCACGAAGAGGCACGCGTCGCCCGCCCCCGGCACGGCGGCTCCGCTGTCGGGGAACACGCCGCTGCGCCACTTCGCCCCCTCCCACATCCAGGCCCGGGGCTCGCCAAGGAAGGTCCAGGACCGGTCCGCGCCCTTCCGTTCGAGGACGACCTCGCGGGCGAGGAAGGCGCTTTCCATCGACCCCAGTGCGTTTCCGTTCCACGCCCGCACGTCGCCGTGGGCGCGAAGGGCGGAAAGCAGGACCCGGTCCCCGCCCTCGTCCCACACGGGCGGGACCCGGGCTTCGATGTCGGCGGCGTCCGCCCGGAGCGCCGACACCGCGCGAACGCCCGCATTCCCTGCCGGGAGGAAATCAAGCAGGGTCACCGGCCCGGCGAACCGGACCTGGAAGGGGCCGTGTCGCTTGTCGAGGAAGGCGGGATCGAGTCGAAGCGTCGCCCCCGCGGGAGAAGCCATCTGCACGCCTCCCCGTCCCCGGAAGGCCTCGCCGAGGGCCGGCATCTCCTTCACGTGCGCGTCGAGGGACAGCGACACGGCGCGCCGGAGTGAGAAGGCGAGGCTCTCGCCGTCCGCCGAGAAGCCGGACCCCTGGAAGAGGATGCCGGGGCCGGTGACGACGGCCTCGCGGTCCGTTTCGAGGCGCGCTTCGGCGGCGAGGTCCTCGGGGTCGGTCTTCTTGCGCAGGGGGACGGAGCAGACGAGGCCGGCGGTGCGGACCTCGAGTCCTCCTTCGGACATGGCGGTGACGTCTCCCGGGAAGCGGATCTCGGCGCGGTTCCCGCGGCGTTGGGGGGCGGGCGTCTGGTCGCCGGGTTTTCCCAGGTTCTTTCGCAGGCGCTGCATTTCCTCTTCGGGCAGGCGCAGGAAGGCGTTTTCCGATTTCAGGACCCATCGTTTTCCGTGGCCGGGGCTTTCCCGGGTTGCCCGGAGAACGGCTTCGGGTTGCACGACGCGGATGCCCTCGTCGGCGTCGAAGAACGCCTCCTTTCCGCGCAGGACCCAGGCGAGCCGTCCGGAGGCGTCGTAGTTGTCGTAGCGGAAATGCTGGATCTTCTCGTCGCTTTGCCACGGCGTTTTCGGGGGTGCGGGGCGCGGGGAGGAGGCGTCGGGGGGATCGACGGCGAGGTGGAGGAGGAACACGGCGCCGCCCAGCAAGGCGAGGGAGGCGAGAAAGCGGAACGCCCGCCGGAGGGCATGCGGGCGACGAGGGCCCGCCCCGAGGGGTTCAAGACGCGAGGCCACTGGCAGGTCGCCTACTTGAGGTACCGTCCGATGATCTTGTCGTAGAGGTTCTGGGCCTTGAGCAGTTTTATGACGGCCTCGGAGACGGCGCCTTCGCCGCCCTTGGCCTCAGTGACGTAATGGGCGAACTCCTTGACGGGTTCCCGGGCGTTGGCCACGGCAAAGGAATACCCCACCTGCCGCATGACGGGCAGGTCCGAGAAGTCGTCCCCGATGTAGGCGGTTTCGAACAGGTCGACCTTGAACTTGTTGAGGTACTTGGTGAGGACCTCGATCTTGTCCGTGGCGCCCTGGTGGACGTCCGAGATGCCGAGCTCACGCGCCCTCTCCGTGAGGGCGGGGGATTCGCGGGCGGTGAGGAGCACCACCTCGATGCCGGCGTCCTTCAGCAATTTGAGGGCGGTTCCGTCGTGGGCGGAGAAGGTCTTGATCTCGTTGCCGTTGGAGTCGATGTAGATCTTCCCGTCGGTCATGGTGCCGTCGACGTCGATGACCAGGAGCTTGGTCTTCCTCAGTGGCATCGGTTCTCCTCTCGGTCTTTTCGCGTCGCAAGAAACGCCGCGTACTTTGCAGACGCCGAATATGATATCATTCTCCGCACTTCCGACAAAGCGAGATTCCTCTTCTTCCCATGAACGAGACCACCTTCACGTACGCGACCTGGGCCATCCAGATCGGGGTCCTGGTGATGTCCGCCGTGACCCACGAGTACTTCCACGGCTGGACCGCGGACCGCTTCGGGGACCCCACGGCCCGCCAGGCCGGACGTCTTACCCTGAATCCCCTCGCCCACATCGACCCCTTCATGACCATACTCATGCCCGTGTTGATGGTCCTCACCTTCGGATTCGCTTTCGGAGGCGCCAAGCCGGTTCCCGTCAATCCCTTCCGCCTGACGCGCAAGCAGGACATGCTGGTCTCCCTGGCGGGCCCCGGATCCAACCTGGTGCTCGCGGTCCTGAGCTTCCTCCTGCTTCTCGTTTTGCACCCCTTTCTCCCCTGGAAGAGCCTCGGGTTCTTCCTCCTCTTCTACGGAATCATCCTCAACCTCCTGCTGGCCGTGTTCAACATGGTCCCCGTCCCTCCGCTGGACGGATCCCACGTCCTTTCGTATTGTATTCCCCAGCTGGAGGAGCCCTTCCGCCGGGTCGGCTTCGCCGGCATCATGATCGTGATCCTCCTCCTCTATTCGGGGGTCATCTGGTTTTTCCTGGACCCGATCCTGAACGTCGCGTATTTCGGGGTGGAAATGATCTACGCGCGGGGCAGCTGAGGGGGCCACTCGGACATCCGTCATGAGCTACACCGTCGAACTCGACGTCTACTGCGGGCCGCTGGATCTGCTCCTCCATCTGGTGGGCCGGGACGAGCTGACCATCGAGGGGATCCCCGTGGCCCGCGTCGCGGACCAGTTCGTGGCCTACCTGGAAGGGCTTTCGATCATCGACATCGAAATCGCCGGCGATTTCCTCGTCATGGCCGCGAGGCTCACGGAAATGAAATCCCGCGCCCTCCTGCCGACCCCGACCTCCGAGGACGAGGGCCTCGACCCCGAGCTCCTGGCCGAGGAGTCCGACCTGATCCAGCGCCTCCTCGAGTATCGCGTCTACAAGGAAGCCTCCCGCTGGCTCCGGCGGCGGAAAGACCGCCGGGCCCTCCTCTATTCCAGGCGGATCGTATCGCCCTTCGAGGAGGAAGAGGAAGAAAAGGAGGACGAGGAAGAAGAGACGCTCCTGCCCGACGGCGTGACCATCTACGACATCTTCTCCTCCTTCCTGCGCATCTCGAAGGAGATCCTCCTGGAAGACCTGAAACCCGTGGTCTACGACGACGTCCCCATCGAGGACCACATCCTGCACATCGTCGAACACATCCGGAAGAAAGGGCTCTCGGCGTTCAGCCATGTCGTGCCCCCCACCGCGGGGAAACTCTATCTCATCGGCGCCTTCCTCGCCCTTCTGGAGCTCATCCGGCAGAACCGGGTCAACGCCGAGCAGGAGGAGGATTTCGGCGACATCCGGATCGAGGTGAAGCCGGAGCCGGACGCCCCGGGCGAGGGGAACGGGCCCGAGGCGCCCCCTCCCCACCCGCCCCCCGAAACCGGAAAATCCCCCGAAGGGCCCCGTTGACGGGGATTCCCGTGGCGCCTATCATGAAGCGGTAGAGTCATGAAACCTCCACTGCTCAAAGAAGATATGCTCTTCGGGAAGATCGCCCTCCGCGAGGGCATGATCACCCAGAAGCAGCTCGACGAGAGCCTCAAGGTGCAGGAGGAAGCCGGCGGCCTCAAGCTCATCGGCATGATCCTCCTGGAGATGGGCTTCATCAGCAAGGAACAGCTCCGCCACGTCCTCGAGATCCAGAAGCAGAACCAGAACCGCCCCGCCACGGACCCCGACGAGCAGAAATCCGACATCGCCTTCGGCTTCCTCGCCGTCAAGAAGAAGTACACCACGCTGAACCGCGTCTACGAATGCGTTCGCGAGCAGGCGCGGGCCGCCAAGCTCGGCCTCTTCTTCCGGCTCGGCGAGATCTTCGTCAACAAGGGCTACCTCACCGTCGAGCAGGTCCAGAACATCCTCCGGGACCAGAACAAGACCATCCTCGAATGCGAGGGGTGCGCCACCCGGTACAACGTCATCGGCTACGAGGAAGGCAAGACCATCAAGTGCACCAAGTGCGGCCGCCGCCTCGTCCCCCCCTCCGACCTGGACTCCCCCGCCGTCCAGGAATCCATCGAGTGGGAGGAATGACCCTGCAACGCTGGTTTTTCCGAAACGCCATGCAGGGAAAACCCAAGACCCACTTGAAATGCTCGGTTCTTTGAAACCGTTTCAACGTTGCCGCTTCTGGGAGGCCCGCCCGTACCGCCCCTGGGGCGGGCGGGCGTGTGTCCCGGGCCACGGGATCACCAGGTCCGGGACCACGGCGATCCCGCGGCCACGGATCGCCGAATCCGTCTTCGCGTAGCCCACCAGGAAACTCGTCTTTTTTTCCGGCTTCCCGTAGAATGTTTTGTTCTCTTATTGGAAAACTCAAACCGTGGACCGACCGGTCCTCATCTCGGCGGAAAAGGTCTCCCGCGTCTACCACATGGGCGAGGTGGACATCCACGCCCTGCGCGACGCCGACCTCGCGGTCCTCGAGAAGGAGATCCTCGTGGTGCTGGGGCCCAGCGGCTCCGGGAAGAGCACGCTGCTCAACATCCTCGGCGGCATCGACTCCCCCACCTCGGGGCACATCCGGTACCGGGAGCGCGACCTGGCGGCGTTCTCCGGATCCCAGCTCACGGATTACCGGCGCGCCTCGGTGGGGTTCATCTTCCAGTTCTACAACCTCATCCCGAACCTCACGGCGCGCGAGAACGTGGAACTGGCCACGGAGATCGTCCCGGACCCCCTGGACGCGCTGGAGACCCTGGACAAGGTCGGGCTGAAGGACCGCGCCGACCACTTCCCCTCCCAGCTGTCCGGCGGCGAACAGCAGCGCGTCGCCGTGGCGCGGGCCCTGGCCAAGAACCCGGACTTCCTCCTCTGCGACGAGCCCACGGGCGCGCTGGACTACGAGACGGCGAAGCACCTCCTCCGCCTGATGCAACAGATCAACGACCAGACGGGGCTCACCATGGTGATGGTGACGCACAACGTGGCGATCGCAGCGCTCGCCGACCGCGTGGCGAAGATGCGCAGCGGCCGCGTGACCGAGGTGACGGAGAACGAGCGGCGCGCGGATCCGGAGGAGATCGAGTGGTAATCCCTGATCAACCTGATGCCCCTCGCCTGGAATTTCCGTGCGGGGGCTTCGGGGCAGACTGATCAACCTGATTCAAGGCGACCTGATCGCGCGTCGCGCGAAACCGTTTTGCCTGATGGGTTGGAGCGATGTGGCGTCCTGCACCGATGACCCGGAAACTTTTGCGCGACCTCTGGCAGGTCAAGGGCCAGGTTCTCGCCGTCGCGGCCGTGATCGTCTGCGGGATCGCCGCCTTCACCGCCGTGAACAGCGCCTTCCGCGACCTGACCCTGACCCGCGACGCCTACATGCGGGACTACCGCATGGCGGACCTCTTCTTCACCGTGGAGAGGGCCCCCGCCTCCGTGGTGGACCGCGTCGCGGCGCTCGACGGCGTCGCGAGGGCCGGCGGCCGCCTGGTCTTCGACGTGACGCTGGATCTCGAGGACCATCCGGATCCCGCGATCGGCCGGATCATCTCGATTCCCGACAGGAACGTCGAGCACGTCAACGACGTACACATCGCCTCGGGGACCTACCCCTCCCCGCCGGACGCGCCGAAGGTGCTGCTGAGCCAGGAATTCGCCGAGGCGAACGGCTTCGAGGCGGGGGATTCGTTCCGCGCCCTCATCAACGGCAAGGAGGTCACGCTTAGGACGTCGGGCACGGCGCTGAGCCCCGAGTACATCTACGTGATCCGCGGCATCCAGGACTTCGTGCCCAACCCGGAGGGCTTCGGGATCCTGTGGGCGCCCCGGACCTTCGTCGAGGAGGTCTTCGGCTACGGGAACGCCGTCAACGACGTCGTGGTCAGGCTGGACAACGGGGCGGACCCGGAGGCCATGCTGGAGCGGATCGACGGGCTGCTGGACCCCTACGGCGTCATCGCCAAGCTCGAGCGGAAGGACCAGATCTCCTACCGTTCCCTGAACGACGAGCTGAAGGGCCTGGAAGCCATGGGGAGGACGGTCCCGATGATGTTCCTCCTCGTGGCCTCGATCATCCTCTTCATCATCACGGGCAGGATGATCAAAAGGCAACGCGAGCAGATCGGCGTGCTCAAGGCGTTCGGCTACCGTGACGCCCAGGTGCTGCTGCACTACGCGGGCATCTCCGGGGCGATCGGCCTCATCGGCACGGCGGGGGGGCTGGTTGCCGGCGATCTGCTGGCGCGGTCGATGGTGCAGATGTACACGTCGTTCTTCCGCTTCCCGCTGCTCCGCCACCAGGTCTACCCCGACCTGTTCGTCTTCGGCCTCGCCTTCGGCCTGCTGGGCCCGCTCGTGGCCGGCTACGTCGCCGGGCGCCGGACGCTGAAGATCGCCCCCGCCGAGGCCATGCGGCCCGAACCGCCGGCGCCCTATGCGGGCGGAACGCTGGCCGAAACCTTCCGGTTCCTGTGGAAGCGGATCCCCTTCACCTGGAAGATCGTGCTGCGGAACATCACCCGCTTCAAGGGCCGCTCCGCCTTCGTGATCTTCGGCGTGGGCCTGTCCATGGGGCTCTTGCTGATGACCTTCTTCTTCCTGGACAGCCTGGATTACCTCCTCCACTTCCAGTACGACCTCACGAACCGCGAGGACGCCAAGATGCGCCTCAACCGGGAAACCGGCCTCGATACGCTTCGCGAGGCGCGACGCCTGCCCGGCGTCACGAGGGCCGAGCCCCTCCTCGAGATGCCCTTCGAGATCCGCCACGGGCTGGTGAAGAAGAACATCCTGGTCATGGGCATCCCCCGGGAATCCCGCCTCCATCACGTGCTCGACACCTCGCTCAACCGCATCCGCCTGCCCGGGCATGGCATCGTCCTCCCCGATCTCACGGCGGAGATGCTTCGGGCGCGCGCGGGGGACACGCTCACCGTCAAGCCGCTCTACCCCGGCTTCGACGAATCCGAGGTCCGCGTGGCCCGCGTGGTGCCCCAGTATCTCGGCCAGACGGCCTACATGGACCTGGCCTACGAGTCTTCCCTCCTCGACGAGCCGCGCGCGATGAACGCCGTCCTCCTGGAGGTGGATCCAGCCCGGGAAAGGGACCTCGTCGCCGCGGCCAAGGACATGCCCACGGTGGCCACCCTCGACGTGAAGAGCGCCCTGATGGCCCACTTCGAGACCATGTTCATCGACTTCATGTGGATCGCCATCTCCTTCTACATCCTCTTCGCCGGCATCATCGCCTTCGCCGTCATCTATACCAGCGCGGCGCTCTCCATCGGCGAGCGGTCCCGCGAGCTGGCCAGCATGCGCGTGCTGGGCCTGCATCGAAGCGAGATCGCCCGGATCGTCTTCGGCGAGTACTTCACGCTCTCGGTGATCGGGATCCTCGCCGGGATCCCGCTGGGGCTCTTGATGGCCAAGGGGATCATCCTGGCCTACAAATCGGAGCTCTACACCTTCCCCTACGTGATCTACAACACGACCTACCTCGAGACCGCCGCGGCCATCGCCCTGTTCCTGGTGCTGGCCCGCCTGGCCTGCGAAAGGCCCCTGAGGAAGCTCGACATGGTGTCTGCCTTGAAACGGAAGGATTGACCATGAAACGAACCCTGATCATCGTCGCGATCGTCCTGGCCCTCGCGGCGGCCGTCGGCGGAGGCCTCTGGTACAAGGCCGTCATGCCCGGCGCCGAGGTGCTTGCCTCGCCCGTCTCCCGCGGCGTCGTCGAGGAGACGATCGAGGAGAAGGCCGAGGCGATCCTCGACCGCACCCGCGTCCTCACCACGCTCGCCGGCGGCGTGCTCGAGCCCGTCGCGCTCGATCCCGGCGATACCGTGGCCGCGGGGGAGACGGTCGCCCGCATCCGGGGGGAGGATCTCGCCTCGCGCATGCAGGCCCAAAAGGCCCGGATCGATTCCTTCCGCGCCCAGGCGCGAAGCGCGGAGACGCAGAAGCCCAAGCCCGCGCAGTTCGAGCGGGCGCGGCTCGCGGTCCGGGCCGCGAAGAACCGCCTGGCCATGGCGCAACGGGACGCCGCCGCCCTCGAGGAGAAGAAGAAGCTCGCCGACAAGAACCTCGAACGGGCGCTTCGCCTGAAGGAGGAGGGGCTGGCGGAGGAAGCGCGCGTGGACGAGCTCGAAGCGACGGCGCAGGCCCTGGCCGAGCAGCTCGCTTCCGCCCGCGAGTCGGTCGCGGCCGCGGAGACCGCCGTCGAGGCTGCGAAGGCCGCCGCGAAGCTTCTGGAACAGACGAAGGACGACCCGAAGCACGCGCAGGAGGCCTACGAGGCCCAGGCGCGCGCCGCGGAGGCCGCCCTGGAGACGATGCGGATCGAGAAGAGGCGCCTCGAGGTTTGCGCGCCGTTCGAGGGGGTCGTGCTGGAGCGTCTCCACGAGGGGGGTGCGATGGTCCAGGCGGGCACGCCCGTCCTGTTGCTCGGCGACCCGTCGAGCCTCGAGGTGGAGGTCGAGATCCTCTCCGACGACGCCGGTTTGGTGCGCGAGGGGATGGACGCGGTCGTCTTCGGCGGCGCCCTGGGGGATCGGGAGCTGGGGGGAACGGTCCGCAAGATCTATCCGCGCGCCTTCACCAAGGTGTCCAACCTCGGCATCGAGCAGCAGCGCGTCAGGGTCCGCATCCGCCTGCCCGGGGACGTGAATCTTCGACACGGGTTCCACGTGGAGGCGAGGATCGTGACGGAGCGGACGGGCGAGGAGGCGCTCCGGATCCCCTCGGGCGCGGTGTTCACGCGGAACGAAAAGGACTGCGTCTTCGTGGTGGAGCAGGGTCTCCTGCATCTTCGCGAGATCGAGACGGGCCTTTCCAACGAGGACTGGACGGAGATCCGGAAAGGGCTGGCGAAGGGGGACGAGGTGGTCGGCGATCCGCGGGAGGAGCTGAAGGAGGGGATGAAGGTGGAGGTTCGCGGGGAGGACGGAAAGTGAGGAATTGAGGAATTCCTCAATCCCTAAATTCCTCAATCCCTGGTTCCCTCCATTCCCGAATGCTTGACCGTTCCCCTGCGGGCCGATTCCCGCTATCATGCTTGCAGCGCCGGAGTGGCGGAATCGGCAGACGCGCGAGATTCAAAATCTCGTGGCCTTCGGGCTGTGTGGGTTCAAGTCCCACCTCCGGCACCAGGCCTGTGGATTCGTGTATTTACGTATTCGCCCATTTGTACAACGGCCTGGACCGCGGGCTTCCAGCCCGCAGCACCGCACTGCAGTGTCAGCCCGGACCGCGGGCCCCCAGCCGCGTCCTGATGGCATGGGACTTCGACATCTCGATCGGATCAACGTCCTTCACCGTCACCTCCCACGACCCTGCACGCACCGGATCTCCACGGTCTCGCCCGCCTTCACTTCCACCACCTCCTCGTGTCCCCTGACGCGGTAGGGGCCGGGCGCGAGGTTCTCGATGACGAACCTTCCGTCCGATCCCGTCCTGACTTCCGGGGCGCCTTTCGCGGATCCCTTGACGGGACGGGCCCATACGACGTATCCCTCCACGGGGTCGCCGGAAGCGTCGACCATGACCCCCTTGATCACGCCCGCCTTCACCAGGCGGACGGTTTCGAACGTCTCCGGGATCGGTTTCGTGGCGTCCCGCTTCAGTTTCTTCGTCACGTATCCCTGTTTCGTGAAGGCGATCCAGCGGTAGTCGGATCGTCCGAGGAGGTTCTCCAGCGTGAACCTCCCCTCCCCGTCCGTCCGGGTCTCCGATCGGTTCCCCCACATGGAACGGGAAAACTGCTCGTAGAGAAGGACCTTCACGCCTTCGAGGGGACGGCCGGTCGCATCGTCCAGGACGAGCCCCGACGCGCGCTCCGTCCCGCGTCGGAGACGGACGACGATCTCGTCCTCCAGGCCCTCCACCGGGATGTCCAGGTCGGCAACGGCGGGAAGATACCCCTTCGCCCGTATCTCCAGCGTCCACGGGCCCGGCCGGGCGTCCTCGAACGAGAACCTGCCCGCCCGGAGATCCCTTCGCTCCAGGTCCGCGCGGTTCCGGCTCGCCCGGCTGGGCGCATCCTTTTGCCATACGTCGCGCAGGCTCGCGTGGAAGAGGGGGATCTCGATTCCGGTCTCGTCGTCCAGGACCTTTCCGCGGACCGGCGCGAGGGGTTCCAGCGCAAGGTGGGCTTCCTTTCCCGTCTCGAACTTCGCCGTGGCGGAGAACCCGATGGGCGTGTGAATGCGATCGTCCTTGCGATCGGGGGGAATGGCCGTGACAAGGTAGGGGCCCGGGGTCAGGGCGGGAAAGGCGACCTTTCCGTCGTGGCCCGTGACCGCCGAGGCGATGACGGGTTCCTCGTTCTCCCAGGACCATACGTTTCCGCGGTCCGTCCACCGTCGGATCCTCACAACGGCCCCTGGGAAAGGCTTCCCGTCGTGCGTGTAGGTGACCTTCACGGTGAGCGCTTCCCCCGGAGCGAGCGCGAAGTCCCGCTCGAGGGTTTCCTCCTCCGGCCCAACCTCGATGACGTGCTCCACCGGCGGGTGTTGTTTGGACCACGCTGCGATCACGTACCGCCCGGCCGCGAGCCCGGAGAGACGGTACGCGCCCTTCTCGTCCGCCCGGACGGCGCGGATGTCCCCGAGGGCCCGCGGTCGAGGGGCGTGGAGGGTGTCCTTTCCGCCTGGAGGAACGTCTCCCGGAGGACGGGGGCGGTATCCCTTGGCGGAGCCCGTTTCCACCCGCTGGACGCCCACGAGGGCGCCGGAGATGCCCGATCCGTCTTTCACCTGCACGGTTCCCTGGACGGCGTGCCCGGATTTCAGCACCACGTCTCCCAGATCCACCTCCTTTCCGCGGCGCGTCAACGCTTCCGTCCGGAGGATCGCGGGAAGGTATTCCGGGTGATAGACGCACACCCGCCCGTCCCAGAGCGGGGGAAGCCCTTTCAGCTCGAATCGCCCCTCCGCGCCGGTCACGGAGCATCCGGCCAGTCTTTCGAAGGCCAGCTCGAAGAGCGGCTCCTCGGCGTCTCCCACCTCCTTCCAGGAGAGCAGGCGGGGTCCACACCACTCGATCTGGCAGGACCGGGGGACCAGGACATGGACGCGGGCGCCCTCGACGGGATTCTTCTCGGCGTCGGTCACGCGGCCTCGGACCGTGGTTTTCGACGAACAGCCCGGAAGCGGCATGGAAGAAACCGAGAGGATCAGCAAGACGAGGGTCGCGGTCGTGCGTGGTCTTTTCATGGTTCGCTCCTCTCATCCATAACCCGGACGAGCCGGAACCCAAGAGGTTGACGGCTCGTCCGGGTTATATCCGGATTGCTCTGCAATCCGATCTATCCATGGGCTTCTCGTGATTTCGTGATATTTCTACAATAAATTTGTTCGTAAGGGACGAAGTCAAAAACCTTCCTTTTCCATTCTACATCCGATGAATCGCGCCGAAACGATTGAGATCGAGCGGAGATGGGATCGCCGCGACATCCACACAGCGTTTGGCGCATTAGGGTCCCATGGTCCCATTGCACCATGGGGCAATGGGACCATTGCACAATTTGACAATTGTCTAGTTATCGAGCTGGGGGGCGACATCGTGAGAGCGTTCCGAGATGTCACGTCCGGCGTTTTTCAAACGGCGTACTGGTCAGCCCGGGCAAGTTTACCGCTCGTTTACACTCGCGGCTTTGTTGGCAGCCAATTGCCGGCGCCGCTAAAATCTAATCCTTCAATTCGTCATTCCACCCTTCCATCATTCCACAGCCCATCCCCCATCCCTGCATTTCTGGTGTTCCCTTCGTGCCCTCGT
>Ga0180434_10005965_pt1 | contig 14143 bp, 14 predicted proteins | sample SS_ome_7_FD_132453 | JGI IMG/M metagenome (GOLD analysis project Ga0180434, IMG submission 132453) | Hypersaline lake sediment archaeal communities from the Salton Sea, California, USA - SS_1_D_2 metaG | ecosystem: Environmental > Aquatic > Non-marine Saline and Alkaline > Hypersaline >... | reverse complement strand
TCCGGCTCAGTTCTCGCCAGATAAGCCACCGCCATCGCCGTCACCGCCGCCTCCACGAATCCGAACAGCAGCAGATGCTCCAGCGCCATCACCGGCACCGCCACGTTCAGGGGGAAGGGCGCGTACAGCGGTCGCCCGTCGGCGCCGTGGGCGATCAGCGGCTGGATCCCGAACATGAGCGCCGTCGTCACCGCCGCCACGTTCAGCCCGACATACGCGGCAAGCCCCGCCGCGAACACCCGACGCGCCGACCGGACGCCCGATCTTATCGCCACGAGCTTGTAGACGCCATAGCTCACCAAGGGCATGACGAACGCCATGTTGAAGCAGTTCGCCCCCAGCGCCGTAATCCCGCCATCCCCGAACACAAATGCCTGCACGGCCAGCACGACCGAGACAGCCAGCACCGCCGCCCACGGCCCCAGCAGAATGGCGATCAGCGGCGCGCCCGTGGCGTGCCCCGTCGATCCCCCAGGGATCGGCACGTTGAACATCATGATGACGAAGCTGAAGGCCGCCCCAATCGCCAGCAGCGGCACCCGGCGCGCATCCAGCGTCTGCCGCAGCTTCCTGCCGGCGATGACCCATATTGGGGCCATCACCGCATAGGACGCGCCCCAGGTCTGCGGGCCGAGATATCCTTCGGGTATATGCATGGTCTTCTCCAAGCGACTCCTGAGGCAGCACGAATCCTGGGCCTGAGCTGCAACAGAGGCCGATCGCCACCTCGCGGTGTCACGTTCTTCCGGATCGTGACACTCTCCTTCCTTCCTGCTGGAAGAAGACGTGGCGCATCGGACCACTGACTCGCCCAGACGCCGGAGCCCATCCCCCTTCACTCGTTCGCTCTCGAAGGGAAACCGCCTGCGCGAGCCGAACCGCGCGAAGACCCCGAAAGGAGACGTTCGATGCGATACAGCGCAACCTCTGTGATGATGCCCGAGCTGACCCTGGAGGAGCAGGCGGCGCTGCTGCACCGCCTCGGCTTCGATGGAATAGAGTGGCGCGTCAGGCGGGTTTCCGACGAGCAGCGCGGCAAGGGCTTCAGCGAGTGGGGCGAGCACAAGAACGACCTCACGCCGGAGAACTTCCTCGACAATGCCCCCCACATGAAACGGGTCGCCGCCGACCACGGCCTGGCCATCGCCGGGATCGCCTCCAATGCCCCGGCTGACGACATCGAGCAGGTAAAGCTCCTCGCCCAGGGAGCCAAGGCTTGCGGCGCGCCCTTTATTCGCGTCGGCTGCCCGAAGGGGTATGACGGCACGAGAGACTACAACGAGCTCTACGCGGAGGCGGTGGAGGCCTACGATGCGGCGCTCAAGGCCGTCACCGGATTTGGCATCAAGTTGGCTCTCGAAATCCACGGCGGCACCATCCATCCCAGCGCCTCTCTCGCCCATCGCATCGTCTCCAACTGGGACCCCACCCGCGTCTGCGTCATCTTTGACCCAAACAACATGGTCGCCGACGGCTTCGAAACCACGGAGATCGCCATCGACCTGCTCGGTCCCTACCTGGGCCACGTCCATCTCGGAGGGCACAAGCCCGTCGAGAAGGAGGGGGACGAATTGGGCACGATGCAGTGGGAGTGGGAGGGCGTCGCCCTCGCCGACGGCCTCTACGATCACCCCCGACTTCTACGCAAGCTCAAGGCTGTCTGCTATCGCGGCTTCGTCACAGTCGAGGACTTCCGACAGCTTCCCATCGAAGAGAAGCTCGCCGAAGGCCTAGCCTACCTCAAGCAAGCCGAGGCCGGCCTGTAGGCCCCTGGGGCAGGGAAGCGGACTACAGCCCACGCCGCCATGAGAGGAAAGCGCCGAGAGCAGAAGACGGGATTCGTCCGCCCTTCCGGATTCGGCCGGGCGCCGAGGAAAGCCGCCCGCTTCCTCTCTACGGAGAAGGGCAAGCGCGGTTACTCGCGGCTCAGGCGGAAGCGGGCGGATCGAAAGGAGTTCGAGCGGTCGGATGAGGGACAGGCGGACGATGCCGGCCACCCATGAAAATGGGGTGAGCGACGGGATTTGAACCCGCGACCACCGGAGCCACAGTCCGGAGCTCTACCGCTGAGCTACGCTCACCACGCTCTGCCGCCGGGGCAGGAGACTCGCTCCTGCCCTACGATACTATGGCACGCCCGGCAGGATTCGAACCTGCGACCCGCTGCTTAGAAGGCAGCCGCTCTATCCAACTGAGCTACGGGCGCTCTTCATGTGTGTCTTACCATGTCAGGCGCGCAACCTGCACAGGCCAACCCGAGCGTCAGGACGCCTTGACCTCCTGGTCGATGATCGGAACGATGTCGGACGGGACGTAACTGCCGCCCTCTATAACCTCCAGCTTCACGGACTTGCCGTTCAGCTCGAAGGTGCTCTTGCCGTTGATGAAGACGAGCGCTCGCATGCCACCGTTCTGTTTCACGAATTCCTGTCCCTCATTGCCGAACAGATCGTAGATGACGAGGTGGATGTCCTCGGGGTACTTCTCGTACGCCTTCTTCAGCTCCGCCTCAGTCTGAACGTGGCAACCGTGGGTTATGGGAAGCGCAGCCACGATCTCGAGCTTCGCACCCGCCTCCCCGAACTCCTGCGTCGGCACGCCTCCCGCACCGCCACCGGGGGTCGGAGCACATACCTGCCCGCCCGCCGCTCCGCCGGCTTGCGCCATCGTTGCTCCCGGGCCCGCACTCGACCGTCCCGTCACGATGTACGCGCCCACCATCACCACCAACACTATCGCCAGCAGCGCTGCAACTTTCTTCTCACCAGCCGACATAAACTCGCCTCCTTCACTGATCCGCCTGAACGCGAATTGACACGCCCCCTGCGTTGCCTCGGCAAAGGGGCCCGTCCTTCACAGTATGGAGCGGGGAACGGGGTTCGAACCCGCGACATTCAGCTTGGAAGGCTGACGCTCTACCAACTGAGCTATCCCCGCACTCCCGTTGGATTATACCCGCTGGCCAAGACGGGGGTCAAGGAAATTGCACACATGGTGCGACTCTCGATCCAGAATCCGTAGGAGCCACATACCCATCGCGACCGTGTCGGGGTACGCCTAGCCCGCCTCACCCTCCAGCGCCGCCAGCCGCTTCAGGCAGTCCTCCACCCCCTGGAACTGAATCGCCTGCCACCCCACTGCCCGCGCCCCCGCCACAAACTCGGGTATGTCGTCGATAAACACGTGCCGCTCCGCTGGCTCTCCGCTGAGCGACTCCACGTGTCGATAGATCGCCGCATCCGGCTTCCGCACCCCCACCTCGTTGGACAGGACACACCCGTCGAAGAGCGGGAAGATTTCCGGGTACCGCTCCCGGATCCACTCGACGTGGGGCGCATTGGTGTTCGACAGGAGATAGCGCGGCCTCGGGCTCTCCCTCACCACCTCCAGCATCGGCGGATTCGGCGCGAAGATATCGTTCCACGCCTCCCGGAGCTCGCGGCAGTCCATGTTCAGCCCCAGGCCGCGAACCAGCTCCTCGTGCAGCGCCTCGAAATCCCCACCCCGATCGATCCGGGCGCGATCGTAGTATTCGGGGAAGGTCTCATCCAAACGACACCCGGGCCGACACCTCGGCCGCACTCTCTCGAAGAACAGGGCATTTTTGACGAAAAGCAACACGTTGCCGAGATCGAAGACTCTGATCAAAGCCATACACGACACTCCCTTTGAGGTAACTCTACGCGATCTCATCTTCTGCTCTTAGAGGACCACACCTCCACGAGGCGTCACGTGCCGACCGCAGACGCGAAAGAGACAGCATCGACCGGCCCCCGGCTGGGGATCGCGCTCGGCCTGGCCGCCATCCTTCTCGTCTACTGTACGCTTGCGGTCCTCCAGTCGTATGCCACGCGCCTTCAGTGGGGCCCCGACGAGCCCGCCCACATCATCTACGTTCAATCGCTGGCAGGCGACGGCCGCCTTCCCGCGCTTGCCCGCAGCACGACTGACGACGCTTACATTTCAGGCGCGGCCAGGACCCATCAGGCGCAGCACCCACCTCTCTACTACGCCGCCGCCGCCGTGCTCTGGCGGGCCTTCGCCAACCGGCCCGATGAGACAGTGCGCTATGTCGACCGGACCAGCGGGGAAGCCCTGACATTCACCGTCCCCGGGCCAGTGCGCCCGGTTCGCCTGTTCTCCGTGTTCCTTGGCGCCCTGACACTGATCTTCGCCTGGGCGACGGCGAGGACAGTCTTCCCGCAGGCGCCGGCCGTCTGTCTCGCGGGCACCGCCCTCGCCGCCTTCACGCCCATGTTCACCTACGTCAACAGCGTCATCAGCAACGACGCGCTCTTGGGGGTCGCCTTCGCCGCGACCGCCTGGCAATGGGCGCGCATCATGCGCTTCGGCTCAACACCCAGAGACGTGCTGCTGCTCGGCCTGCTGCTGGGGCTGGCGCTGAACGTGAAGGAGACAGCCCTCTCCCTCGTGCTCCTCTCCGGCGTGGTGCTGGCGGTGGAGCCGCAGGGAGGACCTTGGCGCCGGCGTCTGGCAAGGATCGGCGTGGTTTTCGCGCTCGTGGCTGCGCTCGGCGGCTGGTGGTTCGTCAGGAAGCACATCCTGTACGGAAGCCCCTTCGTCTATCCCTTCCACGCCCCCCTGCTCGAACTCCCCGCCGAGCAGAGGGCGCTCCTCCTCAAGGCACTCCCGGCTCGCATCTTCCTCTTCGCCTTCATCCCCGTAGATGCCATCGCCTCCCACGCGCGGGTGGACCTGCTTCTCCGCTTTTTCGGGGCACTCTCCGCGCTCTCGCTCGGAGGGCTCCTTTTTCTCTACCTTCGACGGAAACGGCTTCAGCTCTCGTCCCACGAGGTCGCCTCAGTTCTCTTCTGGGCAGGCGCGGCCGCCCTCGTCCTGGCTGGCCTGTGGTGGAATCTGCTCGCGGTGGACTGGCGCATGGGCACCAGCGGCGGTCGCCTTCTGCTGTGCACCCTCCCGCTGCTTTCGCTCGCCGCCGCCCGCGGCCTGAGCGCCCTTTTCGGCGACGGGAAAGCGGCCAAGCTCGGGCTCGCCGCCGTGGTCCTGTCCGTGCTGGCGACGAACCTCTACGCCATCTGGGCGACCGCCGCCGGGTACGGCACCCTGGGCCTCTAGCGCCGCTCGCCGCTCCCCGACTTGCGTCGGTGTCGCCCCTTTTCCCCAAAGAGCCGGAAACCATTCGCCCCGATCGTGCGTCTATACAGATGGCGACACCGAACGGGGACACACCATGAGAACATCCAACTCCAGAACAATCGATCCTACCTCCCGGGCCTCCCTCCTCGCCCGAGAGATGGAAGACACCGCCCTCCGCTACGCGCAGATGACGGAGCAGATCGACTCCGCCCTCAGGGCCGACCGGTTGAGGCGCCGCGACGCCTGGGCTCACGACGGGAAGGGCGGCGAAGCGCCGGGACCCGCCCCGACGCCGGCAGGAGTATAACCCTCGCCTCCATACCTCCTCCAGAAGCAGCAGGGCAGGACGATCGTCCTGCCCTGCAACCTTGATAGGATGCACACCCCCGGCGCACAGCCCGATAGGATCGCGTAGCCTGCCAGCGCCTCAGCCCTCCAACCCCATCCCCGTCAGCAGCGTCAATGCCTCTCGATAGCGCGCGCTGGTGCTCTCGACTACCTCAGCGGGCAGCGCCGGCGCCGGCGGCTTCTTATCCCACCCGGTCGACTCCAGGTAGTCCCGCACGGGCTGCTTGTCGAAGCTCCGCTGGGAGCGCCCCGGCTGGTACTCCTCCAGCGGCCAGAACCGCGAGGAGTCCGGGGTCAGCACTTCATCAATGAGGATCAGCGCCTCCCCGGCGCGCCCGAACTCGAACTTCGTATCCGCAATGATGATCCCCCTCTCCCGGGCGTAATCCGCCGCCTTCGTGTATAGGGCAAGGCTGAGCCGCTCCATCTCCCGGTACGTCTCCTCGCCGGCGATTCCCATCGCCTCCGCCGGGGTGATGTTGATGTCGTGCCCCGACTCCGCCTTGGTCGCGGGCGTGAAGATCGGCTGCGGCAGCTTATCGCTCTCCTTCAGCCCTGCCGGGAGCTTGATCCCGCATACTGTCCCGGACTCCTGGTATTCCTTCCAGCCAGAGCCCGCCAGATAGCCGCGAACCACACACTCGACCGGCACGACCTCCGCCCTCCGCACCACCATGCTCCGCCCCGCCAGCACCTCCAGGCACTTCCCGATCGAGGCGGGGTACTCCGTCACATCCGCCGTCGCCAGATGGTTCTCGACGATACTCTCCGTGAACTCGAACCAGAACAGGGACATCTGCGTCAGCACGCGGCCCTTATCCGGAATCCCATTCGGCATCACCACGTCGAAGGCCGAGATACGATCCGTCGCCACGATCAGAAGCTGGCTCCCGAGGTCGTAGATGTCGCGGACCTTCCCGCGGGCCAGGAGTGGAACATCCGGGAAACTCGTCTCAAGCAGTGGCTCAGCCATCACAACCCCCAAGCTCCATGGCGTTTCTGCCGTTGTTGTGTAGAGCGTCCCTACGCTCGCCCTACAGAACGGCCCATGTTTCAGACCGAGACCCCCGCCCCTTCCCTCAACCCCAGCAGATCCACGACCGCCTCGGTCGTCGCATCGACGCTGACTGGCTCCTCCGCCGCCTCGATGGCGCAGTCGGGGTCCTTCAACCCGTGGCCGGTCAGGATGCAGACCACGGACGCATCCTCCGGGATCTCGGACTCCATCTCACGCACGAAATACCCCTCCCGGACAAGCTTCGCCACGCCCGCCACCGAGGCGGCCGAGGCCGGCTCCACGAACACGCCCTCAATGCTCGCCAGCATCTTGTATGCCTCGAGGATCTCCTCGTCCGTGACCGTGCCGATGAGGCCGCCCGACTCATCTCTCGCCGCCACCGCCGATTTCCAGCTCGCCGGGTTTCCGATCTTGATCGCCGTCGCAAATGTCTGCGGGTCCGCCACCGGCTCTCCGCGCACGATCGGGGCCGCTCCCTCCGCCTGAAACCCCAGCATCTTCGGCCGGCGCCTGCTCCGCCCGGCCTCGTGGTATTCCTTGTAGCCCTTCCAATAGGCCGTGATGTTCCCCGCATTGCCCACTGGAATGGCGTGATAGGCCGGCGCATCCCCGAGCCGGTCGCAGATCTCGAACGCCCCCGACTTCTGCCCCTCGATCCGGTAGGGGTTGATCGAGTTGACGAGTTGTACGGGGTAGTTGCTCGTCACCTCCACCACGATCCGAAAGGCGTCGTCGAAGTTCCCCTCGATCGCCACCACCTTCGCCCCGTGCATCACCGACTGCGCCAGCTTGCCCATGGCGATGTACTTGATGGGAAGCACGACGATGCACTCGATCCCCGCCCGCGCCGCATAGGCCGCAGCCGAGGCGGCCGTGTTGCCCGTCGAGGCACACATGACAGCCCTCCGCCCCTCCTCCAGCGCCTTAGAGACGGCCATCGTCATCCCGCGGTCCTTGAACGATCCCGTGGGATTCGCCCCCTCGTATTTCAGATAGAGCGGAAGCGGCAGCCCTATCCGCTCCTGCAGCTTCGGCGCCGGCAGCAGGGGGGTGTCCCCCTCCCTCAGCGTAATTACGGGCGTCCCCTCCGTCACTGGTAGGAACTGGCGATACGCCTCAATGATGCCCGGCCACCCAACTTCTCCTCTCATCGTCGTCCCCTCAGCCCTCCGTCTCCGCCCGGATCCAACTGCTGATCTCCTCCACTTCGTCCAACTTCTCCAGGCGCGCGAGCGACCGCCGCATCCGTCCCTCTTGCGCCGGGTGGGTGAGCCACACGATCTCGGCGCTCTCCCCTGACGCATCCATCTGCAGCACCGAGGAAAGGCTGACTCCCTCCTCGCCGAACACCTTCGCAATCGCCGCCAAGACGCCCGGCCGGTCGGCCACTTGCAACCGCAGATAGTGCCGCGTCGTGACTTCATCCATCGGCTTCACGTGCCGGCCCTCGAAGCAGGTGCAGGCGATTCTCCCGGTTGCGCCGGACCGGATGTTCCTCGCAACGTCGATGATGTCTCCGACAACGGCGGAGCCGGTCGGCATGGTGCCCGCTCCCTGGCCGTAGAACATCACCTCCCCGATGGAGCTCCCCCGAACGAAGATGGCGTTGAACGGCCCGCCAACGGCGGCCAGCGGATGCCCGGTCGGCAGGAGCGTCGGATGGACTCGCATCTCCAGCGCGCCGTCTACCTCGGCGCCGATGGCGAGCAGCTTCACGGCGTACCCCAACTGCCGCGCGTACTCCATGTCCCGCGCGCCGACTTTCGCGATCCCCTCCCGGTAGATGTCCTCCACCTGCACCCGGCTCTCGAAGGCTATCGAGCCCAAGATCGCCAGCTTGAAAGCGGCGTCGAACCCTTCGACATCGTTCGTCGGGTCCGGCTCCGCATACCCGAGTCGCTGCGCCTCCTTCAGAGCCTCCTCGAACTCCGCCCCGCCCTCCGCCATCTTCGTCAGGATAAAGTTCGTCGTCCCATTCACGATCCCCATGATCCGGCTGATCCGGTTCGCCGCCAGGCACTGCTTGAGAGGTCGCAGGATCGGAATCCCCCCACCCACGCTCGCCTCGAACATCAGGTCCAGATTCCGCTCCGCCGCCGCCTCGAACAGCTCTTTGCCGTGGCGGGCGATGAGCTCTTTGTTCGAGGTCACCACGTTCTTGCCCGACTGCAGCGCCTTGAGCACGAACTCGCGCGCCGGCTTCGTGCCTCCCATCGTCTCTACGACGATCGAGATATCGGGGTCTTCCAGCACGTCGTCAGCGGCGGTCGTCTTCATCTCGTGGGGAACGTCGATGGCAAACGGGCGGGGGGAGGTCCAGTCGACATCCACCAGCCGCTTCACGCGCACCTGGCGGCCGACCTTCCGGTCGATGTTCTCCTGGTTATCCAGCAAGGTCTTGAGCGCGCCCGTGCCGATCTTCCCGTAGCCGATGATGCCGACGTAGATGGGTCCCTCGCTCCTGCCTCAGCCCCCTCCTTCCCTTCGTCCACGAACTCGAGAACGATGAGAGGATCGCCCGCCTGGACGAGCGCCCCATTGTCGACTGGTATCGCCACCACTCGCCCGCGCCACTCCGCCTTGATCTCGTTGAAGACCTTCATCGCCTCGACGATGCACACCGTCTGACCTTCAGATACGACGTCCCCGACCTCCACGCAAGGGTCTGCATCGGGCGCGGGGGAGCGATAGAAGACGCCGATCAGCGGGGAGCGCACCGCCACCGTCCGCCCCTTCCCCACATGCCTCCGCCCTGGGGGAAGGACCCGTCTGGGCACGGCCGAAGCCGGGACGCCCGGATTCTTCTCGGCGCCCCCGCGCCCCAAGCGCAGCTTGAAGGCACCGTCTTGGATCGTCAGCCCAGTCAACCTGTGCCGGCGAAACAGACGCAGCAATTCTTCCAACCGCTTGTACGCTTCCTGATCCATGGTCCCCATTGCGAAAAGAGCCCCACGGTTGCGTGGAGCTCTCCTGCTGCCGCCGCCGGTCGGCGAGCTGAGAGACGAGACTAGTGGCTCTGCGTCTGACGCATCTTCTTGAGGCGCTTTCGCCGCGCCTTCTTTTCTCGCGCCCGCTTTTCCTCGTCGATCTCCCGCCGGCGATCGTCTTCTTCCTGGTGGATACTTCCCTCGATCTCGCGCTCGAATTCGAGGAACCTCTCCAGATTGGGTGAAAGGCTCCGCAGTTTCTCGGTGTCTACTGGCATAGAGAGTTGCTCCTGGCGCTAAAAGCGCGCATCATTCTAGCAAGGCCTTCGGGCAGGTGTCAAGGCATACTCCCGGCTCACGTCCTCTGTCGAAGGCAGGAAAGGGCCGCCTCCTCTCGAACCCGAAGCGCATGCTGACGTTAGGGGGACAAGACCGCACGGGGGGCTCACGACCGTCGCGCCACGAGCCGGCACCGATGACGTTCATCGCGGGGGCGCTGACGCTCCTTCTCTTCGTGCTTCTGGCGATCCTCGTGTTCGTCGCCGTCTGGACGGCGCGGGGGGCGGCGAAGAGAGCCACCTGCACGAGCCAGCTCCGGCAGCTCGTCAATGCCTTTGCCATGTACAAGGGCGAGCACGGAGCCTATCCGCCAGGCCACAGCGACGTCTGGAGCCAGCAGGCCGGCCGAACCGAGCACAGGACCTGGGCGCAGATGCTTGAGCCGTATGTCGGCAGCGAAGACGTCTTCTGCTGTCCCTGCGACTCTCGCTCCGCGGCCGCGCGAGGCAGTAACGCTTCCGAAGGACATGCCGACAGTCGTCTCCACAGCTATCAGTACGTTCGAGCCGAGCCTGTTCATCGTCCAGCGTCGGGCGACAGCAGCGCCGCCAAGCCGCAAGGGACACCGCCAACGAACCGCAGCGAAGCGATCCGGCATGGGATGTTACTCGTCTGTTGGCACCACGACACCGGCAATTACGGGAGGCCGCGCCGGGTGCTCGTCGCTTACGAAGACGGCTCTGTGAAATGGCAGCCCGCGCCCGACTTCCTGACTGCGAAGAAAGGGCCGGCCCGAGCGCCCCAGCCGGGGAGAAACGACTGGTAGCTCTCCCCGCCGACTCACGCGGCAAGGGGCGGCCCGCTCCGGGCCGCCCCTTCTTCATCGCCCCTATCGCCGCGAGCTAATCCGACGGCGCCATCATCGGAATGGCCTTCAGCATCGGCCTAATCGCCAGTATCGGCAGCGGCTCCACCTCGTTTATCACGTAGCCGTACTTGGCGTAGGTGCGGAGGTAGTCGTATGACAGATAGAGGTAGCCGCTCTGGCCCTTGTTGGTGCCCCAGGAGTTCTTCACGATGAAGTACTCCTGGGGGCGGTTGTAGCCGACGATCAGCATGGCGTGGCCGCCCACGCTCGGCAGCGGATTCCCTCCGGAGGTCAGCTTCACGTCCAGGACTCCCGTGTAGGGGTAAGCCCAGCCTGCAACATGGGTCCCGAAGACGATGTCCTTGCCGGATCGCAACAGCGCCTCCAGATAGCGCGGGTTGTTGATCCAGACACCCGTGTCCGTCGTCAGGCTATCGTTGCGGAACATCTTCTGGTAGCTCTTGATCTTGTACGGGGAATTCGCCTGCGCGTTCGCCCGCTGTGTGGGCGCCGGATTGGCGCCATTGTTGCAGAAGCCCGGGAAGGATGTCTGGTAGGGGCAGACGCTCTCCGTGGAGACTCCGTTGGCACTCAAGTAGTCGGCCGACATGTGTGTCTGGAGCCCATCGTCCTTGCATACCCGGCCCTCGGCCTTCATGTACAGGTAGTTGGCGTAGTTCTCCGAGAGGTCCAGGCTCCCCCCGCCGTACTCCACCTCGAGCCCCGCCATCGAGGCGAAGCACACGCACGTCCCTCTTCCGGATTGGTTCTTGATAGGGGTCTGTTCGCCCCGGTGATCCACAACATCTGGAATCACAGGCGTGAGAGTCCCAGCATTGATGTAGGGCGCGTATTGCACGACTTTCCCCGGCAGCCGCGTCGCCAGGGTGACCTCCGCCTGGCTCGGCGTGTACTCCATCTTGCTGAGGGGGATGAGCTGGAACTCCTCTCCCGCGGCGCCTCGAATGAACGGAATGTCGTTCCGGACGAAGTACGTCTGCTTGAGCACGTTGGCATCCGCCACCTGCTTGCCCTGCTTCACCTGGAGCAGGCGCGCCTGGGGCAGCTGGATCACCTTTTCCGGCACTTCGCGGATCGCCAGCTCCGGCCTCACTTGCATCTGCCTGATCGTGGCGGCACACGCCAGACCGGCCGTTACGGCCACCAGCACCAGCGCGGCGATGAGCGCCAGGCTGCGGCGGCGCCTGAGTTGCAGCTTCCGCATGGACTCTTCCTCCTTTGGGGTTTCTCTCATTTCACGTCACACTCGGCCAGCGCCGACGCCTGAGGAAGACGGGCCGTTTCTCCAGCCGTCGGGAGCTGGTCAGTCTCGAAGCGCGGCGACCTCCACAGCATAGCTCCAGGCCTCCCGCACCTCGCCCTCCGCGTTCGCCAGCTCAACCTTCAACGTCGCCGGGCCCGGATCGAACGCCTTGAAGAAGAACAGCCGCTCCATCGTGCCTTCTTTGTGCGGGAGCGTCTCTCCGACCAGCTCCACGCCGCCTCCCTCCTTCGAGGCGCGGAAGCGCGACTCCAGGTTCTCCGGGATGACCGGAAGCGGCCGCGTCCACACTTCGATCACGTCGCCCGGCTGCACGCGCACGAGCCCCTGGTGGCCCCAGGGGACGACCCAGACCGTGTGCTTCACAACCTGTGCACTCTCCGCGCGGAGCAAGCCGATCGTCGCCGCGCCCAGCACCACTGCCAACAGCACGAGCCGTTGCATAGCTCCTTACCCCCTATCAAGATTGCCCCATCCGTGTGTCGCCTTCCTACTGACCGGCGGCCGGTATGGGCAAAGCCCGCCCCAAGGGAGTGCCCGCCCGCGCTCACCCTCGGGCCGCCGCCTCACTCGCCCGCCTGGATCTCCGCCAGATACCGGTGAGCGTAGCGGCACGCCTGCATCACATGATAGGCCGCCTTCCACTGAGAACCTTTCGCCATCTGCCTCGGGGTTCCGTCCTCCTCCGTCGAGGCATACCACTCCCCGTGCTCGGCGTCGTGCAGATAGCACTGGCAGAACCGTGCAACACTGCGAAACGCCTCCCAGTAGCGGCGATCGCCGAACTCCAGATACCCCAACAGGAAGGCCAACGCCCCCTCACACTGCACCCACCAGATCTTCTCGCGAACGGTGGCCTCCCCGCCCAGCGGCCCGTGGGAGAACACTCCCCCGTGCGTCGCGTCGAGTCCGCATCGCAGGGAGTAGTCGAGGAACTGCCGCGCCGTATCCCGGTAGGCGGGGGCGTTCTCCCGCCGATGCACCCGGAGCAGAAGCCAGGCGGCCTTCAAATTGTGCCCGTAGCTCACCAGGGCGCGGCTCCGCTCCGACTTGCACCTCCAATCGGGATAGAAGTCCGCCAATCCGCAGCGATGCTGCGAATCGACCATGGGCGTCACCAGCAGATCGCAGATTGCACGAACGCGGGGCCAGAAGCGATTTCCGCCGACGGCCTCGTTCAGCGCGAGCACCGCCTCCAGTGCCTGAAGATGCGCCACCATCGTGTGGCTCTTGTCCGTCGGCTCCCAGGCGCGACCGCAGCTCTCGATAAGGCCGTCGTTCTCGGCATCCCACAGGTAGTTCGACATCAAGCTCCAGGTGTGCGTCGCCGCCGCCAGGGCGCTGGTATCCCCTGCAATGCGCCCGTACTCCGCCAGGGCGTAGGTCGCACAGGCATGGCCGCAGGCACGCTTCTCGGTTCGCATCGGCCGCCCCTGGCGGGAAGTCGACCAGAACCACCCGTCGTACTCGCAGTCGCGGAAACGCCGGAGAAGAAAATCGACCCCTTGGTCAGCCATCTTCAGCCACTCCGGCGGCCCTCCCAGCTCGGCCCCCGCGGCGAAGCTGTAGATCATCCGCGTCTGCCCCACCAGAAACTTCGCCGACGAATCCGTAATCGTCCCATCTCTCGCCAAGTGGGTGATGAAGCCGCCGTGATCGCGATCGACCCCGTAGCGTTCCCAGAAGGGAAGAACGCACGTCAGCACGTGATCTCTCAAGTCCGGGATCCGGTTTTGCCCCCATGTGGACATGGCACGGCCGCCCCGTTGCTGAGTCTGGCAGACGCAGTTCGGCGACCTCTGCGCGATTCCTGTGCTGAAGAAGGACCCTCGACCCCCACCAGGAATATTGCCCAGACAATCTATACGCTCCATGCGAGGAGAGTGCGATGCCGAAACGACTGGGCATTGGTGTCGTCGGTCTCGATCACTGGTACACCGTCTTTGGCGTGCTCGACGAAGCCAGCAAGGGATCCGGTCTCAAGCTGGTCGCCGTCGCCGATTCTTCCCGCCGTCGGCTGGCCGAGATCAAGCGAGAGTACGATCCCGGCTTACTCACCACCGATTACCGAAAGGTCATCGACAACCCCGATGTCGACGTCGTCTGCTCGCTCACGAACACCCGCGACAACGTCAAGGTCGCCCGCGCCGCCCTCCAGGCGGGGAAGCACGTCGCCTGCGTCAAGCCGATGACCATGACCCTCCGCCAGGCCGACGCCCTCATCGAGCTCGCCGAACGCAAGCGACTCGTCCTCTGGTGCTTCGATCAGCTCGCTCAGGTGCAGGCCGCCTCCCTCAAGCCGC
>Ga0180434_10005964_pt1 | contig 14145 bp, 17 predicted proteins | sample SS_ome_7_FD_132453 | JGI IMG/M metagenome (GOLD analysis project Ga0180434, IMG submission 132453) | Hypersaline lake sediment archaeal communities from the Salton Sea, California, USA - SS_1_D_2 metaG | ecosystem: Environmental > Aquatic > Non-marine Saline and Alkaline > Hypersaline >... | reverse complement strand
GTACGGCGCGAACCACGCAATTCCTCGATCAGTTTCCAGTTATCCTCCCCAAGATAACGGATGACGATTTCGCGGTCGGAAAACGAGGTGTAGTTATATGGAATTTCGCGGATACGGTCAGTCATTCAGGGGTGGATCAATATTCATTTAAAGTTTGAATGCTATCTTAGCTTATTATTATGGGAAGAAAACAGGTCATAGGTAGGTTTTAATTTTAAATTATTCGATGATTGCCACGGGGCTAAAATTGAGAACATGAAGCAGTTCTGCTCGATATTTACTAAAATATTAATACAGGGATATGATGAGGAAAGAACATGAGCGAAAAGAATAACGATGCCGTAGAAAAAATGGTTCACGCCTATGAAACCATGCTGGAGCGGGTAAACAAGGTCAGTGACCGGGCCGCTCCAGCGCTGGGTAATGCCATTGATCATGCGCGGGAAACCGCTGTTGAGCTGGGTGAGCTGACGCGTGAAGAGGCGGACAAGGTTGCTAACTATATCGAAAGGGATATCAAGGATGCCGCTTCATTTATTGTTGAAACCGGCCAGGATTTTAAAGAGTGGTTCCGCTTCGACGTGCAACTGGTGGAAACAAAGCTCTTCGATATGTTTGCCTCGGTAGCCGACCAGACCAGCGTTGAACTGAAGAAGTTCGCCGAAATGGCGCGCAGAGCACCTTCTCGCACTGGCGAGATTACAGGTCCGGGTACGCTGGAATGCACGCGATGCGGTGAGCAATTGCATTTCAAAAAGGCCGGGCACATTCCTCCCTGTCCAAAATGCCGGGAGACCGAGTTCAAGCGGGTTGGCTGATATTCCTAGTTGTTTTTGACAACATTGCAGATACTTTGCTGCTCCAGTTCTTCACGGAAGTCAGGTACCTGTAACTGTTCTTGCATGGCGGGAATGCCTTCAAAGCATTTCTTCATGCCCTGCATGGTTTTGCTGTTCATTACTTCATCGGAAAATTTCAGCGCGACTGCTTTGGCTTCAGCTTCATTGCCTGCAGAGCACAGGCTGAGAATTTCACTTTCAAGCGCTTTGGATTTTTCTTCCATGGCGCTGAGCTCCTGAAAGTCGAGCTGCATCATGCAATTTTGAGCATTAGCCATCATTTTCATGGCTTCGGCTGTTACATCCTGCTGGCTGTAAACCGGTGTGGAAAACAGAAAGAAAGCCAGCATGGATGGTTGCAAGTTGTTTTTCATAATATCAGTCCTGAATAATTAAAAAATACCGCTATGCGCGGGATTGTCCTTTAATAACTGCTGGCAGAAAAGATCAAATTCAATGTTGTAGCGTTTTTTTGCCGCTTCTGCCCGTTCTGCAAGGCTTTCAATTGAAGGTTTTTGCTTGAAGGCGGTGACGATAATGTTTCCGGATTCAGGGTGGCTCAGGCAACAGGTTTTATCAGGAAAGGTCTGTCTTATAGACCACAAGGCTTTCATGAAATTTTCGGATGATTCAGCAACAATGTTGAAACTGACCACGCCCTGGTCAGTCAGGCAGTTCAGACAGTGACTGAGGAGTTCGTTATCCGTCAGCCACCCGGGTGTGCTGCCCTGTTCTTCAATATCAAACAGAATAAAGTCAAAACGCCGGTTGGTGTTGCCAAGGAATTGGCGAATATCAGCCTGTTCGATATGCCAGTTTGAGCCGGCAGGCGGGAAATCGAAATATTGCTGAGCCAGCGAAATCACTTTTGACGATTTTTCAACAGCCAGTCCTTGTGTGTCGGGTAGATATTGATCAAACCACCGGCCAATGCTTCCACCACCACTGCCAGCAAGCAATACACTTTGCGGTTCAAGGCCAAACAGCAGGTGAACCAGCATCATGCGATTGCCGAGCAAGGGGAGTTGTTCCGGGTGAGACCTGTTGATCTGGGTCTGAATCAGGCCATTGCCAAAATGCAGTGTGACCAGCTCGTCCTTTTGATCAACAAAAACTGGCGGCTCAGCGGTCACAACAGGAAGATGGTCGCCAGTCCAAGGAAGGCAAAGAAGCCGACAATATCAGTTACCGTTGTCAGCAGCACTGATCCGGCCAGGGCTGGATCAATGCCGATGCGATGCAAGGTCAATGGCAGCATGGTCCCCATGACAGCGGCGATGACAAGGTTGATCACCATGGCAACAGCAATCAGCATGGCCAGTTGAGAGTCGTTAAACCAGAAACCGGCGATCATGGCAACGACCAATGCCCAGACCAGGCCATTTATGGAGCCAACGGCCAGTTCTTTGAGGATAAGCCATCTGGTGTTGCTGCTGGTTAACTGGTCCAGTGCCAGCCCTCGTATGGTCAGTGCCAGTGTCTGGCTGCCGGCAATACCACCCATGCTGGCAACAATAGGCATCAGTACGGCAAGTGCCACCACCTTGTCGATAGTCGCTTCAAAAAGGCCAATAACCCAGGATGCCATTAATGCGGTTAACAGGTTGATGCCAAGCCACACAGCGCGACGGCGTGAACTCGGTAGTACCGGGGCGAACATGTCTTCATCTTCCGACAGGCCGGCCTGGCCCATGAACTGGTGCTCACCTTCTTCACGGATAACATCAACGATATCATCGATAGTAATACGACCGAGTAAATGGCCCTCATCATCAACAACCGGGGCAGAGAACAGGTCGTTCTGTTCGAACTGGCGGGCCACGTCGTTATCGATGGTAGTTGCAGCGATTGGCTGAACTGTCAGGGACATCACTTCGGCAACAATTTCCGAAGTGTCATTGCTGACCAGTGCTGCAAGGCTGAGTGTGCCAAGATAGCGGTCATCGCGGTTAACAACAAACAGGGTATCGGTGTCTGCAGGAACCTTGTCGCCGAGTTGACGTAGATAGCGCAGAACAACATCCAGCGTCACTTCCGGCCTGACTGTTACCGTGTCGGTATCCATCAGATGGCCGGCGGTATCTTCCGGATAGGAAAGAACTGCTTCCAGACGTTGGCGATACTGGTTATCCAGTGAGGCCAGAATTTCCCTTGTTATGGTATATGGCAGCTCCTGAACGAGGTCGGCGAGGTCATCAATTTCCATGCCTTCGGTGGCGGTAAGCAGTTCAGAGTGATCCATCTGGCGCAGCAAGTCATCTCGTACTTCGTCAGTTACCTGAACCAGGATTTCACCATCGGATTCATGATCAACCAGCTCCCATAGCAGGGCACGCTCGGTAGGGGGAAGCGCTTCCAGAACATGGGCAACTTCACCGGCTGACAAGGCATTGAGCATACGTCGAGCCTTTTGCATGGCACCATCATCAATGATGGCCTGCAAACGCTCGAATTTGTTATCAGTGAAGCTTTGTTCTGGCATGGTGAAGAGGATAGCATGCCTTGCTGACAATTCAGTGGAGCATTTTCAGAATGTTATCGCTAAAGGACTCGTGATGGCCATTTTCCAGAGCCTGAAAAATGTTATCGGCCTGTAATGCCAGCTGACCGAAGTCGGCGACCAGTAAGGCCTGCTTGGTTTGCAATAGTGAATTGGGTTGCATGCTGAATTCACGCAGACCCAGGCCGGCAAGCAGTCCCGCCAGTTGAGGGTCGCCGGCCATTTCTCCGCACATGCTAATGGGTTTATTACAGGCATGGGCAGCTTCAATGCAGATTTTTATCAGGCGTATGACGGCAGGGTGAAGTGGATCGTAGAGATAATTAAGTTCTTCATCAACACGATCAATGGCCAGCGTATATTGAATCAGGTCATTGGTGCCGATGGAAAGAAAATCCAGCTTGCGGGCGAAGTTATGTGCATCCAGGGCTGCTGATGGCACTTCTATCATGCCGCCGACAGGCATATCAGCATCAAAGGCAATACCTTCGACTTTCAGTTCCTGCTGTATATCGCTGATCAGTTTTCGTGACTGGTCGATTTCACGAACGTTGGTCAGCATGGGTATCATCAGCTTGACGGGGCCAAGGGCCGAGGCCCTTATAATGGCGCGTAACTGGATTTTAAACAGTTCGGTTTCTTTCAGGCAGAGCCTGATAGCACGCATGCCAAGAGCCGGGTTGCAGTTGTCATGCTGCTGGTTTTCAGCCGGTTTGTCTGCCCCAAGATCCAGTGTGCGAATGGTCAGTGGCAAGCCATCAAGGCTTTCGATGATTTCTGCATAAGCCTTGAAGTGCTCTTCCTCATCAGGGGGTGTCTGCCGGTTCATGTAGAGAAATTCGGTGCGATACAGGCCTATGGCTGTGGCATTGTTTTTCAGGGCGGTTTCAATATCTTCGGGCAGTTCGATATTGGCCATTAACTCAAAGGGCTGACCATCAGTGCTGAATGAAGGAATCTTGCTTAAAGCCTTCAGGGTTTGCTCTTTGCCGCGTTCTTCCTCTAGCCGCTGCTTGAACTGGTCGAGCTGTCGCTGTTCCGGTGATGCGGTAGCGATGCCGTAGAGCCCGTCAACGACAATAGTTTCACCCTGATGCAACAGCTTTGTTGAACCCTTGATGCCGACGATCGCGGGAATATTCAGGCTGCGTGCCAGAATCGCGGTATGCGACATGGGGCTGCCATATTCAGTGATAAATGCAGAGATACCTTGATGGCGCATAAGAATAGTATCGGAAGGCGACAGGTCGCGGGCGACAATGACCTTGCCTTCGAGATTCTCATCAGTCGCAGTGTCTTCAACCTGAAGCAGGTGCTTTTGAATGCGCGTGACAACATGATCAAGATCATCCTTACGCGTTCGCAAGTAAGGGTCTTCCATTTCATCGAATACCTTGACCAGTTCATTGTGGCGCAGTTGCAGTGCCCATTCAGCACTAAATTGATCACGCCTGATGATATCTTCAACAGCCTGGGTTAAAGCCTGGTCCTCCATCATCAACAGGTGAGTGTTGATGAAATCGACAATATCTGATGCGGTTGAAGCCGGTAATTGCTCACGCACGGCCATCAGGTCGGAACGAGACTGTACGATGGCATCGCAGTAACGGCTTATTTCGTTTTCAGTTTCATGCGGGTGGATTTTCCTGGGGCGAATAGCCGGTTGGTCGCGCTCAAGGCGATGTACCTTGCCAATAGCTATGGAATGCGAAGTACTGATTCCAATGCCGTGGCAGCAGAAGGTCATTCGCCTTCACCGAATTTGTCGTTGATGAGTGCAACCAGTGCGTCCATGGCCTGTTGCTCGTCTGGGCCGCTGGTTTTCAGGGTCAGAACGGTGCCTATGCTGGCGGCCAGCATCATCACGCCCATAATGCTTTTGGCGTTGATCTCCTGGTATCCCTTGCTTAACAGAACCTCGGACGTGAACTGACCCGCGGTGGAAACCAGTTTGGCAGCAGCACGCGCATGCAGTCCCAGTTTGTTAACAATTTCAATTTCCTGTTCCAGCACTTACGGTTCCTTCATATTGATAGAGTTATCCTGAGAGAGTTGGAAGATGCCGTTTTGAGCACCTTCCTGGGCAATTCTGGCCAGTTCCTGCAGAGGCCGCTCACGATAATTGTAGACCCTGATAAGCATGGGCAGGTTCAATCCGGTTACTACAAGGGTGTTCTGGCGGGCAGGATTTGATGCCAGGTTACAGGGAGTTGCACCAATCAGGTCGCTGAGAATCAGTACGCCAGCTCCCTGCTCGACCCGGGAAAGCCTGTTTTCCAGAGCCTGTGCAAGCTCAATGGTATCTGCATCAAACCCGACTTCAAGGTAATCAACATGATCAAGGGAGGTGTTCATTATCTGCCTGGCTACCTGCAGCATAGTCGAGCCGATGCCCTGGTGGGTGACCAGTAATACCCCGGTAGTCATTAATGATCGCCCAGTTCCCGGTGGCTACGGATGGTAGTAATGTTTTTAATATCGAAATGATCGCAGAGCCGTTCAGTGAGATAAACCGAGCGGTGTTGCCCGCCAGTACAGCCGATAGCCACGGTCAGATAGGAGCGTCCGTCTGCCTGAAAGCTGGGTATCCAGTTTTCAATGAATGTTGAGACATCAACAAACATGCGTTGTGTGTCCTCCTGCAAGGCGAGAAACTCGGCTACCGGTTGGTCTTTGCCAGTCAAAGGCCGGAGCTCTGGTTGCCAGTGCGGATTGGGAAGACAACGCACGTCAAAAACAAAGTCTGCATCCCTGGGTACGCCGTGTTTGAAACCGAAAGACTCAATTTGCAGGGAAAGGTGTTTTTCCTTGGAGCCGGCAACGCGTGAGCGAATGGATTTTCTTAACTGGTGAACGTTGCTGCTGCTGGTGTCGATCGACAGGTCACTGGAAAGCATCAGAGGTTTAAGGATTTCTCTTTCCTGTTTGATAGCTTCAGCCAGTGAGGTGTTGTCATCGGTCAGCGGGTGTTTGCGCCGGGTTTCACTAAAGCGTTTGATCAAGATATCATCCTGGGCATCGAGGGTGATGATTTCGCATTCAACATTCGATTTTCGCAGGCGTTGTACAAGATCGGGGATTTCCTGGAAACCTGAGTGATCAGAACGGGCATCGATGCCGATGGCTGTCAGTCGAAATCTTTCATCAGGATTCTCAACGAGGTTGACGGCAAATGCTACCAGCAAAAAAACCGGCATGTTATCAATACAGTAATAGCCTTCATCTTCCAGTGCATTGAGGGCAATACTTTTGCCTGAGCCGGACAGGCCGGTCACAATCACGAGTCTCATTTGCTTTTACTACCTTTCTCTATGGCCTGTTGTTGTCTTTCAATAAAATTGGCAGCTGCATCATAGCCCTTAAGGCGCATGATGTGATTGCGTACAGCAGTCTCAACAAGTATGGCAAGGTTTCGACCGGGTGCAACCGGAACGGTAACTTCAGGGATATCCAGACCAAGAAGGTGGGTGGTTGCATGAGTGCCGGCCAGTCTGTCGAGTTGTGATAATTCGTTATCATTCATTTTCACCAGTTTGATCACCAGGCGCAGGTATTTGTTGTGTTTGATCGCACTGTCACCATACATGGCGCGGATGTTGATAATACCCAGACCACGTACCTCAAGAAAGTCCTGCAAAAGCGGAGGGCAACGCCCTTCAATGATGTCAGGGGCAATACGTGAAAATTCAGGTGCATCATCAGCTATCAGGCGGCTGCCCCGGTTAATCAGTTCCAGTGCCAATTCGCTTTTACCAACCGAAGCGCTGCCAGTGACTAATACGCCCATCCCCAGAACTTCAAGAAATACGCCATGCACGGAAGTGTGTTCAGCCAGCGCAATGGATAGATGATAGTTAAGATGTGCCAGTAACTGGATGTCTGAAACCGGAGTGGTGATCAGGGGTGTCTTGCTTTTGGTGGCGGCTTCCAGAATTTCAATATCAGGATCCTGGTCATCCGACAGGAACACTGCCGCGGGCCTGGCAATAAACAGCCTTCGCAGCGCATCGTTGCGTGCATCGGCAGTCATATCATCAAGATAGTCCATTTCGGTCTGGCCGATGATCTGCAGGCGGTTTGGATGGATGTAATTTAACGGGCCTGCAAGTGTCTCGGTGCGACTGCTGTCAGATGAGTGTTCAATAACACGGTTGGTGGATTTGCGTGATGCAACCCAGTTCAGTGACAGTCGCTGCTCAAGGGCTTCAAAGACATCCAGGATGGTGGTGTGTTTTTCAGATGCCATTTAGCGCTTCCTGTTGGGCTGCTGAATCAGGCGTTTGCTTTATTCTCTATAGCATTGGTTAGCAGGTCAATGAGTTTATGCTGGTCATCGGTAGCACGCATCAGGGCACAGTTTTCATCTTCATTGAAAAAGCCGGCCAGGCCAGCCAGTATCTGCAAGTGTTCTTCATTGGTTTCTGCAGGTACCAGCAAGGCCACGACAAGATCGATCGGCTGGTTGTCTATGGCATCGAACTCTATGGCGTCCTGGAGTTTAAGAAATACTGCCTGGGCATGAGTGAGTCCGTCCATCCTGGCATGGGGAAGGGCGATGCCTTTCCCCAGGCCGGTGCTTCCCAGTCTTTCCCTTTCGATCAGTTTTTCGAAAATAGCAGTAACATCCAGCTGCGGATTCTGCCTTGAAAACAGCTCTGCCACATATTCAAGCAGGCGTTTTTTGCTGTGAATCGCGACTGAAGTCGCTACTGTTTCATCAGTGAGGAAGTTCTGGGGAAGCATTTGTCGTCTTAGTCTTCCATCGCAGGGACGGGTTTGCCGCCACGGTGGTTTTTCATTTTTTCCTTGTGTTTTATGAGCTGGCGGTCAAGCTTGTCAACGAGTGAGTCCAGTGCCGCATACATATCTTCATGGGTGGAATCGGCAAAGATTTCCGCGCCACTGACGTGCATGTTGGCTTCAGCTTTTTGCGCGAGTTTTTCAACACTCAGAATGACATGGACATTGGTAACGTGATCGAAGTGCCTTTCAAGTCTCTCAAACTTGGTGTCTACATAGTCTCTTAATGAGTCGGTCAGGTCTACGTGATGTCCAGTGAGGCTAATTTGCATAGCTTTGCTCCTATTTTTTTTGTATGCCTATAACAGGCGCTTGCGTTCATTCGATGGGGGGATACCCATCGATTCACGGTATTTGGCTACGGTACGCCGGGCAACCTCGATGCCCTGGTCGACAAGAATCTGCGATATCTTGTTGTCGCTCAGGGGTTTGCTGGGTTTTTCCGCAGAAATCAGTTTCTTGATTAATGCCCTGATAGCGGTAGCCGAACATTCTCCTCCAGCGCTGGTACTGACGTGGCTGGAGAAAAAATACTTGAATTCGTATGTACCCCGTGGGGTGTGCATGTATTTCTGGGTGGTTACGCGCGAGATAGTGGATTCATGCATTTCCAGTTCATCGGCAATATCGCGTAATACCAGGGGTTTCATGGCCTCGTCGCCATGTTCCAGAAAACCCTGCTGAAATTCGACAATCTTTGTGGCGACTTTCATCAGTGTGTCATTGCGGCTCTGCAGACTTTTGATAAACCAGCGGGCTTCCTGTAAATGATTTTTCAGCGAGACGTTGTCGGCGCTGTCGTCGGCGCGACGGATAAATGAAGCGTATTCACTGTTGACCTTGAGCTGTGGCGTGGCGTGTCCGTTGAGAGTGACAAGCCATCTGCTGTTATGTTTTTTTACGAACACATCGGGCTCGATATAGTCGGTTTTTGATTCGACAACGCTGGTGCCTGGTCGAGGATTGAGGGAGCGAATCAGTCCCATGATCTGATGCAGTTCCTCGTCTTTCACTCCGAGCCTGCGCTTGATGCTTTTCAGGTCCTGATCGGCCAGGTATTTAAACAGGTCGCCGACCAGTTTAATGGCCTTGGTGCGGTGTTCGGTCTCTTCGGGCAACTGTTTGAGTTGCACCAGCAGGCATTCACGTGTGTCGCGTGCGCCAACGCCGGGAGGGTCGAAGTGCTGGATGCGATGCAGTACTGCTTCGACTTCTTCAATTTCGACATTCTCGTCGTCGATGATGCTGACGATATCCTCTATGTCAGTGGTCAGGTAGCCATCATCGTTAATACCATCGATGATGCTGTTGGCAATTAACAGGTCGTTATCACTGAAAACTGACATGTTCATCTGCCAGGTAAGATGATCCTGCAATGTCTGGATGCTGGACTGCTGGGCGAGAAAGTCGATATTTTCATTGTCGCTGTTGCTGGAACTGGTATGGCTCACTACCGTTGGTTCATCATAGACATCTTCCCAGGAGCTGTCGGTTGGCAGGTCTTCAGGCATGCTGTCAGCGTCGGCGTTGATTTCCGATTCGTTGTTCTTGTCGTTGGCGGGTTTTGTTTCCGTTTTGGCGGCCTGCTCGGGAAGCTCTTCTTTCTGGCGGCTGTCTTCCTCGGTTTCCAGCATGATGTTGGAATCCAGGGCATCCTGGATTTCCTGTTTGAGATCGAGCGTAGACAATTGCAGAAGCCTGATCGCCTGCTGCAATTGGGGTGTCATTGTCAGATGTTGACCCAGTCGAAGCTGCAACGATTGCTTCATTTATTTTTTCCGGTTCTCCGTATCTGGTACGTTATTTGTATGTCTGTATTAATATTCTAGCGCAAATTAACCATTTCACGACACAATTAAATTAATTTTTCGCTTGAGTGAAATCAATAAAGTTTTTTTTGCAGCTGGCCGTATAGATGCATTAATAGAACAAAATAAATCCATTACACTTATGTTTGAATTTCTCATCATTGAAGATAATCGCGCGCTCGCCAACATGGGCAAGCTGATGATTGAGGAGAAAAATGCTTGCAAGGGCGTCATTGCATCCAGCCGCAAGCAGGTCAATGAGCTGCTTTGCAGGGTTAATCAGAATCTTGACATTCTCGATCAGATCGAATTGATCCGTGATGCGGCTAACCGTGATTATCTCACCAAGCTCTATAACCGCCGTTATTTCTTCAAGGAAGGTATTGCCCGTTATGAAAAGGCGGTGAAAAAAGGCAGGCCGATTTCTGCTGCCATGATGGATATTGATTTCTTCAAAAAAGTGAATGATACACAGGGGCATGACGGCGGAGATGAGGCCCTCAGGCATATTGCCAGGTTCCTTACTGAAATGTTCCCGGATGTTCTGGTGTCGCGTTTTGGTGGTGAGGAATTTTGTATACTGATGCCTTTTGAAAAAGACCAGGCCCATAAAAGGCTGGACAAGTTCCGCAAGAAAATCGCAGCCTCGCCTGTCGAAACCGACAAATACAACTTTTCCTACACGGTGAGTATTGGTTTTACGGATATTCCAGGCGAGGATATTGATAACATGTTGGCAAGGGCTGATATGGGATTGTACGAGGCCAAGAAAAACGGGCGTAACCAGGTGGTCTACAGCAAGTATGAGAATGATGAAAATATTCAGGTCAGCAGTGTCCGGCAGAAACGGCGATCGGGCAAAACTGCGGCCACGGCATAAGCCTGTCACCAGGTATTACAGACGGAAATTCTCTCCGAGATAGACATTACGTACATCTTCGTTGCCAAGGATGGTTTCAGTATCGCCTTCAGCAATGACGTTGCCCTCGCTGATGATGTAAGCGCGATCACAGATGCCCAGGGTTTCACGGACATTGTGATCGGTAATCAGGATGCCTATACCCTGTTCAGCCAGTTGCGAAATAATTTTCTGAATATCAACCACTGAAATCGGGTCGACGCCTGCAAAAGGCTCATCAAGCAGGATAAAGCGCGGATTGACTGCCAGGGAACGGGCAATTTCCAGTCGTCGCCGCTCGCCGCCGGAGAGGCTCATGGCAAGATTTTCTGACAAATGACCAATATTGAGGTCGTGCAGCAGTTTGTCGCACAGTTTATTGCGCTGCACGCTGTCATAATCACCACAGGATTCAAGTATGGCCAGAATGTTGTTTTTGACGCTCAGGCGTTTAAATACCGACGGCTCCTGTGCCAGGTATCCCAGGCCAAGTTGACCGCGTTTGTGCATAGGCGCATGGGTGATGATTTTGTCATCCAGAGACACCGTGCCTTCATCGATGGGGATGAGCCCTACGATCATATAAAAACTGGTGGTTTTACCTGCTCCATTGGGTCCCAGTAGTCCAACGACCTCACCACTGTTAACTTCCAGTGAAACATCATGAACAACGGTTTTCTGTTTATAGGATTTGCTCAGGTGCAGAGCAACCAGTTTGCTCATGTTATTATTTCTTGCCGCCGATGGTGATTTTTACACGTTCCTTGCCCTTGGCAGAAGTGCCGGCCTTGACAATGGCTTTTTCACGATCATAGATGATCTTGTCATTGCGGAAGGTGTTTTTGCCTTTGACCAGGGAACCCTTGCCGGTCAGTTCGAGTCTGGCGCTGTTGATACCGTACTCTACCTTGTTGGCACGGCCCTTGATCAGCTCCGCTGAGTTATCCTGCTTCTGGCTGAAACTAACCTGGTTGCCGGTAGCGACGATATGGGCGTTATCACTCTGGAAGTCATACACAATGACTTTTTTGGCCTTGAGATTGATGCTGCCCTGTACCAGGATCACATTACCTTTATAGATCGCCGTTTCCTTGGTTTCATCGATATCCACGCTGTCTGCCTCGATGGAGACAGGTTGATCCTTGTCAGTGGAAAGCGCCCAGCTGTTTGCGGAAAAACAGGCAACCAGTAAAAGAATAAACAGTTTATCTCGGAACATAATTTGCTCTCACCTCCGACAGAAATTTAATGCGGCCAGGCTCACCCATCCAGGCCTGCATACCAACGGCATCGATAACGTCCTTGCCGCTTTTTGCATTCACATGGTTATCGGTTTCCATGTAGTTGCTATCAGGCTGCACCCGTAGATCGCTGGTCACCATTTTGAATGCAGCGGTATCTTTGGTAGCCGGTCGGAATATAGTAACACGACCGGATAAAAGGGCGAGCTCACCATCGCCGGACAGCCATCCCTGTTCAGCCTTGACGTGCCAGGGGGCGCCATCCTGCCGAAAAAAGTTATAGCTTGGACTCTCCATTTCTGTGGTGTTGTCATCCAGGTACTGGATCACGTTAATGCTTTTCACATGGCGTTCGGGTAAACCGTCAACGCCCATCTCCGTCATCTCAAGATCGCGTACAAAGTATTGCGGTACATGCGGCAGTTCCTGATTGCTTTTTTGTATCTGCTCATCTTTCTGGTTTGCCAGGTACCAGCTGGCAAGCCCGACGCAAACCAGGCTCAGGGTCAGGATGGGGCGCGGCAGTGAAGACAGGCTGATCAAGACAGATAGTAATCGAATGCTTGTTGAAGGGTGCCCTGGGCCTGCATCAGCATTTCGCAGACCTCACGAGCTGCACCACGACCGCCATTGGAGGGTGTGATCCAGTGGGCATGTTCTTTGGTCAGGTTATGGGCATCCTGAACCGCAATAGCAAGACCAACCCGGGTCATGACCGGTAAATCGACGACATCGTCTCCGACATAGGCGATTTGTGCATCAGAAAGTTCAAGTTCCTGTTTGAGCTGCTCATAGGCTGGCAATTTGTCTTTCTGGCCCTGGTAAACGTGCCTGATGCCAAGACTGTCCATGCGTTTTTTGACCACCTCGGAGGTGCGTCCGGTGATGATCGCGATGGCCACGCCAAAGTGTTGTAGCGTGACCATGCCGTGACCATCCTTTGAATGGAAGGCCTTGTATTCCTGTCCGTCATCTCCCAGATAAAGACTGCCGTCAGTCAATACGCCGTCGACATCAAAAATTACCATTTTTATCTGGGAAGCTTTTTCATGGATGTCCTGCATTTATACTACTCCTGCTCGCAACATGTCGTGCATATTCAGTGCGCCGACAAGTTTATCGTTTTCGTCAACTACCAACAAAGCGTTGATCATTTTTTTCTGCATTAACTGCAGTGCTTCAGCAGCCAGCATATGAGGCTTGACTGTGACGCAGCCCTCGCGGAATACCTCTTTTACCATGGCATTACGGATATCTATATTCTGGTCGAAGGTGCGGCGTAAATCCCCATCTGTGAAAATACCCAGCAGCTTTTTGTCATCATCAATAACGGCTGTCATTCCCAGGGTCTTGTCGGTCATTTCCATGAGTGCGTCAGTCAGCGAAGCATTATGGCGGACCATTGGAATGGCATCGCCGGAATGCATGATGTCCTTGACATGTATCAGTAATCTGCGCCCGAGGCTGCCGCCTGGGTGAGAACGGGCAAAGTCTTCCTCGGTAAAATCCCGCGCCTCTAGCAGTGCCACGGCCAGGGCGTCTCCCATTGCCAGTGTGGCTGTGGTACTGGCAGTTGGAGCCAGTCCCAATGGACAGGCTTCCTTGGCAACACGGATATCAAGTGCCACATCAGCTTCAGTAGCCAGGGTAGAAGCCGGATTGCCTGTCATGCTGATCAGCGGTATACCAAGGCGTTTGATGATGGGAACGATGGTAACCAGTTCTCCGGTTTCGCCCGAGTTGGACATGGCGAGCACGACATCCTGCGGGGTGATCATGCCCAGGTCTCCATGGCTGGCTTCACCGGGGTGGACAAAAAATGAAGGGCTGCCGGTACTGGCTAGCGTGGCAGCAATCTTGTTGCCAATATGACCTGATTTGCCCATGCCGGTGACGACGATGCGTCCCTTGCAGTGCAGCATGAAATTGCAGGCCTGTGCAAAATTTTCATCAATGCGCGGTAGCAGGTCAGACACGGCGCTGGCTTCGGTTTTTATGACGGCCTGACCCAGCGAAATCAGTTTCTGTTTCTCGTTTTCCGGCAACTCGGGGGTTTGGG
>Ga0180434_10005963_pt1 | contig 14146 bp, 15 predicted proteins | sample SS_ome_7_FD_132453 | JGI IMG/M metagenome (GOLD analysis project Ga0180434, IMG submission 132453) | Hypersaline lake sediment archaeal communities from the Salton Sea, California, USA - SS_1_D_2 metaG | ecosystem: Environmental > Aquatic > Non-marine Saline and Alkaline > Hypersaline >... | reverse complement strand
GTTCTATTACAGACGGTTCGGTTTCAATATCCGTCGTATCAAAAGTTATGTCCGACCAAGAATTCGTGAACGTGTAGTCAGTGGTTCTTCTGATTTGCAATGCCGCTAACGTCGCACCGGCCTCCGCCCCTGTGGCCCCTGTTACTCCGGTAGGACCTGTCGGTCCGGTGTTACCTGTTTGACCAGTCGGTCCGGTTGATCCCGTCGGGCCTGTGTTTCCTGTAGCGCCGGTTGATCCCGTTGGGCCTGTCGGTCCGGTGTTGCCTGTTTGACCAGTTGGTCCGGTGTTTCCCGTGGCACCCTTTAGCCGAACAACAGTTAGAACAATATCCGTTTCCGCTATCTCAACAGACGTGGCGTCTTTCTCAAGCTGTAAAGTTAGGTAGTCGCCAGCCGACAACTCCGCTAAGAAGTTGACGCCAAAACGGAGGGTGTCATCGGGCGTATGGGCATGAATCAGACTGCCGTCCAAAACGGTAGTGTCGTTTTTCCTGATTCGCCCCCGGTAGTCTCCTTCGGCCTGAGAATCAACCGGCATCCAATACGTGATTCTGTAGAGACCGTCTTCCTTAATATCGACTCGATCAGTGTCTACATTGTCATGCTCTATGACGGATGGGTCAGTCTCAATATCGGTGGTGTCAAAAGTTATGTCCGCCCAGGAATTCGTGAACGTATAATTCGTTGTCCTTCTGGTTTGCAACGCGGCTAATGTTGCACCCGCCGCCGCTCCGGTGGCTCCTGTTGCTCCGGTAGGACCGGTGTTGCCGGTTGGGCCAGTGGCTCCCGCCCCAGTGTTGCCGGTAGGACCAGTGTTGCCGGTAGGACCAGTGTTACCAGTGGCTCCCGCTACGCCAGTCCCGCCTGTGGGTCCAGTAGCGCCAGTAGCTCCTGTTGAACCAGTAGCTCCTGTTGAACCAGTGGAGCCGGTAGCACCTGTAGCTCCTGTTGAACCAGTGGAGCCGGTAGCACCTGTAGCTCCTGTTGAACCAACTCCCGTGGGGCCAGTAGCTCCGGTCGGACCAGTTGAGCCGGTGGGGCCAGTGGCTCCTACGGTCGCTCCCGTCGGTCCGGTTGCTCCGGTACTTCCGGCCGGACCTTGTGGAGCAAAACCTAACCCTATGTCCCCTGTGTTTACAAAAACACCGCCGTGGGAGAGGTATGTGACATCATAGGTGTGATAAGCACCGCTATCGATCGCACCCGTTACCTCGAACGTGACGAATGCGTTAGTTCCGTCTGTTCGAAACACTCTGATGTGATCACCAATGGTGATCTCGTCTAAAGTTAGATCGATATTAACGCCATGCTTGTCCAGGTCGCTAACATAGACCTTAGTAACCAGGGACGGATTAGCGTTATCAAACTCTATGTACCCGCTGACTGGCGGCGGAGAAGTATTGGTCGAGAAGCGGTGTTCTAATGTCCAACCACCAACTTCACCTATGGGGCCTTGAGAGCCTGTTGCACCCACCGGTCCAGTTCCGCCAGTGGGGCCAGTCCCGCCCGTATTTCCTGTTGGTCCTGTGGGTCCCGTGTTGCCGGTTGGGCCTGTTGGTCCTGGGGTTGTCGGTCCTGTCGCTCCGGTAGGGCCGGTTGCTCCGGTGTTCCCGGTAGGTCCAGTTGCTCCGGTGGGTCCGGGAGTAGTAGGTCCTGTCGATCCAGTTGGGCCTGTCGGACCGGTTGCTCCAAACCCTGTAGGACCAGTTGGGCCGCTAAGACCAGTTGGGCCGGTTCCTCCTGTCGGTCCCGTTGCTCCGGTACCGCCTGTTGATCCGGTCGAGCCGGTTGCGCCTGTATTGCCGGTAGGTCCGGTTCCTCCTGTCGGTCCCGTTGAGCCAGTTGAACCAGTGGGGCCGGTTGCTCCGGTGTTACCTGTTGAACCAGTGTTGCCTGTGGCTCCGGTGGCTCCGGTAGGGCCTGTTCCACCTGTGGGGCCTGTCGATCCAGTAGGTCCGGAGGTGGTGGGACCTGTTGCCCCAGTGTTGCCTGTGGGTCCGGTCGCGCCTGTAACGCCCGTGTTACCGGTCGGGCCTGTGTTTCCGGTATTTCCCGTAGGTCCGGTGGGACCTGTTCCACCAGTGGGTCCGGTTGGTCCGGTATTGCCAGTCGCGCCCGTGGGGCCAGAAGTTGTTGGTCCTGTTGCACCCGTGGGACCTGTTGCTCCGGTATTGCCAGTAGGGCCGGTTGGTCCAGGAGTAGTCGGTCCGGTGGCTCCGGTAGCACCTGTAGGACCGGTTGGGCCTGTGCTCCCCGTCGGTCCTGTCGGACCAGGAGTTGTCGGTCCGGTGGCTCCTGTCGATCCCGTCGATCCAGTAGGGCCTGTAGCTCCTGTGGGGCCTGTTGGACCAGGAGTAGTAGGGCCTGTCGCGCCGGTAGAGCCGGTAGGACCAGTGACACCTCGCGGGGCAAAACCGAGACCGATGTCGCCTGTGTTTACAAACGCTCCGCCGTGGGAAAGGTAAGTTACATCGTAAGTGTGATAAGCACCGCTGTCGGCCGCACTTGTTACCTCAAACGTAACAAAACCGTTTGTACCATCGGTTCTGAACACCCTGATGTGATCGCCCGCTTCGATCTCGTCCAGGGTTTTGTCAATGTTAGAGACGTTCTTGTCTACGTCGCTGGCGTAGACCTTCGTCACCAACGAAAGAGTAACGTTGTCAAATCTAACGTAACCGCTCGGAGGCGGCGGTGTCGTACTGGACGAGTATCTATACTCTAAAGTCCAACCGCCTACAGCGCCGATCGGTCCTATGGGGCCAGTAGCGCCAACACCTGTCGGTCCGGTTGCTCCTGTCGGACCCACAGATCCTGTCGGACCGGTGTTACCAGTCGAGCCTGTCGGTCCTGTTGGACCAGGAGTTGTCGGACCCGTTGCTCCTGTATTGCCGGTGGGGCCGGTGGGACCCGTTCCACCAGTTGGTCCTGTTGGACCAGGGGTTGTGGGACCAGTTGCTCCTGTCGGACCTGTGTTTCCGGTTGCTCCTGTCGGTCCGGTTGGTCCTGGGGTTGTAGGCCCTGTCGCTCCTGTGGGGCCGGTGTTGCCTGTGGGTCCTGTCGCGCCGGTATTTCCCGTCGGTCCGGTTGGCCCTGGAGTCGTTGGCCCAGTTGCTCCGGTGGGACCTGTTGATCCAGTGTTACCTGTTGAGCCTGTCGGCCCGACGGAACCAGTAGGGCCGGTGTTTCCTATCGGCCCCGTAGCTCCTGTGGGTCCTACGCCACCTGTCGGCCCAGTTCCGCCTGTGTTTCCGGTAGGTCCTGTGTTTCCAGTAGGACCAACACCGCCAGTCGGGCCGGTGTTTCCGATGGGACCAGTTGAGCCTGTCGGGCCGGTGTTTCCGATGGGACCAGTTGAACCTGTCGATCCTGTCGGCCCAGTTCCGCCCGTGTTTCCGGTGGGTCCTGTGTTTCCGGTCGCGCCCGTGGAACCTGTCGATCCTGTGTTTCCGGTGGAACCTGTCGGTCCTGTTGCGCCAATCCCGGTTGGCCCAGTACCGCCAGTCGGACCGATAGGACCAGTAGCTCCGGTCGGACCAATAGGACCCGTGGCTCCGGTTTCGCCAGCGCCGGTCGGCCCTGTCGGCCCCGTTGGACCAGTACCTCCGGTTAGTTGATTGACGCGATACACACTCTACCTTTATCGAGGGAAAGCCAAGGTGAACGAAGCCGAAAACAATACATCGCCTCCAACTCCTTCGACCCAAAGCGAACCCAGCGCTCCGAGATGGCCCATACTCTGTGTGCCAACCAGCGGTAAGAACGCAGTCATCGGGCCGCCGTTTTCGGTGCCAACCAAAAGATTGTTGGCTCCGTCTTCGTTTGTGACCTGGAAGTCCTGCATTCTGCGAGGCAGGTCTATCTGCAAAGTCGAACCGTTCGGAGCCTCTCCTTTGATGGTTATGATATTTGTTCCATAGTGGGCCGCATCCGGCATAACCAACGTCGGCGCTCCCGGTGTGCCCGGCACGCCGTCGGTCACAGGAGTGAACTGCAACCAGAACGGGTTGTTGTCGTTTATGGCGTAGGTAGCAGGATCGAAAACAATCCTGACATCCTTTCCGGTGGTCGGCTGAGTCTCGATCTTGCCCCTCGGGATGTTGCTGTCGTAGAACCCGGTATTGGGCGCTGTTATGAACGTGGCAAACGCCGCGTCGAAGTTGAGAGCGAACCCAAGACGATACTCGTCCACGACCCCCGCGTTCATGGCTTGCGGAGTCATAATGTCCACAACGTTCTTCCGCCTACGCCTGATGCTAAATAGTCGGTCCATACGATCCTCTACTTAATAAGGGGGTCATAAGTTTTTGCGCTCTTAGACGCCGCTTCCGACGCCGCGCCAACTCCATGCTCACCCTTTACTTTTTCATAGGTAGACTTGTGCGCTAAATCCCGCGCCTCCTCCCAAGAAGAGGTCACTTGGCCCTGAAAATTGGGTTGCAAACGGTTCGGACTGACATGATCCCGTTGGCGTTGAGTCATGACGCGCCTACGGTCTGCGCGATAAGCGTTTTCTTTGGCGGCTTTCGACACCCAACCACCTGACTCGCCGTCCTTGAGAACGAAGTCCACCCCGCCTGGATCGAACACTAACTGGACGTGGCCACCGCACGTGCAGTCCAGTATGAGATCCCCGTCCTTCACGAGATCGTACTGCGCAAATGTCAGCTTGCGGTCTTCCCGCTTCTGACAATCCTTACATTCTGTGTTGTATACAGGCATTTTGATCCGATCTATTTTTTAGCTACCGACCAATCCTTGGCGTGGGTTAGGACCGCTGCCACGTGCTTACACACACGATTGACGCCGGAAGGGTCTCTGATGATTGGAAAGCTCGCCGTCCCACGAGGTTTTCCATCGATATATTCTTCCGTCTTGGCGTGGTATTCCGGTCCCTGCCAACGCCAAGCCGGGCACGAACACTTTATATCCAAGTCCATCTTGGAGAACTTCGTGATTCTCCCTTTACGAGACGCCTTGATCTTGACGACCTTGGCTCCGTTGCCGCAATCGACAGAGAAAACCCAACGCAAATTCTTCTTGTCCACACGTTTGGTGCTCACAGCGCATCGGCTGGCACGCTCGACATACCGTGGGTTAAGGTTTTCCGTTATGGTGTCCATCCGAAGAGCGACCTTGACTCTGGCACCGCTTTTCAGACGGAGTGTCGGGGAGTTGTGTAATGTGTATAATCCGACAACAAATTCGGCAGACGCAGACTTTGTATTAGGAATCCCGTCGCGGTAAGGGTACTTCGTCTTAGGGCCTACCCACTTACCCTTGCCGAAGGCTCCGATACCGTCATTCTTGTCCTCGTTGTCGTCGTTAATCTCCGGACGTTCTTGGTCTTTTAAAAGATCGTCGGCCTCGTCCACTCGATGGATAGACTCGTCCTCAGGTTTGTCAAAGTTACGAGTTTCGTCGAGAGGTTTCACATAGGTCTTGGTGCCGGGAATATCCGACTCAAGAGGTAGCCCCTTGTCGCGTGGCTCGCCCCCCGGCAACGCCGACTCTGCCACCGGTCGTCCGTACGCCGGTCTAGTGGTAAGAGGTTGTGTTAGCGAAGTCTTCATCTCTTTTCAGGCTATGGCCGTTTTGAACTTGTCCTTGTTCTTCTGGTGTTCCTCACGCCATTTCTTGGCGTCCTCAGGACTCATGTTCTTGGTCGGATCAGCGGGCTTACCCTCTTCAAATCGAGACTCTTTCTCTTCGGCTGTCTCGGCTGTCCGCTCCAACGGATCAAGACGATCATGACGGCCAAACTCCCGCTCCTCCGCTTCCAGAGAACGTGCGTCGCCTTCTATGTCATCGGCCAACCGTTGCATCCTGGTGGCCAACGACATCATCTGGTTGCCGATGGTGCTCTCGAAAGCGGCGGCCTTCTTGGCGGAACTGTGTAAAGTCTTTGGGAGTCCCCGTAGAGGCCCGGTCTCAGACCACCCGGCTATGGAGTCCTGTAGAAGTTGGGCTACGCCGCGTTGCTGGTCCAAGGTGGCCCAAAGGTTGTCAGCGCTTTGACGTAAGGCCGCACAAAGATCCTCCGGGAACAACCCCTCCCCATGACGGCGACTCTTGATCCTAATTGGCCTGAACGCGGCCGTTGCCTCCATCGAGAAAGCTGCGATGTGGCGAAGCGACGACGCCAACGATAACCGACTGGGCCGTTCTTTCTCAGGATCGGCTTCCGTGATATCCGAAGCCAACTTCCGCAGAACACCAGCAATCTCATCGCCATTTTTGGCAGCGGCTGTCTTGGAATCCCCTTCAAGATCATAAATAAGGGCTATCAAGTCCTGGGTTTTGAGGGTCCCCCCTTGTGCCGATGCTGCCAGCCTCTCTAACCGTTCCACGGCCTCTGGAATGTTCATAACTTTCTCCTCAGATTGTCTTTTGACTCGTCGAATTCGGACATCCTCTAGGGCGTTCTCAAGCTCCTCGACCTTCTCTGGGCGTAAGGTGTCCTTGATCTCTTCGTAATCCAGCTTCGACGCTGCCAAGGCGGCAGCGCTCAAAGCCTTGTCCATCCGCATCAAAGTGTCCGGAATTCCGTGGATCAGGTGGGCGGCCACCTCGAAGAAGTGGTCCCGATGGTCTGATTTGTTGACGAGCGCTACAGCCTCGTCCACGTACTTCCGGAGTTGGGCGCACCTCAACCTAGCGTCCCCCAACTCCTCAAGGAGAAACACGGATATACCGCTGGCATCTTTGGCAGCGGCGGCTTCTTTTTTAGGGCGTCGCAGACAGGAGTCTTCCACCGTAAAATCTCTCCGAAACGAGCGTAGTCACGGGAGAGGTTTCACAAGAGAAAACCCAACCTTGAAACGGCTGTTAACTTTGGAAGACCTCTGGAAACTCCGCCATTAACTTAGCTTTGAACTCATCTGACTCGGCTACGAACACAGCCCTGATGACATCGGGGCGGTCGTCGAAGTCAGCTTGCAGCCGGGCCAGCTTCTTCTTTGGAGTAGCCGAAAAATCATAGGACTCCGGGAAATCATCACACATGCTGCGTGCGATCTGAATTCTGGCGTCCCCGGTACCGTCTTCCAACATTACAGCTTTCTTCTCTGCGGCTCTCGGATGAGGCTGCGCCCGTTTGGTCTTCTCGGAGACGTTCGTGGTCTTGAACGTAATACCGTCTTCTTCCCGGACGGCCTCCTTGGCCTTGCCGTCACCGCTTGTGGGGTCCGCCACCGCAGTGCCGCCACCGACCTCCTGGGTAAGCTTCATCCCCTCCTTCTCCTGCTTCTTCTTACCCTTGACCGTGGCCACCTTGGTAGGCTGGTCTTTGTCGGAAGTAATATACTGCGAGCGCAGAGAACGCTTCTTCTCCAGGTAAGCCTCCCGATCCTCTGGGGTCATACGTTCCAGGGCCTCTTCTTCTGAGATACCCTCGCCCGGATCGATCTGGACATTCTCCGCTTCCCTGAGGGCCGAACCAGCGGACTCTGCCGTCAACTGGCTCTTGGATTTAGCCGCTGTCTTCAAGGCTCGAACCGGAACCCCGTCCTGAGGCTCGACTACCTCCGTGCCCACCTTTGACTTACCGCCCATTTTGGACCGCGCCGCCTTGTTCTTCTTCTGAGTAGAAGAAGCGTGCTCAGCGGTGCTCATCACAACCTGTTCGTCCGAGTCAGTTGTAACAGGTTCGATGGGTTTGGCTTCCCCGTCATCACTCGTGGCTGGACGAACCTTGATGTTGGCCGAAACCGGCCTACCATAATCAGGGTTGTCTTCCTCATAGACCTCGGAAGGCACAATCCATTCAGCCGTGACAGCGCTCCGAAGTTGAGGGAAGTTATATTCCGCCCCAGCGTATTTAACGGTTGAGCCGTCGAACTCTACTTCCGAGTCCTTTGCGACAGTTATGTCGAAAGCACCTAAAGCAAAGCTACGAGTAGCTGTGAAACTATTGAAATCGCCTGATTTATATTTGATCTCCATTGTAATCTCCATTCGAGGTAAGAACCGCCCCTTCTGAAAAACGATAAATAAACTATTAAAGACGCCAATCGATGGGCCGACCCCCGAACATTTCGAGGGCGACGTTCACCTTTGAAAAAGGCTTGCTTCCGAAGAATCCCTTGTTTGCGCTCATAGGACTTGGATGCGCTGACTCGACAACCACGTGTTTCTCGGCGTCAATAAGAGACGCCTTGTCTCTCGCGTAACGACCCCAAAGGACAAAGACCATCGGGCGGTCCCGGTCACTCAAGAGTCTGATCACCGCGTCGGTGAATGTCTCCCACCCCTGGTCTCGATGAGATCCGGCCGCGTGCGCTCTCACGGTCAAGACAGAGTTGAGGAGAAACACGCCCTGTTCAGCCCACTTGAGTAGGTGGCCGTGGGTAGGGATAGGGCAACCAACATCGCTCCGAAGCTCCTTGAATATGTTTTGGAGACTAGGAGGAGCCAACGTTTCCGGTAGAACAGAGAAGCACAAGCCGTGGGCTTGCTTCCGACCATGGTACGGGTCTTGCCCCAGGATAAGAACGCGGACCTCGTCGAGAGGCGTGGCGTTAAACGCTGCGAAAACAGCCCCGGACGGTGGGTATACGGTGGTTGTTGCTCGTTCTTGTCTTACGAAATTGACGAGAGCTTGGAAGTAGGGCTTCTTGAATTCGGAGCCTAAAGCGGTTTTCCAAGAGGGATGCACGTGCTGGACTACACCGTGCTATTGGAACTTGTCCCCCACATTCTTACTGGTCGTAAAACCCAAATACCACCCTTTGTCCCGGTTCTTTTTGACGACCTTGAGCATGTCCCGCTTACTGCCTTGTTCCTGAATGACATCGCTCTCATCCACGGCGCTGTATGCTTTGCTCTTAGGGATGGCCGCCTCCTTGCCCTTCTCCTTGTTCTTCTTCTGTTGCGCTAAGAACTGAGGCGGGATCTTTCCTTTACCTTTCTCTTTCTTCTTGCCGTCGTCTTTGTCGTCCTTCTTGCTGTCGTCTTTCTTACCGTCGTCCTTGCCCTTGGATTTTTCCTTCATCTTCTTCTGTTGCTCCAAGAACTCGGGGGGCAATCCCTTTGAGTATCGTTGAAGGACGCGCTCAGCGGAAATCTTGATAGTCATACCTATATGCTCCTATAAACCAAAACCTACTCGACCTTGATAGAAGAGATGAGTTGGTAGATCAAATCCTTCTGGTCGCCCGTGAACTTCCATCTGACGTTCACGTTCTTGTCGGCCCACTTCTTCGGATCACTCTTCTTCTCTTCTGACATAGCCAACCAGTCGGCGCACATCTCTGCGACATCCAGGTCGGGCATCTTGGTCGCATCCACCATTTCAGACGGAGGCTTATCCCGGTCGTCGCGATTTATCAGATCCACTTTCTTGGTGCAGTGGAACTCGGGGTGGTGCCGGTTGTTTTTGACATGATGCTCCGTCGCAGCATTCATCTTGTCTTCAAGGCCCTCGGGAGTGTCGAAGTCCTTGCCGTCATCCTTACACTTGTACTGCCACGTGATCCAAATGTAAGGATCGATTTCCGGCTTCTTGAGTTTACTCTGGTCGTGGTCCTTGGCCTGATCAGTTAGACCCTTGAACTTCTTAGGGTCGTGCTTCTCGATCTTCCGGCAGTATTTCTGGACCCTCTTGATGTGCTCGCTGGTTCTCTTGTCAAACCAGTCCTTCATCTCCTTAGTAGGGAGATCAGCGTCGGCGCGTAAGAATCGCGCCACAATACGTTTGGCTGAAACACCCATTAGTGACCGTACAACGGGCTTGTTTGGTACAAGGGTTTGCCGCCCCACTTATGGGCGCTGGCGTAGCTGGTGATCTTAACAGAGTCGCCCGGCTTTACACGCTTCTTCATGGGCTTGGAGTTTCTGGCGTACCGACCTGGGATAGGTACTACATAATCAGCCGTCTGGTCCTGCCGGACTGTCTTTTGGGCAAGCCCACGGATTTCTACGAACTTGGGGCCAATGACCTTCGTGACTTCATAGAAGTCGATATTGGTCTGGTCGTACCCCCACGACGAGTAAAGAATATCCCCGACGTTAAGGCTGTGTTGAAACTTAAGCCTCTCCTGCCGCCTCTTCTCCTTGGCTTCCAACTGCTCTCTACGATCCTTGGCTCTCTCTTCTATCTCTCGCTCCCGATGCCTCTCGTCCCGGTAGCTGTAATGGAAAAGAGGCTTGTTCTGCTTGCCCACGAAACCTATGGCGAAGTACTTGATCTTGCTGCCCCTCGGAACTTCATAGGTCCAAACAGCCATGTCTGTCCCCTTGGGGATGTAGGGGTCGGTGCCCCGAACCTCCGGGGGTAGATAAGAGGAACGAGGTAATGTGATCCGCCCTCTGTAGGCGGCGACATACCGTTCGGCAACTCGACTGGCTGTAGGCATATTATTTCTCGACTAGCTTGAGGGCGTCCACGTTCACCGTGTCGCTCTCGGTCTCTTTATTCAGGTCCTCGACGCTCTTTTTCTTAAGCTCTTTCACATCCAAATAATCAGCCCCGTCTCCATCCCAACCGAACCGGACTTCACGGCTTGCGCCCCAGCCGCCAAGCATACTCATCGTGACCATGACCTTCTCAAGTCGGTCGAGCATATCCGGAGCGCTAGTGACGGTATAGGTCCTGGTTTCCTTGGATTGTTGAGCAGTCAAGAACCTGTTTAGGACTCGCTGGCGCATCTTGTCTTAGTCGAGAGATGAAAGGGTTAAATACAAAGGCCGACCCCGGAGGATCGGCCTTTGAGGGAATGTTCCAGCCTTACGACTAGACGCGAGTGACCACGATCCTGGTGAGGCCACGCGGGTTGAAAGCACCGATGCCCAGATTCTCGAAGCACGAGAAGCCGATGGTACGGGCCTTCGGATCGTCCGCCGACAGAACGGTGATCTCGGTGCGAACCGGGATACGGCCGAACTGCTCAGGCTCGCAGCAAACATACGCGAAGCCGGACGGTACCAGCCTGGATGTGATGATCTGAGCACCCCACAGAACGGCCTGGAGACCGGTCTTGAGCAAGGTGGCCTGACTCTCGATATCCAGAATGTCACGACCGAACTTACGGATGTCCGCGTAATCGACGGCGTTCATGTAGATGCGAGCGACACGGAGATCGTGCCTCTCAACCTCTGCGAACGCATCAGCGAGCACTGCGGGCGAAATGGGCGCAACCACCGGTACGTCTGGGTTGGTCTGGCCCGGAAGTGTGTCGAAGCCCGAGACAGCGATGCTGTCAAGGATTGCAAACACACGCTCGTCCTCTGCCGCCTGAATCTGAGCCTTGGCCAGATCCTGAGCACGCTCGATGAGATCGAAACGACGCTCCTTGATCTGGGTCAGGGGGATTTCAGGGTTCGAGGCAATCTCAAACAAGGGGAAGATCACGCGACGCGGCTTCTGAATGGCGAGAATGTTCTCACCCTCTTCACCCACGACGAACGCCGTGACATCCGGGTCCTTGTCATAGATCGGCAACGCACCGTCGGGCAGTTGCTCGACGAGGAAGGTCTTGCGACCAACGGCCGAGTAGTCCCGACGAAGACGGAGCGGTTGAATCATGGAAGCGGCGAGCTTCGCACGTCCAGCGGCCGTCTTGATGTACTCGCTGATGACTTGTTGCTTGACTTGGTTAGAAACTTGACCCATGGCTATCCTCCTAGGCCCTCATGTCAAGCACGAGTAGCGAACTGTTGGCGTCTGGAGCGACCTTGACAACGCCCATCAGGGTGCAGAACTCGATGGCGTTCTGACCTGCGACGTTGTACTCATAGGCGTCCGCGAGTTGGTTAGTGAGGTATCCGTTCGCGCTGGCCCAGAGCTTTTGGCCCGGAGCGTACGTGATCGGGTTTCCAGCACCACCGCCAAGTAGGACCTGCGTCTCGTAAATCGAGACCGCAACACAGGAGCCGCTACCGCACACATACGGCCCTCGTCCCGAAGCCACACCAGGGGTGTTCTCGAAGGGGTTTCCCAAGGAATCGTTGAGATAGACTCCAAGGGGCAAGAGCGTGGCGCTGTAATCGCCGCCGATCTTGACCGGTCCGCCATGATAGTTGTTGCCAATATCAGGGCGCGTAAAGGCAATCGAGGCACCAAGGATACCTACCTTGGAAATCCCCGAAAGCGTCGTGGAGACGGTGTTGGCTGCGGTGACGACAGGAGGATTCGCTTGCGTGAACGCATCCGGCGTCAACATACCCACTGAATTGCGGGTCATGACGTGGAGGAGTTGCACGCGACCGGAAGTCTCCCGGAAATCACCCGAGCTTTGACCGCCGATGGCAAAAGATGTCATATTTGACCTCTCTCCTTTTTCACAGGCGTTTCACTAGGGTGCTTTACATTCGATCTGATCTAAGCACCTTAGACCCACACAGAGGTCAAGGTGGGAAAGCGTTGATTAGCGAGTTCCGAAAACGTCCCGAACGTCAGGGGCCGACTTCCAGAGCTTGGACAGCTTGTCGATACCTTCGTCTCCACCAGCGGACGAAGCGCCGCCCAGCTTAGAGACACCCTCGGTAGGCTTGGTACCAACTGTCCGGGTGGAAGCGGTACGAACGGCCGCCTCCTTCTTCTCGCCCTCGTCCTCGTCCTTCTTCTCGTCCTCGCCCTGTTCAGCGGCGAAAAGCTGTTGAAGGACCTCGTCTTCTGGACCCAGGTCTTCGACGGTCACATCCATCTGGGCTGGCTCCATTTGGATATCCGTCTCAGCCGTCTGGCAACCAGCACCGGCCAGCATGTCGTCCAAAACCTGCTCGTCGGTCTGGATCACTTGCTCCTGGGGCTGAGCAGTCTGTGTCTGTTGCTGCAAAGCCTCCTGGATCATGTCCTGGACCTGTTGGCTGACTTGTTGAACGTCCTGGACCTGGACCTGTTGGTCCTGGGCTTGCTGGGCCTGAGCTTGCTGGGCCTGGACCAGTTGCTGAATCTGCTCCTGGGCCTCTGTGAGATTCCCGGCCTGGATGTTCTTGACCACCTCTTCGGCTGTCACATCCTTGGCTTTCTTCTCCTGGCCCTCCTCGTCGTCGTCCTTCTTCTCGCCTTCGTCTTCGGCGGCGGCTTTGTCACCCTCTTCGGCGGCGGCTTTGTCACCCTCGCCCTCGTCATCGGCCTTCTTGGACGACTGTTGATCTTGGTCCTGATCGCCACCCTGATCATCGTCATCGTCATCGTCTTCATCGTCGCCCGCCAACCGCTTGTGGGTATCGATCAACTCTTGATCGGGCAGGTGCATGAGAGACACGGACTGATCTTCGATGGCTTCCTCAGAGGCGTCCTTCATCATGAGCTTCGCAACAGCGATGCACAGATCCGCCTTCTTGAGTAAGACCTCTTTCGACGCCGTCTTCTCCGGATGATTGAAGGTATCGCCCCTCATCTCAGGCATACCAATCTCATTCCGACGAACGTCGTCACCAGCGTACTCGGACTCCCAGGTGTTAGGAGTGTGTACGTCTTCAGCGAACGTTGACGGATCGCCTGTGACATACTCATCCGCAGGGGGCTGGGTACGGGTCTGGTTCATGGTGTAAGGATCTGCCACTTTGTTTAGAGCAGCAGCCTTCTTCATTACTTCTTCTCGATTCCAGGTAGAACGCTCACGCATGGCAGAGTTCCTTTGTTGTTATGTCTGTGTGTTTGTATAAAAGATTTACGACCGTCCTAAGGCGTACAGCCGACCTTTTTCCAGCAATTGGGCAGCTTCGCTGCCTGTCACTGCCCGGCCGAGCACCTGACGACAAGCCGTCAGGTAGGTCTCTACATCTTCATATGGGCCTGTCCCACCTACATTAAGAACGGCCCTATAAACTCTATTTTCGCCAGCCATTGAGGATTTCTTAGTCAGCAAGTCAAGAACTCTGGATACAGCTAACACCTCTCTACCCGTAAACCCAGCTTTCCTAACTAAGGACCAACCTCCGTACCTATGTAGAATTACTCCGTGAAGAACCTTTCTAGCCTCTGTCTTTCCAACAAAAGAAATCACCATTTTGGCGACCTTACGCCATCCGGGGTTCTTCAAGGCTGACCGGATCAACGTCTCATTTTGTTGGTTAGGATCGATAGCCCGGACCTTATCCACTTCTTGCTTGTTAAGTTCTTCTCTAATGTTTTCAACGACTTGGTCGCGGACCGCGTCCGTTAAGTCGGTAATAGCTTTTTGAAGAGGGGCCTCCTGTT
>Ga0180434_10005960_pt1 | contig 14152 bp, 8 predicted proteins | sample SS_ome_7_FD_132453 | JGI IMG/M metagenome (GOLD analysis project Ga0180434, IMG submission 132453) | Hypersaline lake sediment archaeal communities from the Salton Sea, California, USA - SS_1_D_2 metaG | ecosystem: Environmental > Aquatic > Non-marine Saline and Alkaline > Hypersaline > Sediment... | reverse complement strand
TCCGGCATTTCCGGCCGTCGGCATTCCCCTCAATTTGACCTCTCCATCATGGCCCCTCTACCTTTACGATCGCAGTGGTTCGATTCCTTTTTTGAATCGTCACTACTCCAATCCGGACTCGCCAGCACGAAGGCAGGCATCGCTATGGCACTGCGGCATCGAATCGTCCGTGGATCGCCCAAGCGGCCCGGAGCTGTATTGCTTCAGCGGGCGTTCGTCATGCTTGCGGGGGTCATCGCCGCGTCCGCGACCAGCCAGCCGGCTCTGGCCCAGGAGTGGGCCAAGAAAATGTTCTCGGTCACCAGTCACAACTTCGGCACCGTGGCCCGGGGTTCAAAGACTGAGTATCGCTTTGTCTTTCGTAACCTCTACGAAGAAGACATCCATGTGAGTGGGGTCCGGACCAGCTGCGGCTGCACCTCCCCCAGTATCACCCAGAAACTGCTCAAGACGCACGAGACCAGTGAGGTGGTGGCCACCTTCAATACCCGTACCTTTCTGGGGCAGCACGGGGCCACTCTGACGGTCACCTTCGACAAGCCTTTCTCCGCTGAAGTTCAGTTGCGGGTCGCCGGCAACATCCGTGGCGATGTGACCTTTGAGCCCTCCTCCGTGAACCTCGGCAATGTCGATCTGGGCCGCGGTGCGGAGCAGCGGGTGCGGGTGACCCATGTCGGCTCGACTCCCTGGGAAATAACCGACGTTCGCAGTGCAAACGCCAACTTCGAAGTGCTGCTTTCAAAGCCGCGGCACACTGGCAACCAGTCGATTTATGACCTGACGCTTCGGCTCAGGCCCGACGCACCGGCCGGCTACATCAACGATCAGCTCATTCTGGTGACCAACGACCCCCGCGCGGCCCAGATCCCGATGGATGTCGAAGGCCGGGTGGTCGCCGAGGTAACCGTCAGCCCGCAGTTGCTGGCCCTGGGCAATGTCTCCCCCGGCGGCAGTGTCACCAAGAACATCGTGGTGCGGGCAAATCGGCCGTTTTGTGTGACCGGGATCATCTGCAGCGACGGCTGCCTCAGCTGTCCGGCCAAGGAGACCCCGGCCAAGGTCCACATTCTGCCGGTGACATTTCAAGCCGGAGACGCCAGCGGTCGCATCGAACGGCAGTTGACGATCACAACCGATTTGGGCGATGGGGCGGTTCCCGTCATCACGGTGCAGGCAATGGTCGAATCGGCCACCGACGCTGCGGCGGCCGAAACGGCCTCCGCTGAACAGTCGGCCAGCACCCGCTGAGTCAGCCCCGTTCTGCCATTGATGGGTAGGCCCGAGGGGCCGGGCCGCAATAGTCCGACAGCGGCCGGATCAGGCGATTGTCGGCCATCTGCTCGACAATGTGGGCGGTCCAGCCACTCATCCGTGCGACGACGAAAATAGGTGTGAACACACTGATCGGGAGCCCGAGCGTGTGGTAGACGCGGGCCGCCGGCCAGTCGAGGTTCGGCTTGAGTCCTTTCTGCTGCAGCATGAGTCCTTCAAGCCGGTCAGCCAACTGCTCAAGCTGGCGATGCGATTCAGCAACGCCGGCAGTTCGGATGAGCCGGCGGCAGACGGCGGCCAGCAACACAGCCCGCACGTCGCCCTGCTTGTAGACCCGATGTCCAAACCCCATGACGACCCGGCGGGCTGCCAGCTGTTCGGCGAGCCAGGGCTCTACCCGATCGAGGCTGCCAATGTCACCCAACTGCTCCAACACTCTTTCGTTCGCCCCGCCATGCAGCGGTCCCTTCAGGGCCCCGATCGCTGCCGTCACCGCTGAATGCATGTCGGCACCGGTCGAGGTGACGGTGCGGGCGGCGAAGGTGGACGCATTGAATTCATGTTCGGCGTAGAGAATCAGCGTCGTGTCGAAGGCCTCGGCCTCGGCTGATGTAATGGTCGCCCCCCGCAACCGACTCAGCAGGGCGGCGGACAGTGGTGCATCAGGCCATGGCTCCGGCGACCGGCCGCTGGTGAGATCGACCCAGGTGGCCAGTGCGGCCGCAACCTGTCCGATCAGCCGCTCGGCCCGGGCCGTTTCTGTTGCCAGCGAGGTCTGGTCGATCGGCAGCGGCGGTCCATTGTCGGCAGCCAGTTGGCCCAGCATGCTCACCGTGGTCCGCAGGGCATCCATCGTCGAGGCCTGTGGAGCTGCTTCAGCCAGCCGGGCCAAAAGTTCCGTCACCATCAGCGGCAGCGAACGGGCAGCCTCCCGGATGCGGCTGGAAAAGGCATCGAGCTCTGTCGCAGTCGGCAGGCTGCCACGCAGCAGCAGGTAGGCCGTTTCCTCAAAGCTGCCAGCGACCAGATCGGCGATGGTATAGCCGCGATACCGCAGTGTGCCGTCGAGAGAGCAGATGGCAGTCCGGCCGGCGGTGACGCCAGCAAGTCCACGGCTCGGTGGTTGGGAGGCCGGAGTCGATTCCATGACTTATTCCTTGGGAGCGATGCCCAGTCGTTGCCGCCAGGCTTCAGGGTGGGCCGGATCGTAGTCGAGCAGATCGTAGAGTTCCTCGCGGGTCTGCATCAGGTCGAGCAGGTTCTGCTGGCTGCCCTCGTCGGCGAGTAGTTCAAGGCCAACCTCGATCGCTTTCATTGCCAGCCTCAGCAGGGTGACCGGGTAGAGCACCGCCGCAAAACCGGCACCGCCGAGCTCCGCCACGGTAAGCAGCGGGCCTCGACCGAATTCGGTCATGTTGGCAAGACCGATGCACTCCGAGTGGGTCAGCCACTGGCCGACCGTGAGGAACTCGTCACGGCTGGTGAGGGCCTCGGGAAAGAGCCAGTCGGCACCTGCGGTCCGGTAGGCTGCGAGCCGATCGAGGCATTCCTCCAGCGTCGCAACGCTGCGGACATCGGTGCGGGCAATGATGACCGTTTCGGTGGACCGGCGGCCCCGGCAGGCGGCGGCGATCTTCTCGACCATCTCATCCGCGGGAATCAGCTGTTTGCCCGACAGATGCCCGCACCGCTTGTCATCGGCCTGATCCTCAATCTGGATGGCTGCCGCACCGGCGGCTTCGAGCCGGGCGACAGACTCGGCGACCGCGTCCGGACCACCGAAGCCGGTGTCGGCATCGACGATGACCGGAATCTCAACACTTGCTGCCAGCCGCGTTGTCTGCTCGCAGAGCTGCTCCAGCGAGATCAGGCCGATGTCCGGCACCCCGAGCAGACCGGCAGAAAAGGCAGCTCCAGAAAGGTAGCTGGCCGCGAACCCCTGCCGTTCAATCTCCCGGGCGGCGAGGGGAAATGGTGCCCCAATGACTGTGATCGGCCGATCTGCGAGGGCCTGTCGCAGCCGGCTGCCCGGCACACCCGGAGGCGGAAGGGAAAGCTGATGATTCATGAGGTTTCTATCGGTTGGGGAGCCTGACGATAGGCTGGAAGGCCGGTTGCCGGTCGCTGAAGTCTTGAGCCGGCACGGCAGCGGCGGGCAGAGGGTTCCGCGGACAGCGTTATAGAGGGCTTCAATGCAAGGTGAAAGGGATGGTGAGCCCCGCGGTCGCTTGTGTGCAGGGGCCGTCGGTGAATGGCTGCTGATCACGGCGGTGTTCGCGGCAGCCGGGGCCTGGCCAGTGCCTGACGTGAATGAGGCCCACTACCTCACGAAGGCTCGCCACGCCTTTGATCCGTCTTGGTGCATGGGCGATTTTTTTCTGGATTCCCGGGGCGCTCATGGCCTCTTCTTTCAGCTGCTCGGGCCGCTTGCAGGGACGCTTCCGTTGGCAACCGCCGCCTGGCTTGGCCGCTGGGCCGGCTGGCTGCTGCTAGCCGCGGGTTTTCGCCACGCGGTGCGGCCGTTGCTCGCGACTGCAGGGCAGCGGCTGGTGGCCGCCGCCCTGTTCTCGCTGGCTGTCCGCTCCACCACCATGGCGGGTGAGTGGCTGATCGGTGGCTGCGAGGCAAAGGTATTTGCCTGGGCGGCAGTACTGGCTGCCTGGGGAGAGCTGGCTGCCGGCCGTTGGTCGTTGGGCTGGCTGGGGGGCGGCCTGGCCGCAGCGTTTCATCCACTCGTTGGTGGCTGGATGATGATCGTGACCCTCGTGGCTGCCCTTTGTGATCGTTTGCTGGGCCGGTCGCGGCGAATTGAGAATGCCCGGGTAGGTGCTGTGGAGTGGGCGGAGGTGTCGGCTGGATCGATCAGCTGCGTCGTGGGTGGGCTCGCGGCTGCCGCGGTCGGTTTCGTTCCTGCGGTCATGCTCACCGCTGGGGTTCCGGCGGAAGTTCAGGCTGAGGCGGCCCGCGTCTATGTTGTCGACCGACTGCCGCATCATCTGCTCCCGCGGACGTTTCACGAAGGATTCATCAGCCGGCACCTGCTGGCAATCGGCCTTTGGGCGGTGGTGACGGCAGGACTTCCCGCCTCGGCGGTGCAACGTCGAATCACCGTTGTGACGCTCGCTGCCGTCGGTTGCTCGGGGCTGGGCTGGCTGATTGGGCTCAGCGAGGCGACCGCTCCGGATAGTGCCTACCAGCTGCTCCGCTACTACTGGTTCAGGCTGGGGGACGTGCTGGTGCCGCTCTCGCTGGCCGCGGTGACAGTCGCGGCCCTTTGGCCGGCTCCATTATCAGCGGGAGCGACTGAGGCTGCGGCCGGACGGCTGCCTGACCATTATCGCCGGGGCTTGCGGTGGTCGGTTCTCGGTCTGCTACTGCTCGATCTCGTGGCGCAGTCCGGCCACTGGCCGCTGCCGGGCCGCCAGCGGACTGCCCGTGGTGATAAGCATGTTGCGGCAGCGGCCTGGCAGGATGTTTGTGAATGGATTCGAGCCAACACCCCGCCGACCGCGCAGTTCCTCACCCCCCGGGGGGCTGCCAGCTTCAGTTGGCGGGCCGAGCGGCCAGAGGTGGTCTCCTGGAAAAATATTCCGCAGGACCCCGCCGGTATTGTTGCTTGGCGGCAGCGGATCCTCGACTGTTTCTCACCCGATGGCAGCCTGCGGGGCATGGCTCGCAGTACGGTCAGCCTGGGCCAGCAGCGGCTCGAGGGTGTCGCCCGCCGGTATCGAGCCAGCTACATTGTGGCCCCCCAGGCCAGTGTCGCTGAGGCAGGCCTTCTGCTGCGGCCGGTCTATGCGAACGACGGCTACGTCGTCCTACAGCTGTCCAGTCGCGATGAGGGAAAGGCAACCGACGCCCCCGCGGCCTCCAGTTCAGGGCCAGGCGATGCCGAGCCGCCGGCACTGGATGTCGAGCGCCTTGGCAAATGACGGCAAAGGAAAGTCACTCCCTCGGCCGATTGCCCAGAGGTAGGTGCTGTCGACCAGTTTGACTGGAAGCCGGCCAGTCTGTGTGGCTTCGGCCACCCGTTCACAGAAGGCGACATCGTCAGGCCGAACTGCCCGCAGGCCGGTGACGAGACGATCCTTCAGCGACACCTCAGCTCGCGGTGATGCCGGCGGGTCCGCGGCTCCGGCCGGTGGTCCGGGGATGAAAGCAAGCACCGAGATGATCGCCATCGCCAGGCGGGAAAGATGAGTCATGACGCTTTTCGGGTCGGACACTGGGTGAGGTTTGTCAACCGGCCCTGAAGCGGGCCACGGCGTAAGACTTCTTGCCCGACCGCAGCACGATCAGTGAGCGATCTCCCAGATCAGCTGTGGTGATGCGATGGGCGTGGTCGGTGATCCGGTTGTTGTTCAGGTAGGCACCCCCCTGTTCGATCGTCCGGCGGGCGGCCGATCGAGTTGCCGCGAGGCCGGCCGCTGTCAGCGCCTCGATGAGCGGCAGGCCCTCGCCCTCAAGCTGCTGCCGGGGAAATTCATGGCTGGGCACGTCGGCAAAAATCTCCGCCAGCGTCGCGTCATCGAGACTTTCGATGGCGGCGCCGAAAAAGATGGCAGTTGCCTGTTGGGCAGCCTGCAGACCGGCCTCACCGTGAACCAGCCGGGTCAGTTCTTCGGCCAGCCGGCGCTGAGTGGTCCGGCCGCTGGGATTCTCGGCCCGCTCGGCCGCCAGTTCCCGGCAGGCGGCCAGTGGCACCTCAGTGAGCCGCTCGAGGCAGCGACCGGCGTCTTTGTCGTCCAGATTGATCCAGTACTGGTAGAAGCGATAGGGGCTGGTGCGGGCCGGGTCGAGCCAGACAGCACCGCTGGCGGTCTTGCCCATCTTCGTGCCGTCTGCCTTGGTCAGTAGCGGGCAGGTGATGCCGTGCAGGTCGAGGGACCGCAGCCGGCGGCCGAGTTCGATGCCCGCCGTGATGTTGCCCCATTGGTCACTGCCCCCGATCTGGACCCGGCAGTCGTGGCTGTCGGTCAGCTGCACGAAGTCCCAGGACTGGAGCAGCATGTAGCTGAACTCGGTGTAGGAAAGCCCACCGTCGCGGTCGAGCCGGCTCTTCACCGAATCTTTGGCCAGCATCTGTGACAGCGGCACATGCTTGCCGACATCCCGCAGGAATTCAAGATAGCCGACCCCCTGCATCCAGTCGGCGTTGTTCACCACATGGACCGGCTGGCCGACCGATTCCAGCAACTGTCGAATTTGGGCTTCAACAGCGGTGATGTTTGCCTGCAGGATCTCGGGCGAGAGCAGGTTTCGTTCCTCGCTACGACCACTGGGGTCACCGATCATGCCGGTCGCGCCGCCGATGAGGGCGATTGGCTCATGGCCTGCCGCGGCTACCCGCCGCAGCAGCATGATTGCCACGAGGTGGCCGACGTGGAGGCTGTCGGCGGTTGGGTCAAAGCCGGCATAGATGCGGCGGCCCGGGGTCTGCAGCCAAGTTCGCAGGGCAGTGGCATCAGTGCTCTGGTGGACGAGGCCGCGGTCGGTGAGGTCGCTAAACAGGTCGGAAGGCATCTGGGCAACGTCGTGGTGGGCGAGAAGAACTACCGCCAGCGATCGCCGTCGGCGAACGGGTGGGCAGGGCCGCCAAGGCCCGGCTTGGGCAGCACCTTGAGCACCTGTTCAGCCAGCCGGAGGTCGTCCCGGGTCGTGATTTTGAGATTCATCGGTGAGCCGGGCACGACTGTCACAGGGTGTCCGGCCGCTTGGATCAGTTGGGCTTCGTCGGTGGCGGTGTCGGCAGCCTCGGTGGCAAACGCGTCGACCAGCAGTTGACGGGAAAAGACCTGGGGTGTCTGGGCCTCCCAGAGCCCGGTCCTGTCCACGGTGTCGGTAATCGCCTGGCTTTCGTTCACGCGTTTCAGCGTGGCGGTCACTGGAGTCGCCAGAATGGCGGCCCCCGTCTGGCTGGCGGCGGCGACCACCTCGTCAATCCACTTTGTCGCCAGACAGGGACGAGCAGCGTCATGAACGGCGACCAGATCAATGTCAGCGGAGAGTCTGGCCAGACCGTTCCGCACCGATGTGGCCCGTTTGTCGCCGCCCTCGGCCAACTCGATTCCCATGAAGGCGAGGTTCGCGCCGAACCTTTCCAGAAACAGTTCGCGGTCGTCCGGGGCGATGACCACCACCAGCTTTTTTACGTCATCCCGGTCGAGAAATTTTTCTGCCGCATGCAACCAGACCGCCCGCCCGGCGAGCGGTGCGAACGGCTTTTTGTAGTGGGCGTCGCGGAAGCGGCTGCTCTGGCCGGCGGCGACGAGAATGACTCCGATGTTCGGCATCAATCGATCGCCCTATCCATCAGCCAGCCGAGGCCGGCTTTGATCGTCGGCTTGTCACGAACCCAGGCTGCGAAGTCCTCGCCGTAATTCGCGTAGAGGGACACAAGCCACCCGGGGGCGTCCTGCAGCAGCCAACTGCGGAACATGAGCCACTTGGGGTTGTCGATGCCGTAGACCTCACGGGCAACCCAGCACATGCCCATGCCACCGCCACCCATGCCACCCATGCCGCCGCCGCCCATGCCGCCGCCGCCCATGCCGCCGCCGCCCATGCCGCCGCCGCCCATGCCGCCGCCGCCCGCTCCGCCCGTTCCCTGTGCGCCACCGCTGGCGAAGTTAAAGGTGGTGACCTGGCCGACACCCGAAAACAATGGGGTGGAGGTGATCCGGACGTACCGTCGGTCGGCTGAGACGACTGCCATGGCTTGCAGGTTGGTGCCCTCCGGCAGCGTTGTGATAATCGGCTGAAAGCCGGTGGCGTTCGCTCCCGTAAATGGCTTGCGGCCGATAGGAGTCGACGGTTTCGGAGGTCTGGTCAGCGAGAGTGAATCGACCGCTTCCTGATCCGACATGCTCGAGAGTTGCTGGGCTAGGATCGCCCGGCTGACCTCCTGCTGGAGGGCCACATCCTGGGCCATCTGGGCTTCGACCAGCGGCTGCCGACGACGGCCGGCGGGCACCTCGACGGTGAAGAACATTTCGTCGCCTTCGACCGGCAGCTGCCTTTTCATCGTCTCCTCGAAGGGCGTGCCCTTGTAAAGCGTCAGTTCGGCCGTGATAAGCCCGGCTGTCACCTCGCCACTTGACCGCCGTACCAGCACCCGGTATGTGCCGGGGAAGGCTGCGGTTGCTACGTACCGTTCCTGCTTCACTCCAGTCTGCGTCGTACCGGTCTCGGCGGTCCCGTCGGCCAGCAGGGTTCCGCCCGATGTCGATCGGGGGGTCGCGACTGAGCAGACGGTTCCCGGCGGCTCTTCAACGATCAGGTCGATGTCGGCATCGCCGTTCCAGGTCAGCTCCATGCTGATGTCACGAACGAGGGCAGCTTCAATCACCCGGGTGAAATAGGCTGCCTCTTCCTCGTTCCCGTCGGCCTTGAGGCCGGCAATTGTCGCCTTCGCCAGGCGGGCGGCCCGGGTGGAAACGTCTCGCTGGGAGGCGGGCCACTCGTGGGCGAGGACGCCGGCGCAGGTCCACCGCAGGGCTGCTGGGTCCTCCAGGTCGGCCGCTAATTTCAGGCCGAGCGCATAGGCCTCGCGGCAGTCAGGTTCGAGAATGGCCACCTGCTGGCAGACGCGGACTGCTTGCCGCTCTGAGCCGAGACGGGCCAGGTAGCTGGCCAAGGCAAGCAGGTCGATCGGGTCAGTCGCCAGATCGGCCGCTGAGAGCAGGGCCCGCTCGACCTCGGCACGCGGCCGTCCCGCTCCCTCGAGGGCAAGCGCAAGCGACTCATACATCCAGGGCTCGACGTGACCAGAGGCGATCGTGGCCGTCAGCAGATCGGCTGCGTCGGCAAACCGGTTTTCGCGTCCCAGCAAGGCCGCGGTCGCCCGGATGCGAGCCAGCCGGACAGCAAGCTGTCGGGCTGTCGGCTGTGCGTCGTTCGATCGATCGGTGCCGGAGCCGTCAGGCAGCGGCCCAAGATAAGACAGAATTTCAGCCGCCAAGTCATCAGCCTCAAGCAGCGATTCCGCCAAAGCGAGATCTTCAAGCGGGACGCCGCCAGAAGGTTCCAGCTCAGTACGCTCGGCCGAACTGCTGGCCGGCGTGGAGAGTCCGCTGTCGCGTGTTGCGGCAGCGGTCCGGAGTGCTCGGCGGCTGCCGGAAACTGCTGCATCGGCGTCAGCAATCTGGAACATGCCGCCGCCCATCATGCCACCGCCGCCGGCCCCGCCTGCCGGAATGCCACCCCCTTGCCCGCTGTTGATGCCACCGGCACCGCCGAGGCCGCCCCCGGTCTGGAACGGGTTCAAACCGCCACTGGGATTCACCGGGATCACCAGGTCGGCGACCGGGTAAACCTTGATCGACATGTAGTTCTGCTCGGCGTAGGTCTTCTCGGTGATCAGCAGGACCTCATCACGGATGACGTACGTCAACGGAACTTCGCCGTAGGTCGCCAACGCCCGACGCAGAACCGACCGGAGGGTAATGCCGCTGTAGTTACCAATCAGATTTGGTGGCTCATTCGGCTCAATGTTGAACTCGTTGACGAGGTAGGGATCGATCTGAACCTGAATCCCGAACTTGTCCTCAATGATTGTTTTAAACTGGGCGAGTGTGACTCCCTGATCGGTCAGGTCGAAGCCCTCCGTCGTTTTTTCCAAGGCTTCATAAATTTTTGTTTCCGACTCCGAGTCGCCGCCGAGATCGACCGACTTGTATTTTTTGCGGATTTCAGTGATCCGTCGCCAACGTGCCGGATCCGGATAGATAATCGGTGGCTCATCCGGGAAAGGAATCGCCGCCACGTCGACCAGTTGCAGGGTGTCCATGAAGCCCCGCTGCATCTCGCGGCGGAAACGGGTGTTCTTGGTGTGATAGTCAAGCATGCCTGCTACGAGCGGTGCCTGCCGGGCAACCGCCCGGGCGGTCATCGGCATTCCTTGATTGGCGTAGAGGTTGGGGGCCTCTAGCAGCATCTCCTTGCCGATGTCCCGCTCGGCCTCGGTGAATCTCCGGGTGGGCTGCTGGTAGCCGACCCGAATCCCCTCTTCGACGAGCGCGTGGTATCGCTTGGCGAGCTGGCTGAATTTCTCCTCCCGTCGGCGTAGTTCCCCTGAAATGCGGGCCCGCTCCCGGGCAACGGCACGGGTCCGCTCCAGGGCGAGATCCCGCTCGAGCTTCTCCTGCGAACGAACCAGCGACTCCCGCAGGCTGATTTCGATTTGCCGTTCGAGCCGCCCCCGGACAGCTTCATCGAGGTCGGTGGAGGCTCGCACCTGTTGTTGCAGGTTTTTTAAATTGATGCGGGCCGCGTCGGGGTCTGTCGCCATCAAGTGGCGGGCGTCGCGGAGCCCGACCGCCGTCTCCCGCTCCAGCAGTTGGCTGCGGATGCGACGCCGATTCTCGATTTCCTGGAGCTCTGACTGCGACTGATCGGCAGCCAGAAGAGAACGGCCGCTGGGGCCGGGGAGCCGCTCGGGAGGAGCGGACGTAGGCTCGGCCGGTTCCCGCTGGGCAACTGGTTGTGCTGGGGTGGGAAGCGAACCGGTCATGCTCTTCTGGCTGGCCGTGCGAACGAGAGCTGCCTCAGGGTTGTCGGGGTCCCGCCGCAATGAGGCAGCGGCCAGCCGACTGGCCGCTGCATGAGCGCCCGATGCCTCGGCCTGTCGGGACAGCTTGGCCAGCGTCTCGGCTTCTTCGCGGATCACTCGTTTGGCAATTTCGAGTCCCTCGCGGCCCAGGAGCGGCAGGAAAATCCCCCCAGTGTCGAAGGCGTTGCGGGCGAGTTGTTCGAGGAAGGCATGGTCGCTCGACGGGTCCCGCTGAGGCAAGTCGAACGTGAGCTGGACCTCGGGCCATGAATCCGGACTGTCTTGGCCGGGAGTCCTCTCGGCGGTGGTGGTGATTGAGGCGGGAGCCAGCGGCCCGAGGAACAGGATGACCGATTCGCGATCGTGTCGCAGCGGTGGCAACTGGAATGGCAGCATCGCGACGGCGGTGTCGGCCATTTGGGAAGCAAGCTCGAGGGAGCCGTCATCGGGCCAGAGGATCGGTGCCACTGCCTGTCCGGCCATCCGCTGCCCGGCCTCCCGCGGTGAAAGGCTGTCGCCCGGTACGAGGACGTTGCCACCACTGCCCGCCGCGAGCGACGCCAGGCAGGGCCAGTTCACCTGATTCCCGATCGCCACCGCCGAAAACGAGACTCGCTGCTGACGGAGAGCGGCAAGTGTCGCGGCGAAGTCTTCTGGAAGGATGCCGGTCAGCCCCGGACCGTCACCGATATAGATGATCGCTCCTGGTGCCGTCCCGCCAGCCAGTTGTTCGAGCGCCGAACGCAGCCCGCCGAGGAGATCGGTGTTCCCCAGTGGTGTTCGTCGCCCGAGTTCCCTTCTGGCTGGCGCAACCAGCGGATCGTCGGCGCGGGCGAACGACTCCATGAATGGCATACAGGTGACATCGATCGACCCCAGCATCACCGAGTCATTGGTCCGGACTGATTCAAGCACGCCATCAATCGCGGCCAGTGAGTCGCGCTGAATCGTGCCGGTCTGGCTCGCTGAGGTGTCAAGCAGCACGTAGAGGCGGGTGGCCGGGGCCTCGGCCGGGAAGCCGGATGCTCTCAGCCCGACGGCGGTGACCGGAGGCGTGTCCTCGTCCTGATGGGTTGCCAGGAGCCAGGTGCGTTCAGCTTCCGCGGCAGCGGCCGGAAAGCCAGTTGCAACCAGCAGGGCCGCGGCTGCCAGCATGCCCACGAGTGATGAAAAACGAATCGACATGGCGAACCTCATGCGGGGGGCGGCTCAGGACGCGGGGACCGGGACGTCGCGACGTCACCCCCCGATGATATTTTCAGTGGTCAGTCGCCGCCACGTCGATCTGCGGGGGTTTTTGGCCGCCAGGTCGCTTTTTCCGGCTTGAGCAGGCTGCCGCGGGGTCGCTAGGGTTGTGTGATGGGTGGTTCTCTGCCGCCCGCCGGCCCGGCGTCGGGGTGCGGCAGTGGCTCTGGAAGGCCGACGAAAGCTTTGTGATGTCTCCTCAACAATGGTGCGGCGGTTGGGTGAAGAAGACAGTTCTGGCCATGGGCCTGGCGGTCATGGCCGGAGCCGCGGCGAACCCACCGGCAGGCGGGGGGCCGCCGCGTCGGCTGACTCCTGAGGAGCTGACCAACATCGCGGTCTACGAGAACGTCAATCGCAGTGTCGTCAACATTAATACGAAGACAACGGTGACGACCGGTTTTTTTCTGCTGGAGTCACCCTCGGAGGGTGCCGGTTCCGGGATTGTCATTGACCGTCAGGGGCACGTGCTGACGAATTTCCACGTGATCGAGGCCGCCCGAGAGATTCTGCTCACGCTCTATGACGGCTCCTCCCACGACGCCACTCTGGTCGGTGTCGATCCGGTTACCGATGTCGCTGTGCTACGGGTCAATGCTCCGGAGGACCTCCTCGTGCCGGCGCGGTTCGGGGTATCTCACGATCTCAAGGTGGGGCAGAACGTCTATGCAATCGGGAATCCCTTCGGCCTGGAACGAACGCTCACTACCGGAATCATTTCGAGTCTCAACCGGTCGCTCCCGACTCGCTCTGGCCGCACAATCAAGTCGATCATCCAGACCGATGCCGCCATCAATCCGGGCAATTCCGGTGGGCCGTTGCTCGACTCGGGCAGCCTGTTAATCGGAATGAATACGGCTATTGCCAGCCGCACCGGGCAGAGCTCCGGAGTCGGTTTTGCCATCCCTGTCGGAACCCTCAGTCGGATCGTGCCCCAGTTGATTGAGCAGGGCCGGGTGGTGCGGCCTGAGGCCGGCATCGCCAGGGTTTACCAGACCGATCGCGGCCTGTTGGTTGCCGCTCTTGCCCCGGGCGGGCCGGCGGAACGGGCCGGACTGCGGGGCTTCCGCATTGTTCGGGAACGCCGTCGCCAGGGGCCGTTCATGGCCGAATTCGAGCGGGTCGACCGCTCGACCGCTGATTTGATCGTGGCGGTTGACGGCATGGCAATCGAAACGGTCGACGATTTTCTCAGCGTCGTGGAGTCGAAGAATCCCGGTGACCGTGTCCTGGTTGCCGTCGAGCGGCAGGGACATCGGCTGGATATTCCGGTGACGCTTGAAGCAGAGCGGGATGAGCCGCGGAGCCCTCGGTGAACCAAACCTCTTGCCGTCCCGTATCAGAGAGCAGGTGACAGGCTGTTTTCCCCTGGAAAGGCCCTTATAGGTGCCTTCCCGAAGCGGTCGCACAGCCCGGAGAATCGGCTTTTTTCAGCATTTTTTCCGGGGAGTTGACGCGGGCGACAGGCCTGCTATCTTTCAGTGCTCCCGAGGCATTCCGAGAGGAATGGTGACGGAATCGATCTTTGACAATTTGGTTGTTGATCTCTTTCGGTTTCGGCCGGCACGCGATCGTGACCGGCACCATGTGCGGACCAAATTTTTTGGTTGGCATGTGGGGATGAAACAGAGAACAGAAGAAACCTCTCAGCAGCGGGCCACCTTTTGGTGTTCCGCTGGAGAGCGGCAAAACACCCGCTTTTGCGGGAGCAAGCCAATCAATTGAAGGGTTTGATTCTGGCTCAGAATGAACGTTGGCGGCGTGGATTAGGCATGCAAGTCGAGCGAGAAGTTTGCTTCGGCAAATGGACAGCGGCGAAAGGGACAGTAATGTGTAGGTACCTACCCCCGGGTCCGGGATAGCTGCGGGAAACTGCAGGTAATACCGGATAATGTCTCCGGACCAAAGGTGTGATTCCGTCTGGGGAGGGGCCTGCATCCTATTAGCTTGTTGGTGGGGTAATGGCCTACCAAGGCAACGATGGGTAGCGGGTGTGAGAGCATGACCCGCGTCATTGGGACTGAGACACTGCCCAGACACCTACGGGTGGCTGCAGTCGAGAATCTTCGGCAATGGGCGAAAGCC
>Ga0180434_10005959_pt1 | contig 14155 bp, 13 predicted proteins | sample SS_ome_7_FD_132453 | JGI IMG/M metagenome (GOLD analysis project Ga0180434, IMG submission 132453) | Hypersaline lake sediment archaeal communities from the Salton Sea, California, USA - SS_1_D_2 metaG | ecosystem: Environmental > Aquatic > Non-marine Saline and Alkaline > Hypersaline >... | reverse complement strand
GACCTGCTGCAGGAGCGGACCGATGGGATCCGCATCCTGAAATCCGCGGAAGTGGATATTCTGGAAGACGGAACCCTGGACCTGCCCGACGGTATACTGAAAAAACTGGATTTCACCATCTGCTCCGTCCACTACCATTTCGACCTTTCCCGAAAAAAGCAGACGGAGCGGGTCCTGAAGGCAATGGATAACCGGTATATGAACATTCTGGGTCATGCCTCCGGCCGGCTGATTCACAAGCGGCCGCCCATGGAACTGGACATGGAAAAACTCATGAAGGCGGCGGCGGACCGGAGAATACACTTCGAGATCAACTCCCATCCCGATCGCCTGGACCTGAATGACCGTCATTGCCGGATGGGCAAAGAACTGGGGATCAAAATGGCCGTCACCACCGATGCCCACATCACCGGCAGCCTTGACCTGATGCGTTTTGGAGTTGATCAGGCCCGGAGGGGATGGCTGGAAGCGGAGGATATCATCAATACCCGTCCATGGAAAAACCTGAAAAGTCAGTTTGAGCGGTGAACCCGGTAGGAGCAAATATGAATTATAAAAAAAAGGTTCCGGAAAAATTCAAAGATCCTTCCAACCTGTCCGAAGAAGAGGCCAAAGAGCAGGTCGAGGATCTCCGGGAGGCGATTGAATACCACAATTATCGGTATTACGTACAGAACCAGCCGGTCATTTCGGATGCCGCCTATGACCGGCTCTTCCAACGTCTGGAGGATCTGGAAGAAACCTTTCCTAAATATCGCTCCGACCTCTCCCCCACCCGCCGGGTGGGGGCAAAACCGGTGGATGAACTGCAGAAAATCGATCATACCGCCACCATGCTGAGCCTGAACGCCGTTCTCGCAGAAGAGGAAATCGAAGAATTCCACGATTATATTCTCCGTCAAACCGGCCGGAAAAATGTGGATTTCACCGCCGAACCCAAATTCGACGGATTGTCGGTGGAAATCAAATACCGGAATGGCAGGTTCGCCCACGGCGCCACCCGGGGCGATGGCCGTACCGGAGAAGACATCTCCCTGAACCTCAAAACCCTGGGCGGGGTTCCCCTGCGGCTGCAAAAATCCGGAAAAGGAGACATCCCCGAACTGCTGGCGGTCCGCGGAGAGGTTTTCCTTCCCCTGGACGCATTCCAGGCGGTCAATAAGAAAAGGACGGAAGAAGGCAAAGAGGCCTTCGCCAACCCCCGCAACGCCGCCGCCGGTACGGTCCGCCAGCTGGATTCCCGCAAGGTGGCGGAGCTTCCCCTGGATATCTATTTTTATGACATCCTGAAGATTGAGGGGCGGGACTTTCACTCCCACCGGGAAGTACTGGAGCAACTCCCCCGCTGGGGCCTGAAAACCTGCTCCCATAACCGCAGCTGCCGTTCCCTGGATGAGATCAGGGAATACCGCCGTGATATGACTCAAATAAGGGATGAACTTCAGTATGAAATTGACGGGATCGTGCTCAAGGTGGACAACCTTGCCCTCCGGTCACAACTGGGAACCCGCCAGCGCAGCCCCCGGTGGGCGGTGGCCTGGAAATTCCCCCCCAAAAAGGAAGTGACGGAGCTGCAGGAGATCGTGGTCCAGGTGGGGCGCACCGGCATGCTGACCCCGGTGGCGCTGCTGCAGCCGGTGGACGTGGGGGGGGTTACCGTGAGCCGGGCCACCCTGCACAACGAAGACGAGGTGCACCGCAAGGACGTACGCAGCAAAGACCGGGTCCGGATCGCCCGGGCCGGCGACGTGATTCCCGAGGTGGTGGAACGGATCCCTGTCCCGGGCCGGAAGCGGTCCGACGAATTTTCCATGCCCGGCAAATGCCCGGTCTGCGGTTCCGAGGTCTTCCGGGAAGGTGCCTATCACTTCTGTTCCGGACAATTGACCTGCCGGGCCCAGCTGGTGGGACACCTGTTGCATTACACCTCCCGGGACGCCATGGATATCGAGGGGCTGGGGGAAAAGGTGGCACAACTGCTGGTGGACCGGGAAATGATCAAAGATATCGCGGATCTTTACCGTCTCTCGATAAAGGAACTGGAGGAACTGCCGGGCTTTGCCTCCCGATCCGCCCGCAATCTCCACCGGGCCATAGAGGGCGCCAAAAGAGTCGGCCTGCCCCGCTTTCTATATTCCCTGGGGATCCGGCACGTGGGCCGCCACGTGTCCCGGGTCCTGTCCCGAAGGCTGCAGGGCCTGAAAAGCCTGATGAAGGTCTCGGAAAAGGAACTGCGTGAAATCGATGAAATCGGGCCTGAGATCGCCCGCAGTGTGCACTCCTTCTTTCAACAGAAGAAGAACCGCAGGGTACTGCGTAAACTCGCCAAAGCCGGCGTAAAGGTGGAATCCCTGGCTTCAGAGAGCAAAGGAAGTGAGCTGTCCGGTACGCGATTCGTCTTCACCGGAACGCTCGAGGATTATTCCCGGGAAGAGGCACAATCCGCCGTTGAGAGGCGGGGCGGCCGCGCCCCTTCCCGTGTCAGCGGGGAAACCGATTACCTGGTGGTGGGGAAAGATCCCGGCAGCAAATTAGAGGATGCCCGGGAAGAAGGGGTCACCATCCTGGAGGAAAAGGAATTCAAGAAACTGCTGAAGAAAGGAGAAAAATGATGCCGGAACTGCCGGATGTGGAAATTTTCCGTCGCTACCTGGCCCGCACCGCGCTTCACCAGACCGTCACCCGGACCCGGGTGGAAAATCCAAAGGTACTGGAAGGCACCTCCCCCGCCGGGTTGGGTAGAAAGCTCAAGAGCCGGCGGTTCACCGGTACCCGTCGGCACGGCAAACATCTTTTCGTGGAGATAGACGGGGAGGAGTGGCTCCGTCTGCATTTCGGCATGACCGGATTCCTCAAATACCACAAGGATCCGGACGTCGGATCCCCTCATCCCCGGGTACAATTCTTCTTTACCAACGGATACCGGCTGGAGTTTGACAACCAGCGCCTGCTGGGAACGGTGGAAGTTGTCGACGATATCAAACCCACCCTGACACGCCTGAAACTGGGCCCCGATGCCCTCGCTATCTCCGCTGACGACTTCATCCAGGCCTACCAAAACCGCCGGGGCGGAATCAAGAGCGGCCTGATGAACCAGCGGGTAATGGCGGGGATCGGCAATATATACGCCGACGAGGTGTTGTTCCAGGCGGGTATCCACCCCCTGACACCGGTCAGGGGCCTCCCCGGGGAAAAGCTGAAGGATCTGCACCGCGTATTGGGGAAGGTTCTCAAAACGGCCATTGACCGGCGGGCGGATCCCGGTCGTTTCCCCGACAGTTTCCTTATCCCCCGGCGGAAGGAAGGCGAAAGCTGTCCGGGGTGCGGGGGAAAGGTGAGAAAGATCCGGGTCCAGAACCGGGGCACCTACCTGTGCCCCGCCTGTCAGCCAAAACCGTCAAAAACCTGAAACTTACCGGATCCCTTTTCGCATCCCTTTGACATTGCCTCTGAAACGGATTGGATGTAAAATTCATATGCAAAGAGGAAAAATGAAGAAAAATACAGGTGTAATGCTTCTGCTCGCAATGGTCATGGCAGTCGCCCTCCAGGCAACTGATCCTGTAAAAGGGGCTCTGCAGACAGCTGTATACTGGACCAATTCCAACGGGGAGACCCGGGCGGTGCTGGTCAAAGAAAAGCCCACCCTTTATACACTGATACTGATCGACGGCGGGAATTACGAGGTATTCTACCGGACTGCCGTCAACACCGTCAAGAAGGTCCGCAGGAAGTGCGAAGAGGAGAAATCAGGATCCCCCCAGGTCCGGTATTTTTCCATCCCTCATTCCTTTTCCCGCACCACCATCTGGATGGGACTGGAGTTTGTGAAAGACAGTACCGTCGATCAATCCCTGTCCCGTACCTTCTATGGCAGTATCACGGGAAAAAGGTCCCCCTGAAATACCCAGGTTCTCTCCTGAATCCGGCCGATTAACGGGTGGTGACCGAGGCCAGGACCACGCGGTTTTTCCCCTGTCCCTTGGCCCGGTAGAGGGCGTTGTCGGCCAGCTCGTAAAGGTTGGCGGACGAATCGGACTGATCGGTATAGGTGGCAACTCCGGCGCTGACGGTGGATCGGATCCAAATATCCTTGTAGGCGAGTTCAGACTCTTCAATCCTTCGGCGGATCCGGTCGGCCAGGCTCCGGGCCCCACGGGAGTCGGTTTCCGGCAGGATCAACAAAAACTCCTCTCCCCCCACCCGCCCGACCTTGTCGTTCTCCCGCAGACAGTTGTAGATCTCCGAAGTGATATGCCGCAGGTATTCATCTCCCGCCGGATGGCCGCGGGTATCGTTGATTTTCTTGAAGTCATCGATATCCAGCAGGACGATACTGAAAGGACGGCGGTACCGGTCAGCCAGGGTTTTCTGGTTTTCCAGCTCCGTGAGGATGTAACGGCGGGTATAAATCCCGGTCAGGGAATCGATGGTGGTGATATCCCGGAGGGTGGAATGGTATCTCTTCTCCACCTCGTCGCTCTGATCAAAAAGCAGGATGCTGGCTCCCAGGTCGATCTTGTCTCCGTACTTCAACCGGGCGGTATCGATTACCCTCCCGTTCAGGTAGGTGCCGTTGGTGGAGAACAGGTCTGTGATGACGATCTGTTCATCCCCCAGCTCTTCGGCCGGACGAATCTCGATCTGGCAGTGGTGCTTGCTGACCTTGATATCGTTTAACACGATATCGTTTCCCCGGTCACGGCCGATCATGATCTTTTTCTTCTTGAGGATAAAGATCTTGCCAAAATCGACCTTCTCTCCTTCGATCACGGTGAAAGAGAGGTTGGTTTTGTACTTGCGGAAAAGGTCCTTTTTCTTGATCGCCTGGGGAGTGGTATCACTCACCTCTTCCCTCCGCAGTAAAAATCCCAATTCCTGTGGCCATCACTCGCCCCTCCCCGGCGCGCTGCCGTATGACACCGGTATCGTAAAAGATTCAAATCCGAATGTCAAGGGGAAAAAAGGAAGCGAAACAGCCGGACCGAGAAATGGCTGTTACCATATACCCTGTTCACTTACCTGCCGGATCGCGGTAGCAGCCCAGCCGCGATTGGCGGCGGGGCTGGCGGGACTGGGATGAAGGACCCGGCCCACCCGTATTCCCGTATCCTCCAGGGCCCGGGCCGCCTGGTCACGGCTGAAGTTCCCGATCCCCACCACCCACTCGGGATTTAAAATCGTCATGGTATCCCGCAGGTAATCATCGCAGAGGGCGGTCAGGGGCTCTCTTTCTGCCCTGGGCAGCTTGTCCGGGGTCCGGTTGCGGCCGCTTTCTTCCAGGAACACCAGGGGACAGTAATTGGCCACAAAGTGGTCTAGGAAAAAAGCCTGCGCATTTTTAAACCGTTCCGCCAGCATTCCCCACAACCGCTGTCCGCTGATCTCCCCGCGGTGACAGTCAAATCCTTCCACCCGCCGTCTGGGATGCTCGGGGTTCGGGCGGTCAACCGGGGCCTTTATTCGCAGCCATCCGGTGACCTGTTTCACGTCGCCGAAGGGCACCCCGGTCTGGGCCATTCCCCAGGGACCGGGATTCATCCCCAGAAAAACGACCTTCTTTTTCCCGCCGGCATACTTATCCAGGTATCGTTTGTGCGGCTCCCAGGCGTAGTCCAGCGGATGATAGACATGGGTCACCGGCCGGGAGAAAGTCAATGTTCTGACTTCCTCCCTGAATTCACCCGTCCGTCTGATGATCCGATCCGCCGATGTCATGGATTTCTCCTTACCGGGCTCATTGTACCATACACTTCTGCCGTCCGGGAAAAACCCACCGGCAGAACCCTTTAGAAAACAGCCATCCCGAGAGATCCAGAACCTTCTATTCTCTGGTCATTTCGACAAAAAATATTTTCACCTTCTCCGTTACCGCCCGCCCCTGATGCCGGTGTTTCCGGCCGGGGGGCAGATAGAGTCCGTCCCCCGGTTCGTACCGTTCCGTGCGGTTATCGAACTCGATCTCAAAGATCCCCTCCAGCACGATCCCGTAATGGGCTTTCTCACACCAGTGGGGGGGCATGGAGGGATCATACTCTACCAGCCGCATCCGGATATTCTGCTGATCCAGGTACCGGTGACGGATCCCCGGCAGGGGAGTTTCCCATTCCATCCGGTTAAAATCAATCCTGTATTCCATTTTGCCTCTCCTTTGCGATACGGTTTTCCCAAATCATCAGCCGGATCCGGATTTTCCCCGCCCCCGGGATACAGTCTCATTTCCCGGTGGTTCTTACCGGTTCAACTCGCGGGTGAGCAGGGTCACCAGTCCATGCCGGCTGTCCACTCCCAGTTTCCGGTAAATATGGTAAATATGATTTTTGACGGTATTCAGCGAAATGTACAGCAGTTCTTCTATCTCCCGGTTGCTCTTGCCCTTCATCAACCATGTGACCAATTCGATCTCCCGGTCGGACAGGTCGTTTTTCCTGCAGAACATCTCCAGCCTAATTTCCCGGCCCAGTTTCTGCCTGATCTTTTTTACCCGCCGGGTATAGAGGTAAAAGAGCAGGGCCGCCGCCAGCAGGATAATAAGAGTTTTAAACCATACCGTCTGCCAGAATGGCGGTGTGATTTCAATATCCAGGGAGGCACCTTCCTCATTCCAGATCCCGTCGCTGTTGGAACCTTTTACCCGGAAAGTATACTGACCGGGGGGCAGGTGGGCCAGGGTGATTTCCCGTTTATTCCCCAGGTAATTCCATTGATCATCCAGCCCCTCCAGGCGGTAGGCATACTGGTTTCGCCGGGGAGCGGTGAAGTCCAGGGCGGAAAAGCCGAAGGTGAGGGTATGTTGAAGGTAGGTCAGCCTGATTTTGTCCGCTGTCCTAATCGAGGCAGGGAGAGGTGATTTCCCGTCCGGTTCGATCGGGACCGGCTGGTTGAAGATTCTGAATTCGGTAATCATCACCGGGGGGATTCTCGAGTGATCGATAATTCTGGCCGGATCAAAGACGTTGAAACCGTTGATTCCTCCGAAATACAGCTCTCCCCTGCTGTTCTTGAAATAACTGTGCATGTTGTATTCAAAGGCCTGGAGCCCGTCCAGGGGTGAATAGTTACGAAATTCTCCTTCCCTGCGGAGAAACCGGGATAACCCCTTGTTGGTGCTCAACCACAGATCTCCCTGCTCATCCTCCAGGATACCGTAAATGACATTGTCGGGCAGCCCGTCGTTTTGGGTATAGCGGGTGAACTTTCCGGTAACCGGATCCAGCCGGTTGAGGCCGCCGCCTGACCCCACCCACAAATGACCGCTCCGGTCTTCGTAAATACAGAGCACCATATTATTTCCCAGACTGTAGGGGTCTTTGGGCCGACTTTTGTAAACCCGGAAAGTACCGGTTCCCCGATCAAGGCAGTTCAACCCGCCGCCCCAGGTGCCAATCCACAACCGATGCCGGCTGTCCTCAAAAATTGTGGTCACCCCGGAATGACTGATACTGCCAGGATTCGCCGGATCCGGCAAAAAGCGGGTGAAGGTGCCGGTATCCCGGTGAAAGCGGTTCAACCCCCCGCCCCAGGTGCCCACCCAGAGAATCCCCTCATGGTCTTCCTCCAGGGCGTACACCATGTTACTGCTCAGGCTGTCTTCCCGGCCCGGAATATTTTGAAAGTGGGCGAAAGTTTCGGTTCTTTTGTTGAAACGGTCCAGTCCGCCCCGAATTCCCAGCCAGAGAACATCCGGTTCCACCCGGGACTGCCGGATCACACGGATACTGTTGCCGATAATGGACCGTGGATCTTTTGGATCTGCCTGATAATAACGGTATTGGTTCTGTTTACGGTCCCAGCGGTTCAACCCACGGTTGTTGGTGCCGATCCAGACAATCCCCTCATCATCTTCCACCATGCCAAGGACCGAGGGGTCATTCAAACCGCCGGTGATATCGGGATCGAAACCCTGGTGGCCAAAGGGCTTGGGTTGAAACACGATCTTTCTAATGCCATCACCGTAGGTGCCGGCCCACAGGATACCGTTGGTATCCACCAATAGATCCATGAGGATATTCTGACTGACGGGGGCTTTGGTTGTTGCTTCATAATCTACCCGGGCCACTTCCAGGCGGTCCAGGGCTGCCCGGTTGAGTCCCTGGTTACTGGCCACCCACAGTGAACCGTGAAGATCTTCGGCAATTTGGAATACGGGGGAATTGGATAGCCATTCCCCGGTTTCTCTTCCCCGGAAGGGCGAGGTCCAGCAACCGGAGTCAGGGTCCAGCAGCAGCAGTCCTCCGAAGGTACCCACCCAGAACCGGTCCCGGCTGTCCTGAAATACAACAGCAACAAACTGTCGTCCCCGGGGGTTATCTTCCGGTTGGAAATGAGTAATCACCGGCGGTACTCCCGTTAAAAGATCGAGTCCCCGGGGAGTTCCCACCCACAAACCGCCCTCATGATCGAGGTACAAACAGGTGATTGTATTGCTGCTCAGGCTGCCGGGGTTGTTTTCCCGATGGCGATAATGACGGATCACATTTCCGGTTTTCGGATCAAAGCGGATCAGGCCGTTTCCCTGGCTGCCGGCCCAAAGAGATCCGTCCCGTGCCCGCACAAGGTGAACAATCCAGTTTTTACCCAGGTCCTCCGGGTGGGCGGGGTCTATGAAATAATGGGTAAAGCGACGGCTGGAAAACTCCAGGCGGTCCAGTCCCTTCGGTGAACCGAACCACATATCCCCTGCCGCATCCTCACAGATGGCATAGACAATGGGCTCCAGAACCGGCCCCATCTCCGCGGGATCCTCCGGGTAGGAATGAAAAGCGTATCCGTCATAGCTGTTCAGACCGAATTCCGTGCTGATCCAGAGGAGACCCCGGCTGTCCTGATAAAGCTTGACCACGGCGTTCTGGGAGAGTCCGTCGGCGACGGTCAGCTGCTCCATTCGGAAGGGGACCGGATCTGCATGAACCCGTTCGGTTTCCAGTAGGATCCCGAGTATTGCCAGAAGGCAGATCAGGGAAACGACCCCCTTCTGATACCGACAGAGTTCCCGGGCAGGGTCCGGAACATGGTTTTTTTTTCCGGATCCGGTTTCCTCTATTCCCTTCAAATTCGCCCTCTTCTCTGGTATTTTAATCCAGGGGATTTCATATATCAACCTTGCCTTTTTCTCCCGGTCGATGGTGCCCGCCTTCCCTTTCGAACCGCGTACAGGCCGTACCCGAAAAATTCTTCCAAACCGTCTGGAATCCACTTTCCCCTCCGGGCTTTTTTGACAAACCTTCGATATCGGGAACTCTTCAGGCAGAGCAGCAGCATCCGCACCGCGACCTTGGTCAATTCCCGGCCCCCGTACCGCTGTTTCAGGCCCCGCAGCTCGTTTTTGACCTGTATTCCCCGGGTCTGGTATTCCGCCGGCAATGGAAGGCCGGCATTTTCCAGTAAAGACACCCATCCGTTGGGGCTTGGGATCTCGACCTCAGTCCCCAGTTGCCGGGAAGCCCATGATCTGATTTCTTCGGGAGGCGGGACCTTCAGCCAGGATGGTTCGTTGAGCCCCACGTACCCCCCCGTCCGGGTGACCCGGGCCAGCTCCCGGATGGCCCGGGATTTGTCGTGCAGCAGGGAGAGAACCGATTCCGTGATGACCGCGTCGAAGGTCTCATCGTCAAAAGGAAGTTCCTCGGCATCCGCCACCCGGAATGACACCTGATCTGTCAAACCTTCCCCCCGGGCCCGATCCCGGGAACGGTCCACCATTTTTTCCAGGATGTCCACCCCCGTCACCCGGCAATGATACCGTCGGGCAATAAAACAGGGGGTTACCCCTACTCCGCATCCCACATCCAGTACATGATGATCCCTGTCCACCCGGCAAAGATCCATCAGTTCCTTGGTGGCCTCGATTTCCCCCAGGTGCTTGGTCAATCCCACCTGCGCCGCAAATTCAAAGAAGTGGTCGGGTTTGTGCATCCATGTCTCCTTACAGAATGTATTTCGAGAAAATAAAAAATCCCCAATGAATCGAAAAAACGGAAAAGAGAATACGGGCCGTCCCCCCTGGATCCCCGCATCCGGAAAACTTCAGCTTACCAAATTCCCGGAATCAGTCGGTATCGGACTCTCTGGGCATATTCCCGGTAGCCCGGCAATTCCTTCTTCAGGGTTTGGTCTTCCATTGCTGTGCGGATCACGAAAAGAATCACCACCAGCACAGCGGGAATCAGGGCATACCAGGATCCCATGGCCAGGGGAAACCCCGATACAAAAATAATCACGCCCAGGTACATGGGGTGCCGAAGGCATCGATAGGGACCGCTGCAGCATACCCGGTGCCCCCGATCTTCCTGGATTCGCACCATTTCGGAAAGAAAGGTGTTTTCCTTCATGGTCCAGGTAACGATGGCGATGGCCGCAAAAAAGCCGAAAAACCCGATGCCTTTCCACAAAAGGGGCACTTGGGACCAGCCGAAGCGTCCCGCGTCCAGGGCGGCCAGCACCACCAGCACCAACAGGAGCAGGCTGTAACCCAGCATCAGCAACTTGTCCCAGCCCTTGACATTTTTCTTTTTACGAGCGGTTCTCCGCTCCCTCCATAGCTCCGGATTCCTTTTTTTCAGCCACCGGACCAGCAGGACCAGATAGAGAAAATACATCAGGAGGAAGATCCAGGCTTCCGGCCAGTTCAGGGTGCCCGCCGGCAGGAAGAACAGCATCATGACCAGAATGACCGAAAAAAGTATCTTGGGTATACCCATGTTCAGTTTTTCCTTCCTTCCCGGACATCCCCCTGAAGTGTCTTCATGCAACCGTATTCTCCACCCCGCGATCAGTCAATGAATTCCATCAGCTCCACCGGCGCGCCGTTCTCCAGGATGAAGGCCACCTTTACCCCCGGGCTGGGGGAATTGGGCGGTATGATCACCTCTTTTCCCACCAGGGCCCGGTCCAGGCTCTCCACCTGGAATGCCACATGGGCCACCTGTTGCACAATCCGGGGCAGGGGACATTTTTTGCCATAACGCATCCATTGGATCCCCCAGGGATTGGATTCATGGTCCGTGCAGTGAGTATCAAACTTCTCCAGGTAGACCTCCCCTTCCCTGGGAATTTGAGTCGGGATCCCGATGTGGTGATATTTCATCTGATACGCATGCCCATGCAGAGATTCCTACCGGTCCTGATGAGCGTGATAGACTTTGGCCACAATTTTCCAGCCATCTTCGAATTTCAGGAGGGAGAGGTAGTCGGTATACACCCGTTTTCCCGCCCGGTGCAGCTCCACCTTGGCCGAGGCGCAGTTCCCGGTGACGTCCAGGTGACGAATCTTTCCTTCCATCCGCGCCCGGCGGACATCGGGTTCCAAATTCTTCTTTCTCTTTTCCACGGCCTGGATCCAGTCGGCAATGGGGTATTTGGACAGTTCCTTTCCCTTGACCGAAAAGATGGCGAAATCCGGGTGAAATCCCTCTTTCATGGCCGCGGTATCCATTTCGTTGAAAGCACCGTTGAAATAGGCGCACTTGATGACCGTCTCCACTACCGTCCGCTCTTCCTGGTCGGACAGACCGTAGCCAAACCCCATGGTCAATACTGCCAGGATCAACAGTATGGATAATTTTTTCATAAGCACCTCCCGTATCTTCCGATTATTCGGCATTTGTTTTTTAATCAAAAATATTATATCTTCCCGAACATTTTTACAATAATACCATGCCCTTTCCGGAACAATTCAGCTGATTCGGCCGCTCAGACGGGGGAAAAGGGCGGGGGTTTTTTTTCGATAATCCCCATAGGCGTCGCCGAACCGTTGAACCAGCCGGGCCTCTTCTTGGCTGATACGGGTCCATGGAATCAACAGGGCACCCGGCAGAAAAGCCAATCCCGCCAGCCAGTTGGGCAGCAGGAATACGGTGCCCAGGGCCCAGAGGATATGGGCAGTATACATGGGGTGTCGCAACCAGCGGTAAATCCCGGTATCGACCATTTCCTGCTCCCCGGTGACCCCGGTCCCTGCCGTCCAGTTTCGCCCCAGGGCATGGTGAGAAAACCACAGCAATATGCTGCCCAGGATCAGCAGAAATCCGCCGGGGATGTTCAGCCAGGCCGGACGCGGGTAGTGGGCAAAATCCAGCAGCGGGGAAAAAACATAAACCAGGGGCAGGGTCAATCCGACCCCCCCCAGGGCCAGCAGGAAAATGTCCAGGATCCCGTGCTCCCCCCGAACCCCGGGTTTTTTACGGTATCTGGCTGAATAGTATTCCCGTATCCCGAAAAAGGGAAGAAAGAAGATCAGGTACAAAACCTTTTCCGCACTGTTCAGCATTTATGCACCCCTGACAGGCAAGTCCCGTTTTCCCCTTCTTGTTTACTTTATAAGCGCTTGGGGATGTTTTGTAAACCCCTCCAGAATCCGCGCATCCACCCAGTAAATATTATAGGAACCGTTGAGCGGACTGTCCATCATCTTGGCAATCTCATCATAAGTGAGGCGATGATCGGGGCGGGGAAAATCTGGATTTTTGGCGCTGGTGAAAAACAGGTACCTGCCATCCGGTGAAACGATACCATGAAACCCCTTATATTCACTGTCGATCTGGGTTCCCATACTGACCGCTTCACTCCAGGAGCCGTCCTTTTTCTTGTAGCTGATATGAAGCCCGTCCCCCGTTGGGCTTCGGTACCGGTTGAAAATGATATAACTTTCGTCGGGAGCGATATACGGGCCACTCTCCGAAAAAGGGGTGTTGATCCCGTCACCAAGATTTTCCGGCCGGGAATATTGACCATTGATCAAATCCGATTGATAAATATCACTATTTCCCCTGCCGCCATCCCGATTGGATGTAAAATACAGGGTGCCATTTTTGGAAACGGCCGGATCCACCTCGTTTCTGTCGGAATTAATGACCACTCCCAGATTCTCCGGAATCCCCCAGCCGGATGGTTTTCTTTGTACTGCCCAGATGTCAAAATCCTTCTTCATTGTCTGCCCGTTCAGCGGCCGGTTGGAGGTAAAAAAGAGCCGGGAACCATCCGGTGAATAAAAAGGCTCGCCATCATGATATTGACCTGAAAAGGGCGCCACTTCCGGTTTCCCCCAGATCCCTTTCTTCTGCTCCATGTGGACAAGGGTCATAAATGAGTGATCATGGTTCATCAGGCGGAAAAATATCTCTTTTCCCCCGGGGGAAAATGCAATTTTGGCTGCATTCATCGGTGTGGATACGATCCCCGGGGCAAAAATCTCCGGCGTCATCCCCGGTGGTTTCTGGCCCAGGTACGGACCGGTTAGTTTAGGGAAATCTGTTTGCCGGGCACCGGAGACAGCAAATAAGCTCAGAATAACAACCAGACTACAGAAATGTTTATTCATTCTGATAATCCCTCCTTATTTCAGATTGTCCAGTTTTAAATTTTCAATAATTCCCGCATCCACCCAGTAGACGTCATTGGAGCCATTGCCATAGCTATTCAGGGCTTTGATTTTTTCCCCATACGTCAGCGGAGTTTGGGAGTAATTTCGATGGATCACCCGGTTGCTGGCAAAAAACAGGTATTTGCCATCCGGCGTGACGCTGGGGCAGAATTCGGTGACAGCGGTATTAATTGTTGGTCCCATATTCCTGGCCTCACTCCAGGAGCCATCTGCTTTTTTAAAACAAATATAGAGATCCGCATCTCCGTACCCCCCCTGCCTGTTGGAACAGAAAATCAGGTAGCTTTCATCGGGGGCGATGTAGGGATCGACCTCATGAAAACCAGTATTGATCTTATTCCGGGAATCGCTGATATTTAGCGGTTTCGAATGGAATCCATTCCGGTACGGAACCATATATATCTGCCCGTCATGATCACCGTCCTCTCGATACTTGAAAAAGTAGAGATTTTTTTCAGAAGACAGCACCGGATAGCCGGTATTCAGGTTGATCACCTGCGGTTCACCCCAGTTGGGACCTTTTTTCTCTATCCACCAGGTTCTCCACATCTCTTCCGGCGGACCCTCACCGCTGACCGGTTGATTGGAACAAAAGACAATCGTATTGCCATCCGGTGACAGGGAAAACTCGCTGAAATACCTCCCGGAAAAAAAAGCCGTTTCCTGTGGATGCCACCTGCCGTCTCTTTCACACATATATACAACCAGGGTATGCGGAACCCCCCGTAAGCCGTAATACAGTTCCCGGCCATCCGGTGAAAAGAAACAGATTCG